>JRYF01011468.1_pt1 | contig 10487 bp, 9 predicted proteins | sample 235331 | NCBI WGS metagenome assembly JRYF01 (sample SAMN03074217, study PRJNA261475) | activated sludge metagenome | biome: Wastewater Treatment Plant; feature: Wastewater; material: Activated sludge; isolation source: activated biomass of a wastewater treatment plant treating hydrocarbon... ... | reverse complement strand
ACCCCCTACTAAGTAGTTACCTTTTTTTCTACAAAAGACTCTTCGGAGTTAACTCAACCATGCAACCATGCGACCATCTTCCCAAATCTCCCAAGCCCTTTCGGCTTGTAGTTGCAGCATTTGAAGACCGTTTCGGGTGCTGGCTCCGTTAGCGGCGGCTTTTGACAAAAAAAGCGTTTGTTCGGGGTTATATACAAGGTCAAAAGCAAAGTGGTCTTTGCCAAAGGCCTCGTAAGGCAGTGGCGGAAAAGTGTCCGTCGCCGGATACATGCCCAGCGGCGTCGTGTTGATCACAAGCGGACGGCCGGCGAGCAGTTCCTGTGTGACTGTTTGATAAGTCAAATCGCCCTTCTCTGCTGAACGGGACACACAAAGATAGGATATACCCATTTTAGACAAAACATACATGACCGCCCGTGCCGCCCCACCGGTGCCAAGTACGAGCGCATCGGGCCTGTTGTTTCCTATCCACTCCCGCAACGATTGCTCAAACCCGAACACGTCCGTGTTGTAACCTTTCCGTTTTCCACCCTTTACAACAATGGTATTCACGGCCCCCACGGCAGCAGCTTCCCCGTCTATTTCATCCAAATACCGCATAACGGTTTGTTTATAGGGCAAGGTCACGTTGAGGCCCCTCAAGTCCGGCATGGCCTCCAGCAAGGAAGGCAACGCTTCGATGTTTTCAAGCGGGAACAACTCGTACCGGCAATGCTTCCAACCTTCCGCCTTGAATTTTTCGGTAAAATATGCTTTCGAAAACGAATGGGCGAGCGGGTAGCCGATTAAGCCGAACAGATTTTGCATAGCTTGATGGGTTTGAATGGTTTGATGGGTTTGAAGTGCCCAATTAACCATTAACCATTATACATTAATCAATCAGTTCGCCAGCGCCTTGCCTTATGATCTCAAAGCCATCTTGGGAGCAATCTACCAGGGTGGAGGGCACATTGCCGCCGGGGCCGCCGTCAATCACGAGTTCAACCTGGTGCTGGAAATGGTCGTGCATATCGAGCGGATCGGTGAAATATTCGTCAAAATCCTCTGGGGAGTCTTCCATGAGCAAGGATGCACTGAGAATGGGGTTGCCGAGCTCCTCGACGATGGCCTGGGCAATTCGATTGGACGGGATGCGGATGCCGATGGTGCGTTTACGGTTTTTGAAGAGTTTGGGCACGGCATTGCCAGAATTGAGGATGAAGGTGAACGGTCCTGGGAGGTTTTTCTTCATCAGCCGGAAAACCTCGTTGTCCAACTGCCGGGCATAGAGGGCAACCTGGGCAATGTCCTTGCAGATGAGGGAAAGCATGGCCCGCTGGGGATCGAGGCGGCGCAGTTTGCATACCCGCTCCACGGCTTGGTGGTCGGCCATGTTGCAGCCGATACCATAGACCGTATCAGTAGGATAAATGACGATGCCGCCCGATTGTAAAATCCCGGCCACTTGCTTGATTTTCCTCGGTTCCGGATCGACCGGGTGAATGGTCAGCAGCATGTTGTGCGTTGTTTGAAATTGTTTGAGGTTGTTCGAGGAGTTTGATGGGTTTGAGGTGGTTGAGGTGGTTTCCCGCTTCTGTTGAAGTTCAAAAAATCTATCTTGGCGGCAAAAAACGAAAAAAACATGAAGTATTTTACTGCAATTATGATTTTAGCTGTGTTGGCTGTGTCCTGTGGCACTTCCGACAACGGGAAGGAACAACTTCTTTCCGAAATCACCTACCTCGAGCAGGAACTCGCCGCCAATACCAGGCAGCCTGCCGAAAAACTGGATTCGCTTCTTGCGATGATGGAAAGTTATGCCCGCTCTTACCCAAAGGATTCGCTTGCCGCCGGTTTCCTTTTCCGGGTGGGTGAAATGGCCCAACTCAAGGGCCAACACGAAAAAGCACTCGCTGTTTTTGATCAGGTGATGAAGGATCACGACGGAACGCCCCAAGCGGCAAGGGCACTTTTTATGAAAGGTTTCACCCTGGACAATGACCTCCAGCGCTTCGACGAAGCCAAAGAAGTATATGAATTGTTCCTGAAGAAATACCCGAACGATGCTTTCGCAAAAGATGCCGATTTCCTATTGAAAAATCTGGGAAAGTCCGGCGAGGAGATTTTACGTGAATTTGAAAAAAACCAGTGAGGTCGAGGGAAAAGGGAAAGAAAAAATTTTACACAATGGCATTTTCACAAAAAAAAACAGGGAAGCAACCATAGTTGCCCCCTGTATAACCCCAAAAAACCAAATGAAAACAATCTACATATAACTTTAAGAGGTCTTAACCTCTGTATCTGCTAACTAAAAACTAAACAGCAAATTTGAAACCGAGTTTATCAAAGTTTGCACTTTTGCAACCCGTTAACTTTTGATGCGCTGTTCTGACTTCAACCCCTTCAAAAGGTCACACTTATTAAGACAATTTTATCAAATTGTAAAATCAATACCTTTGATTGCGGTGCAAAAATAGTCAAGAGAATTAACCCGCAAAGCATCTCAAAAAAGAAATCGAAAAAAATTTCTTGAAAGGGCAAATTTTAATGACACAAGAACAGCAAAACGGGAATCTTTAATTACTGAATCACAAAAGATAGATGTAGGGTCTCATAATCCATCACCGACAAAAATCAAACGAGGTTGAGCAAAACAAAAAAAATATTCATCTGCTCCAATTGTGGGGCTACTTCACAAAAATGGATGGGGCGATGCACCAGTTGCGGTGAATGGAACACCATCGAAGAAGAGGTCATTGTGCGGGAGACAGGGGCAGAGGAGCGCAGCCGGGCATGGAAAGGCAGCAGCAGCACAGGCCGGGAACCACGGCCCGTCGCCCTGCCCGATGTGCAGTCCGGCACCACCAAGCGCCTCATCACACCCGGCGAGGAACTGAACCGGGTGCTGGGCGGCGGCATCGTCAGCGGGTCGCTCGTGCTTATCGGCGGGCAGCCCGGCATCGGCAAATCAACCTTGATGCTCCAACTGGCCCTGCAACTGAAAGCCAAAATCCTCTACGTGAGCGGGGAAGAGAGCGAAGAGCAGATTAAAATGCGGGCCGACAGGCTCGGCGACTACCGCTCGGAATGTTACCTGCTCACCGAAACCAATACCGCCAAAATCCTCACCCACGCCCAGAACCTCGCTCCCGATCTCATCATCATTGACTCTATCCAGACACTTTCATCACCACACATTGACAGCACGCCGGGCAGTGTATCACAGGTGCGGGAGTGTGCAGGCGACTTGCAGCGATTCGCAAAAGAGACCAACATTCCCGTTTTCCTCATCGGCCACATCACCAAAGATGGCAGTATCGCCGGGCCAAAACTGCTGGAACACATCGTGGATGCCGTGCTGCAATTCGAGGGCGACCGGCACTATACCTACCGCATCCTGCGCACTCTGAAAAACCGTTTCGGCTCCACCGACGAACTTGGCATCTATGAAATGCAGGCCAACGGCCTGCGGGAGGTATCCAACCCTTCGGAATTGCTGCTTTCGCAAACAGAAGAAGAACTCAGCGGCAGCACCGTGTCGGCAACCATGGAGGGCATGAGGCCCATGCTCATCGAAACCCAGGCATTGGTCAGCACTGCCGTGTTCGGCACCCCGCAACGCACGGCGACCGGTTTCGACCTCCGGCGGCTGAGCATGTTGCTCGCCGTGCTCGAAAAGCGGGGCGGGCATCCATTTGCCCAAAACGATGTGTTCCTGAACATTGCCGGCGGTATCCGGGTGGACGACCCCGCCATTGACCTTGCCATCGTGGCGGCACTGGTTTCTTCTCTCCAGGACGTGGCCGTGCCCAACCACATCTGTTTCGCCGGCGAGGTGGGCCTCAGCGGCGAAATCCGGGCCGTCAACCGCATCGAACAGCGCATCCAGGAGGCCGACCGCCTGGGTTTCAAGCAAGTGTTCATTTCAAAATACAACACCAAAGGGCTGGAGGCCAAACGTTTCAACATAGAAATCGTGACCATCGGCAAAATCGAAGAGCTTTACAGGCATTTGTTTGAATGAAAGGCAGTCAATGCTCCCCTTCCGGGTCGCCAAAAAATCTGTTCAGCAGGGAAACAAAATACTCCCTAATTTTGCACTCCCCTCTGTATGTGATACGAAAGCGACATGGTCCCTTTTCAAGGGAATGAACGTTTGTGCCATGTAGCGCTGTTTTCTGATGTTTTGCCGAATGTTGACACTGTTTAGCTGATTTTCAGTTTGATAAAAAAATCAACAAGTATCATCCAGCAGCAGAACCATAACGTCCATGCCCAAACTTGCACAAAAAATATCCCTGCTCATTTTGTTCCTGCTTTGCACGAAGGCAATGTTCGGGCAGGTACTGAAGCCCGCCGAAACACAAGCGCTCCACGCCTATGAGCAACATGATTATTCCACGGCACTCGCCCAGGGGGAAACCTTGCTTCGGGACGATGGCAAGCGCGTGGATGCCCTCTTTATTTGCGGTGAATCCGCCTTGTACCTCGGAGCGCTCGAACTGGCAGAAACCTACCTGCAACGCATCCCCGACAAAGAAAAACGAGGTCTTTATGCCGTTACTGACTACCGGATCGCCGAGGTGAAACTCAAACTCGGCAAATGCGATGACGCAAGGCTTTATTTCAACAAATACCAAGACCTGCTGGGCCGTCCTGCTGATTTGCACCTGATGTCGCTCGATGCCGCAATTAACGAATGCAGTGCAAAAATTGCTGCCAAACCCGTGCGGGAGAAAAAAGCCAGCGAATCGGATGTCGTTCGCTTAGGCCCCAATGTCAATACGACGGCATCTGCCATATCGCCCGTCCGCTATGCCGACAGGTTATATTTCACTTCGTCAATGTCCACAGGTAAAGGGGGCCAAACGGTGAGCCGTATCTACACTGCCGTGCGCGACGAACCGGCTGTACCCTTTTTGGGCAACCCAAAAGAGAACAATGTCCATGCGGCCCACACAGCCCTTACCGCCGATGCCAGCAAAATCTACTACTCCCTCTGCGACGGCGAGAGTGCCGACAATTTCACCAAATGCAATATTTGGTACCGGGAGCGCACTTATGAAGGAGGCTGGGGGCCGTTGAAAAAACTTCCCTCATCCATCAACATGACCGGGTACATGACATTTCAACCGGCGACCGGCTTTGATAAATTTCTGAAGAAGGACGTGCTGTTTTTTGTTTCTGACCGGCCCGGCGGGGTTGGCAAACTCGACATCTGGGGCTGCACCGTAGAGCGGGACGGCACGTTTGGCAAACCATTCAACCTGCCTTTCAATACACCCGACGACGATGTAACGCCTTATTTCGACAACACTGCCCAAACCTTGTTTTTCAGTTCGAACAATCCCAACAGCACGGGCGGCTTCGACATTTTCCGCTCCGAAAAAGCCGCTACCGGCGATTGGACAGCACCCCGCAACCTGGGCCATACCATCAACTCCAGTTACGACGACTTGTACTTCAGCTACCACAACGGTTCTCATTTCGGCTATTTTTCCTCCAACAGGCCCAACGAAAAGTGCCCCGACAAGCCCTGCAAATACTTCAACATCTATAAAGCAAAACTCTACGCCAACCTCGGCATTTCCGTCTTCGACGGCTCGGACAGCACGGCCCTAAACTCGACTACTATCGAATTGATGGACTTGGTTACCGGGAATATTGACACGACCTGCATTAAAATCAGCGGCAATAGCCAATACTTGCCGCTTGGCCTGGGCAAATCCTACCGTCTCATCGTCAGCAAAGAAGGGTACTACCCCTACTTTGCCGACATCAATACCCTGCGCATCAACTATCCCGCTCCCATCGAAGAAAAGGCTTTTCTTCGTCCCATGCGGCCCAAAGTGCCGCCGCCGCCAGCCAGAGATTAAACTCAAAACTCCTGACCTGGGCAATAAAAACAAGGGTTTGCAAGGCTCGATTTGCAAAATGAAAATGCAATGTTTCCGAGCCTGGGGCCCCAATTTAGCGGCTAACTTGAAGTTAGCCGCTAAATTTACCGCCACTGATAATTTGCGAACAGGTCAGGAGCTCTGAAACTATGATCAAGTGATTTATGTCAGCGTGCCCGCCTCACCTAAGTCACCACGTAACAGTCTTGAAACTTGGAAAATTGCTGTGAAAAAGGAGGTTTTACCTCCAATCACGAACAGCGTACCGCCATGTCAAGCAAAAAAATCGAAGCAACTGTCCAACGTTTTAAGAAAACGGTGTGGCCCGCAGGTTTTCAAGCGTTTAACGGTAGTGTAATGTTCCGTAGCTCCGCCCTTTCGCCGGGTTATTTTTTGATAAATAAGATTGCGGTGATGGCCATTTTCGCCCTATTGGCAACAGGCAATCGCCTTGCTGCCCAGGAATTGCAGGGCACGGCCCCCAACTACAAACCGCTGCGGATTGAATTGAGCGACGATGGCTCCCGCTACGTCCGTTTCATTTTCTCCAACCAGGTTTGGTTGGAATCCAGCAACCTCGCCGATCCTGCTGTCCGGAAGGATGCCAATGTGAGTATCCGCCGTTCGCGTTTCATTGCATATTCACAAGTGTCGCCTCGCGTGCTCGTGCTCACCCACTGGGGGGTGAACAACTTCAATGCCTCCGGCATGACCAAAACAGGCAACGACGGCGATGCCCCGCAACTTTTCCTCCACGATGCATGGACAGAATTTAAAGTGGCCGATCAGCTTTATCTCGGCGGTGGACTGCATTATTGGCGCGGCTTGACCCGTCTCTCCAGTCAAGGGACGCTGAACATGATGACGCTCGATCAACCCCGTCCGTTTGTGCATTGGCACTCACTGGGCTACACCGACCAGTACGTCCGTCACCTCGGCCTCTATGCCAAAGGCCAGATCGGGGATTTTGAATACCGCCTATCCTGGAACCAATCGGGGAAAAATGGGTTCGAATCGGGAGCCTTGGGCGACGAGCCTCGCGTAGTCTATAACGGCATCAACATACCCGACAGGGCAGGACAACCGACGGGACACCACCTTTTTGAAGGCTACGTCAGCTACAACCTCTGGGACAGGGAAAATAACACGCTTCCGTTCAGGGCAGGCTCTTACCTCGGTACCCGGCGGGTGCTGAACGTAGGTGCCGGTTTTTTCCTCCAGCCTGACGGCGCTTACGATGGCGCAAGATCCGCTCACCTCGACGTGAAACATTTTGCGGTGGATGCTTTCCTCGATATGCCCGTTGGCAAGTCGGGCAGCGTGACGGCTTATGCTTCCTACATTCATTATGATTACGGCCCCAATTGGGTGGGCCGGTGGGCCGGCACAGGCCACAACCGCTACATACAGGCAGGTTATTTTTTCAAAAAGCTCAAGTTCATGCCCTATTTAGCCCTGAGCAATGGCCTTTATGAAGGAAATGCCCATCTCGACTGGCCTCAAACCAACTCGCTCAATGCGGGGGCCAACTATTTCATCAACGGCCACAACGCCAAACTCACCCTTGAGTACCACCGCATACGCCCGGCCTCCAACAAAGATGCCCATGAGCAGCACCCCAGCGACATCGGGCAGATAAGGCTACAGGCTTGTATCTTTCTTTGATCGGGCTTTTCCAGGTTGCTCATCTAAATCTCTTTACCGGGCCATAAAAGAGCCATTTTTCACCGCAGGGCGAAAAATGGCTCTTTTCTATCTCCGTCAAGGAAATTTTATCAGCTTCTAAAAAAAAAAAGCAGCAAACTCCGCAAACAAGATTTTGAACTATTCCAAAATTGCTGACATATTGTTGGCTACTTGTGGCCGAGGAGGAAATTAATCAAAATCACGGCACGAATTTTTTTCAATATCAATTCATTTTTTTGCCCTTAATTTGCGCGACTTACGCAAAGGGCGTTAGTTTTAAAAATCAAAAACCCCTGTGAGGCAAGGGTTTGTAAAAAAACAATCCACCTGCGGCTGGACTTTTTTTCTTCGTCCCTCACAACTACTAACGAATTATTCATCATGGATCAAAACGCAACCACAGTTCGTTACTCCGATGCCGACCTGGAAGAATTCAGGGCCATCGTAGAGAAAAAACTGGGCTTGGCAAAGGATGAACTGGAATACTTGCAATCCCAAATCCTCGAAATCACGGAAAACAGCGGCGACGACCACGGCGGCGATTGGATGGACGACAGCTCCACCAACAACGACATCGAGTTCCTCAACAATATGGCCATCCGCCAACGCAAGTACATCCAGGACCTGGAGAATGCACTCATCCGCATCAAAAACAAGACCTACGGCATCTGTATCGTCACCGGTCAGTTGATTGATAAACGCAGGCTACTGGCCGTGCCGACTGCCACCAAAAGCGTGGAAGCAAAGACCTCACAAGTGGCCGAGGCACCAAAACCCATCGAAAAAAGGCCCGTTTTGCCACCCGAAGTCAAAGAAAAAGTGGAGAAAAGCGCACCTTCAGGGCCAAAGATCATCACCAAAGTCATCCGCAAGCCGAAGGCTGGACAGCCCGCCAAACCTGTCAACATCGAAGATGACGATGATCTCGATTTCGATTTCGAAAAGGAATACGCATACGACGACGGCGGCAGCGACGACGATGCCGACATTGACTACGACAAAGCGGGCGGTTCCGAAGAGCAGCCCGACATGTTCGACGACAGTGGCAGAGACGAAGATTATTGAGAAACAGCTCCTTATGGGAAGTTCGTTTAAAAAAAAGCGGAACCTACGGCCTGTCCATAGGTTCCGCTTTTTTTTGCAAAGCAGACAAAAAAAAAAAGCCCTTCCGCTGGGGAAGGGCCTGTCTTTAGCCCTAACTGGGCTTGAAAAACAACAAAAATCTTTAGCTTCGACGCACTGATCCGCATCACGTCACACAACAGAAAACACGACATGAAAATCGCCTTACTCGGCTACGGTAAAATGGGCAAGGCCATCGAAAGGCAGGCGCTTGCCAAAGGCCACGAAATCGTCCTGAAAATCCACAGCCAAAATGCCGCCGACCTCATACCCGACAACCTGCGCCATGCCGATGTTGCCATAGAATTCAGCAAGCCGGAAACTGCTTTTGAAAACGTGGCGACGTGCCTGCGGTCGGGTGTACCGGTTGTAGTTGGAACAACGGCCTGGCTTTCTCAATTGCCGGAGGCAAAGCGAATCTGCGACGAAGCCGGAGGCGCTTTCCTCTATGCCTCCAATTTCAGCATCGGGGTCAATCTTTTTTTTGCTCTAAACCGCTACCTCGCCGCCTTGATGGACAACCAACCACAGTACAGCGCAAGCATGGAAGAAATCCACCATGCCCAAAAACTGGACTACCCCAGTGGTACGGCCATCACGCTGGCAGAAGGCATTTTGGAAAACACGGCCCGCTTGACTGCATGGCGGGGCTACCTGAACGAAATCCAGGAAGCACCCTCTGTTGACGAAATCCCTATCCTGTCCAAACGGATTGACCCTGTGCCCGGTACCCATACCGTGACTTGGGCCTCGGAGATTGACACCATCGAAATCCGTCACACGGCTCGTTCAAGGGAAGGTTTCGCAGCAGGGGCGCTTGCGGCTGCGGAGTGGCTTGTCGGAAAAAAAGGTTGTTTTGAAATGAAAGATATGATCGGTTTTTGAGCGAGGGAGGCGGACACGGCGCTGGTGTGCAGGGATATTTAGAGGCTGTGGCAGCTAATGCCGCCGAAAATGATTCTGTAAGGGCGACGAAAATTCCAAAAATCGCAAGCGACTGTCGGAATTTTCGTCGCTCTGTAAAATTTTATTTGCTACTGAAAGCAGCAGCTTAACTTATGATCCAGCCGTTGCATTAGTACTTTATTGGTTAATCCCTTTGCATTTTTGCAAAAAGCTGAGGTAGCTGAGATGGTAGGGCTACGGCTCAACCATCCAAACCATCCAAACCATCTCAACTTTAACCCCGGCCAGCCAGGTTAGGGATGTGCCGCTACCCATACTTCCCCATCTTCGAAGATTTCCTTTTTCCAAATCGGAACGGTTTGCTTTAGCGTATCAATGCAATATGCGCAAGCCTCAAAAGCTGCCTTACGATGCGGGGCAGATACGGCAATCACAACCGGGACTTCCCCTATCTCAAGCACACCGGTACGGTGATGGATGGCTATTTTCACACAATCCCATCGGGAGGATGCCTGCTCGGCTATTTTGCGCATTTCGGAAATAGCCATTGGCTTATATGCTTCAAAGGCCAACCTGACGACCCGCTTGCCGCCTGTTTGGTTGCGTACCGTGCCCACGAAAACCACCGTACCGCCTGCCCCGCTGTCGGATACAAAATCCTGACAGGCTTGCGGATCGAGCGGGTTTTCCATGAGTTGTATATCGAGTTGGTGCATGATGGAAGCGATTGGAATGAGGTATTTTGCTCTTATTCAAATCAACCTCAGTGGCGTGAGAATGCTTGAAAAAGTGCGTTAAGGAACGTGTCAGAAATAACATACCCATTTGGGCGGTGTCTTTTTGGCGCTGACTTCGTTGGTGGAACAGTTGCGTAGCGCTGCTATGCGCCTGTTCCAC
>JRYF01000007.1_pt1 | contig 10487 bp, 8 predicted proteins | sample 235331 | NCBI WGS metagenome assembly JRYF01 (sample SAMN03074217, study PRJNA261475) | activated sludge metagenome | biome: Wastewater Treatment Plant; feature: Wastewater; material: Activated sludge; isolation source: activated biomass of a wastewater treatment plant treating hydrocarbon... ... | reverse complement strand
GGTGCGGTTCGGAAACAGCATGCCGAAGGCCAGCAGCAGGGCGAAGAGCCCCCCCGAGGCGCCCACGGTGGGCACGCGCGAGCCGGCCAGGCAGGTGATGATCAGCTGCGCCACCGCGGCGGCCAGCACGCCGGCGAGCAGGAACTGCAGGTAGCGCTTCTGGCCCCACAGCCGCTCGAGCTCGGAGCCGAACATCCACAGGCCCAGCATGTTGAAGAACAGGTGGCCCATGCCGCCGTGCAGGAAGGCATAGCTCACCACCTGCCACGGCAGGAAGCGGCCGCTGGCGGCGGGCCACAGTGCGAAGAAGGCGTCGAGCAGCGGGATGAAGAGCTGCAGGCCGAACACCGCCGTGCAGATCAGCATCAGGTTCCGGGTGACCGGTGGAATCGGCGGCATTGGGTCAGAATGTCGTGCTGGTGCCCGGGAACGGACTCGAACCGTTACGCCTTGCGGCGGGGGATTTTGAATCCCCTGCGTCTACCGATTTCGCCACCCGGGCCTTGGGGGTCGCTGCCGATGGCATGCAGGAAGCGGCCGATGATAACTGCAGGAGAACCGCGCCCGATGTCCGCCGACCGCCCCGCCTACCCCACGCTCGAGGACGTGATCGGCCGCACGCCGCTGGTGCGGCTGCAGCGCCTGCCCGGCGCCGACAACGCCGCCCGCGGCAACGTCATCCTCGGCAAGCTCGAGGGCAACAACCCGGCCGGCTCGGTGAAGGACCGGCCGGCCATCAGCATGATCCGGCGCGCCGAGGAGCGCGGCGAGATCAAGCCCGGCGACACGCTGATCGAGGCCACCAGCGGCAACACCGGCATCGCGCTGGCGATGGCCGCGGCCATCCGCGGCTACCGCATGCTGCTGGTGATGCCGGAGGACCTGTCCATCGAGCGCGCGCAGACCATGAAGGCCTTCGGCGCCGAGCTGATCCTCACCCCGCGCAGCGGCGGCATGGAGTACGCGCGCGACCTGGCCGAGCAGATGCAGAAGGACGGCAAGGGGCGGGTGCTCGACCAGTTCGCCAACCCCGACAACCCGCGCGTGCACCAGGAGACCACCGGCCCGGAGATCTGGCAGGACACCGCCGGCCAGGTCACGCACTTCGTCAGCGCGATGGGCACCACCGGCACCATCACCGGCGTGTCGCACTACCTCAAGGCGCAGAACCCCGCGGTGCAGATCGTCGGCGCGCAGCCCAGCGAAGGCTCGCGCATCCCCGGCATCCGCAAGTGGCCGGCGGCCTACCTGCCGAAGATCCACGACCCGAGCGCGGTGGACGAACTGGTCTACGTCACCCAGGCCGACGCCGAGGCCATGGCGCGCCGGCTGGCGGCCGAGGAGGGCCTGTTCTGCGGCATCTCCGCCGCCGGTGCCTGCTGGGTGGCGCTGCAGATCGCGCAGCGGGTGGAGAACGCCACCATCGTCTTCGTCGTCTGCGACCGCGGCGACCGCTACCTGTCCACGGGCGTGTTCCCGGCATGACCGCGGCCTGGCGGTTCTGCCCCGCCTGCGCCACGCCGCTGGCGCCCATCGTGCAGGCCGAGGACGGCGGCGACAAGACCCGGCTGCGCTGCCCGGCCTGCGGCTGGACGCACTGGAACAACCCCACGCCGGTGCTCGCGGCCATCGTCGAGTGCGTGGACCAGGGCGGGCGCATCCTGCTGGCGCGCAACGCGGCCTGGACGCACCGCATGTTCGCGCTGATCACCGGCTTCATGGAGGCCGGCGAATCGCCGGAGGACGGCATCCGCCGCGAGGTGGCCGAGGAGACGGCGCTGGAGACGCTGGACACCACCCTGGTCGGCGTGCACGAGTTCCTGCGCATGAACCAGGTGATCGTCACCTACCACGTGCGTGCCCGCGGGGAAGTCCGCTTGTCGCCGGAGCTCGCCGAGTACAAGCTGTTCGCGCCCGAGGACATCCGCTGCTGGCGGGCCGGCACCGGGCTGGCGCTGGCGCAATGGCTGCGCTCGCGCGGGCTCGAGCCGCCGTTCATCGACCTGCCGCCGCGTGGCTGAGCGGCCTAGAATTTGCCCACCATGCAAGCCGACAAAGAGATCGACACCCGCGGCCTGAACTGCCCGCTGCCCATCCTGAAGGCCAAGAAGGCGCTGGCCGACATGGGCAGCGGCGAGCTGCTGAAGGTGGTCTCGACCGACCCCGGGTCGATGCGCGACTTCAAGGCCTTCGCGCGCCAGACCGGCAACGAACTGCTCGAGCAGCAGGCGCTGGGCAGCGAGTTCGTGCACGTGCTCAAGCGGCGCTGACGGCCGGGCGCCGGCCGTGCCGCGGCCGCCGCCGCCGCCGCCGCAAAGGGTTCAGAGTTCCAGGCCGCGCAGGTACTCCCGGAAGCCCGGGCCCAGCTGCGGGTGGGCGAGCGCCAGTTCCACGTTGGCCTCCAGGAAGCCTTCCTTGCTGCCGCAGTCGTAGCGGCGCCCGGCGTAGCGGTACGCAAACACCTTCTCCCGCCGCAGCAGCGAGGCGATGCCGTCGGTGAGCTGGATCTCGCCGCCCACCCCCCGCGGCTGGGTGGCGATCTCGTGGAACACGCCGGGCGTGAGGATGTAGCGGCCGGCCACGCCCAGGCGCGACGGTGCCACCTCGGGCGCGGGCTTCTCCACGATGCGCGAGACGTCCACCAGCCGGTCGTTGACCTCGGTGCCGGCGACGATGCCGTAGCGCCGCGTGTGCTCCGCCGGCACCTCCTGCACCGCCAGGATGCTGGCGCGCCATTCGCCGAACTGCTCCACCATCTGGGCCAGCACCGGCGGCTCGCCCACCATCAGGTCGTCGGCCAGCAGCACGGCGAAGGGCTCGTCGCCCACCAGGCGCTGGCCGCAGAGCACCGCGTGGCCCAGGCCCAGGGCCTGCGCCTGGCGCACGTAGATGCACTCCATGTCGTCGGGCTTGACGCTGCGCACCACCTCCAGCAGCTCGTGCTTGCCCGACTGCTCCAGCGCGACCTCGAGCTCGAAGGTCATGTCGAAGTGGTCCTCGATCGGGCGCTTGTGGCGGCCGGTGACGAAGATCATCTCGCGCACGCCGGCGGCGTAGGCCTCCTCCACCGCATACTGGATCAGCGGCTTGTCGACCACCGGCAGCATCTCCTTGGGCTGCGCCTTGGTGGCCGGGAGGAAGCGCGTGCCGAGCCCCGCGACAGGGAATATTGCCTTCTTGACGTACATCTTCTTACATAGAATCGGCCGCACAAGAGCATGCGGCCGGGATTCTGGCACGCGGGCCTGCCAGGAGTGCGTGAGTAACTCCCCATCACCGTCTTCATGGACCTGCTCATCGTCGAGCCGCTGGAGCCTGAAGTGCTCCAGTGGCTCGAGGCGCGCTATCCGGTGCGATACGCCCCCGAACTGGCGCGCGACCCGCTGGGGCTGCGGCGTGCGCTGTTCCAGGTGCGGGCCATCATCACGCCCCCGTCGGTGGCCATCGACGAGGCGGCGCTGAAGGCTGCGCCGCACCTGCGCGCCATCGGCCGGCTGTCCGCCGGCGTCGAGAACATCGACCTCGAGGCCTGCGCGCGTGCCGACGTCGAGGTCGTGCGCCCCAGCACCGCCAGCGCGCAGGCCGAGGCCGAATTCACCATCGGCGCGCTGCTGCAGCTGCTGCGCCGGGTGCCGGTGGTCAACGCCGAGGGCCTGCTGGTGGGCCGCGAGCTGGGCAGCGCCCGCGTGGGCCTGGTGGGCATGACGCCGGCGGCCAAGCCGCTGGCCGCGCTGCTGAAGGCCTTCGGTGCCGACGTGGTCGGCTACGACCCGGGCCTGCACGCCTCCGACCCGCTGTGGGCCCAGTGGGGCGTGCGGCCGGTGCCGCTGCGCACGCTGTTCGAGCAGTGCGACGGCGTGTGCCTGCTGCTGGCCTTCTTCACCCGCTACCGCGGCCTGCTGGGCGAGCGCTACCTGGCGGGCTGCAAGCCGCACCAGGTGCTGGTGAGCCTGACGCATTCCAGCATCTTCGACGAAGCCGCGCTGGCCGAGGCGCTGGCCAGCGGCCGCATGGCCGCGGCCTGGCTGGACAGCCTGGAACCCGGCGCGCTGGACCCCGGCCGCCCGCTGCACGAGGTGGAGACGCTGCAGATCACGCCGCGCGTGGCCAGCACCACGCGCGAATCCCGCCGGCGCAGCGCCTGGTCGGTGGCGCGCCGCATCGACGAGCTGCTCGCCGACACCCACCCGCCCGGCGCCTTCAGGCCGACGTGGGAAGGCGACGTTGCTGATCTTGCAGACGACTGAGCGCCTGCCCGAACTCCGCGGCCCGCTGCCGCTCCTGTTCCACCACCGCCGCCGGTGCACGCTGCACGAAGCTGGCGTTGCCCAGCTTGGCCTCGGCCTTGGCGATCTCGGCCTGCAGCCGCGCGATCTCCTTGCCCAGGCGTTCGCGCTCGGCGGCGACGTCGATCTCCACGTGCAGGGCCAGGCGCAGGTCGCCGGCCACCGTCACCGGTGCCGTGGCGGTGGCGGCGCCGAAGGCCGCGTCGTCGTCGAAGTGGCGCACCGCCGACAGCCGCGCCAGCGCCTGCAGCACCGGCGTGGCCGCGGCCACGAAGCCGGCGTCGCCGGCGGCCAGCAGCGGCACGCGCTGGCCGGGTGACAGGTTCATCTCGCTGCGCAGGTTGCGGCAGGCGCCGGTGACGGCCTTCAGCCGCGCCATCCAGGCATCGGCCGCCGGGTCGATCCTGCCCGGCTGCGCCACCGGCCAGGGGGCGCTGGCCACGGTGAGGCCGTCGCCCTCGGCCCTGCGGCCGGCCACCACGGCCACCGTGTCCCAGAGCTCGGCGGTGATGAAGGGCGCGATCGGGTGCAGCAGGCGCAGCACCGTCTCCAGCGTGCGGATCAGCGTGCGCCGCGTGGCGCGCTGCTCGGCGGGGCTGCCGGTGGCGATCTGCACCTTCGCGATCTCCAGGTACCAGTCGCAGTACTCGTCCCAGACGAAGCCGTAGACGGCGTTGGCCACGTTGTCCAGCCGGTAGTCGGCAAAGCCCTGGGCCACCGTGGCCTGCAGGCGCTGCAGCTCGTTGCTGATCCAGCGGTCGGCCGCCGAGAAGTGCATGTAGCCTTCCATCGGCCCGCCGGCGCTGCACTCGGCCTTGGTGTGTTCCTTCAGCCCGCAGTCCTGCCCCTGGCAGTTCATCAGCACGAAGCGGGTGGCGTTCCACAGCTTGTTGCAGAAGTTGCGGTAGCCCTCGCAGCGCCTGCTGTCGAAGTTCAGGCTGCGCCCCAGCGAGGCCATCGCGGCGAAGGTGAAGCGCAGCGCGTCGGCGCCGTAGCCCGGGATGCCGTCGGGGAACTCCTTCTCGGTCGCCTCGCGCACCCTGGGCGCCTTCTCGGGCTTGCGCAGGCCGACCACGCGCTTGTCCAGCAGCGGCTGCAGCTCGATGCCGTCGATGAGGTCGACCGGGTCGAGCACGTTGCCCTCGGACTTGCTCATCTTGTGGCCGTGCGCGTCGAGCACCAGGCCGTGGATGTAGACGTCGCGGAACGGCACCTTGCCGGTGAAGTGCCTGGTCATCATGATCATCCGGGCGACCCAGAAGAAGATGATGTCGTAGCCGGTGACGAGCACGCTGCTGGGCAGGAAGAGCGCCTGCTCGGTCGTGCTGGCGGGCCAGCCCAGGGTGGAGAAGGGCACCAGGGCCGACGAGTACCAGGTGTCCAGCACGTCCTCGTCGCGCGTCAGCGGCCCGGTGTAGCCGGCGGCGGCGGCCTTGGCGCGCGCCTCGTCCTCGCTGCGCGCCACGAAGAGCTCGCCATCCGTGCCGTACCAGGCCGGGATCTGGTGGCCCCACCAGAGCTGGCGGCTGATGCACCAGTCCTGGATGTTCTTCATCCACTGGTGGTAGGTGTTGATCCAGTTCTCGGGGACGAACCTCACCTCGCCGGAGTCCACCGCCTCGATGGCCTCCTGGGCGATGGACTTGCCGCCGGCGCCCGGCTTGCTCATGGCCACGAACCACTGGTCGGTGAGCATGGGCTCCACCACCTGCCCGGTGCGCGCGCAGCGCGGCACCATCAGGCGGTGCTTCTTCGTTTCCACCAGCAGGCCCTGGGCCTCGAGGTCGGCCACGATGCGCCTGCGGGCCTCGAAGCGGTCCAGCCCGCGGTAGGCCTCGGGCGCGTGGTCGTTGACCGTGGCGTCCAGCGCCAGCACGCCGATGGCCGGCAGGCCGTGGCGCTGGCCCACGGCGTAGTCGTTGGCGTCGTGGGCCGGCGTGACCTTGACCACGCCGGTGCCGAATTCGCGGTCCACGTAGTCGTCGGCGATCACCGGGATCTCGCGGCCCACCAGCGGCAGCGTGACGGTCCTGCCCACCAGGGCCGCGTAGCGCTCGTCCTCCGGGTGCACCATCACCGCCACGTCGCCGAGCATGGTCTCCGGGCGCGTGGTGGCCACCACCAGCCGGCCCGAGCCGTCGCTCAGCGGGTAGGCGATGTGCCAGAGGAAGCCGTCCTCCTCCTCGCTCTCGACCTCGAGGTCCGACACCGCCGACTTCAGCGCCGGGTCCCAGCTGACCAGGCGCTTGCCGCGGTAGATCAGGCCCTCTTCGTACAGGCGCACGAAGGTCTCGGTGACGACGGCCGAGAGCCTGTCGTCCATCGTGAAGTACTCGTGGGCCCAGCTGACCGAGGCGCCCATGCGCCGCATCTGCCGCGTGATGGTGGCGCCGGAGCTCTGCTTCCAGTCCCAGACGCGGGCGACGAAGTTCTTGCGCCCCAGGTCGTGCCGGCTCAGGCCCTGGTCCTGCAGCTGGCGTTCCACCACGATCTGGGTGGCGATGCCCGCGTGGTCGGTGCCCGGCACCCACAGCGTGTTGAAGCCGCGCATGCGGTGGTAGCGCGTCAGCGCGTCCATCACCGTCTGGTTGAAGGCATGGCCCATGTGCAGCGTGCCGGTCACGTTGGGCGGCGGCAGCTGGATGCAGAACGACGGCCTGGCCGGGTCCAGCGTCGGCGCGTGGATGCCGCTGGCCTCCCACAGCGGGGCCCAGCGGGCCTCGATGGCGGCGGGTTCGAAGGACTTGGCGAGTTCGGTCATGTCAGTACCCCCCCGCCGTCCGAAGGGACCGAGGGGCCCCTCGGGGGCAGCGAACGAAGCGAGCTTGGGGCAGAGTCATGGCTGGGGCGCAGGAGGTCGCCGGCAGGGGCCTCGTGGGCACCCTGTCAACGGAACGGGCGGGCCGGGGGTTGCAGGCATCATTGTAGGCAGCCGCCTTCCCGCCGACGGGGGCAGCGCCCGCCCCCCAGCCCAGGAGCCCGCCCGATGAAGATCCGCCGCCTTGCCACGCTCTGCGCCTCGGCGCTGCTGCTGTCCGCCTGCGGCGGCGGTGGCGACGACGGCGGCGGCACCGCGCCGCCGCTGAGCTGCAGCGTCACCGACCAGAACACCTGGCTGCGCGGCTACTTCGACGACTGGTACTTCTGGTACGCGCTGGCCCCGCGCCCGAACCCCGGGGCCTTCGACACCCTGCAGGCCTACTTCGACGCCTCGCTGTTCGGTGGCAACCTCACCTTCCCGGCCGACAGCTACAGCTCCTTCGGCCCCACCGAGGACTTCAACCGCTTCTTCGGCGACGGCATCACGCGCGGCTACGGCCTGTTCGTGGCCGGCGTCGAGGTCGAGGGCCGGCCCGACCTGCCGCTGCGCATCCGCTACATCGAGCCGCGCTCCGACGCCGCGGCCAAGGGCCTGCAGCGCGGCGACCAGATCCTGTCGATCAACGGCCGCGCGGCCGCCGACATCATCGCCGCCGACGACTACGACGTGCTGGTGCCCGCCAACGTGGGCGAGCAGCTGCAGCTGGTGGTGCGCGGCGCCGGCGGCGAGCGCAGCGTGACCCTGGTGGCAGCCGACTACGCACTGACCCCGGTGACCGGCGCGCGCGTGGTGCAGACGCCGGCCGGACGCCGCGTGGGCTACGTGTCGATCAAGGACATGATCGACCAGGTGGACGCGCCGCTGGACGCGGCCTTCGCGCAGTTCCGCCGCGAGGCGGTGTCCGAGGTGGTGCTCGACCTGCGCTACAACGGCGGCGGCTACGTGCGCACCGGGGCCACCGTGGCCTCCCACGTCGGCGGCGCGCTGACCGCCGGGCAGGAATACGTGCGCCTGCTCTACAGCGACCGCCGGGCCGCCAACAACCTCACGGTGCGCTTCAGCGCGCCCGTCAATGCGGTCGGGCTGTCGACCGTCTACGTGCTCAGCGGCCCGCGCACCTGCTCGGCCAGCGAGCAGGTCATCAACGGCCTGCGCGGCGCGGGCATCCGGGTGGTGCAGGTCGGCGATGTCACCTGCGGCAAGCCGGTGGGCTTCAACCCCCAGGACGGCGGCTGCGGCCAGACCTTCAGCGTGGTCACCTTCGAGTCGGTGAACGCGCGCAACGAGGGCCGCTACTTCGACGGCCTGGTGCCCCAGTGCGCCGCCGCCGACGACCTGGACCGTCCGCTGGGCGCCCCTGAAGAAGGCCTGCTGGCCACGGCGCTGGCGCATGCCGACACCGGCGCCTGCCCGGCGGTGGGTGCGCGGCGGCTGCAGCCGCTGTCGGCCACGCCGCGGGCCGACGGCAGCCCGCGGCGGCTGAAGGTGGAGCCGGGCGAGTTCCAGGGCATGATGCGCTGAGCCCGGCTGCCGCTCACCAGGTCTGCAGCGCGCTGCGGATCGCGGCGCGGAACATCTCCTTCTTGACCTCGTCGTAGGCGTCCTGGTAGCGGTCGACGTCGGGGCCGCCGATGCCGCTCTCGACCGGAATGTCGGAGATCATCGAGCCGTAGGCGTAGTAGCGGTGCGAGATGTAGGGCCCGCCGCGGATCGGCAGGGCCACCAGCCCGGCGCTGCCGCGCACGATGATGGCCTGGCCGCATTCCGCCGGGTCCGAGGCCGCCGGCAGGCAGGCGCCGTAGCTGCCGGTCTTGCCCCAGCGCCGCATCTGGTCCACGAACTGCGGCACGATCGCGCCCTTGCCCAGCGCCTGTGCCTCCTGCTCGACGATGGTGTAGAGCGTGCCCGAGCCGACGCTGGGGTTGGCCAGCTGGAAGAACCTGCCGTGCGCCAGGCTGCCCTTGGGCAGCACGCGCCCGGCGTGCACGTTCTCGTACAGCCGGGCCAGGTCGGCGGCGCTGGTGTCGTTGCGCTTGCCGGCCGGGTCGAGGATCTCCTGCGCGAAGTCCCAGTAGGTGCAGCCGATGTCGTGGCGCAGCACGGTCGAGACCATGCCGGCGGCGGCCGCGGTGGCGTTCAGCGGGTCGTAGCTGCCGCCATAGCGCAGCACCACGCCGCGCGTCGTGCGGTTGTCGGAGTTGCTCATCATCCAGTCCAGGCCGGTCTCCAGCGTGGTCGCCTGCTCCATGGCGGGGATCTCGTAGGACGGGTCGGGACAGGCGTCCTTGGGCTGGCCGGTCGGCGACGGCCCGTAGTCGTAGTAGCGGAAGGCCGAGCCCAGCGCATCGCCCGCGTGCACCTGCCGCAGCGCGTGCAGCAGGTGCAGCACCTTCAGCGTGCTGGCGGTCTCGCCGGTGCCGGCGCCGTTGAGGTCGATCAGCACCTCGCCGTCCACGCGCTTGAAGTAGCTCGAGAAGCGACCGACCGGGTTGCCGGCGGCGTCGAAGAAGGCGGAGAACAGGCCGCGGATGCGGCGCGTCTCCGCGTTGGCGTTGTCGATCATCAGCGCGTCGTAGCGCGGCGACGCGCCGCTGCTGTAGCGCAGCAGGTCGATCGGGCGCGAGCCGGTCTGCATCGCGTAGCGGTTCACGTCGGCCAGCGACGCGAAGCCGTGCACGCGCCACCAGGCGCTGGCGTCGCTGCCGCCGTTGGCCACCTGCACCAGCGCGTAGCGGCCGTCGCCGAAGCGTTCGATCTTCACCGGGCGCCCGCCCCAGCTGGCCAGCCGCGCGTCGAGCTGGGCGCGGCTGAGGTCCGGGGCCCAGTCGAAGGACTTGTGGTCGGCACCGGTGTTGGCCACGAAGACGGCGTCGTAGCGGCGGGCACCCGCGTTGCCGCGGCCGTCGAGGTCGATCGGGCGCATGCCCTGGTCGACCTGCGCCTGCACCTGCGACGCGGTGGCGTTCAGCACCCAGGACCACTGGCGCGCCGTGGCGCCGCTGTCGGGCACGTAGACGGCCGCGTAGCGGAAGTTGCCGCCGCCGCGGTCGTAGCGCTCGATCTCGATCGGGCGGCCGTTCTGCGCGGCCAGGAAGGTCTGCAGCTCGGCGGCGGTCTTGTCCCAGGTCCAGTTGGCGCCGGCGATGGCGTAGGCCCCCTGGTTGGGCAGCAGGCGGGCCGTGAAGCGCGGCTCGCCGTTGGACGCGACGCCGTGCACCTCCAGCTCGGCCACGCGGGCCTGCCGGGTGCGCACCTCCTTGGCCAGCTGCGTCGGCGACAGGTTGGTGAAGGTCCACCAGCCGGTGGGCTGGTTGACCGAGTGGTCGTCGGTGCTGGCGTCGGGGTCCAGCGCGGCGGCCGCCGGCAGCGCCGCCAGCAGC
>JRYF01022473.1_pt1 | contig 10507 bp, 10 predicted proteins | sample 235331 | NCBI WGS metagenome assembly JRYF01 (sample SAMN03074217, study PRJNA261475) | activated sludge metagenome | biome: Wastewater Treatment Plant; feature: Wastewater; material: Activated sludge; isolation source: activated biomass of a wastewater treatment plant treating hydrocarbon... ... | reverse complement strand
TTTGGTAACGCCCTTTTAGCCCCCTGCAAAAGTGATCATGACCGAGAGCAAAACGCCAAAAATATTGTTGCCAAACGTGCCCGCAACTAATCTTCCACCTATGCTCGCACCTAATAAATACATAACACTGGTGTTTGCAATCAGCCCCATCGCTCCAACCAGGAGGCCCAAATAAATACGATGAATATCTTCTCCTTTATGCACAAACTTAGTAATTACCCAAAAAACGAGTAGTAACCGCAAAAATATTAGGCCAGTTAATAAAGCAGGAATGCGGCCTATATCCAAAGTGAAAGTGTGAGAAAAAATGTTAAAAAGCGTTAATCCCGCAAGTAGAATCAAAAACCCTAGGGTCAACGCATCTATTTGTCTCTATTTTAAGCGTTTTTGGCTTGGCAAGAGCAAAGCCAATAGAAATACCCAGTCCAGTAACGAGAGAACACGCAATTTATCTGCTGTTTCGTGAAATGACACCCGTACATCCCAAAAGTGATCAATCGTACCCGGCATCCAAAATATTAGCGCAGTTACACAAGCCACAATCCATTTGGGTCTGATGATAGGTAAAATGAGGAAGGGAATAGGGATCAGCCAGAAGACAAGATTAAGAAAATGGATACCTCCATCTGCTAACAGGGGAGCTGCGAGGCCAAAAATAATAAAAACCCCGATAACGATAAGAAGTAGACTAAAAGGGATTAGTACTAAGTTTTTTTGCGTAATTTTATGCGGAGCAGAGGTAGGGGTATCCATATTGTTTATGGTACAAGGGGTTGTTTTTTGGTTTTCTGCCCGGCTAAGTCTAATGAAGCCGGGCTTCTTTCTGAAGTAATTGGGCTACCCTTTGGGCATTTTTACCATCGTTATTGCAGGCATAACGGTGGATGATTTTCCGGCGCAAGGTTTCCAAAGATGATTTATTTTCTTCTGAATGAATAAATGTCCAGGCTTCCAATAGGCAAATAGGTGAAGTCACACCTAATTTGGGAGCTATTTCCAGGTATTCCCGGAGATAAGGGGGCAAAACCCAGCCAGCCTCGTGCTTAGGGTAAATCGTAATTGGGTATTTGCCTATGATCAAGGCTTCCAGTCCAATAGTTGATCTGCCGAGAAGAATTGCATCGCAATTATCCAATGCGCTTTTGATATCGTGGTGACGGGAAATGCGAACACGTTCTTGAAGGGCTGGATAAGTATTTAAACTGACCTGATAATCCAGTGGATTGTCATTGGGGTGGACACGAATAATGGCTTGAACACCCGGGGCTAATTGAAGGGTTTGAAAAAACAAGTCCCGCATCCAAAGTCCTAGTTGAGGCTCCGGGGCAATTAACCAGGTAGGGAGGTCGGGATTCAGATTTAATTCTCCGAAGAGTTGACCACGGGAGATAGCAGGAGGGTTTACGAGGGCATCAAAGCGAGGTTGTCCTGTTACGACAACCTGTTCGGGGGCGGCTCCATGTTCAATCAGCCACTCGCGAATAGCCTCTCCCATTACCGCTAATTGGGAGGCTCGAATAGGTAAATAGCCTGAAGGGTGATTGACCATCCCATGTTGAACGGATAGAAAATAAAGATTATTTTTTTGTGCGGCTCGAACAAACAATTGGCCCATGTAGTGATTATCTGCTGCGGAAACGATGGCTCGGACCTGATAGGTTTTTATAACCGCCAGTGCTAGTTGGAAATGAGCCAAGNNAACCAAATGAGAGGTTTTGGCATCTTTTTCTGTACTAATGGTCTTCCACCTGGCGCGGATTTCTGAAGAGGTGGCTAGTTTTTGTCGAGGTAAAGCTACCTTTAAATCCTCTGGGGAAAACTGAAAACCTTCCAAGTTGTTTTCCTGAAGTAAGCGATAACAACGCGGATCAGTTGCGAGAATCATCCTTTCCTCAGGAGGAATTTCTTTGATGACGGGAAGCAAGGTGCCCATCGCCGAAGAGGTAGGGATATCTAGGATAAACAAGATGATGCCATTTTTAGTTTGGATAGGATGCGGAGGTTGTCGCCAAGAGTTGAGCAGGCGAAAGGTGATGGTCCGAAAATGATAGTCCCACCCTTCCCTGCGTAGCCACAGTTTTAGTTCATGAAAATTTATATTACGGCGTATCCATGCGACTAGATTTGGTTGAATCTGTGTAATGGAGGTTTGATTGGGATGAGCCTGAATTACTTGAGCAAATAATGGGTTCTCGTTAGTAGCTAATATCCAGGCAGAAGGTTCGTGAACTTGCATGATTTTTTGGATCAGCACAATCATTTTTTCAAGTTCAAATAAAGCTTTGTACGCCACCTCAACAGTGAACAGCTCTCCAGCAGAAAGCCCCTCAAAGATGGAATAGTCTTTATCGTTAACTTGGTACCATTGCCGTGAAAATTCATCCGCGCGCTCACGCAATTCTGTTTCGGAAAGATCAAGATATTCCCCCACGGAATGAATGTGCTTTGCCTCCTGCATCTGGGCCTTCCGGCGGGCTGGTTCGTCTAAGCAAATGACAAGTGATTCAGCTTTTACTACATGCCGTAAGGCTTGGGCCAAATCCCCGACAGAAGATAACAGAATGACGGGTTTTGCTTTCATCATGTAATTGGTTCAGATTTTTTTACATGTATCAGGTAAAGAACTAACCCTAAGAGCATGAGCATATTAACTACCTGGGTTATTGCCACACTGCCTGCCACTCCATCTAAACCCCAATTCAGTTTGATAGCGCCAATGGCTGTGGTAATTTGAAAGACAACCACAATTGCCTGAGTAGATAAGTACCATTTTGCTTTTCCAACACCGTTAAGAAAAGTGGCAGCAGTCCCAGCAAGTGGACGTGACAAGGTAACTCCTAATGTAATGATCATAGCAGCAGAAATTCCGGAAACATATTCCGGTAAAAATGAGATTGTAAAGGGTCGGATGATGATAAAAATGAGCAAGCCAAATGGCAATATGAGGGCACTGGAGGCTTTTAAAGTTTGAATAAATACCGAGGATGTGGCTATGTAAGATTGGGTTTCACCAAAGCGTTTTGAAATCCGGGGGTAGAACTGAGCAGTGATAATGCTTGGGAGTAGAGTGATAGCTTGGAGGACTAGAATAGCCAGGGTGTAGTAACCGACTTGGATAGGGCCTAAGAAGATCAGAATAATCCACCGATCCAATGCCCGAAGAGTATCGTACAAAAACCCAGCCCCCATGATAGGAAATCCAACTTTTGCCAGCCGGAATGCTTCCTGCCAATCGTATAGTGGGCGGAGTTCAAAGGGTGCCAATTTATAGGCATAAACGCTCACGATCAGATTGGCAAGGGCTTGTGCAAAAATAAACCCACTTAACCCGCCCACCCATGCAAATAAGATCGAAAGCACCAGGAAAAGAAATGCAAAAACAAACTGCTGGATGCTAAGAATATTAAATCGAATGCGGGCGATAAACCGCATATTATGGAAAAGATACACCTGTTGAAATAATAATAAAAGGCTAAACACTTGAAAAAGCTGCCGCAAGGTCTGCTCTTTAAAAAAGAATGATCCTATCAGACTCATGGCGGCAGCGAGCATTGCTGAAATCAGCATCATACTCCAGCCTACCTGTTGAACTGTATCTGCTTTAGTATCGTCCCCTTTACCGCTGAAATAAGGTACATCTCGGCTCATGCCGTTAAGTACCCCGAAATGGAGCATAGCCCCGTAAATTAACAGCGGGTGAACGCTATTCCACCAACCAAAACCTTCCGGCCCGATCAGTTTCGCAACAATTAATGAGCCAAGCATTTTGCTGACTTGTAAAAAAACTGTACTGGTTGAATAGATGATGAATTCCCCTTTCATACTATTCGAGAAAGAACGCACACGGTTAGTGATCGCTGAAATGGAGGACATACATGTTCCGGTACTTTAATGAACTTTGGCTGTTTGCGAAGCAATCAGACGAGCAAGTTGGAGTTCGAAATCGCTTTGCAGGGAGAGCGATTCTTTTTGTTGAATAACAATGTGTCCCACCCGACCGCCAAGGAAGGTTTTCTGTTCCTCAAACAGAGCGATCTTTGTTAGGTTTAACCCTCCTGTAAATCGGTAGAGGGCTTCGCGCTCCAGGCGCGTAAACTTGTCGCGATTGAGAATTGGCTCTAACCCATTTCCCATATGTTGAAAGAAGAGATTGGTTTCCGGGCGTACACTAATCACGGAATCTGCTCCAAAGATCGCCATTGTATGTATCGCGTCGTTCATATTATCTGAGGTGATAAACGGATACTCGCTGGAAAGACGGAGAAGGGCTACGGCTTTTAGTTGTTGAATTTCAGGGTGTACCAAAATTTCTTGAACAGTTTCAATAAGCCCTACATTCAGGCGCGCTTGCTTTTCGACGCGCTCATAAAATAGAAATTTTGGGTGTACGCGGTATCGTGTCAGAACATGGGCTTTGATCTGTTCGTCTGGAGAAGTGACAATGAGGTGGGAGATCTTATCCGCGCGTAAAGCCTCCTCGATGATCCAATCAATCACCACTTTATCCCCAAGCATTTCCAGATCGTAGCTCCCTGGATTGATTTTTGGTCCACGGATTGGTAACAAGGCAATTGTTTTGATAGGCGCATAATGCTTATCGAAGTGAAGGCGTTTGATCTCGTACCGGGTACTTAAAAGCCGTCCTTCATTTTTCGTGAGGTTACTGCCATGCCTGCGATAGTAAAACAAGGGGAGGTTGACATTTGTCACTTTGTATTTTGTCACAAACTTTACCCACAAATCATAACCATCTTGACAGGCAAAACTTTCGTTGTAGCCCCCCGCGTCTAACAAGAAATTTCGCCGGATCATCGTACAGGCCCCATGCGCGGGTTGGTCAAACAAGGTTACATCTTTATCAAAGGTGTGCCGCCGCTCCAGCCCCAAAATATTTCCATCCACATCAACGAGATAATAATCAGGAAAAACCAGACCTAATTCTTCATCCTTTTCCAGGATATTGCTCATCACCAGCAAAGCATTTTTATCTAGATAATCGTCTGCATCCAACCGCATAATGTATTTACCTCGCGCTACCCGCAACGCGATGTTGTTAGTGACGTTTAAGCCCTGATTTTTTTGGTAAATGATCTGGATACCTGTATTCGTAAAATAGTTTTCGATAATTTCTTGGGAATTATCTGTGGAGCCATCATCAATCAAAATGATTTCAAAATCTTGAAAAGTCTGTTCAAAAAGACTGTTTACAGCCTGACGTAAAAAACGTCCGTAATTGTGGTTAGTTACATAAATAGTAATTAAGGGTTGGTTAGTTCGATTCATTCCTTCATTCTCTCATCTTTAAAAATTTCGCCGGAGAACCTGCTACAATAGTATCTATATCCACATCTTTGGTCACTACGGAATTGCTCCCCACAATAGCACCGCGTCTTAACGTACAACCGGGCAACACCAACACATGCGCGCCAAGCCAAACATCATCCTCCAAAACAATCGCGCCGTGATCATATCCTTGATCTTGAATAAACTTACCCAAAGCATGACGGTGCATACTGGTTTGCAAATACACATGACCGGAAATTAGGCACTTGTTGCCAATTGAAATTGTATCTCCACCATTAAACACTGAATAAAGCCCCACACGTGTATTCTCTCCCAGACTGACGGTTGCTTGATTGTTTGCCAGGATTCGTACCCCTCGATCCACGCGTACCCGATCTTCAATTCGCAAAGTGGCATTTCCATGTACGCGCAATTCGACGTTTTGGCGAATGGTTACATCATCACCGATGATAAGACGGCTTTTGGGTTCAATAATTATTTCTGGGATGGTATCCGTCGTGAAATTTTTTCCGATTTCTACATTTCGAGCGGAATATAGCATCCGGGTCAGCTTTCCCAGGAAAACAGATGTACTTTGGCGAAACCACATAGTTATCCGTAACATCTCAACTCCGCGTGTTTATTGTCCCGATATGGGTACTTCAGATAAAAACTGCCATTCCAGTTTTTGATGGGCCTTTAGCGGAAGAATGGTAAATTTGCCCAGCACATTCCAGTACTCGCGGGCATCAATCCCATGGTTGGGACGCAAACAAATTAAATGTGCGTTGGTTAACTGTGTTCCGGCAGGAATATCTACCGCGGGATAAATCGCACGGCGAAACGACACACGATGATCCGCTTCGCAGCCCAGGGGAGCCTTCACGCTGTCACCTTGTAACTCGCGAATGGAGATGATTTCTTTCTGTAGGTTTTTGACTTCTGCCTGGGTTAGTGAAACCTTGTGATCACGAAAGGTTTGTCCCTCGCGAGTATCTGTAAAATGAAACTCCAAAATATCCGCGCCCATTGCGGCTGCGACAATCAATGCCTGCATCCCCTCTGTATGATCCGAATACCCTACTGGTAGGCCCGTAGCTTTTCGCAAGGTATTCATAATGAGTAAGTTGGCTTCATGGTTGGCAATGGGATACATGGAGGTGCATTGTAATAAAGCTAGGTATTCTGGGGAAGCATAACGCGTATCACACTTTTGTAAAAACGNNGGAAAGCCCCGTGGAAAGAATGATCGGTTTTTTCCGAGCGGCGATATTTGCAAGAATCGGATAGGCCGTCATATCACCGGACCCAACCTTATAAATGGGCATATACGCGTCAATCCAATCCATAAAATCTGTATTCCAGACAGATGCCATATAACCGACCCCTGCCTTGCCGCACATTTCAGCCAGATAAAGGTGCATTTCTTGGGTTAGTTCAAATTTTTTGAAATGGGTATTCCGGTCAGGGCTTTCGCTCCGGCTAACCAGAGTATCTCCACTGTATAGCTGAAATTTGATGTAATCCACCCCGGCACCTATCGCGAGATCAGTTAAGTGCTTCGCATACTCAAAATTACCCATATGATTCCCCCCGATTTCAGCAATTAAGAGCGGCCCATATTTTCCTTGCCAAGTTTTTTTCATATGTAAACACCTATCGCGTTTGCGTGACGGTTTTCCAAAGAGTGTAAAGGTCAGAAAGATGATACTGGGTATGTTCCGTTTTCATAGCTTCTATCATATCACTTGCAAACTCATAATCTGCCTGGGTATCGAGGGCAAGTTTAATGCCTGCAGCAGATGGACAAGTTGAATTAACAAAATGGTATTGCTGTCCGAAATTAGGATTTTGGTAAAAATATAATGAAACATGTTCAAAATGCTCGAGCTGATGAAATGCCGCAATACTTTTTTGGTAAAAAGCAGTACGAACAATTTCAATGCTCATCCCGTACGGAAATGTGCGCCCTTGCACGTTGCTGATAAAATCATACTCACTTACGGAAATATTAGAAACCATTTCATCTAATAATGCGGCGTCTGTAAATAAATTATCGCCATTAATGCGAACCAAATACTCAAAATCATATGCCCGACCACAAGCCAAAAACCTTTCCGCTACATTGTTTTTATCCCCTCGATAGTATTTGATCCCATGACATTCGCAGTACGCCACAATCGGGTTGTCTGAGGGTTCGTTTGATGTTGCTACCACAACCTGACGCACGGCTTGACTTGTCTGCATACGCTCAACGATATATTGGAGCACAGGTTTTCCGCAGATTTCCTTTAAAATTTTTCCGGGCAACCGGCTCGAATCATAGCGGCATAAAATAATAGTCCCAATGTTCATGCTCTTTCTCCTAATATTTTTGCAGGAACCCCTCCCACAATTTGATAAGGGCCAACATGTTCCTTAACGACCGCCCCAGCGGCAATCACCGCTCCTTCTTCAATCGTAACTCCCTTGAGAATCTTTGCGCCGGTTGCAATCCATACATCATCTCTAATTTCTATCGGTGCAGTCATATTTGGCTGTTGGTTAATTAATGTTTTCCGTTCAATTCCATGATCACTATCCACAATGTATACAAAGGGAGCAATCAGACAGTTATCTCCAATGACGATTCGTTCAGATGAGAAAACAAAAGTGAAGTATCCAATGGTCGTGTTTTTCCCGATTTGAATCGTTGCATTGGCATTACATGCACAGATGCGCGCTCCCTCTTTAATAGCTGACTGATCGGCAATAGAAATGTTGGCTAAAAATCGGAGAATTTCGACGTTTTTGTCGAAATGTACTTTTTTCCCGCAATGCCTCAGACGTCGTTGATAATACCAAAGCCGAAGGTAGTTTGCCCAAGTGAATTTTAGATGTTGGCGGAATTGTGATGCATCCATAATCTTATGGTTGTTCCTGGGAATTTCCTTGTAATCGTTTCAGCGAAAGCTGTGCTTTTGTATCCTCAGGATTGATGTTCAGGGCTTCTTGATATGCCGCAATTGCTTTGTCGGTCCAGTCTGCAGCTTCATAGATCTCCCCCAAAACTCTGTAAGGCCACTCTTTCTGATTGAGATTCGGCCAGAGTTCAATAGCTCGCAAAATTTCGGCTTCAGCTTGTTGAACATCCCCGGAAGCCTGATACATGGTGTAACCCAACCGTAAATGGGCCAGGTAGTGCATGGGATAGAGAGTGATCGCTTGTTGAAAATCAGAAATGGCTTCTTCGAGATGGTCGTTCATCCATAGATATATCTCTCCCCGCTTGTAATACCCATTTGCATGTATAAACGCTGAGCTAAAAGCGCCGGTCTCCAATGCGGCATCATACATTGCAAAGGCTTGTGCAATATCAGTAAATTCAGGAGCAGATTGGTAAATTAGCCCTTTTTGGTAATACACATCTCCAAGATGTACATTTTGGAAAGCCCCCTGGGCTAGGGCCATATCATATGCCAGGATCGCGTGTGCCCAATGCTGGCCTTTTTGATAGGCCATCCCCAGTTCGTAGTTTGCATCGGCAGTTTGAGGGAAGGATAAAACGGCTGTTTGAAACCAGGTGATTGCCGAATCAAAATTTCCTATCTCTAATTTTCTCTTTCCCGCCTCAATAAAATCTATCAGGGATAATTCAATTCTCTCCCAACTCGCAATCGCTTTCCTTAAATCCCCCTCCTCCTCATACCCAAACCCCAACTCCAAATACCCCAGCGGATTCCCCGGCCTCAACTCCGTATACTGCTCATACACTTCCACCGCCTCTTCAAGCCTCCCTACCAGACAATAGCCTCGTCCTAGCAATAGAAGTGTTTGTGCGTCGTGATCGCGTGCCTTTTGCGCGGCCTCCAAAGTTTCAATCGCTTGATAGACCATCCCCAGGGCTTCCGTATCTTTGATGCCCCCCTCCACGCAAAAATCAGGCTCTGGATTTTGGTCACCCAAAATCTCCAGAGCCTGGTTTAGATACTTGTAACCTTCTGCCCGGTTGATATGACTGGTGAGGAGGGAGGGGAGTTGCCAGATACTCACAATGCTGACTACCATTCCCGTGACCAACCAGCCTCGATGTCGGACAGACATCCGTCGCCATACGTCGTTCACAGTTGGGCAGTTTACCACAGAAAATCATAAAGAGAAGCTTTAAGCCCGCCCATTCTCATGCTGAAAACAAAATGTGCGCTGCCTGGGATATGATCAGGCAGCGCACATAAAATAAAACGCTCGCTTATCTTACGCAGGCATCGCCTGGGTCGCTGGGGCTTTCTTCGTATGCCCGCGTCCTACCCCAATGTATGTGAACCCACTCTGTTCAATTACATTCTGTGCCAGGAAATTGCGCCCGTCCAGGAGCAGTGGGGTTTTCATGTGGGCTTTCAGGGTCTCCCAATCCAGTTTGCGATATTCCGGCCATTCCGTAACCAATACAACTGCATCGGCCTCGTGCAGAACTTCCTCAACAGAGTCCATGAAATGAACCCCTGAATCACTAAAATATTTCCGGGCATGTTCCAGAGCCACCGGATCGTGGGCCTTCACCTTTGCCCCACGTTGCATCAAATGTTTGGCAATGTCCAGCGCCGGAGCGTCGCGCAAATCATCGGTCTGCGCCTTGAACGCCAACCCTAAAATCGCAATCGTCCGCCCCTTCAAAATCTTCAACTCGTTGAGCAGCTTTTCCACCACCCATACCCGTTGTTGGTAGTTTACCTCACGCGCCGATTTTACGATGGGCATCTCCAGCCGGTATTCGCTGGCCGTTGTGATCAACGCCGCGGTGTCCTTGCCAAAACAACTGCCTCCCCAACCGATCCCTGCATTCAAGAACCGAGACCCGATCCGCGTATCCAGCCCAATCCCGCGGGCGATCTGCATAATGTCTGCGCCCACCTTCTCGGCCAGCTGCGCCACTTCATTAATATAGCTGATCTTCAACGCCAGAACCGCGTTCGCCGCATACTTGATCAACTCTGCCGAGGCCAGATCGGCGGTCACAATCGGGACAGCCCCAAAGCCCTCGGGACGCGGCAAAAATTCCAGGGCCGGGAAATCCTGGTTCAATATCGGGCGGTATAAATTCGTCAAAACCATTAATGCTCGTTCTTCTTCCGCCCCCACCACAATCCGGTCCGGGTATAGCGTATCGTGGAGCGCCGTCCCTTCTCGTAAAAATTCGGGATTGGAGGCCATTGCAAACCGTGCTTCTGGCTTGTACCCGTCTACT
>JRYF01000574.1_pt1 | contig 10511 bp, 7 predicted proteins | sample 235331 | NCBI WGS metagenome assembly JRYF01 (sample SAMN03074217, study PRJNA261475) | activated sludge metagenome | biome: Wastewater Treatment Plant; feature: Wastewater; material: Activated sludge; isolation source: activated biomass of a wastewater treatment plant treating hydrocarbon... ... | reverse complement strand
CCCTACTAAGTAGTTACGAGCGTTTTTATTTTGTCAAAACTTGTCTCTCCTTCCTTTCGCAAGCCGTCGTGCAGCCACAATTGCCGCACCCCCCCCGTTCCGCCAGCACGTCCTCATCGGAGATATAGTCCGAAAAGGTTTTGCCCCAAAGCCGCTGGACAAATACCCAAACAACCACGAGAAAAATGATTGCACCCACTGCAATGATGAATGATTGTATCATACTTCAAAATTTTATCGAGGCTCCCCCCACTCAATAACTCAATAACTACCCACTCAATAACTCCCTCAGCTCCCCAGCCCCGCAAACCCCATAAACGACAGCGATAAAATGCCCGCCACCAGCAGCGCCAGCACCGTGCCTTTCACCACGTTCGGGGTTTCGGCAAAGTCGAGTTTCTCCCGCAGGCCGGCCATGAGCACCAGTGCGAGGGTGAACCCGGCGCCAGCCCCCAATGCGTACACGATACTTTGTAAAAAGCCATAGCCTTTGTTTGTTTGGAACAAAGCCAGGCCCAGAATGGCGCAGTTCGTCGTGATGAGCGGCAGGAAAATCCCCAGCGCCCGGAACAGCGCCGGACTCATTTTTTTGATGAACATTTCCACCAACTGCACGGTGGAAGCAATCACTACGATATAGCTGATGAGCTGCAAAAACTGCGCATTGATGGCTACCAGCAGGGCGTGCAGCCCGTAAGCGCATACGGAAGCTACCAGCATGACAAAGGTGACGGCGCCACCCATTTTCGAGGCCGTTTCCAGCTTGCCAGACACGCCCATAAAGGGGCAGATGCCCAGGAAGTAAGCCAACACGAAGTTGTTGATTAAACTCGCATTGAGGAAGATGGACCAAAGCGATTCGTGGTTCATGACGTTGCTTTTCTTTGTTTTCTGGCGTTAAAAAGGAGCAGCCATAATGCCAGGGTGAAAAAACCGCCCGCCGGCAAAATCATGACGACCCATTCCTGAAATTTATCCGGGAAAACGGGGATGCCAAAAAAGCTGCCGCTCCCCAGCAACTCCCTCACCGAACCCAGGCAAAGCAGGGCGAACGTGAAGCCGAAGCCCATGCCCAGCGCGTCCAGGATGGATTTTCCGATGGTGTTTTTGGAGGCGAATGCTTCCGCCCTCCCCAGGATGAGGCAGTTCACCACGATGAGGGAAATGAAAGCACCAAGCGCCTTGTGCAGCTCCACGCTGATGGCCTGTATCATGTAGTCCGTCATCGTCACGAAAGTAGCGATGATGAGGATGTAGGAGGCGATGCGCACCTGCTTGGGGATGAAGCTACGAAGCGAGGAAACCAGTATGTTCGACATTAACAGCACGAAGGAAGTGGCAAGCCCCATGGCCAGGGCGTTTTCGGCAGTATTGGACACGGCCAACACGGGGCACATGCCCAGTACCTGCACAAACACGGGGTTTTCCTTCCACAAGCCCTTGATGAACTCGGTGGTGGAGGGGCTATTTTCCAGGTTGCCCAAAAAGCCTGTATTTTTGGTTTGGTTGCTCATTGTCGTAACTGCGTAACTGTGTGTAACTGCCAATGATAATTGGCAGGTCTAAACCCGCCAAATAAATCCCGAGTATCGGGACAGGTCTTGGCGGTTACTGGGGTTGCTCGAACATTTCCCTGTTTTTGTAAATCACGGGCACTATCTGTTGCGTGCTCGTGCCGATAATGTTTCCAATAGCACGGGAGGAAATCGTGGCACCGGTGATGCCGTCCACCTCCCAGGGGTTCTTTTTGGCTCCGCTTTTCACCGTTACGACCATGTTTTTGGTCGTACTCAGGTCTTCGGTCAGCGCCACATCGAGCGCTTCGAAGTTGGCCAGGAAATTGGCATCCTTTTCAATTTTGTCGCCCAGGCCCGGTGTTTCCTTGCTTTCCAGTACGTAAAAACCCACGACGGCCTGCTTTTCGGGGTCATAACCGTAGAGGATGCGCAGCACGTCGGCGAAGCCCATGCCACTGGCCTCCACAGCAAAGCCTACCAACTTGCCCTCCTTATCGTAGCCGGCATGTATCAACTGTCCATCCTTGACCTTGCCGGTCACCTCCACGAGGTTGTTGCTTTTGTCGAGTTGATAGGTCTTTTTGCTCACCATGCCCGGCACTACCTTGAAAATGGCTTTCTCCAATGCCTCGGCCTTCAGCCGCTCTACCCTCGGCAAGGTTCCTTGGAAGGTCAACACAATGGCCAGGGCACAGCCCAGGCCGATGCCCACCATTGCCCGCAGCATTTTGAAACTGCTCGCTTCTGTTGCCATTTTTTGTGAATTGGTGAAATGATGAACTGTCCAAAGTAGTCCTTTGGGCGGTTCACTGTTTCCCTAATTTACCAATTTACTTTTCTTCGTCCCATACACCCTGTTCCGTATCAAATTGTCAATATGGGGCGCTACCGCATTGCCCAGCAGGATGGCGTACATGACCCCTTCGGGCAGACCGCCCCAAATCCGGATTACCACCACCAGTAGGCCGATGAGCGCCCCGTACACCCAGACACCCGCCGTGGTGATGGGGGAGGACACCATATCAGTGGCCATGTAAACGGCCCCCAGCATCAGCCCGCCGGAAAACAGCATGAACTGAGGCGATGGGTATTTCGCAGGGTCAATGAGGTATAAAATGCCGCTTACCACGCTCACCGTCAGCAGGATGGAGACGGGGATGTGCCAGTTCATCATCTTGCGGATGGCCAGGTAAATGCCGCCCAGGATGATGAGCGCTGCGCAGGTTTCACCCGTAGAACCGCTGATGATGCCGAAGGCCAGTTCCGGGGTAGCAGTAGCCACGTGGTCGAATTTGAAAGCAGACAGCGGGGTCGCCCCCGTGAAGCCATCCGTTGCAGGTTCCATGAACGGGAAGGTGAACGTCGCCACGGAAAACGTGGAAAAACGCTCCGGCCCGAAAGCCGGAAACCACGTAGTAATCGCCACCGGAAACGCTGCCTGCAACACCGCCCGTCCGACGAGTGCGGGGTTGAAGGGGTTGTAGCCGAGTCCGCCGAAGACGAATTTGCCCAGCGCAATCGAAATCACGCCGCCTATGAAAGCCATCCAGACCGGGAAGTTTGGCGGCAACGTTAGGCCCAGCAGCAGGCCGGTCAGTGCTGCCGACCAATCCGAAATGGTGCTTTGTTTTTTGGAAAATTTCTGCAAATAATGCTCCGTCAGCACGCAGGAAGCCGTCGTCGTGACGAGTACCATCAAGGCGCTCAGGCCGAAGCTATAAACGGCGAAGGCGGCCACCGGGAGCAGCGCCCAGACCACGTTCCGCATGATGTCGTCTGTGCCAATGCCCTTGACGATGTGCGGTGAGGTGCTGATATGTAGTGTTTTGTTTAACATGTGTTTTCGTGTCGTGAATTGGTGAATTAGTAAATTATTGAATTGGGTTACGCCCCATCCTAATTCACCAATTCACCAATTCACCAATTCACCAATTTACTTTGCTGCTGCCTGCCGTTTGCGCACAATCGTTTTCGACAAACGGAAATACTGCACCAGCGGGATGTGCGACGGGCAAACGTAAGAACATGAGCCGCACTCAAAGCAATCCAGCAGGTTGTACTTTTCGGCCATCAGGTCATAAGCCTCGAATTTGGCCAGAATGCCCAACTGCGAGGGATTGAGCGAAATGGGGCAGGCATCCACGCAGGCCCCGCATTTGATGCAGGGGTAAACCCTGTCCGGTCGTTTCACTTCCTTTTCCGTGAAAACCAGAATGCCGGAGGTACCTTTTGTAATCGAAATATCGAGGTTCGATACGGCCACGCCCATCATCGGGCCGCCCATGTAAACTTCGCTGATATTCTCGTCGGCTCCGACCTGCTCCAGCACGAAGCGCAGCGGGGTGCCAATGGGAATCAGGTAGTTGCCTTTCTTCTTCACGCCCGGCCCGGTGATGGTGACGACCCGCTCCTGAATGCCACGGCCATGCGGCAGCAGCCGCCCGATTTCAGCGGTGGTAGCCACGTTTACCACCACGGCGCCCGTCTCGATGGGCAGTCCGCCGGAGGGTACTTCCCGGCCCAGCAGGGAAGTGATGAGCATCTTCTCAGCGCCCTGCGGATATTTCACCGGAATCACCTGCACGCTGACGGGCATGCCTGCCGGAATCTTGCTGCGCAGGTGGTCGGCGGCGTCCTGCTTGTTCGCTTCGATGCCGATGATGCAGCGGTCGGCGCCGGTACATTTTAGCAGGTAGCGGATACCGGTGAAAATATCGTCGGCTTGTTCCAGCATGACCCGGTGGTCGGTGGTCAGGTAGGGTTCGCACTCTACGCCATTGATAATCAGCGAATCGCAGTGTTTCCCTTCGGGAATTTTCAGTTTGACGTGGGTGGGAAATGCCGCCCCGCCGAGGCCGACGATGCCGGCGTCCTGGATGGCTTGCAGAATTTCTGCCGGGGTAGCCGTTTCGTAGTCAATGGGCGTGCCTTCCAGCACTTCCTGGCTCGATGAGGGGAAAGCTTCGAGGTAAATCCCTGTGGTCATTTTCCCTGAAATCGTCGGCACGTTTCCAATCTTGCGCACCTTGCCCGACACGGGCGAGTGCAGCGGCACGGAGACGTAACCGCCAGCCTTTGCCAGCAACTGCCCCCGCACGACCTCCTGCCCCTCCCGCACGATGGGCACGGAAGGCGCCCCCAGGTGCTGCGACATGGGCAGGATGATGAGCGGCGAAAAGGCGAACTGCCGGATGGGCAGCTTGTTCGTCTCGTCCTTGTGCTCCGGCGGATGTACGCCGTGGTTGAAAGTGTTTTTATGGAAAGTGAAAAAGCCCATGGTACGTTTCCCCAAAAGATTCAATCTTACTTGGCGATTCGATACGTCTTGCTTGTCTCGAAAGTACCGATTTGAGATTTGAACTTTGGTAATAATTCTTCGATATATTGAATGTTGCTTTTTAAAACCTCAAGTATCACAATGGTCAGCTTGAACTTGTTGATATTCTGCTGATAGTCAATATTTTTATCTATGGTAAGTAAAATGTCAAATCCTGTGCTTTCTGCTTGAGCCAGCAGTTTTCCATTCTTCAACCCGCTGAAGCCCATTTCGGAAACTGTGCGAACTTCAAATTCAGGCAGCAGCTTTTTCGCCTTTCTTGTGACACATTCATCAAGCAATATTTTCTTCATGTGCTATTTGAGTTATACTCATGAGTAATTTTTGAGCTAATTGCAAAACAGCATCTACCTGCTCCTTTCTGACTGTAGGAAAATCAGCCAAAAATTCGGAAACCGGTTCTCCTTCTTCCAAGTAGTCAAAAAGATTTTTCACCGGCACCCTTGTTCCCATGAAAACCGGTGTGCCACCCAGAATTTCTTTGTCAACATTTATCACTTTTTCCATTTTCTATGTTTTTGCCCAAAAATACCACTTCTTGCGCTGAGTAGCATGCCTGAAAGAATCTGGAAGAAGTGGGTATGGTAGTGAATTAGTAAATTGGTAAATTAGGAGAGTGCCCCGCCCAATTCACCAATTCACCAATTTACTCAGTTAAACTTCTCCCCCCGCTTCACCCACTTCTCCACATCTTTCTCCGACCTATCCTTCGGCAGGCCGGGGTGGATAACGCCGGCGGTGCATTTCTCCGCAGCTTTCACCAAATCCGAGTACGGGCCGCCGTCCGGGTTTTTGATGTAGGCCTTTTTGTTGGCGTTGTAGGCGAAGATGTTCGGGTTCAGTTTCGTACATTCGTCGCAGGCGGTACAGTTGTCCGTTTCCAGCCAGGGGGCGAGGTATTCGCCGTTGGCAGAGGCGGGCGCCGTTGCGGTTGCGACGGGTGCGGTGGCCAGTTCGAGAAGGCCGCCACCGTTGCCACTGGCCAGTTGCATCAGGCCCTGGGCAATCTTGCCGACCACTTCGGCGCGTATTTTCTGCTCGATGTCTTCCTGTTTTGTTTCTTCCGGTTTCCAGCCGGAGAGGTCGCGCAGCATCACCCAGAAATCGCGGCGCTCTTCGCAGGATTCAACGATTTTCTTGGCTACGAGTACGCGGCTGAGGTGCTGCTTGCGGTCAACCGCCCAGATGAACGGGAATTTGCCTTCCCGGTCGTCTTCGCTCATTTCGAGGAACTCGGCCAGCGGCACCATGTTTTCGTTCCAGGCATCGCGTGGCACCTTGCGGAAATGCTTGCGGAAGCGGGCCTCCGTGAGTGCGAAATCGGCGAAGGTCATCGGCAGTTCCATTTTCTTTTCCCGGCCGTTTTCCAGGTATTTCAATTCGTAGGTTGGCCAGATTTTGTCCATGGCCGGGTTGCCGCCCAAGTCGAAGTTTTCGGCGGCCGTTTTGCCTGCGTCAGGATTGTATTTGAAAATCGGGTAAGCACGGGATTCGACTGCCAGTTTGGCCTGGTGCGTGCCCATGTCATCGCCTACGCCGTGTTCGGGCTGGCAGGTGGTGTAGAGGTTGAACAGCGCCGGGCGTTTGGCCATCAGGCCGTCAATGAAGCCTTCTATCATTTGGCTGGTATTTGCCAAAGTACCCTGAAGGACGTAGGTGCTCCGGTGTGCCATGGCGATGAGACCGATTTCCTTGCGGATTTCGGGTTTGCCCTGCCAGACCTTGCCGTACTGGGCCATGTCGCTCACCTGGCCGATGAAGCCGGAGGTACACGCCTGGCCGCCTGTGTTGGAATAAACTTGCGTGTCCACGATGATGACCTTGATGGGTTTGCCGGATGCCATCATCCTCGACAAGTTCTGGAAGCCGATGTCGTACATGGCACCGTCGCCGCCAACTGCCACGACTGGCGGGCTGAGCAGCCATTCGTCATTGGTGAACTGATTCCAGGTGAAGTAGGTGAAAAATTCATCGTGTTCTTTCGGTTTGTACGCGTCCGCCAGCATGAGTTCAGCCTTGCGGATGGTTTTGAAGCCGTCGGCCATTTTGGCCATGTGACCCTCGAAAACGCCCATTGCTACCGAGGGCGAATCCTGGAACAGGTGGTTGGCCCAGGGGAAAGGGTAGGGGTTGAACGGCCAGGTGCTGCCCCAAACGGAGGTACAGCCGGTGGCGTTGCACATGCCCATCGTGGAGCGGCCCCGTCCTGTAGTGCCATCGGTGTATTTCCATCGCAGTTTTTTCAGCTTCGCAACGAGTTGGGTCATTTCCCGCAGCCAGTCCTGATCAATCGGCTCGGTGCCTTTCACGGCCTCGAGGCGCTGGCTAAGGCTGGCCATGGTCAGGTCGGAGCTTTTCGCTTCGGCCATGATTTTGGCCAGCATCTCCGTATCGCTCACGTCCACCGTGCTGATGAGTTTTTGCTGGATTTTTTTCTCCAGCCCTGCAATCAGTTCGTCCAGGTGGGCCACGTGTTTTTGGATGCGGGGCTGCATGAGTGACTCGACGGTAGCAACGAACAGGTGGATGACGGATTTTTCAGAACAGCCGAGGCAGGCGCCGTCGCCACTGGCAAAAGCTCCGTAAGCATCTTTGTTCAGCAAAATCGTTTCCAGCGGGCCAATTTTTTCTTCCAGGTCGTCAATGCGGTTAAACTTGGCGGGCGTGTTGGGCAGGTCGGTCCAGAAGTCCCATTCCTTGCGCAGGCGAGCGATGGATTCTTCCGTTTGGGTGACGACCCGCAGGGCATCGTCGTTGCAAACTTGTACACACTCCATGCAGCCCTTGCAGGTGGTCGGGTTGATGGTAATGCTGAACAGACCGCCGCTGCCGGGTTGTTTTTTCTCCAAAACGTCAAAATACGGCCGGGTGAGGGCAAATTTGAAATCGCCCAACTCGTTTTGGAACCATTCGAGTTCTTTCACGAGGCCGTTACCGCTCTTGTCGGTGCGGATGGTTTCGTCAATTACTTCGTGGATGAGGTCGTTGACGGTGGCATTGCCGTTGCGGGATTCGTTGAACAGCGCACGGACTTTACCTTCCATCTGGCGGACGGCCTTGGGCAGGTGTTCCACCTTGCCATACACTTTTTTCACGCGGTTCACCACCGTTTCCAGCACGTCGGAGAGTTCGCTCACCAGGCCGGGGATGGCCGTGTCGGGGCAGGCGGTGTAGCAGTTGCCGCAGGCGGTACAGTTGTTCGGAATCCATTCAGGATGCTCGAATCGGATGCCGGTCATATCGCGGAACAGGGAGCTGACGGCCGGCATCACACTCAGCCCGATGAAGGGGTCGGTGATGTTGTCGTTGCCCAGGCCGCGTGCGTAGAAGTTGCCGGTTTGCTCCCAAAAACGGTGGATGTCGCTAAGTTGCGATTCGCTCTGCGGCAAGGCCTTCAGCATGGAGGGCAGGGGCAGCATTTCGCCGTTGGATTTAGCGGGAGCTTCGGTCAGGACTTTGTTCGTTATTTCATAAACTTCGTCGAAGCCCCGGCGCACCACGCGCATGTTGTCGTCAACGACGCGCTGGCCTTTGGAGCCGAATTTGTGCTGCAATTGGTCTTCGATGGCTTTCAGCAGGGTTTCATCCGTCAGGCCTGCTTTTTCCATCAGCGGCGAGGAGGCGAAAAATGCACCCTGGAAGGCGATGCCTTGCATTCGTAGTTGCAGTTCAGGGTCGGTGGCTTCCTCGCGGGCGATTTTGAAACCGTCAATGTAAAATACGCGGATATCGTTGTCAATGATGACTTTCTGATAGGGCTTCGGAATGTCGGCCCACACGTCTTCGGGCTTTGATTTTTCACTTTGAATGATGAAAACGCCACCTTTTTTCAAGCCCGCCAGCGCGTTGGTATGTTTGAAAACATTGGGGTCGGGCGAGAGCACCACGTCCACGAAGAAAAACTCGCAGTTCATGCGGATGGGTTCGGGAGCGGCGGCGAGGTAGTAGGTGGTCGGCTGGCCTTTTTTCTCCGAGCCGTATTTCGGGTTCGCCTTGATGTCGTAGCCGAGCAGGTCGTACAGCGTCATGGCGAGGTTTTTACCCGTCGTCACAGCGCCCCAGCCGCCCACGGAGTGGAAGCGGACGGTGATGGCGCCATCGGGCATAAGGTTCGGGTTTTCAGTGCCCCGGACGGAAAGTTCCTTCACCTGCGGGTAGGCTTCCTGAATGGTTTCCTGATAAGCCCGCTGCTTGGGCGTGTAAGGCACGTCGCGGATGAAGTCAATGGAGAGGTAAAACTGTTTCTTGTGTTTACCTTCCGGCAACATATTTTCCACAGCCCCGATGATGCCCTCCGGCTGGAGGTCGCGGCTACCCATGCCGAATGAGCCGGAGTAGAGTGCCGGCAAGTCGGACTGCTGGTAGCTTTCGAGGTCGGGGTAGGGCTTGCTTTTCTTGTTTACACCGTTTTCAAGGCATTTGGCCAGCGTGGCCCGCACTTCGCGCATGATGGGCGGGTCAACGGCCAGCGGCTGGTCGAGGCGTTCGAGGATAGCGATGCCTTTTTTGCCTTTCAGCACTTTGCTCACCAGGTCGGATGGGAAGGGCCGGAACATGACCAGGTCCACCACGCCTACCTTGATTTTTCTTGTTTTCCTCAAATAATCCGCTACTACCTGGGCGCTTGGGATGAGGCTGCCCTGGCCGAATATGAGGTAATCGGCATCATCGGCCATATAGGTCATCACGCGTTCGTAACGGCGGCCGGTGAGCTGGAAAAAGTCTTCGAATGCTTTGTCTGTCAATTCTTTGATGTGGTCAAAAAAGAAAGGCCGTTGGGCAGCGACGCTCTGCATGTAGGAGTCCTGGTTTTGCACGACACCGGCCATGACGGGGTTGTCCACGTCCCAGAGTTCGGGGATGCGGCGGCGTGTTTCACCATAAATAATACGCTGTGCCGGGGTGGGCGTGGGAATGATGTCGTCCGGGCGGCCCAGGTATTCCTTGATGAGTTCACGCTCCGGCAGCAGCAGCGTTTCGATGAGGTGGGTGGTCAAAAAACCATCCTGTGCGATAGCGCCGGGGGTGAGCGATAACTCAGCAATGCGGTGGGCGATGATATTCAAGTCTGCCACGTGTTGCGCCTTATTTGCAAACAACTGGAAGAAGCCGGTGTCGTCAATGGCGTGGTAGTCGTCGTGGCCGGCGTGTACGTTCAGCGTGGACTTGGTCATGGCTCTTGCACCGATGTTGAGTACGTAGGTCAGGCGCTTGCCGACAGCGGCGTAGAGCGACTCGTGCATGTAGGCGATGCCTTGGCCGGAGGAGAAGTTGGCCGCCCGGAGGCCGGTCATGGAGAGGCCGGCGGTGACGGCAGCGGCGGCATGTTCGCCTTCCGGTTCGATGAAAATCAGGGGCCGGTCGGAGATGTTGAGGTGGCCTTTGGCGGCCTCTTCAGCCCAGTATTCACCCATCTGGGTGGAGGGGGTGATGGGGTAGGCACCCGCTGCATCGGTGGATTCCCTTTCGCACATGATGGCGGCAGTGTTGCCGTCCAAAGCGACGCGAACGCCCGGGTATTTGAACTGTTTTTTTTCTTTTTTACCAAACATCACGATTTGTTTAAAACGATGAAGCAATGGATTGACCTCAAAAATATTAAAAAGAGAAGTTTTGAGCCTTCAAACTCAACCCTTGTGACGGAACGGTTCCCTGCG
>JRYF01015918.1_pt1 | contig 10513 bp, 11 predicted proteins | sample 235331 | NCBI WGS metagenome assembly JRYF01 (sample SAMN03074217, study PRJNA261475) | activated sludge metagenome | biome: Wastewater Treatment Plant; feature: Wastewater; material: Activated sludge; isolation source: activated biomass of a wastewater treatment plant treating hydrocarbon... ... | reverse complement strand
GAAACTGAGGGACACTACCCGTTTTCTGAGCCCGCCACTGTTCGTTCCTTGGTCGCAGGTAGCATCGGTCGAGGAGAAGGCGAGTTTCTTTGGTCGCCGCGCTGTCGTTCGGTTCAAGAACTCGGCCGTCGTGCTCACGCTGTATGGTCGCGTGGCTTCGAGCGCAACCTCAGCTCACGCAAAGGCTCGTGCAGCAGGTGCGCCCTAACCCCTCCATCGAGCGGATGTCCTCCGGCGTGCTTCGCACGCCTACGGCCGCCGCTCATGTCGAATGTTAGCCGCATAGAAGAAAAGGAAACGCGAGATCCATGGCCCTTTCAGATTACATTGCCCGCATCACCGAAATCGCGCGCAAGGCGAAATCGGAGTCCAAACTCGAAGGCGAGTTCAACCAGATACTAAAGGAATGTCTGCATGAGTTTGGAGTCCCATTCGACCCTCATGTTAACGAGACATTGAAGAGCATGGGCCTCTCGCAAGTCGATGCGGATCGGCCGGACGGCGTATTCGGGCACATTGTCTATGACTACAAGGCGCCCGGCGTACTGTCTTCCGCGAAGGACCTTCAAGGAGCCAAGGATCAAATTGAGAGATACTTGGATCGGATTACCGGGGGACATGCGGACGCACCCGCTGCATGCGCAGCGTGGTTCGGTTACGTCACCGACGGCAGAACGCTTGTCTACTGTCGATCGAACCGGCGTTCCTGGCAGTGGTCTCGCCCGCTTCCGCTCACAGAGAGCACACTTCTTTTTCTTGTCCATGCCTTCCGCTCTCTGAAACGCAAACCCTTGACCGCTCCGCTCCTCAGCGAAGCGTTCGGCAAGGAATCCGAAGTTGCCCGTGAACTCATCCGCGTCATGTGCTCTCATCTATCCAAGCCGAGACACAAGACCAACATGCTTTTCCGAGAATGGAAGCGTCTCTTCGAGCAGGTCTCAACATACGGCCTCGACCAGCTTCCCTCATTAAGAAAGTGGGCTGCGGACAACGGTATCGCGACGAAAGATGCTTCGCATATCCTGTTCGCCATGCACAGTTACTACAGCCTTGTTGTCAAGATTGTCACGTCTGAACTACTCTCAATCTCTACCCACAGCACCTTTTCCGTGTGCGATGAAGTCACGGCAACTACCACGACAGATGATCTCCACGCGGTGATGACCCGCATCGAGAATGGCGAGTACTACCGGCGTTATCGCATCAGTAACTTCTTGGAAGGGGATTTCTTCAGTTGGTACATGAACGAACGTTCGCGCTCCTTGGCAGACGCAATTCGCGGCGTTGCTCGCAAATTTCTTGAGTTCGAGCCCGCCAGCGCGATTCTTCTACCAGAAGCGAAGCAAGACCTCCTCAAGGAGTTCTATTCGTCGCTTGTGGACGAACAAATCCGGCATGACCTCGGAGAATACTATACACCTGACTGGTTGGCCCAACATCTTCTTGACCGGGCAGGCTACCACGGAGAGCCTGCCCGCAAAGTCTTGGATCCCGCCTGCGGGTCCGGCACGTTCCTTGTAGAAGCAATCATCAGGTTGAAACGAGGCTGCGCGGAGGCAGGCCTTTCTCCGCTTGAGACCCTTGCCACAATCCTTGCCAACGTCAAGGGGCTCGACTTGAACCCACTGGCCGTGATCTCCGCGCGCGCCAATTACATCCTCTCAATCTACGACCTCGTTTTCGATCTCGGCCACGACATCGAATTGCCGGTCTATCTCGCCGACTCCATCAATGTTCCCGTCGAGAAAGAAGATGACGAGGATCACAAATATCTCGAGTATTTTCTAGACACAGAACTGGAGGGCTTTGTTCTCGAACTTCCATGGGAACTCGTTCATGCGCAAGTGATGGGGCATGTACTCTGGGCTTGTGAGGACGCAATCTCCCACGGTCGGCCCTTCGAGCGATTTCTCCGGTCGATTCGGTCGCTTACAGAAGTTGCGCCTCACCTTTCCGACCCAGTGGTCGGTCGTCTCGCCCGATTCTACGCAGTTATCGAGTCGCTCGAAGCACGGGATTGGGACAAGATTTGGTGTCGAATCATCAAGAACAATTTTAGTCCACGGGGGTTTGCTCCGTTTGACCTCATAATCGGAAACCCCCCATGGGTGCGATGGAGTCGCTTACCCGAAACGTATCGAAATCGCGTGAAAGGTTTCTGTAACTACTACGGCCTTGTTTCGGGCCGAGGCTACTCCGGCGGTATCGAGAGCGACATCTCTACAGTTATCACATTCAGCGCGGCCGACAATTGGCTCCAAGACGGGGGAACTATTGCGTTCCTCATCACTTGGACGGTGTTCAAATCCGGGTCCGCACGTGGATTCCGGCTATCCGAACTGCCAGCCGATGCGGGGCTTCGTATCACGACCATTGAGGATCTTACACGTCTTCAGCCATTCCCGGACGCAACAAACGAAACCGCGGTTTACGTTGCGAAGAAGGTGCGGCCCGCTAGCAAAGCACACTTCCACCGGACTGATTGCAAGATATGGGCGCCCCAGCGCGGCAAGTCTCGCATCCCAACAGCAACGCCACTCAGCGAGGTCTACGAATGGTGTGAAATACGCGACGGTGTAGCCTGTCCGGTTCGGGAGTGGGGAACCCCCCTCTTTACCGGTGACATCTCTCACTATCGGCAATCTGCTTTCCTTCGTGGAAAGAGCGACTATCTCGCATCCGCGCACCGGGGTACCGTTTCCGACTGTGCCCGCGTCTATTGGGTCAAAGTACTCAAACACTCAGCGGCCACGGGGCGCGCACTCATCCGAACGTTGACAGAAGATGAACTCCCGCGAGCAAGGGCAGTTGATCCGGTTGACGGCGTGTGGATTGAGGCTGATCTTCTTTACCCCCTCATCCGGGGGAGAGACCTCGGCCGATACTGTACGGAAACGGAAGGGTGGCACCAACTCATACCCAACGCCCACTACGAAGATGTGGAGTCAGAAGAAGATTTCGCGGACAGTTTTCCGCTCACCTATTCTTACCTCAAGAACTATGAAGACATCCTCAGCAAGCGTTCCTCATACAGGCGCTACCAATCACACCTTCCGTTCTACGTGATCTACTGTGTAGGCGATTATTCCTTCAACCCCTTCAAAGTTGTCTGGATGGAGCAACAGGACCCCGCTGCGTTCCGGGCGGCGGTCGTTTCGACCGATCCCACTGCGGTGCTTCCCAACGCTCTGATTGTTCCAGATCACAAACTCTACTTCGCGTCGTTCACATCCGAAGCAGAGGCTCACTACGTCTGCGGCTTCCTTAACTCCATGCCAGTGCGAACATGGCTGGGCGGGTTTCTGCTTGGCAAGCAAATCGGCACCACCGTATTTGAGTTCATGAACGTGCCACTTTATGACGGGAGCGACAAGGACTGTGCTGCTATCGCCAGAATTTCACGGACTGCGCACAGTAACCGCGCTGGTTCTCGTGACAAGAGGTTCCTCGATGATGAAACCGAAACAGAGCTCGCTCACCATGTTCATGCAGCGTGCTCAACGCGCAATACAAAAATCAGCTAATTGGATCGCCGGGGGTTTCTCTCCCCCGGCTCCCACAGCACCCTCCTGCGAATTCGCACGGGGTGCTTCCTCCGGAGTTGTGGACTCACCCGGCATCACAGGTGATCGCGACATCGAGATCCCGTTTTTCGCGGGTCGTAAGTTTGATCTTGATCTTACAGCGCTTGGTATTAATGGTCAGATCCAGGTTCAGCGCCCGAGGCGAAATCGGCGCTGATTTGAATTTAACCCCATCTTCTATAGCAATAAGAACCTCGCTGTCCCCCTGCTTTTCAACGGCCAATTTGACGCCGTTGTTGAAGGTATGCAGGTTGCTCAAGCCATCCTTGATCGCGGTGCTGCTGTAGCTGGTTCTGACTTCAGACAGATAGCGTTGCGCTTCGGCTTGTTGGGCAACACCAAAGGCCAACGCCGCCGCCATAACGAAGGCTTTAACCCGCAAACCGGGCAGGGATGATAGGTTCAGAACCTTCGCGGGAGCCGCATTCTCTTTAATCATGGTGTTCGAAAGCATCTTGGTCATCTCCGTCAATCGTGAATTGGAAGTCAGTCGTTTTTCGAGGGAGGGATCGTACAGTGAGCAATCTCTTCCTGTGCGGTGTTTTCCCTCCGGCGGGAAAAAGGTTTAATCGATCGAAAAAATTTCTTGATATAGAGACTGGATAAGAGCTAATCCATTGATCTGGCAAGCCAAACGGGTGGCGACTCGCTCGCGCTGCTTACAAGCGGGCGTCCATCTGGCTCCGCGGCGCACGCCGCGCCAGAAGGGCGATTTCCTCAAGTTGTCACTGTTTCGGCTTCTCCGCGACGGATTCCGCCCTCGGTAACGCAGCCCTCAAAAAATTCCCAGCATCGATTAAACCTTTTTCCCCAGACCAGGAAATCACTCCATGAGAAAAAGATTTGGCTGCTTCGTTTTCCCCGAAGAGGACCGCTTCTCTAACTGGTGATTCTTTTAACCGAATGACTTAACTGTTAATTAATGCTTCATGGATCTGGATGAGGGGGTGTGCGGCACGTTAGGCATCAGGCAAGCCACCGTGCCGCAAACTATAGTTACCGCCATTCCCCCATACCTCGTGGAGTCGCCGTCCATGCTCGCCACCGCGTCAGTACGGTCCTCTCAAGATTGTGAAGAGCAGATCCTGATCCACCGCGTCGCCAAGCGCGAACGCCAAGCTTTCGAACAACTTTATCGGCGCTACGCGCCCCGGTTGGGCCGCTACTTGAACAGGTACTTGCGTCAGCGCGAATTGGTCGAGGAGGCGATCAACGACGTCATGCTCGTGCTCTGGCAAAATGCCGACCGCTTCGACCCTGAAGCCGCGCGGCTATCGACCTGGATTTTTGGCATCGCGCACGACAAGGCGCGCAAGGCCTTCGCGCAAGCCAGCCGCCATCCAACGGAAGACTTGTTTCCGGATGAGCTGACGGACGCGGGCCTGCCCGGCGATGTCGAGCCGTCTTACGACCCGGCCCCCTGCGCCAATCCGGAGCAGGTCATGTTAAGCGAGGACTTGAGTCGCGCCCTGCGCCACGCTCTGGAGAAACTGCCCCCGGAACAGCGGGCGGTGGTCGAGCTCACCTATTTCGAGGGATTTTCCTATCAGGAGATCGCCATGATTACCGAAAGCAACACGAACACGGTCAAATCCCGCATGTTTCACGCCCGCCGGCAACTGGCGCGGCTGTTGGGATCTTGAGGCCGCCCCGTTCACCCTGAAGAGCAGCGATTCGATGACCGACGCTCCTGAAAACATACCCGATCAAACCCTGCACCGGCAGGTGTGGGAGCTGTTGCCGTGGTACGTCAATCGCACGCTGAGCGCGGAGGAAACGCCGCAGGTGCAAAACCATCTGGCGCAGTGTCCGTTATGCCAAGCCGAGTTGCGCCGTTGCCGGGAAATCGCCGAAGTAGTGCGCGGCGAAGCGGACGCCGGCGCTTGGGTTCCCTCGGCCCAACAGTTCGATCATCTGCTGGCGCGCGTGAAATCGGCGGAACTTCTCCCCGGTTCCACGCCGTGGCGCCGTTTCTGGAAAGCGCTGACCGCCAGTTGGGAACCGTTTCGTCTGGCCCCTCCCCCCGCCCGCTGGGCGCTGGCCGGTCAGGCGGGCCTGCTGCTGCTGGCAAGCGGCCTTTTGGCCCTGCAGTTCGCCGGGACGCCCGGCCCCTCGTATCGGACGGTGTCCGATCCCGTTCGTCCGGTGGCTGACAGGGTACGGGTCACCGCCGTCTTCGCGGCCGATTTCAGCGTCGGCGAGTTGCAGGCGCTGCTGCTTGATTTGCAGGCCGGGATCGAGCGGGGTCCGAGCAGCCAGGGCGTCTATGTCGTGACGGCGGCGGCGGGGTCCAACGCCGCCGCCCGGGAGAAACTCGTGGAGGGTTTGCGGGCGCATCCCAAGGTGCTGCTGGCCGAACCCGCCACGAACGAGGCGCGGCCGTGAAAGCGCTGGGCTGGGGGTTGTTCGCGAGCGCTCTGTGGGCCGCGTTTCTGGCGGCGGGCTGCGCGGCAGCGCCGAACAGCGAACCGCACGCTGTTCCCAAGCAATTCCGCGCCGGGCAAATCCTGGTCACGCTGCCGGCCGCCCCGCCGGAATGCTGGGCCGAGGTGGCGAAAGCCCTCGCTCTGGAATACGCCTTGGAACCCGCCGGGGAGTTTCCGCTGGCGTCGCTCGGCGTGCAATGCCTGGTCTTCCAGGTATCTCCGGAGCGACCGGTCGCCGAGGTGCTGGCCCGGCTTAACGCCGATGCCCGCGTGGCGCTCGCCCAGGTCAATCAGGTGTTTGAGACCCGTGGGACGGGGGCGGGCGATCCCTACGGTCCGCTGCAATATGGCATGGAGCAGATCCGCGCCACCGCCGCCCATCGGTTTAGCAACGGCAAGGGCGTGAAAATCGCGGTGATCGATACCGGCGCGGAGATCGATCATCCCGATCTGCGGGGTGGGCCGGTGCGAAGCGCGAACTTCGTCGAAGGCGGCGAGAGCGGGTTCCAGACCGACCGGCACGGCACCGCGGTCGCCGGGGTGATCGCCGCCCGCGCCGACAACGGCGTCGGCATCATCGGAGTGGCGCCAGCCGCCGAATTGCTGATCGCCAAGGCGTGCTGGTATCCGGGTTCGCAGGCGTACCCGGCGCTGTGCAGCAGTTGGACGCTGGCCAAGGCCGTGGATCACGCCTTGCTGGAACATGCCCGGTTGCTCAATTTCAGCCTGGTCGGACCTGATGACGCTTTGTTGGGCCAACTGCTCGACGCCGCCCTGCGCCGCGGGGCCATCCTGGTCGCCGCCGCCGATCAGCAGGGAAACGAGCCAGGTTTCCCAGCCGCGCACGCGGGCGTCATCGCGGTCATCGCCAGCGCTGAAAACGGCCGGGCCAGCTTGCCAGACTGGGGAACAATCAAGCGGCCGGTGGCCGCGCCGGGCCTGGAAATCCTGACCACCGTGCCACGCGGCGCCTTCGACTACCTGTCTGGTAGCTCCCTGGCCGCCGCTCATGTCAGCGGTGTCATCGCCTTGCTGTTGGAACGCGATCCAGGGTTGACCGCGACCGAGGTCTTGTCCGCGTTGCGGCTGTCCAGCGCCTCTTCCAGCACCGCCGATCTGGGCGTCATCAAAGTATGCGCCGCGCTGCAAACCACTCTCAAACGCCCGGCTTGCGCTGAGCCTCCTTGACCCTCCTCAATGAGCGCCCTGCGTTCACCGCATACCGCCGGGCGATCCAATGATCGAGGGAGATCACCCCCGGTCCTTTCGCGATCAAATACAACAACACGGCGGCCCAAACCCCATGGGTCGGGTAGGCGTTCGGATAAACGAACACCTGGATCACCAGGGTCATAACCAGCAGCGCCAGGGCTGAGAAGCGCGTGGCGAGGCCGAGCAGGATCAGGACGGGAAAGAGATGTTCCGCAACCGTGGCCAGCGCCGCCGCCAGCGCCGGCGGGAGCAGCGGAAGCTGATATTCGTATTGGAACAACAGGACGGTGGAATCCGCCAGCTTGGGGAGCCCCAGGTTGAAGCGACCGTCGATTAGATCGATGGCCAAGCCCTCGATCTTGGTTTGCCCGGATTTCCAGAACACTGAGGCGATGGAGAACCGGCCCACGAACGCGATCAGCGAATCCGGAATGCGCTGGAAAAACGCGATGCTGATTTGGATGAGGCGCATCAGGCGCGCGGCTGGCTCCGTGGGTAACGTGATTTTTGTGTCGATGGCTGAGGTCATGAGGCAGCTCCCGAGGGCGGATGGAAAGAGGACAGCGCGCCGAGGCGTAACAACCCAGCGAGATGGGTTGCGAGGTTGAAATCTTCGCTGGCGGTGTTGGCCCGCGCGGCGGCCTCGCCCAGAGACAACCCATCGAGGAAGCCCGCGATCAGTAAATAACCGCCGGGCGGCAAGGCGCTGACCCGGCCTTCCAGTCCAGCGCGAACCACCAGCGCGTTTTCCGGGGCGCCGGGGTCGATCTAGGTCAGATCACCGCGGCCCTGGTGGGCGGCCCACAACGAGACGACGGCGTAACGCGAACCCAGAACGCCCACCGACGGATGACAGAGCACCTGGAGTGCCGGCAATCGCTCCGGGTCTTCCAGAGCGCGTGCGATGCGTTCCGGCGTTAACGGCTCGGCGTCGGCGGCGTGAAAGGCCCGGACGCGCAGCCGCTCCAGCCGCGCCACATCGGCCAGATAGGGGACGCCGTGCGCCGGCCCGAAATGCCCGATAAAGGCAGGAAAGTCTTCCCCGTACTCCGCCAGCACGGCCGACCGCGGCGGCGCCTGGCGCACGAACACCCCGGCCATCGCCCGAAAGAAGACTTCTCCGACCAGATCCTGGACGACCGGAAAGGTATCGGCCAGCGCGTCGATCAGCGAACTGACCACGTTGTTGCGATAGACGGCAAAACGCCGCGCGGGTTCGGGCCGATGTCGGCTGTCGTGGCGCTGGTGGACGGCGTCGGGTTCAGCAACTCGCGAACGAGGTGCTGTTGTTGAAACCGAGGCGCGGCGGCAGGTCGCAATGGACGCCGGCGACCACGGGAGCGCGTTCCGCCCTTTCGTCGGCTTTGAGAGCGACGGCGGCATGGTGGCTCTGCTGGTTGAAGCCGTGAACCACCGGGACGTGGCTCAAGCTCTGTGGGGCACTCCGGGGAGAAGCGATGTTGGGAAGCGCGCCGCGGTCGTTGAAACCGCCGGCGTGCGCGGTGGACAGGCCGGACAGAGCGACGATCAGGGCAAAGCTGGCGGCGGCGAGAGTGGTTTTCATGGGTGGCGCTCCTTACAGGTGATTAGGGATTCAGGGATGCCGCGTTTTCGGCGGCTTCAGAAGTGCTTACGCAGGTCGAGCGCCCGTGGATGCAGGGGCGATGGAGAAAATTCAGGATGCCCGCCGCGGGAGGCAAGAGGGATTGCGGTTCGGCCGCGCGCCGCTGGCTCATGATGGGCATCGGCGCGGCGTTCGGCAAGGGCGCGTCGGTCGCCCCATTGGAGGCGATGCGTCCCCTACCGGTCCATCGGCTTGCGGCGCTGGCCGCCGCGCGGGATGCCGAGTTTTTGCATGCGCGAGCGCAGCGTGCTCGGCCGCAAGCCCAGCCGCGCCGCCGCGCCGCGCGCGCCCTCGATCACGCCCTGGGTGCTGTCCAGAACGCGCAGAATGTGTTCCCGCTCGACCGCTTCCAGGGTCGCATCGGACGCGGCGGACGGCGGAGGCGCGACGGACGGGCCATCCTCGGGACCCAGCGGCTCGATGTCGATCAGCGGTCCCGGTGAGAGAATCGCGGCGCGCTCGATCACGTTTTGCAATTCCCGCACGTTGCCCGGCCAGTCATAATCTTGCAGCCGCCGCAGCGCGAGGTCCGAAAGATCGGTGAAGATTTTGCCAAGACGCGGGGCCAGGCGCTGCAGGAACCCCCGGGCCAGCGCCGGCAGATCGTCCTTGCGCGCCCGCAGGGGCGGTACGGTTAGCGGAAACACGTTGAGCCGGTAGTACAGATCCGCGCGGAACTGGCCGGCGGCCACCGCCGCGGCCAGATCGCGATGGGTGGCGGCCACGATGCGGACATCGACCACGATCGAGCGGCTGCCGCCGACGCGCTCGAATTCCCGTTCCTGCATGACTCGCAACAGCTTGGCCTGGGCTTCCAGGGGCAGATCGCCGATCTCGTCGAGAAACAGCGTACCCTGATGGGCGAGTTCGAAGCGGCCCTTGCGCTGTTGTACCGCGCCGGTGAACGCGCCTTTCTCGTGCCCGAACAATTCGCTTTCGATCAGCTCCCGGGGCAGGGCGGCGCAGTTCAGCTTGATGAAGGCGTGCTCCCGCCGCCGGCCGCGTTGGTGGAGGGCGCGGGCGATCAGTTCCTTGCCGGTCCCGGTTTCGCCCAGGATCAGCACCGTGCTGTCGGTGTCGGCGACCAGGTCGACCTGTTCCAGGAGGGCTTTCAAGGCCGCGCTGGCGCCGACGAGATCCTGAAAATGGCCGGCCGACCGCAGCTCGTCGGCGAGATAGCGCACCGTCGCCCGGGCGCGCTGATGGGCCTCGATCTCCCGTTGCAGCGCCTCGTTCCGGGCTTGCAGCGCCTGTTGCAGCCGGCGCAGCCGCAGATGGGTCCGCACCCGGGCCAGGACCTCTTCCTGCTGGAACGGCTTGGTCACGTAGTCGNNGTCATGAAGATCACCGGGATGTCGCGGGTTTCCGGGCATTCCTGAAGCCGGGCGCAGGTCTGATAGCCGTCCAGACCCGGCATCAGGATGTCGAGCAAAATCAGATCCGGTATCGTCCGCCGGGCCTGAACGAGCGCGCTCTCGCCGTCCTGGGCCACCAGAACCTTGCATGCGGCGACGCTGAGATAGTCGAACAACACCGCCAGATTGGCGGGCTGGTCGTCGACGAGCAGGATGACGCCGGTGGGTTCGGACGCGGTCATCGGGCGAGCAACTCGTTCAGAAAAGCGCGCAGCGCGTTGATCTGAAACCCGCGGGCCGCCTCGCGCAACC
>JRYF01001025.1_pt1 | contig 10516 bp, 11 predicted proteins | sample 235331 | NCBI WGS metagenome assembly JRYF01 (sample SAMN03074217, study PRJNA261475) | activated sludge metagenome | biome: Wastewater Treatment Plant; feature: Wastewater; material: Activated sludge; isolation source: activated biomass of a wastewater treatment plant treating hydrocarbon... ... | reverse complement strand
CGCCTCGCGCGGGCGCACGCTCACCATCGCCAACGGCGTGTGGCAGGGCGGGCTGTCGGGCGTGGCCTTCGGCGCCGACGTGCCGCTGCTGTCGCGCGTGACCCAGGGCAGCCAGCCGGTGGGGCCGGTGCGCCAGGTCACCGCCGCCGAGCGCCAGGTGGTGCTGGAGCTCGACGGCCAGCCGGCGCTGCCGCTGCTGCTGGCCGACCTGGGGATCGCCGATTACGACCTGGTGGAGATCAGGGGGACGAAGGCTGCAAGCGCCCTCGCGGTGATGTCCGACGCCGGCGAGCCGCTGCTCGGGTCGGCGGGCAGTTCGGCACCGACACCCGGGTGCGCCACCTGGTCGGGCTGGACCCGGCGCGGCAGGCGATCGCGGTGGCCGACCTCGTGGAGCCCGGCATGCGGCTGGCCTTCTGCCAGCGCGACGTGGCCGCCGCGCGGCGCGACCTGGTGCGCATCTGCAGCGAGATCCGCGACGAGGCGGCCGAGGCCCTGCCCGCCGAGACCGTGCCCGGCACCCCGCCGGCCGACCCGGCGCAGCGCATCCTGGGCGCGGTCTACGTCAGCTGCTCCGGCCGCGGCGGGCCGCATTTCGGTGGCCCCTCGGCCGAACTGCAGATCGTGCGCCACGCGCTGGGCGACGTACCGCTGGCGGGCTTCTTCGCCGCCGGGGAGATCGCGCGGCACCACCTGTACGGGTACACGGGGGTGTTGACGGTGTTCGTCAAGCGAGAATGACTGGGGGCTGGGTCTCACCTCATGAGACCGCCGATGATCATCATGAGCGCATGCCGACAGGGAGAGACATGCAGCGGCGCCTCGATGAATATCCTGCCGAGAATCTGAAGTACTGGGGCAAGGCGTCGCCTGCAGGGTGGCATCCTCTGCTTCATCACAGCCTCGACGTGGCCGCCACGGGCATGGCCTTGCTTCAAGGTTTGCCCGCGCTGCAAGGTCGCCTCGCCCAACGGCTGGGGCTGACCACGGAACAGACGGCCCAATGGGTAGCGTTCTGGTTGTCCCTGCACGACCTGGGCAAGTTCGCCGAGTCGTTCCAGTCCCAGCGCGCCGACCTCTACCTTGAGGCGCGCGGTCGCGCGCCCGACCCTGCCAAGCCCTACACGCTTCGCCACGACAGCCTGGGCATGCTGTGCTGGGCCGACGTGGTCCGGCCGGTGCTCCTCGATCAAGCCTGGTTCGGGCTCGCGACGGAGGATCTTGCCGACGGCATGGATGCGTGGATGCGCGCCAGCTCCGGCCACCACGGTCAGCCACCGCAACCCGGCGGTCACTGGCGGCAACACTTCGACGCCATCCAGGACAAGCCAGCCACGCTGGCCCATGTGCACTGCATGCGGCAGATGTTCCTGACCGACGACCTGGCGGTCACGATTTCCGGCCTTGACGCCCGCGGCTTCCTGTCCGCGAGCCAGGAACTGTCATGGTGGATGGCAGGGCTGGCGGTCCTGGCCGACTGGCTGGGGTCCAACACCGACTACTTTCCCTACATCGAACCGGGATCCGAGCCGATCACGCTGGCCGAGTACTGGCACGGCGCACGACGAAAGGCAGCGCGTGCGGTTGCCGCGAGCGGGGTGGTCGCGCCCGCATCCGCCGCGGCCCTGCACTTCGGCGAGTTGTTCCCCGAGCTGGCAGCACCGTCGCCGCTGCAGCGCTGGGCAGCCGAGGTCCGGCTGGCGCCCGGACCGCAGTTCCATTGCCTGGAAGACGTCACTGGCGCCGGCAAGACGGAGGCCGCACTGATGCTGGTGCATCGGTTGATGGCCGCCGGCGTGGCCAACGGCTTGTTCGTCGCATTGCCGACGATGGCCACGGCCAACGCCATGTACGCGCGGCTCACCGCCGCCTACCAGCGGCTGTTCAACGATCCTGCCAGTCTGGTGCTGGCCACCAGCGGCCGCACCCTCGTCGACGCGTTCGCCGCCACGGTCGTCGAAGACCTGGGCGCCGGCGTCTTGCCGCCCGACGCACCGGAAGGCGACCCGGCGCAGGCCGACCAGACCGCTTCGGCGCGCTGTGCCGCCTGGCTGGCCGACCATCACAAGCGCGCGCTGCTGTCACCCGCCGGCGTGGGCACGATCGACCAGGCGCTCTTGGCGGTGCTGCACAGCAAGCACCAATCGCTGCGCCTGCTGGGCCTGGCGAACAAGGTGCTGGTGGTCGACGAGGTGCATGCCTGCGACGACTACATGCTGAAGGTGCTTTCGGTGCTGCTGGAGTTCCATGCCCGCGGCGGCGGCAGTGCCGTGCTGCTGTCGGCCACCTTGCCGCAACGCGGGCGGCAGGCGTTGCTGGCGGCGTTTGCCCGCGGGCTGGGGCAGCGCGCACCGCAAGCGCCTTCCGCGGCGTACCCGCTGGCCACGAGCTGGCCCGCGGCTGGAGGCGATTGGGCGCGGGCGCGCCAGTCGGCCATCGACACGCGCGCGGACGTACGGCGGCGCGTGGCGGTGCAATTGCACGAGCAGCGTGAGCGCGTGCTGTCCCTCATCCGCACCACGCTCGCGTCCGGGCAGTGCGTGTGCTGGGTGCGCAACACCGTGGCCGACGCCCTGGACGCGTTCAGCCTACTGCAGCATGAACTGCCGCCCGGCCGCCTGTGGCTGTTCCATGCGCGCTTCGCGCTCCACGACCGCCTGGCGATGGAGCAGCAGGTGCTGCAGGCCTTTGGCAAGGCCAGCGGCCCCGCGCAACGCGCAGGCCGTGTGCTGATCGCCACGCAGGTGGTGGAGCAGTCGCTGGACGTGGACTTCGATGTGCTGGTCAGCGACCTGGCGCCCATCGACCGCCTGGTTCAACGTGCGGGCCGCCTGCGCCGGCATCGCCGCGCCGCCGACGGCACGGCGCAGACGGACGCCGAGGCCGCCGATGCGCGGGGCATGCCTGTCATGCACGTGCTGTGCCCCGCCTGGAGCGACAGCCCCGGGCCCGACTGGTACCCGGCCGCCTTCCCGCGTGCGGCCAAGGTCTATCCCAACCATGCGCAGTCCTGGCTCACCATGCAGGCGCTCCGCGAAGGCCACTTCACCATGCCCGATGACGCACGCCGACTGGTCGAAGGCGTGTTCGGCGACGAGGCCGACGTCCCGCCCGGCCTGCAGGCCAACGCCCTGGCCGCCGAAGGCCAGGGCTTCGCGGCCCAGGCTCAGGCCATGACCAACACACTCAGCCTGGCCCAGGGCTACAGCCGCGCGCAGACAGGGGGTGTGGACTGGTGGAGCGATGCCCACACGCCGTCGCGGCTGGGCGAAGCCACCACCACCGTCACGCTGGCGCGCTGGGACGGCATCGCGCTGCGCCCCTGGGTCGACCGTCGCCACGGATGGGCCTACAGCAGCCTGCGCGTGGCCGAGCGTGCCATTGCCAGTGCCCTCGAAAGCGACGACCCGGCCTTGCGCGCCGCCGTCGAGGCCGTGAAGGAGCAGCTCCCGGCGCAGGGACGCTGGTCGGTGCTGCTGCCCTTGTGCATGACGGCCGATGGCTGGATCGGCGACGCCCTGGCCGCACCGGCACGCGGCCGGCCGGCGCGCGCCACACGTTGGCGCTACGACCCCGCGCGCGGGCTGGAAGCCTGGCGACCCGACCGCGACATGACCGCTGACGAACCACAGGATGGCGAAGCATGAACCTGCTGCAGGACCCCTGGATACCGGTGCGAGATGCCGACGGACGACGGGCGTGGATCTCGCCCGACCGCTTGTGCGAAGTGCAGTGGCGCGCGTTCGATGCCGACCGGCCGGACTTCAACGGCGCGCTCGCGCAGTTCGCCATCGGTCTGCTGCAGACCACGGCGCCGGTGGACGACCTCATCAGCTGGCGAGGGCTGTTCAGGCAGGCGCCGGACACGGCCACGTTGCGGCAGTGGTTCGCGCCGGTAGCGGGTGCGTTCGAGCTGGATGGCAACGGTGCCCGCTTCATGCAGGACCTGAACCTGGGCACCGAGGGCGTCGCCATCAATGGCGTCGGCGCCTTGCTCATCGAGGCGCCCGGCGACTCAACGGTCAAGAACAACGCCGACCACTTCGTGAAACGGCAGCAGGTGGCGTGCCTGTGCCCGGCCTGCGCGGCCACGGCCTTGTTCACCCTTCAGATCAACGCGCCCTCCGGCGGGGCGGGCCATCGGACAGGGCTGCGCGGCGGCGGCCCGCTGAGCACCCTGGTGCTGGCGGCCGACGGGTCGACGCTGTGGCAGGACCTGTGGGTCAACGTCATGGACCGGCCCAGCTTCCTGGCCCAGCGCGGCGACGCGCAGATCGGGACGCCGCAGCACACCTTCCCATGGCTCGTGCCGATCGATCAGCTGCAGGCGCCCAAGGGCGAGACGAGCATGGGCCAGGTGCACCCGGCGCAGCACTTCTGGGCCATGCCGCGGCGCATCCGACTGCAGTTCGAGCATGCTCCGCCCGGCGACGTCCAGCGCTGCGACGTCTGCCGTCGATCGGCAACGCACTGGGTCCGCCAATACGGGACCAAGAACCACGGCCTCAACTACAAGGGGGAGTGGAACCACCCTCTGTCACCCTACTACCAGACCAAGGAAGGCTGGCTGCCGCTACACCCGCAGCCCGACGGCCTGGGCTACCGGCATTGGCTCGCCTGGGTGCTGGGTGTCGCCGGCGAACGCCGCACGACCCGGGTGGCGCCGGTGGTTTCCCGTGCGATGGAGCAGCTGCGACGGCAGACCGGGCCCACCCTTCGCCTGTGGGCTTTCGGCTACGACATGGACAACATGAAGGCACGGTGCTGGTACGAGTCGACCCTGCCGCTCTACGGCCTGGCCGACTGCGACGCCGACGCCGCAAGCCTCGTGCACGCGGAGGTCGACCGTTGGCTGGCCGCCGCCGAACTTACCAGTCAGATGCTGCGCGGCGCGGTCAAGGACGCCTGGTTCGGGCATGAAGCCCGCGGCGATTTCGCGCATGTCGACGCCGCATTCTGGAGCGACACCGCGCCGGTGTTCTATCGCCAGCTGCAAGGCCTCATCGACGCCGCCCGCGCAGGCCGGGAAACCAACCCGCTGCCCACCCGGGAGGCCTGGCATGGCACGCTGGTCCAGGCCGCCCGGCGACTCTTCGACCAGGTCTTCGTGGGTACGGGCGTGGTGGACCGCCAGAACCCGCGCCGCGTGGCCCTGGCGTGGCAGCACCTCAACCGCAACCTGCATGGCCGCAAGCTGAAGCTGGCGCTTGGCCTGCCCGTGGCGGAACCCGAAAGCAAGCCGGCCCGCAGCAAGGGCGGCCCGCGCAAACCCAACCGCGAGAAGGAGCCCGCATGAACCAGAGCCTGAACTTCCGCGCCGAGCAGGCCTGGGGCGAACTGCTGCTGGACTGGTGGCGCCGCCTGCCGGACGACACTGGCGGTCGCGCTGCGTTGCGCCGTGCCCCCGACCTGACGGCCGTCGTGATGCAGCCGGCCTTCCAGCGCCTGCACCGTCGCCTGCTCGCCGCGGGCTGGCCGTCGGGGCAGGCCGCCGGGGACCGGCTGGCTGCGGCCGCCGGGCTGCTGGCCCACGTGCGGGAGTCCGACGGCCTGTCGCTGCCGAAGGCCATGAGCCAGCGCGACGCCGACAAGCCCCGCGTGAGTGAACTGCGCTTCAAGCGGCTGCTCGAGTCGCCGGATGCCGATGCGCTGTTCGTCGGCCTGCGCCGCACCCTGCCGCTGATCCAGCACCGTTGCGACCCGCTGGCGCTGACGCAGGATGTCGTCAACTGGGGCGACCGCGTGCGCAAGCAATGGGCCTACGACTACGAGTGGCCCGACGCGACCAAGGCCTGAACCGCGCGCCGCCCCTCGCCTTCGATCCACTTCACCAGGGAGACCCCACATGACCCGTTTCGTGCAACTGCATGTGCTGACCGCCTATCCGCCAGCCAACCTGAACCGTGACGACACCGGGCGGCCGAAGACCGCGCTGGTGGGTGACGCGCTGCGCCTGCGCGTGTCGTCGCAGAGTCTCAAGCGTGCCTGGCGCACGTCGGATGTTTTTGAGGCGGCCATGGACGGCCACCTGGGCACGCGCACCAAACTCTTGGGCGTGGAGTTGCACCGCGCGCTGACCGAGGGTGGCGTGGCCGACAAGCCTGCCCGCGAATGGACACGTGCCATTGCTGGCGTGTTCGGCAAGCTGAAGGCCGACAAGAAGACCGACGCCGACGACGACCTGCAGATCGAGCAGCTCGCTCACATCAGCCCGGAGGAGCGTGCCGCCGCGCATGCCTTGGTGCAGAACTGCATCGCCCGCCAATCACCACCGACTGCCGACGAGTTGAAACTGCTCAGCCGGCCACGCACGGCGGCCGACATCGCGATGTTCGGGCGCATGCTGGCCGATGCGCCGGCCTACAACATCGAAGCTGCGGTGCAGGTGGCCCATGGCATCACCGTGCACAAGGCCGCCGTCGAAGACGACTACTTCAGCGCCGTCGACGACCTGAACCAGGGCCTGGAAGACAAGGGGGCCGGCCACATCGGCGAACGCGGCTACGGCGCCGGCCTGTTCTACCTGTACCTTTGCATCGACCGCGAACTGCTGCGCAAGAACCTGGGCGGCGACACCGCGCTCGCCGACCGCGCACTGGCCGCGCTGGTGCAGGCCGTGGCCCAGGTGGCGCCCACCGGCATGCAGAACAGCTACGGCTCACGCGCCTTCGCCTACCACCTGCTGGCCGAGAAGGGCCCCCAGCAGCCACGCTCGCTGGTGCAGGCCTTCTACAAGCCGGTGCGCCCGCGGGGAGAACACAGCATGCTCGAACTGGCCGTGGAAGCGCTGCACCAGCGCAAGAACAATTTCGACAAGGTCTATGGCGCCTGCGCCGATGCACGTTGCCACTTCGACGTGGAAGCGGGGGAAGGCTCGCTGGCCGAGGTCATCGCCTTCGTGCAGGGCTGACCCCATGGCCGACTTCCTCGTCTTTCAACTGCAGGGGGCGCTGGCGTCCTGGGGCGACGTGGCGGTGGGCGAGTTCCGCGGCACACGGGAAGAGCCCGGTGCGGCTGCCGTGGTGGGACTGCTGGGTGCCGCGCTGGGGGTAGACCGCGCCGACGAGGCGGCACACGCCGCACTGCGCGACGGCTACGCTCTGGCGGTGGGCACGCTCGACAGCGGCACGCTGCTGCGCGACTACCACACGGCCCAGGTTCCCGGCCGCAGCGACCTCAAGGGCCGCCCGCGCCGCACCCGGCGCGAAGAACTGGCCGTCCCCAAGCCGCAGCTCAACACCATTCTGTCCACCCGCGATTACCGGCAAGGCGGCGCCTGGCTGGCGGCGTTGCAGCCTCAGCCCTTGGCCCCGCACGCGCTGGCCGCATTGGCGCAGGCCCTTCGTGAACCGCGCTTCGTGCTCTACCTCGGCCGCAAGAGTTGCCCGCCGGCCGCACCCCTGGCACCGCAGGTGTTGGCCGCGGAATCGGCCCGGGCAGCGATGGAAGCCTATCTGGACCGCCAACGCAGCGCGCTGGGCCTGGACAGCGCAGGCCACTTGAGACGCCTGGCCTGGACCGCCGGCATCGAGGCCGGTGTGCCGCCGGACCTGAGCATGCCGCGCAAGGATCGGCTGATCCGCCGTCGGGGCTGGCAGTTCGGCGACCGCACCGAACACGTGGCCTTGCTGGATTCGGAGGACTGAACATGCACTTCAGCCTGATCGCGCCCGCGCCCGGGCAGGAACGCGCCGCGGCCCATGAGTGGGCACAGGGCGCCTACGAGCAACACCAATGGCTGTGGCGCTTTCTGCCGGCGCCGCCTGGCAGTGCACGGCAGTTCGTCTTCCGGCGGCGTGACGACGACGGCCTGCCGCGCTTCTACGTCGTGTCGCGCGACCGACCCGAATCCCCGTCGCCGCATTGGCATGTCAGCAGCAAACCCTATGCCCCCAAGCTCCGGGCCGGCGATGACCTGCACTTTGAACTGCGCGCCAATCCCGTGGTCACGGTGCGCAACGGCGACGGGCGTGCCGCACGCCACGATGTCGTGATGCAGGAGAAGACCCGCCTGTTGCGCGAACGCGGGCTGGCCCGATGGGCGGATTGGGCAGCGGCGGAGCGTCCAAGCCTGGCCGATCTGGTGCAACGCTGCGGCACGGACTGGCTGCTGGCGCGGGCCGGCCGGCTGGGCGTGGCTTTCGACGAGACCAGCTTGCGCGCCGACGGGTACGTTCAGCACCGCGGCAAGGGCGGCGCACTGCGCCTGTCCACCATCGACTTCAGTGGCAGGCTGCGTGTGGTCGAACCCGCCTCGCTGCTGCAGGCGTTGCACATCGGCGTCGGCCACGCCAAGGCCTTCGGCTGCGGCTTGCTGCTCGTCAGGCCGGTGGTCGACAACCGTGACGACGATGCATGAAGTAAGCTGGATCCTGCCCACCGGAGGTGCACCATGCACACACTCACCGACGACGAGCTTCACCGCCAACCCGACCGCCTGATCGACGATGCACGCCGCGGCGAGCCTGCGCTGGTGACGGTCAACGGCGAGCCGGTGATGATGACCGTGCCGCTGGGCAAGGGCATCACGTCGCCGGCCGTGCGTCTGGAACTGGCGGTGCGGCTGTTCGACGGCGAACAGATCAGCCTCGGGCTGGCAGCCCGCATTGCCGGCGTGCCTTATGCCGACATGGTGGATGAACTGGGCCGCCGCCAGATTCCCGTGTTGCGGTATCCCCCGGAAGACCTGGCGCGCGAACTGGACTTCCTGCGTGGCGCTGCTGGTCGCTGACAGTGGGCCCCTGATCGCGCTGGCCCGCCTGGACCTGCTCCGGCTGCCGGCGCAGCTGGCGCGCGAAGTGCAAGTGCCGGCGTCGGTGTGGACCGAGTGCACGCGCTCTCCGAGGGGGAACGACCTGCGCCGATTGCACGCCGCATTCGACGCGGGCTGGCTGGCGGTGGCGCCCGGGGCGCAGGTGCTCGATGCCCGGCTGGCAGACGCCCCTCTGGACGACGGCGAGCTGGCCGCCCTCAGCCTGGCGCTGCAGCAAGGCGCAGCGGTCCTGATGGACGAACTGCGCGGCCGGGCAATCGCGTCGCGCCTGGGCCTCGACGTGGTCGGCACACTGGGCCTGCTGCTGCGGGCGCGTGAAGCCGGGTACATCGGGCCGCTGCGCCCGCTGATCGACGCCCTGCAGCACAGCGGGTACTTCCTCTCGCAGCGGCTCGTTCACCAGGTGCTGGCCGCCGCGGGTGAGTAGCGGAGCTCAATTGTCCAACGGCGTGTTGCCCGCGCTCAAACCGCTCCCCGTGAGGGAGCGTCTGTCGGTCGTTTTCGTCGAGCGGGGCGAGATCGACATGTTGGACGGTGCCTTCGTGGTGGTCGACGCCACGGGCGTGCGGACCCACATCCCTGTGGGCGGCGTGGCCTGCCTGATGCTCGAACCTGGCACCCGGCTCAGCCATCGGGCTGCTGCGTTGGCTGCCCGCGCAGGAACCCTTCTTGTGTGGGTGGGCGAAGCTGGTGTACGCCTGTATTCCGCCGGGCAGCCCGGCGGCGCGCGCAGCGACCGCCTGCTGTACCAGGCCAGGCTTGCGCTGGACGAGAACCTGCGCCTGAAGGTGGTGCGCAAGATGTACGCCATGCGGTTTGGAGAAGAGCCTCCGGCGCGGCGCAGTGTGGAACAGCTGCGCGGCATCGAGGGGGCGCGCGTGCGCCGGACCTACCAACTGCTGGCACAGCAGTTCGGGGTGAAGTGGACCGGGCGGGACTACGACGCCGAGGATTGGGGGTCGTCCGACCTCCCCAATCGCTGCCTGTCGGCCGCAACCTCCTGCCTTTACGGCGTGACCGAGGCCGCGGTGCTGGCGGCCGGCTATGCGCCGGCCGTGGGCTTCATCCACACCGGGAAGCCGCTGAGCTTCGTCTACGACGTGGCCGACGTCTACAAGTTCGAGACCGTGGTGCCCGTGGCGTTCAAGGTGGCTGCATCGAATCCGAGCGGCAACCCGGAGCGCGCCGTGCGGCTTGGCTGCCGGGACGTGTTCAGGCAGACCCGCCTGCTGGACCGGATCATCCCGGACATCGAGGAGATGCTGGCGGCAGGCGAAGTGCCGCGGCCCGATGCCCCTGCCGATGCCGTAGGGCCAGCACTACCGAACGCTGAAAGCAAGGGGGATGCTGGTCATCGTGCTTGAGAACGCGCCGCCGCGACTGCGAGGGCGGCTGGCGGTCTGGCTCCTGGAGGTGCGCGCCGGCGTCTATGTGGGCGCCTACAGCAAGCGTGTGCGCGAGCACATCTGGGAGCACGTGGAGGAAGGGCTGGAAGACGGCAATGCCGTCATGGTGTGGCGCAGCACGGCGGAGGCGGGTTACGAGTTCCGGACGCTGGGCAAGAATCGGCGTGAGCCTGCGGACTTCGATGGCGTTCAGTTGGTGCGATTTCTGCCTGACACCGGCGGGGGCGACGTTCTTTAACAAGGCGATGGAGTTCGCCGTTCGGATCGGTAGATTTCCGACTGCGGAAAAAGGCGTTGCGCGACAACAGGATAGGAATGGTGTGTTCCCCATGCGCGT
>JRYF01009668.1_pt1 | contig 10541 bp, 7 predicted proteins | sample 235331 | NCBI WGS metagenome assembly JRYF01 (sample SAMN03074217, study PRJNA261475) | activated sludge metagenome | biome: Wastewater Treatment Plant; feature: Wastewater; material: Activated sludge; isolation source: activated biomass of a wastewater treatment plant treating hydrocarbon... ... | reverse complement strand
CAAACAAGATCGAATCCAGGTGATGCCTGGTTTATCCCCGCGCACTACAAGTCGGTACGGTGCCAGGTTTGTGTGCGATAAAATATGCCGAGGTAGCCCCGCACTTTGAGTTTGTCTTTGCCTTCCGGCCAAATTTTACAGGAGTACGACTTTCCGTTTTTGGGGTCCAAAATCTCGCCACCACTGTATTCGTTCCCGCTTTTTTTCAGCGCAGAAACTATGAGCATGCCGTTGATTTTCTGGCCATGTCGCACATCCCCCTTGGGGCATTTTGTGCAAACGGGGTCCTGGTCTTCGTTGGGCTGACGAAATAGCCGGACAATTTTTCCATGATAATGACCATCGGAGCCTTTGTAAATCTGGACGATGCTTTTTGCCTCACCTGTTTCATCGTCCATCGTTTTCCAATAGCCCACCACCTCCTGGGAGAGGCTGGAAAATGACAAAAGAAAGAAGGGTAATGCTGCAAATAATGCTTTCATATTGTGTATGCTGGTTTGTCACATGAATTAGATTATTTCACAAAAACCTGTAAATCAATATTTTATCAAATTATCCATTTGCCATTACTCATTAACCATTACTTCTCCTCCTCCACTGGTTCCCCAGTCAACGGCGTGGGACAGTTCTGGATGGAAATTTCAAAAGTACCACCCGGCATTACGTCAAAGTCGTTTTGCAACAAGACGGCGGTATCAGAGATAAAATGCACAAAACTGCCATTAGCTATCGTGGAGAGGAAAGAAAGCAATTGCCCCTGTGAAAGATAGTTCCCTGCCGGTACGGGATTGGCATTGACGGTGAGGTTGGGGGCGCATAGTTTTTCAAAAACCAACTCCACAAAACGAAGGGTACCCTGGTCAGGTGCCTCGTCGTCGCAAACCTGTAAAATCCACCAGCCATTGGGGTTGGAACCGTCGTTGAAGGTACTGAAGCTACCCTCCGGCAAGAAATCCCCGATAAACGGAGCAACGCCGGCTGTGATGGAGGTGGCAGCGCTCATGGTAAAACGGGTCACACTGGTACAAGTGGGGTCATTGGGGTCGCCATAGTGGTCGCCGCTGCCACCGTTGTCTGTGGAGAGTTCGACCATCACCCCGCTTGGTGACAGGAGGTGAATATCCAAATCAGCGGTCCATGCATGGGCTGCTATGAGTTTGACCTCTTTCAATTTTAAATCCGTGCCCAATTGAGTGCCAGGGACATCTGCTACCCGCACGGCAAACCTGTTGCCTTCCCCACAGGCATTATCGGGAATGACATGGTTCGTGCCGCATACGGAAGGATTGGTCAGCATCGGCGCAAAGACCAATTCCACGAAGCGAAGGGTTCCTTCATCGGTTGGTTCATCATCGCACAGGCGCAGTGCCCAAAGGCCTATGGCAGGGCCGGTCAGCGCATGGAGGTCGCCTTCGGGGATAAAATCGCCGACGAATGGCGCTGCCCCTGCTGTAATCGGAGTCGTGGCACTCATGGTGAAACGGGTAACACTGGTACAGGTGGTATCACCAGGGTTTCCATAGTGGTCGCCACTGCCGCCGTTGTCTGTGGAAAGCTCTACAATAGACCCGTTGGGAGCGATGAGGTGCATGTCCAGGTCACCTGTCCAGGTATGCGCCACGATGAGTTTTACCTCTTTGAGATAGACATTGGTGCCCAAAGTGGTGCCCGGTGCCGAGACTACATTGATAGGAAAATTATTGGAGGCGCCGCATGAATTATCTGGAATGGCCAGATTGACCTGGCAGGCAGAAGGATTGCTGAGGGCTACCCCGGCGGACAGATCCATGACCCAAACACCACGGCCAAAACTACCAGCGTAGAGTTTGTTGGCCACGGTATTAATTTCAATTTCATTGATAATGACATTGGGCAGGCTGTTGACACTGGGAGTCCAGTCGGTGGCCGCTGCATCTTTGGTGTAAATACCCACGTCCATGCCTACATACAGGACATCGTTGGAGCCTGGATGGTAAGTGATACAGTTGGCAGGCAGGTTGGGCAGGTTGGAGGAGACGTTGGTCCAACTCGTTCCGCCGTTGACCGATTGAAAGATTTTGGAGCCTGCCGTATAGCCTGAGAAGCTGATCCAAAGCCGGTTGGCATTGGCAGGGTCAATGGCGATGTCGGTAATAAACAGATTGGGCAGCCCTGTGGTGATGTCCGTCCAGGTGGTGCCTCCATTGATGGTTTTGTAGATGCTGTTGCCTTTGGTGATATAGATGACACTGCTGTCGGAGGGTGCCAATTCCAAATTATTGGTGACATCATTGTTGCCGGCATTCCCCAGTGACGACCAGGTGGTGCCTCCATTGGCAGACCTGTAGATATTGCGGTAGCCTACAAATATGGTGCTGGCACTATTGAAGCCCAGCGCATAAGGGGTGACCCAGGCTCCGTCTTGCCCGGGGAAATCATCTGGATTGATGATAGGGAAAAAGGAGTTGCCGCCATTCACGGACTTGTTGATATTGCCATTTTGAATGGCGCCATACATGATGTTGGTATTCGTGGGGTCAATAATGGCCATCATACCATCAGCCCCCAAGACGTGGGTCCAGGTGGGGGTGCCGTTGTAGCGGTTGGTTCCATTGTCCTGTGTGCCGCCGAGGATGAGGTTGGGGTTTTGGGGAGTAATGCCTATGTCGTAAAACTGCGTGATGGAAAGCCCTGCTGTCATGTTTACCCAGGTACCTCCATTGTTGTCGGACTTATAAATCCCGCCGTCACTACCGCAATATATCCGATTGCCGAAAAATACCAGTTCATGGATATCCGCATGGACATACCCAATGGGATTGGGGAAAGTCCATTGCGTGTTGATGGTAAAACTGGAACCTCCATTGGTGGACTTCCAGACATTGATGCCACCGATAAATACTTCGTCAGCATTGGAAGGATTCACGGCCAGCGCCATGTCGTACCAGCTTTGCCCCGCATCGTCGCTGCCGTCGCTGGCATAGCCAAACATGTTGGGCGTATTGGTTCGCACCGAAAAATTGACACCGCTATCCGTGGAGCGATATATTCCCTCAAATGTGCTGTCCGACGATTTTCCTCCCAACACATAGACCCAATTCGGCTGATGGGGCGAAACAGCAATTTTGAAGCGGTTGATGTTGAAGAAAGCCGGCAGGCCGCTGGTCACCGGGCTAAAATTAACGCCACCATCGGTAGAGCGATAAAACTCATTGCTGCACGAATAAACGATATTGCTGTTGGTGGGATGAAACTCCACGTCGTCGGCATCTATATTTTGCACCTGTGTCCAGGTTGTCCCTCCATCCGTGGTTCGATAAAGACCTGTGTTGGCGGCTGCGAACAGAATATTGGGGTTGGTAGGGTGCATGAGCAACCTGCGGATAACCCTCGCCTGGTATATCGTCCAGTTGAGGCCGGTGGTATTCCAGGTATTGCCGCCGTCGGTTGATTTGAGTACGCCTACGCTGTAAGTGTTAAACCCGTCGCCATCCCCGGTACCGAGATACACGATGTCGGTGTTGTTGTAGTCAATGGCAATGCCGGAGACACCGAGTACTGCCTGGTTGTCGGTGAGGTTGGTCCAGGTATTACCGCCATTGGTCGTTTTCCAAAGCCCCCCGGAGGCGGCACCGATGTACGCCACATTGGAGTTGCCCGGTTGTTCCGCAATCACATTGATGCGCCCATTGCCGGCATTCCAGCCCGAACCGTTTACCCAGTCGGTAGGGCCAAGCGGCATCCAGGGGTTTGCACTTTTCAAAGGCCCCTCCGTGCTACCCATCTTGGACAGCTTTTCGCCCTCTTTCCAGGCGGCTTCAGGGTCAAATTCCCCGGAGGGATAAACCCGCTGTTCCATAAACCACTCCCAACGTTTGAACTGCTTGTAACCCCTGCCTTTTTCATAAGGCACTCCGTCCCACAACATGTTGAAAGAATCCTGTACGGAGTAGAAATCAACCCCTCGGTTCATCATATCTATCCATTGCTGGGCAGGAAGGTTTTGCAGGAAAAAGAAAAAAAACAACAGGAGTACAAGTGAAGTGGTTGTTCTTTTCATAAGTGATTGCTTTATAGGTGAGTTAATGTTGGATGAGGCCAGAAAGGTAGTGTTTTTCTGGAGGCATATCACTTGCTCCTGAACTTTTATTTTAGACCCTCAAGGAGGTGAGGGGGAAATACTGGAAGGGATTTGCATCTCAAATCATGCAGATGCTGAAAATCACCAAGAATTAGCCCCCCGATCATCAATATTTTTCCGTTATTCGCATCTACAATTTATGTTTTCTAAATCTTGATACAAATGAAAAATCTACTGCTTCTCGGTATTTGGGTCTTGTCAATAGCGCTTGTGTCCTGTGGCGGTTCCGACAAAGACAACAAAGACAACGCTGCTAGCCAAACCGATGAAAAAACAGAAGAAACCATGTCGGGAACTTCCTCCGATGCACCTGCCAACCTGCAGGAAGCCATGAAACATGCCGAGGAAGCCATGAAAAATCTGCAAGGCGACAAAAAGGTCGAACCAGTGAACTTCAGGGAATTGCAAACGCTATTGCCCGAAAAACTGGCAGGGTTTACCCGCAAATCCCGTGCAGGCGAAACGGCAGGTGCTATGGGCATGAATGTGTCCCGTGCAGAAGCCAATTACGAGGACGGCGATTGCAACGTAAAGACAGAAATCATTGACACGGGTGGTTTGATGATGGGCATCATGGGCATGGCCGCCTGGGCTTCGGCAACCATTGACAGGGAGGATGATAATGGCTATGAGCGCACCAGCACCTTCGATGGGCAAAAGTCTTTTGAAAAGTATGATAAATCCAGCGAAGAATATTCGCTCGCCGTGCTGGTGGAAAACCGCTTTGTCGTAACGACAAATGGCAAGTATTGCGACATGGACAAAATGAAAAAGCTCGTAAAAGCGATGGACTTGGGCAAGCTGAAGAAAATGGGTTGAAATTGCCCTTCCCTCACGTTAACGCATATCCATCTTTTTCCTGACTGCTTCCACAAGGAAAAGGGAAACACCAAGAGATCCGGCAATGGAGGAATCGTCTTTTTTACCGGCCTTCAGCGACTGCTCGACTTCCTTTTCTTTGCTGAGTTGTTCCTGTACTTGCAATACGTAGCCAGGCGACACTTCGAGGATGCCAGCAATGGTTCCCTGCTCGAAACCTAAATGGAGCATGTTTCGGCAGGAGAAAAACTTCTCTTTTTCGATGCCGAGAAACAAGCCTTCCTCACGGCCTTCCTCACGGCCTTCCCGATAGCCTTCGAGTTTTACTTCTTCCAGTACGTCCATGACTTGATTTGTGTATTTGAGTGAATGCAATTGTGCCCTCGCTTCTGTCCAATCTATAGCTTTCAAGGCTTGCAAGTAACGCAGGGCAGCTTTCAGATTTTCGATGATGGTGTCCAAATCCGTCTCAGAGGTATCGGACTCCACAAAAGTAAAGATTTCAGCCAGATGGCTATTCAGGGCAGACAGGACGAATGTATGCAAAAATCAAAACCGACTAAGCCGGTCGAACCATTCTTTCAAAACAAAGCCACACTGGCAAGGGCCGTGAGCAACATTGCCGCAATGAAAACAAAAAAGTAAGCGGAGTTGGCGATTGAAAATTTCACGAAAGTCTTTGCCCAACCCTGTCTGTAAAAGCGTTTCATCGCAAAAAAAAGATAAACGGCGATTCCAAGAAGAATGCCCTGCGGAATGAATTCCGGCAAGTCTTTCCCAAAACCCAGGAGCAGGGCAAAAAGCAGGAACACGAACGTGTGCGTGTGAAAAGAGAAAACCAAGTGTTCATAGTAAAAATACCCCTGCCGGATGTAGAGCAGTTTCAGCACCAGCGCCAGCATGGGCATCATGATCAGCGTCAGCCATATCGTGTTGCCGATCAGGTAGAAAAAGAACTTCGGCCCCCCTTTGGTTATGCGGATAAACTGCCTGACGATCAACCTGTCCAGGAATCCCTCCACGCCGTATTTCTCCAACAATGCATCTTCCTTCAAATTCATCACGTCCTCCACGGCGATTTTCGACACCTTGCTCCCCGCAGGTCCGGTCACTGTGATACTGTCCCTTTTCGATAACATAAAAGGGGTTTTGTCGAACGTTACGACCGTATCCCTTTCCTCGTCTCCTACCTTCACGGTCGTATTGATGGTCATCTTGGTTTTCGGCTTTATCACGTACAGGGCTTTCAGCGTATCCATTGCTTCATCAACCACGGGATTGCCATACAATGCTTTCACCTGTGCGCTCACCGTATCGAGTTGGCGGTAGTGCTTATGCTGGATATAGGCTTCCCGTTCGGAATCGAGGCCGAACTTGGCATCCTGCAATCCCGATTTGCTCATGAAGAGCGTCAGCATGGCCGTGAACAGGCCTGCCGATACGATGAACAGCCGGACCGGATGGTAAAACGGTACGTGCCTGCCCTTGAAATATTCCTCCGTCAATTTGCCCGGAACAGCCAGCGTGCCCAACGTCCTGAAAATCCGGTTGTCGAGGTTGAAAATATTGGCCACAAAAACCTGCAACAACTCGACCAGGGAAATCCTGCCGTCGGTGTTCCGTTGGCCACACTGCGGGCAAAAATTTGCATCGGCCGGCATCTCTTCGCCGCAATTGCGGCAAGCGGTATGTAGCGGTTCTTCCATGCAAAGCTATTTTTGCGTGAAATTAAGACCTGTTTCACCAAAAAAACAATTTCACGGAAAACGGATTTATCAAGGCATGAAAAACTCCCGTACCCAACCGCACGACCTCATCGTCATCGGCGGAGGGCCTGCCGGCCTCGCCTGTGCCATAGAAGCAGGAAAGCACGACCTCGATTACCTCGTACTCGAAAAAGGAACTTTGGTCAACTCCATTTACCGTTTCCCGGTCAACATGACGTTCTTTTCCACTTCGCTCAACCTGGAGATCGGCAACGTGCCCTTCATTTCGCACCAGGACAAACCCACCCGCCGGGAAGCACTGGAATATTACCGGCGCGTGAGCGAAAGCTGGAAGTTGAACATCCGGCTGTACGAGGAAGTGCTCGGCATGACTACCACCACCGAGGGTTGCCATGAAATCAAAACCTCAAAAGGCCTGCAGCACGGGCAGGCAGTGGTCGTTGCTACCGGGTTTTACGACAAGCCCCGCCTGTTGGACGTGCCGGGGGAGGATTTGCCGAAGGTGAAACACTTCTACGACGAAGCCCACCCCTACGTCGGGCAGAAAGTCCTCGTCGTGGGCGCAGCGAACTCGGCCTGCGACGTGGCACTGGAAACGTTTTACAAAGGCGCTCAAGTCACCATGGCCATCCGGGAGGGCGGCATTTACGAAAAGGTGAAATATTGGATAAAGCCGAACATCGAAAACCGCATCCGGGAAGGCAGCATAAAGGCCTATTTCAACACGAGGGTCAGGGAAATACGGCCCCATGAAGTCGTGCTGCAAACGCCGGAAGGCGAAGCCGTGCTGGACAACGATTTTGTGCTCGCCATGACGGGCTACCAGCCGGACTATGATTTTTTGGGGAAAATAGGCATCCGTTTCCATGACGACCCCGACCGCACGCCCGTGATGAACGAGGAAACCTTCGAGTCCAACCTGCCCGGCGTTTATCTCGCCGGCGTGGTACAGGCGGGCCTCAACACGAGCAAACTTTTTATCGAAAATACCCGCCATCACGGGGAGCGGATAGTGGGCGAGATTTTGAAAAGGCGTTGATGCCCTGCCCCGTAACCGCCAAATTTATTTTAAGTCACGGGGTCGCTTGAAGCGCCCCTGTAACTTGTTCCGGCGTGAGAAAGTTACGGGGGCACTTGAAGTGACCCCGTAACTTGAATAAATTTGGTCGTTACGGGCTTGCTTGCAACTTTTGACCCCAGCCTCAAACTCCAGTGCAAACATGCAAGAACTGCGCTGCTTATGGTCTGCAAAACATACTTCACACCTTTGCCTAACTTTGCGATGCTTTGTTTTCACGTAATAATACAGGAGGGGTGTCTTTTGGAAAAAAATTATTTTTCCCCCTCCTCCCGAACCCTTTAATATGAACAAACTCACCCTTGCCCTTGCCGCCGTCTTTTTATTTTTTTCTTGTGAAAAAACGGCGGAAGCACCCCCGCCCGATGCCATGTTCACCGAAATGCCGGCTCGCTACACGGGGATTGACTTCGGCAACCTGCTGGAGTTCCGACAGGATTTCAACATCTACACCTACCGGAATTTCTACAACGGCGGCGGGGTCGCCATCGGCGACATCAACAACGATGGGCTGCCGGACATCTTCTTCACCGCCAACATGGGGCCGAACCGCCTCTATCTCAACCTCGGCGATTTTCGTTTCAAAGACATTACACAACAGGCCGGTGTGGCGGGCACGAAAAGCTGGAGCACCGGTGCTGCCATGGCCGACGTGAACGGCGACGGCCTGCTCGACATCTACGTCTGCAACTCCGGCGACCTCAAAGGCGACAACAAGGAAAACGAACTTTTCATCAACAACGGCGACCTGACCTTCTCGGAAATGGCCAAAACCTATGGCCTCGCCGACCCCGGCCTCAGCACCCACGCCGCCTTCTTCGACTACGACAAGGACGGCGACCTCGACCTCTACCTCCTTAACAATTCCTTCCAGGCCATTGGGAGTTTCAACCTGAAAAAAAATGAACGTCCCAAACGGGACCCCGTCGGCGGCGACAAGCTCTTCCGCAACGATGGCCCAAGCGGGCAACCCCGTTTCACGGACGTGAGCGAAGCGGCGGGCATTTACGGCAGCGTCATCGGCTTCGGCCTCGGCGTTACCGTCGGCGACGTGGACAAGGACGGCTGGCAGGATATTTACGTGTCCAATGATTTCTTCGAGCGGGACTATCTATACATTAATAATAGGGATGGAACTTTCCGGGAGGTGTTGACCGAACAGATGGGCAGCATCAGCGCCGCCAGCATGGGGGCCGACGTGGCCGACATCAACAACGACGGCTGGCCCGATTTCTTCGTCACCGAAATGCTCCCCGAACCCGATGCCCGCATCAAAACCAAGACAACCTTTGAAAACTGGAACCGCTACCAGTACAACCTCGAAAACGACTACTACCACCAATTTACCCGCAACATGCTCCAACTCAACAACGCCGACGGCACGTTCAGCGAGATGGGCCGGCTGGCCGGCGTGGAGGCCACCGACTGGAGCTGGGGGGCGCTCATCCAGGATTTCAACAACGATGGCCTGAAAGACATTTTCGTGGCCAACGGCATCTACCAGGACCTCACCGATCAGGACTTCCTCCAGTTCATTGCCGATGATGAAACGAAGCGCTCCGTCATCAACCGGGAGGGCGTGGATTTCAAAAAACTGGTGGAGTTTATCCCCTCCGAGGCCGTGCCCAACTACATGTTCGAGGGCCAGGGCGACCTCCGCTTCAAAAACGTGGCGCAGGAATGGGGCCTCGCCCGGCCGGGTTTCTCCAATGGCAGCGCTTATGCCGACCTCGACGGCGACGGCGACCTCGACCTGGTGGTTAACAACGTGAACATGCCCGCCGCCGTCTATCGCAACAACGCCGAAACCCTCGCCCCCCAAAACCGATGGCTCCAACTCACGCTGGCAGGCGAAGGAAGCAACACTTTTGCCGTAGGCACAAAAATCACCGCCCTCCACCAGGGCCGCATATTTTACCTCGAACACAACCCCATCCGGGGCTTCCAAAGCTCCATGGAGTACAAGGCCCACTTTGGTTTGGGTGAAATAACCACCCTCGACACCCTCCTCGTCGAGTGGTATTATGGCAAAACGACACTCCTCACCAACGTGCCCACCAACCAACTCCTGGCCCTCTCCGAAAAAGAGGCAACAACACTCCCCAAAATTCCCCAGGCTCAATCCCCGATGCTCGCTGTGCAACGCGCAACCCCTTCCCTCCCCTACCGCCACAAAGAAAACCTCTTCGTGGACTTCGACCGCGACCGGCTGATTTACCACATGCTCTCGACCGAAGGCCCCAAGATCGCCGTGGGCGACGTGAACGGCGACGGACTGGAAGATTTTTTCATCGGCAATGCAAAGGACTCTCCGGCGGCCCTGTTCGTGCAGCAGCGGGGCGGCGGGTTCGTGCCATCGGCCAGCGGGATTTTTGAGGCGGACAAACTCAGCGAAGACCTCGGCTGCATCTTTTTTGATGCGGACGGCGACGGCGACCTCGATTTATATGTATGCAGCGGGGGCAATGAGTTTCCCAGCAGTTCGTCGGCCCTGCGCGACCGGTTGTATTTCAACGACGGGCGGGGCAATTTCACCCCCTCCGAACAAGTGCTGCCTGCTGGCCGGTTCGAAAGCACCTCCTGCGCAGTGGCCGCCGACTACGACGGCGACGGCGACCTCGACCTGTTCGTGGGAACCCGGCTCGTCCCCTTTTATTATGGCGTGCCCGCCAACGGTTACATCCTGCAAAACGACGGCAAGGGGAATTTCAAAAATGTGACAGCAACCGTGGCCCCCGCCCTGAAGGAAGCCGGCATGATTACCAGTGCCCTCTGGCTCGACGTGGACGACAACGGC
>JRYF01001685.1_pt1 | contig 10541 bp, 5 predicted proteins | sample 235331 | NCBI WGS metagenome assembly JRYF01 (sample SAMN03074217, study PRJNA261475) | activated sludge metagenome | biome: Wastewater Treatment Plant; feature: Wastewater; material: Activated sludge; isolation source: activated biomass of a wastewater treatment plant treating hydrocarbon... ... | reverse complement strand
CAGACCGCGGCGGCGGCGGCCTTCGTCGGCATGGCCTGCGAGGCGATCCTCGAGCAGCGCGTGGTGGCACCCGACGACGAGTACGCCGGCTCCGGCAACGTGCTGCTCGACCGCCTGCTCGGCGCCACGCTGCACACCGTGCCCGCGGGCACCGCGATGGATGCGGCGCTCGACGAGCTGGCCGCGGTTCTGCGCCAGCAGGGCCGCAGGCCCTACGTCATCCCTGGCGGCGGGTCGAACGCGCTCGGCGCGCTGGGCTACGTCGAGTGCGTGCGCGAGCTGGCGCGGCAGTGCGACGCCCAGGGGCTGAAGCGCCCGCATCTGGTGGTCGGCTCGGGCAGCTCAGGCACCCACGCCGGCCTGGCCGCCGGTGTCCACGCGCTGGGGCTGGAGTGGCGTCTGACGGGCATCAGCGTGCGCGCCAAGGCGGCCGACCAGTGCCCCAAGGTGCACGCGCTGGCCCAGGACACGCTGGCGCTGCTCGGGCGCGCGCGCGACCTGCCACCCGAGGCCATCGTCGTCGACGACCGCCATGTCGGCCCCGGCTACGGGCTGCCGACGCCGCAGATGCTGGACGCCGTGCGCAGCGTGGCGCGGCACGAAGGCATCCTGCTCGACCCGGTCTACACCGGCAAGGCCATGGCGGGCATGCTGGCCTGGTTGCGCGAGGGCCGCTTCGGCGGCGACGAGGACGTGATCTTCATCCACACCGGCGGCGCGGCGGCGCTGTTCGGCTACCGCTGGGCATTGGGCGAGAGCGCCTGATCCCCGGCTGCCACATCGCTTAGCCGCTTCGCCGCGGGTGCCGTGTTCCATCGGCTCGACTTGGAGGTTGTCATGAGAATCTGGCGTCTTTTCACCCGCACCCTGGCCCTGCTGGCCGCCGGGTCTCTTGCCGTCACCAGCCTGTCCGCCCTTGCGCAGGACACGCCGCAGCGCGGCGGCACGCTGGTGATGGTGGTGCAGCCCGAGCCGCCCACGCTGGCGTCCTACCAGAGCACCGCGGGCCCGGTGGGCCAGGTGGCCACCAAGGTGTTCGAGGGCCTGCTGGAGTACAGCTTCGAGCTCAAGCCCATCCCCAGCCTGGCCCGCTCGTGGACCGTCAGCCCCGACGGCCTCACGGTCACGTTCAGCCTGGAGCCCAACGTCAAGTTCCACGACGGCCGGCCGTTCACGAGCGAAGACGTCAAGTTCAGCGTGCTCGACGTGCTGAAGAAGATGCACCCGCGCGGCGTGAACACCTTCCGCGCCGTGCGCGACATCGAGACGCCCGACCCGCTGACCGCGGTGTTCAGGCTCACCGAGCCGGCGCCGTACATGATGATGGCGCTGTCGTCCTACGAATCGCCGATGCTGCCCAAGCATGTCTACGGGCAGGGCGATCTGGCGAGCCACCCGAACGCCAACCGCCCGGTCGGCACCGGCCCGTTCAAGTTCGTCGACTGGCAGCGCGGGCAGTTCATGCGCTTCGACCGCAACCCCGACTACCGCAAGCAGGGGCTGCCGCATCTGGACCGCATCGTCGCCCGCTTCATCGGCGACAGCGGCACGCGCGCGGCGGTGATGGAGACGCAGGAGGCGCATATCGCCGGCTTCAACGCCGTGCTGCCGGTGGACGTCAAGCGGCTGGCCGCGCTGCCGCACCTGGAGGCGGTCACGCGCGGCTACGAGATGCAGGCGCCGATCGTGCAGCTCGACTTCAACACCCAGCGCCCGCCGTTCGACAACGTGAAGGTGCGCCAGGCGGTGGCCTACGCGATCGACCGCCAGTTCGTGATCGACAACATCTGGTTCGGCTTCGGCAAGCCGGCCACCGGGCCGATCAGCTCGAACTTCCGGGCCAACGGCCTGTACACCGACGACGTGCGCAAGTACAACGTGCCGGACGGCGTCGCGATCGCCAACAAGCTGCTCGACGAGGCCGGCTTCGCGCGCGGCGCGGACGGCACGCGCTTCGAGATCGTGCATGACATCACCCCCTATGGCGAGGAGTGGCGCCGCTACGGCGAGTACGTGCAGCAGCAGCTCGCCCGCATCGGCATCCGCGCCTCGCTGCGCTACGAGGACGTGCCGACCTGGCTGCGCCGCATCTACACCAACTACGACTTCCAGCTCACCAACAACTGGATCCAGACGCTGGCGGACCCGGTGATCGGCGCCCACCGCCTGTACCACTCGAACTCGATCAAGGCGGGCACGGTGTTCGTCAACAACTCGCGCTGGTCGACCCCCGAGACCGACCAGCTGATGGACCGCGCCGCGGTGGAGACCGACCCGGCCAAGCGGGCCGCGATCTACCACGAGTTCCAGAAGAAGGTGGTCGAGGCCAGCCCGCTGGTGTGGGTGTTCGAGCTGAACTTCGTCACCGTGCACAACCGGCGGCTGCGCGACTTCCTGGTCAGCCCGCTGGGCATCTACTCGTCGTTCGACCGCGCCTGGCTGGCGCGCTGAGGGCGGGCCCCGCACAAGCTCGTCCGCCCGCCGCCAACGCAAGCTGCCGACGTGAGCTCGCAGACCCTGGCCTACGCCGCCCGGCGGCTGCTGCAGGCCATCCCCACCATCGTGGTGATCGTCTGCCTGAACTTCGCGCTGCTGCAGCTGGCACCGGGCGACGCGGCCGACGTGCTGGCCGGCGAGGCCGGCTCGGCGACGCCGGAGTACATGGCGCAGCTGCGCGAGCGCTTCGGGCTGGACCAGCCCGTCGCCGTGCAGCTCGTCGTCTACCTGAAGCAGGTCCTGACGCTGGACCTGGGCTACTCGTTCCGGCACGGCATGCCGGTGTCGGAGCTGATCCTGGCGCGGCTGGGGCCGACCCTGCTGCTGATGGTCACCGTGTTCCTGGCCGCGGTGGTGTTCGGCGCGCTGCTCGGCAGCCTGGCGGCGCGCAACCTCAACAAGTGGCAGGACAGCATGATCTCGATGCTGACCATCCTCGCCTACGCGACGCCGGTGTTCTGGGCCGGGCTGATGCTGATCGTCGTGTTCGCGATCCGGCTCGGCTGGTTCCCGACCAGCGGCATGCAGGAGATCGCCGCCTTCCACGAGGGCTGGGCGCGGGTGGTCGACATCGCGCACCACCTGGTGCTGCCGGCCATCACGCTGACCATGTTCTACCTGGCGCTTTACACGCGGCTGATGCGCGCGTCGGTGCTCGAGCAGGCGTCGATGGACTACGTGACCACCGCGCGTGCCAAGGGCCTGACCGAACGCCAGATCGCGCGCCGCCACGTGTTCCGCAATGCGCTGCTGCCGGTGGTGACGATGGCCGGCGTGCAGGCCGGTGCGCTGCTCGGCGGTGCGGTCGTCGTCGAGACGGTGTTCGCCTGGCCGGGGCTGGGCATGCTGGCCTACGAATCGCTCTTCGCGCGCGACCTGAACCTGCTGCTGGGCATCTTCTTCATCTCGGCCTGCCTGGTGGTGGTGGTCAATCTGGTGGTCGACATCGTCTACTCGGTGATCGACCCGCGCATCGAGCTGAGGTGAGACCGTGAACGGCCTCGTCGCGCGCTTCGTGCGCCACCGGCCCGCGGTGCTGGGCCTGGTGCTGCTGCTGGCGGTGGTGCTGGCGGCCGTGCTGGCGCCGCTGCTGTACCCGACCAGCCCGTTCGAGCTCGTCGGCACGCCGTTCCAGCCGCCGCTGAGCGAACGGCATGTGCTCGGCACCGACATGCTGGGGCGCGACCTCGCCGCCGGCGTGCTGCACGGGGCGCGCACCACGCTGCTGGTCGGCGTGGTGGCGACGCTGATCGCGGTGCTGGTCGGCGTGACCATCGGCGGCCTGGCGGGCTACTTCGGCGGCCGCGTCGACGCGCTGCTGATGCGGCTGACCGAGATCTTCCAGACCATCCCGTTCTTCCTGTTCGCGATCCTGATCGTCGCCGTCATGACGCCGTCGCTGCGCAGCGTGATCCTCGCCATCGCGGTGGTGTCGTGGCCGCCGATGGCGCGCCTGGTGCGCGGCGAATTCATCTCGGTGCGCAACCGCGAGTTCGTGCAGTCCTGCGTCGCGATGGGCATGGGGCACGCGCGCATCATCTTCCTGCACATCCTGCCCAACACGCTGTCGGCGATCATCGTGACCGGCTCGCTGATGGTCGCCACGGCGATCCTGATCGAGTCCGGCCTGTCATTCCTCGGGCTGTCGGACGCCAACACCATGAGCTGGGGCTTCATCATCGGCTCCGGCCGCTCGGTGCTGCGCACCGCGTGGTGGATCTGCGCCATCCCGGGCGTCGCGATCTTGCTGACGGTGATGGCGATCAACCTGGTCGGCGACGGGCTGAACGACGCGCTGAATCCGCGCCTGAAGACGCTGTAGGCAGGCGCCGTGACGGATACCCGCGAACCGCTGCTGCAGATCGAGGGCCTGACGGTCGACCTGCCGGCGCACGCCGACCGCCGCCACGCGGTGCGCGACGTCAGCCTGACGCTGCACCGCGACGAGATCCTGTGCGTGGTCGGCGAGTCGGGCTCGGGCAAGTCGGTGATGTCGCGCGCGGTGCTCGGGCTGTTCCCGTCGCGTCACGTGCAGCCGAGCGCCGGGCGCATCCTGTACGGCGGCAAGGACCTGCTGAAGGCGCGGCCGGACGAGCTGCGCCACATCCGCGGCAACCGCATCGCGATGATCTTCCAGGAGCCGATGACGGCGCTCAACCCGCTGCTGACCATCGGCCGCCAGATCGACGAGGTGCTCGAGCAGCACGACGCCGGCGCGCGCGAACAGCGGCGCGCGCGGGTGCTGGAGATCCTGGCGGCGGTCAACCTGCCCGATCCGGCGGCCATCGTCTCGGCCTACCCGCACCAGATCTCGGGCGGGCAGCGCCAGCGCGCGATGATCGCGATGGCGCTGGCGCTCGAGCCCGACGTGCTGATCGCCGACGAGCCGACCACCGCGCTGGACGTCACCACGCAGGCGCAGATCCTGGCGCTGATCCGCGAGATCCAGGCCCGCCGCCGCATGGGGGTGCTGTTCATCACGCACGACTTCGGCGTCGTCGCCGAGGTCGCGCACAGCATCGCGGTGATGCAGCATGGCGAGCTGGTCGAGCATGGGCCGGCCGACCAGATCCTCGAGCAGCCGCGGCATGCGTACACGCGCTCGCTGCTGGCCGCCGTGCCGAGCCTGCAGCCCGGCGCGCGGCGCGACTTCAGCGGCCAGCCGGTGGTGCTGGAGGTCGAGGCGCTGCGCAAGACCTACCGCTCCGGCGGCGGCTTCCTCGGCGGCCGGGCGCGGCGGGTGGACGCGCTGCGCGAGGTCGGCTTCACGCTGCGCAAGGGGCAGACGCTGGGCATCGTCGGCGAGTCCGGTTCGGGCAAGTCGACCGTGGCGCGCTGCGTGATCCGGCTGCTCGACCCGGACTCCGGTCAGATCCGCATCGACGGCATCGACATCGCCGCCATGCGCGCGCACGCGCTGCGCCCGATGCGCAAGCGCATCCAGATGGTGTTCCAGGACCCCTACGGCTCGCTCAACCCGCGCCGCACGGTGGGCCAGCTGATCGCCGAGGGCCCGATCGTGCACGGCGAGGACAAGGGGCGCGCGATGGCGCGCGCGAAGGAGCTGCTCGGCCTGGTCGGCCTGGAGGCGCGCGCGGCGGACCGCTTCCCGCACGAGTTCTCCGGCGGCCAGCGGCAACGCATCGGGCTGGCGCGTGCGCTGGCGTTGAACCCGGAGATCCTGGTCGCCGACGAGCCGGTGTCGGCGCTCGACGTCTCGGTGCAGGCGCAGGTGCTGCGCCTGATCGCCGACATCCGCGAGCGGCTCGGCCTGTCGGTGCTGTTCATCACCCACGACCTGCGCGTGGCCAGCCAGGTCTGCGACGGGGTGGCGGTGATGAAGCAGGGCGAGATCGTCGAGATCGGGCCGGTGCAGGACATCTACGCCAACCCGCAGCACCCCTACACGCGCGAGCTGCTGGCCGCGGTGCCGGGCCGGCAGTGGAGCAGCGGGCTGGAGCAGGCGCGCGCGGTGGAATAGGCGGCTGAGTGGCGGCCATGGCTTCCGATCCGCCGCCCTGGTTGCCGGCGTCCCCGTTCGCCGGACGCGACCTGGCCGGCTACGCGGCCGACCTGCGCGCTGGCCGGTTGACGGCGGCACGGGCCACCGAAGACCTGCTCGAGCGGCAGCGGCTGCTGGAGCCGCGGCTGCAGGCCTGCACCCATGTCGACGCCGAACACGCCCTGCGGCATGCGCGTGCAGTCGACGCGCTGCTGGCTTCGCGCGTGGACCTCGGCCCGCTGATGGGCGCGCCGGTGCTGCTGAAGGACCTCTACAGCGTCGACGGCATGCCGACCACCGCCGGGACGCGGCTCGACGTGAGGGACCTCGTTCCCCCGCAGGGCAGCTTCGTCGGCCAGCTGCAACGCGCCGGCTGCGTCGTGCTCGGCAAGACGCGCACCACCGAGTTCGCCCTCGGCGGCCACAACCTGCGGCACGGCGTGCCGTGGAACCCGTGCGACCCCGGGACGCCGCGCATGACCGGCGGCTCCAGCCACGGTTCCGCGGTGGCGATGGCGGCGCAGACCTGCGGCTTCTCGGTCGGCAGCGACACCGGCGGTTCGGTGCGCTGGCCGGCCGCGCTGTGCGGCGTGGTCGGCTACAAGGCCAGCACCGGCCGCTGGGCTTGCGACGGCGTCTGGCCGCTGTCGCCGCAGTTCGACAGCGTGGGCCTGTTCACGGCCGGCGCGGGCGACGCGGCGCAGGTCGAGGCGGCGCTCGACCGCCGCGCGCCGCTGCCGGTGCCGGCACCTTCCAGCCTGACGCTGGCGGTCCCGCGCACCCATTTCATGGACAACCTGGACCCCGGCGTGGCGGCCTGCTTCGACGCCGCCTTGCAGCGGCTGCGGAGCGCCGGCGTGCGCCTGGTCGAGCGCGACATCCCGCAGGCCGGCGAGATCGACGCCGTGTTCCGCCTCATCGTCCCGGCCGACCTGCTGGCCTTCCTCGGGCGCGAACGCGTGCAGCGGCACCTGCACGACATGGACCCGGTGGCGGCCGAGCGCGCGCTGGCGGCCGACGCGCTGAAGGCCGAGGACTACCTGCGCATCCGCGCGCGCAGCCGGCAGATCGTGCACGAGGTGCAGGCGCTGCTGATCGGCGTCGACGCCTGGCTCGCGCCGACGGTGCCGGTGCAGCCGGCGCCGGTCGCCGAGTTCAGGACGGTCGAGCAGGTCGCCGCGTGGAACCGGCTGGCGACACAGAACACCCGCCCGGGCAACCTGTTCGACCAGTGCGGCGTCTCGCTGCCGATCCACCATCTGGGCGCGGCGCTGCCGGTCGGCCTGCAACTCTGTGCGCCGGGTGGCCAGGATGCGCGGCTGCTGGCGATCGCGCAGGCGGTGGAGGCGGCGGTCGGCCGCCCGCAGCCTGCCGACGCGCGTCGGCTGCTGGGCGCCCCCTGATCGGCCCATACCTCCCGCGGCGGTCCTGCGGATGCACTCGACCGTGCCAGGTCCTGCCCCGCGGACTCCCGGCCGCGCTCAAGCCGCCGCGGCGCCCTCCGGCTTGCTACCCGCCGCCCTCCTGCGCACCCACCACCGCCTGACCGCCTGCACCGCGTCGTCGACGTAGGTGAAGATGACCGGGATCACGAGCAGGCTGAGGAAGGTCGAAGTGATCAGACCACCGATGACGACGATCGCCATCGGGCTGCGGAAGCTCGGGTCGGTGCCCAGGCCGAGCGCGATCGGCATCATGCCGGCGCCCATCGCGATGGTCGTCATCACGATCGGCCGCGCGCGCTTGCGGCAGGCGTCGAGCACCGCATGCCAGCGGTCCAGGCCATGGTCGCGACGGGCGATGATGATGTAGTCGACGAGCAGGATCGAGTTCTTGGTCGCGATGCCCATCAGCATGATCATGCCGATCATCGACGGCATGCTCAGGTCCTTGCCGGTCAGGTACAGCGCCAGGATCGCCCCCGGCACCGACAGCACCAGCGCGGCCAGGATGGTCACCGGCAGCGCCCAGGCATGGAACAGCAGCACCAGCACGATGTAGATGCACAGGATGCCGGTGGCGATCGCGAGCGCGAAGCTCTGCGCCAGCTCCTCCATCGCCTCGGCGTCGCCGACCGTGGTCTTGATCACCCCCGGCGGCAGGTTGGCCAGGCTCGGCAGCGCGTCGGTGCGCGCCTGCACCTCGCCGAGCGGCAGGCCGTTCAGCTCGATCTCGTAGTTGACGTTGCGCAGCCGGTTGAAGCGGTTGATCTGCGCCGGCCCGCCGGCCAGTTCCAGCGTCGCCACGCTGTTCAGCGGCACCGGCCCGCGTGCGCCGGGCACCGGCAGCCGCTCCAGCAGCGCGAGGTCGGCGCGCGCGTCCGCGGGCAGCTTGACGACCACCGGCACCTGGCGCTGCGAGAAGTTGAGCTTGGCCAGCCCCTGGTCGTAGTCGCCGGCGGTGGCGATGCGCAGCGTGTCGGCGATCGCCGCCGCGCTGACGCCGAGGTCGGCCGCGCGCGCGAAGTCGGGCCGCACGACCAGCTCGGGCCGCTGCAGGCTGGAGTTGCTGGTCACGTTGCCGATGCCGGGCACGGTGCGCAGCTCCTGCTCGACGCGCGCCGCGTGCGCCGACAGCAGCGCGCCGTCGTCGCTCGCCAGCACCAGCACGTACTTCTCCGAGCTGCCGCCGAAGCCGACGTTGAAGCGCGCACCCGGGATGTCGATCAGCGCCTCGCGCAGCTGGGCCTCGACCTCCTGCTTCTTCAGGCTGCGCTGGTCGCGCGGGGTCAGGTTGATCGTCAGCGTCGCCTTGCGCACCTCGGCGGCGCCGGCCGGGCTGAAGGGGTCGCCGCCGGCGCTGCCGCCGCCGACCGCGGTGTAGACCAGCTCGACATAGGGGTTGCGCTGCACGCGCTCGCGCGCCTGCTCCGCCACCGCCAGCGTCTGCGCGAAGGTCGCCCCCGGCGGCAGCGAGATGTAGACCTGGGTCTGCGACAAGTCGTCCGGCGGGATGAAGCCGCCCGGGATCTTGCCGGCCACCAGCGGCGTGCAGCTCGCGACGACGAAGGCCAGCGCGCCGGCGAGCGTCGTCTTGCGGTGGCGCAGGCACCACGCGGCCAGCCGCTCGTAGTGCTGCAGCCAGCGCGGCTGCTCGTGCACCTTGTCCGGCAGCGTCAGGAAGTAGGCCGCCATCATCGGCGTCAGCATGCGCGCGACGACCAGGCTGAAGAAGACCGCGATCGCCGCCGTCCAGCCGAACTGGACGAAGAACTTGCCCGGCACCCCGCTCATGAACGCCGTCGGCAGGAAGACCGCGATCAGCGTGAAGGTGGTCGCGATCACCGCCAGCCCGATCTCGTCGGCCGCTTCCATCGCCGCCTGGAAGGGCTTCTTGCCCATGCGCAGGTGGCGCGTGATGTTCTCGATCTCGACGATCGCGTCGTCGACCAGGATGCCGACCACGAGCGACATCGCCAGCAGCGTGACGACGTTGATCGAGAAGCCCATCAGGTACATGACGCCGAAGGTCGGGATGATCGACAGCGGCAGCGCCACCGCCGCCACCAGCGTGGCGCGCCAGTCGCGCAGGAAGAACCAGACCACGATCACCGCGAGGAAGGCACCTTCGAGCAGCAGCGCCATCGAGCCGCGGAAGTTCTCGGCCACCGGCTCGACGAAGTTGAAGGCCTCGGTGATCTCGATGTCGGGCCGCTCGGCGCGCAGCCTGGCCAGCGCCGCCTCGACGCCTTGCTGGACCTCGATCTCGCCGGCCGCGCGCGCACGCGTGATCTCGAAGCCGACCACCGGCCGGCCGTTGAGCAGCGCAGCGCTGCGCTGCTCGGCCACGGTGTCGGTCACGCGCGCGATGCGGTCCAGCCGCACGCTGCGGCCGTCGGACAGCGTGATCTCCAGCGCCGCCAGCTCCCGCGCCGACGCGACGGTGGCGATGGTGCGCAGCGACTGCTCCGCACCGCCGAGCTGGGCACGGCCGCCCGAGGCCTCCTGCTGGATCGCGCGCAGCCGGCGCGAGACATCGGCCGCGGTGGCGCCGAGCGCCAGCAGCTGCGCCGGGTCGAGCTCGACATGCACCTCGCGCGTCGCGCCGCCGACGCGCGCCACCGCGCCGACGCCGCGCACCGCCAGGATCTCGCGCGCGACCTCGTTGTCGACGAACCAGCTCAGCGCCTCGGCGTCCATGCGGTCCGAGGCCACCGTGTAGGTCAGGATCGGCATCCCGGCCAGATCCATCTTGGCGATGATCGGGTCGCGCAGGTCGGCCGGCAGGTCCGAGCGCACGCGCGCCACCGCGTCGCGCACGTCGTCCAGCGCTTCCTGGGTCGGCTTCTCGATACGGAACTCGACCGTCACCGTCGCCATGCCGTCCTGCACGCGGGTGTAGATGTTCTTGACGCCTTGCAGCGTCGCCACCGAGTTCTCGATCCGGCGCGCGACCTCGGTCTCGAGCTGCGCCGGCGCCGCGCCCGGCAGCGCGGCGCTGACGATCACGGTCGGCAGGTCGATGTCGGGGAACTGCTGGATCTTCATCCCCTGGTAGCCGACGATGCCCATCAGCGTCAGCAGCAGGAACAGCAGCAGCGCCG
>JRYF01003003.1_pt1 | contig 10544 bp, 8 predicted proteins | sample 235331 | NCBI WGS metagenome assembly JRYF01 (sample SAMN03074217, study PRJNA261475) | activated sludge metagenome | biome: Wastewater Treatment Plant; feature: Wastewater; material: Activated sludge; isolation source: activated biomass of a wastewater treatment plant treating hydrocarbon... ... | reverse complement strand
AAAATTCTCTCTCTGTTTGTTTTTTTCCTCTGTTCCGACTTTTCGTAGGGGATTCAAAGCTGTTTCACGCATTATATCCATCCGCATTTTGAGTATAACGCAAAACTCCACATGGGCGAACAGTTTAAAGACAGGCAATACACCATCCTTTTTGTTTTCGTGGTTGCGGCACTGGCGCTGGCAGGGCGGGCTTTTCAATTGCAGATACTCGACAGCGACTTCAAGATAAAGGCCGATGCCGTTGCCATGAGCAAGGTGACCGTCTATCCGGCGCGGGGCCTCATATTCGACCGCAATGGCACTTTGCTCATCAACAACGCACCTGTGTATGACCTCTGGGTCACCTACAACCAAGTCAGACCGGGCATGGACACGGCCCGTTTCTGTGAACTGCTCGACATAGACAAAGCCTCCTTCATCGAGCGTCTCAACAAGGATTTTAAAAACGACATCCGTTTTGCGAAGCACAAGCCTTTTGTTTTCCTGAACAAAATCAGCCCCGAAGTCTATGCCCGCCTGCAGGAAAACCTCTACCAGTTTCCCGGCTTCTTTGTATTGGTGCGCAACGTGAGAAGCTATCCGGTGAAACATGCCGCTCACCTTTTGGGCTACATCACGGAGGTAAGCGAAAGCGACATCAAACGCTCCGAAGGCGCTTACGTCATGGGCGACTACATCGGTGCCAGTGGCCTGGAACTTTCTTATGAAAAAGAGTTGAAAGGCATAAAAGGCTATCGTTATGTCCTGAAAGACAACCTGGGCCGCGATGTCGGCAGCTTTCAGAATGGGCGGCGCGATACGGTCCCGCAATCCGGCATGGACCTTATTTCCACCATTGACATCCACCTCCAGGCGTATGCAGAAGAATTGATGCAGAACAAGATCGGAGCCGTGGTGGCCATCGAGCCAAAGACGGGCGAGATACTGGCCTTCGTCAGTTCCCCGACCTACGACCCCAACCTCATGGTGATTGACCAGCATCGCGGCAAGGCCTTCACCCAACTGCTGACCGACACCCTGAAACCCCTCTTCAACCGGGCCATCATGGCCGAATACCCGCCCGGCTCCACGTTCAAAAGCCTCGTGGCCCTTATCGGTATGCAGGAAAAAGTGATTACCCCGGAGACAGGGTTCAGTTGCCCCGGCTACTATGTGGTGGGCGGCAGCGACGTGCGCAAGTGCAGGGGGCACGCGCACCCGGCCAATGTGTCCATTGCTTTGCAATGGTCGTGCAATTCCTATTTTTTCAAAACCTTCCGGGAAATCGTTGACAAAAACGGCTTTTACAAACCCGCAGAAGGGCTGGATGCTTTTGTGAAACACTTACATTCTTTTGGGGTAGGCGTGAAAATGGGCGTGGATTTTCCGGGGGAAAAGAGCGGCAACGTGCCCACGACGGCTTATTACAACAGGATGTATCCAAAAGAAAGGGGCGGTTGGCGTTCTCCCACCATCATTTCTCTCGGCATTGGTCAGGGGGAAATGCTGTTGACCACGCTCCAAATGGCCAACTCGGCAGCCATCATCGCCAACGAGGGCCATTACTACATACCCCATTTTGCCAAAAGTTTCATCCACAACCGCGATACCTTGCCCGCTCCCGATAAGTACCTGAAACGCATCAACACAGGGGTAGCCCCCTATTATTTCCTTTCGGTGAAAGACGGCCTTCGACGAGTCGTGGCAGCGGGAACGGCCAGTTCGGCCAATGTTTACGATATTCCCATGGCCGGGAAAACGGGGACGGTGCAAAACCCCCATGGCGAAGATCACTCGACCTTCATTGGCTTTGCACCCGTTGACAACCCCAAAATCGCCATTGCCGTCTATGTGGAAAATTCGGGAGGGGGCAGCAAATTCGCAGCACCTATTGCCAGCCTCGTCATGGAAAAATACATACGCGGGGAAATTGCCGAGGCCCGTTTGTGGAAAGAGCAACAAATGAAAGAAGCCAACCTCCTCGCCAAACGGCCCAAGCGGGTCTTTGTCGCTGCGCCTGCACCGGTCTCGCCGGCAGATGATACGCCGGTGGAAGATTAGCCACGGTAGCCGAGGCGGTCCATAAGTCAAATCGCCGCCTTTGGCGGCGAATAGAATTTTATAGAGCGACGAAAAATCAAAAANNTTTTTGATTTTTCGTCGCTCTGAAAGAATCTTTTTTGCGGCTTTCGCCGCCGCACGACTTGTGAGGCAGTATCGGTTTGCTATGCAGGACTACTTGAAATCCTTCGTCAAATCGCTCGCCCTTATCCTGCCCTCGATGGCGCGGATACGCCACTCCGTGAACTTTTGGTTGGATTCAAAACCATGCCCGTAGATGATTTCGTCCGGCCGGCGTATGACCACGAACTTTTTGGTATGCACCCGGTCGGTTTCCTCTTCCCATATCAGTTCTTCCGATTCCAGATGTTCACCTTGCCTGCTCGTCCACACCACGCTGTCCTGTACGATGAACTTGTTGCTGTTTTCGTATCGCTCGGCATAGTTGGACGTTAAGCGGCTCGTTACTTCCTTGCCGTCTTCGCTGAAAAATTCCATCAACAGCCCTTCGGGAAACTCCTGATAAGGATCGCGCTGGTCGAGGTGCCGGATCAGTTTGGGTGCAACAATGCGCAGTTTGAGAATGGCCGAGTCGCTGTACAGCATCTCCACCCCGACAGCCGTTTCCCGCATGGTTTCGGTTTTTGAAAACAAGCGGTTGACCTCGTTGATGTCATTTTCGCAAGCAGCAAAAAATGCGGCACAGAAGAGTAGGATAGTGAAATGTTTCATCGCTGCAAGTTGCGCATCCGGTATCACGATTCACTTTTTGAGTCCACTCCGAAAAGTTGGCACAAGAGAAAAAACAAACAGAGAGAGAATTTTATTTAAAATAAAATTCTCTCTCTGACTATTATTCTGCCAGTGCCTCATGCTACAACTTGAAATGACTTTTCAGCGTGAGCTCTTTTTTTCATCAAACCAAACGGGCGTAAGGATGTCCGGTTCTCCATTGTAGTTCACGGTGATCTCCTCGCCCGCGCTGATGTTTTTGATGCAATAGAAATCAATCGTTTCATGCTCATAATCCACGAGATAGTGGGCATTGGGGTCGTAGGCGTGGTTGTAAAGCGAACCGTAGCCGAGGGCGATGGCGCACTGTTTTTGGTCATCCCCCCAGAGGAAATAGTAGTCGTGCAATTTAGTGCCGTGAATGATGGGCAGTTCTTCCGCCGGCAATACGATGGCCGGACAAATTTCTATGAGGCTGCCCACCTCCAGCGGCTCTCCGGCAAAAACGCCCCGGCCACCCCGTTCGCTTTCTGCAATGTAAAGAGAGGGTACGCGCATCCTTACTTGGAGGACAACCTTACCACCGGGCAAATCATCTCCTCCAGGGAAATGCCGCCATGCTGGAAAGTGTTTTTGTAGTAATTGTGATAGTAGTTGTAATTGTTGGGGTAGAGGAAAAAAATGTCGTCTTTGGCGAAAATGAAAGTGGAACTGACGTTCGGCCGTGGCAATCCGGCGAGCTTGGGGTCGCGGAAGTCCAGCACGTCCTTGCGTTCGTACTGAAGGTTGCGGCCCACTTTGTAGCGCAGGTTGGTCGTCGTTTCCCGATCGCCGACCACGCGGGAGGGGGTGTTCACGCGAATGGTACCATGATCGGTAGTGACGATGAGCTGAATGTCCCGTTCGGCAGCGCGCTGCAAAGCTGCCCAAAGCGGCGAATTGATGAACCACGAACGGGTGAGCGAGCGATAGGCTTTTTCGTCGCCGGCCAGTTCCTTCAGCACTTCCATTTCCGTGCGGGCATGGGAAAGCATGTCTATGAAGTTATAGACCACCACCGTGAGGTCGTTGTTCAGGTAGTTGAGGATGTTGTCCTGCAATTCTTTGGCATTGGCCACCGTCGTTATCTTCGTGTAAGTGGTTTTCACGGGCCTGCGGATGGTGCGGGCCACCTGTGCTTTGAAAAAATCATCTTCGTGAAGGTTTTTACCGCCCTCGTCCGTGTCGTTTTTCCAGAGTGCGGGAAACATGCGCTCAATGTCGGAGGGCATCATGCCGGCGAATATGGCATTGCGGCTGTATTGGGTCGCGGTGGGGAGTATGCTGTAAAAATAGTCTTCCTCTTCCAACCGGTAGTATTCCGACATGATAGGTTCGATGACCTTCCATTGGTCGTAGCGCAGGTTGTCCAGCAAAACCATGACAGTGGGCTTCTCATCGGTTAGCTTGGGGAACACCTTGCGGCGCATCAGATTGTGGGACATCACGGGTGCTTCGGCTTTGTCGTTCACCCAGTTTTCGTAATTCTTCGCCACGTAGCGGCAAAACTCCGAATTGGCCTCGCTTTTTTGGGTGGACAAAATATCGCCCATCGCCACGGACTCCGACTGGTCAATCTTTATTTCCCAGTTTACCAACTTCCGATAGACCTCCACCCACTCCTCGAATCTGGGGCCGCTGTTTATCTGCATGGACAACATGCGGAACTCCTGCTGGTAGTCGGAGGTGGTCTTTTCCCGCACGAGACGCTTGTTGTCAATGATCTTTTTTAAAGTCAGGAGTATCTGGTTGGGGTTGACCGGTTTGATGAGGTAGTCGGAAATCTGCGAACCGATGGCTTCTTCCATGATGTCTTCCGCCTCGTTTTTCGTGATCATCACGACGGGCAGCAGGGGGTTGGCCTCTTTTATTTTGGCGAGGGTTTCCAGGCCGGTGAGGCCGGGCATGCTCTCGTCGAGGAATACCACGTCGATGTCTTTGTCCTGCATCGCATTCTTCGAGTGCATCGTGGCCATTGGTGACCGTTACGACATCGTATCCCTTTTTTTCGAGGAACATCAGTTGGGGTTTGAGCAGATCAATTTCATCGTCTGCCCAGAGGATTTTGATTTTGTCCATGAATGATGTGGTTTATGAAATGGTGATAATTATATGGTAGAGCCGCCGCTTTTCAAGAAAAACAACGTCGAAAGGGGTATCCTGTATTTCCCGTCAAAAGTACCACTTTGAAACTCGCTGGCCAAACTGCCCCGCCTGTCTTCCGCATCTGTCATTGGCCCAATCGATCAGGGCAGCGAAATTTCGGATGAAAAGCAAAGCCCGGCCATTGCAATCGCCGGGCTTTTTTCTGAACGACTGCACGGCATGTAATATTTTCGCCACGACCCTTGCCGCAGGCAGGCAGCCCTTGCATTTTGTTCAGGTAACCACCCCGGCCGTTGTCAACAATTGTCAACTTCTTTTTTGGTCAAAAACGAGACATCACCGCACTGACCGAATATTAGCGTTGGAGCAACGGGGAATCAAACCAGCGTAAACACGCCCTTTTGTCTCGTCCGTAGCGCTGCTATGCACTNNCGGTTCGCTTCTCCGTCGCACCAACGCTATTTCCAATTTGAAAATCTATGCACGGTCCGGCTACCGTCTTTTTCAATTTTTTGTTCTGCCATCATGTCCTATTTTTGGCGCAATTGTACGATAAGTTTGATCCGCCACCTCCAATCCCCCATTCACCGATGCTTTTCTTCAAAAAAAACGCAGCATGGGGAATAGAAAAATCAGAGGGAGCATTTGAAATTGACTGATTGTAATGAATTGTAGTGATGAGATAATTCCGAGTTTTGGCCTCCCCCCGCCCCCTCTAAAGGAGGGGGCGGGGGGAGGCTAACCCCCAATGACCTTAATAACCAATAACTTTTAATGACGATAATCCACAAACCACCAACAATGAAACCCACGCTACTCATTCTTGCTGCCGGTATGGGCAGCCGTTATGGAGGTCTCAAGCAACTCGACGAAGTCGGGCTGGCGGGGGAGACCATCATGGACTACTCCATCTACGATGCCCTCCGGGCCGGATTCGGAAAGGTCGTTTTTGTCATTCGCCGGGACTTTGAGGCTGCTTTCAAGGAAAAAATCGCCGGGCGTTGGGAAGGAATGACCGAAGTCGGATTTGCCTTTCAGGACATGGACGCTCACGTTCCCAATGTCCCCGGCCAAGTGGAACGTGCCAAACCCTGGGGCACGGGCCACGCCGTGCTCGTAGCCAAGAACATCGTTGCCGGGCCTTTTGCCGTCATCAATGCCGATGATTACTACGGATATTCCGGCTTTGCTGACATGGCCCGTTTCCTGGCGAACGATTGCAAGCCGGCCCACTACGCCATGTCCGGCTACGTGCTCGAAAACACGCTTTCGGAAAACGGGGCCGTATCGAGGGGCGTATGTTCGATGGACGAAAACCATCTTTTGCGCACCGTCACGGAATGTATCGGCATAGAACAAACGCCGGCGGGCATTTTTTACAATGCAGAAGGCGGTGGCAGGGAAGCGCTCGATCCCCGTTCACTCGTTTCCATGAACCTCTGGGGTTTCCACCCGCATATTTTTGAATTGCTGCAAAAAGGATTCGACGAATTTGTGGCGGAAAATGCAGGCAATCCAAAGGCCGAGTTTTACATATCTACTTACGCCAATCTCCTGATTCGCAATGGAACGGCTTCCTTTTCCGTGTTGCCGAACGACGAAAAATGGTACGGTGTCACCTATCGGGAAGACAAGGAAATGGTACAGCAGGCTTTCGCCGCCATGACGGATGCCAGGAAATACCCCTCTCCGTTGTGGAAATGAAACCTGCGCCGACCGAAGCGGAAAATCTGTTGGGGTGTTTCGTGCAGTACGCCCGGCTCGTCAGCGCCGAGCCTTTTGGGGCCGGCCACATCAACGATACCTTCAAAATCGTGGCGGAAAGCGAAAACGGCAAAAGCACTTCCTATCTGCTTCAGCGCATCAACCGTAGTGTGTTCAAACAACCCCGCAAGGTGATGGACAATATCGTGCTCGTTGCGCTCGTCCAGTTGGGTCAGGACTATCCCCTGAAACCGCTGCTGCCTTTCCCGCTGAGAAAGTCCCGGACCGGTGCCACGCTTTGCCGCGATGCCGAGGGCAGCTATTGGCGGCTTTTTCCTTTTTTTGAAAATACCTTCTCCTTCGATACGGTGGCCTCGCCGGAACTGGCCCACGCCGCTGCGGAAGCCTTTGGCCGGTTTGTCGGGTCGCTCGCCAAGCTGGATACCGGCAGGCTGCACACCACCATTCCCGGCTTCCATGATGGCCTGCGCAGGCTGACCCGCTTCAAGCGCATTTTACCAAAAGCAATCCCCGAAAGGATGGCCGAGGCCAGGTCGGAAGCAGCCGAAATATTGAACAACCAACACATTTTCAATGAAATAGCAGCTTTGGGCCTGCCACGCCGGGCGGTTCACCACGACACGAAAATCAACAACCTGCTTTTTGATGAAATAACGCGGCAGCCCCTCGCTGTGGTGGATTTGGACACGGTAATGCCCGGCATTGTTTTGTCCGACTTCGGCGATATGATGCGTACCTTCACGTGCAGTGCCGGCGAGGACGAAGCCGACCTCTCCGCCGTGGCGATGCGGATGCCATTTTACAAAGCCATTTTGGATGGTTACCTGTCGGGAACGGGCGGCCTGCTCACCCAAGCCGAGCGGGCCAACCTGCCCGAAGGCGGCAAATGGCTGACCCTGATGCAGGCCATGCGCTTTCTGGGAGACTATCTGGAGGGAGACGTTTACTATAAAACCGCTTACCCGGAGCACAATCTGGTAAGAGCAAGGAACCAACTGGCGCTGTTCCGTTCCATGAGCGGGCAATTGGGATAAGCGCTTTTTCCGGTTAAATGTCTGTTAAGGAACGTGTCCGAAATAAGATGCACCTTTCGGCGAGTGTATTTTTGGGGCTGGCAAGGCGGTGGAACAGGCGCATAGCACATCACTACGCAACTGTTCCACCAACGAAGTCAGCGCCAAAAAGATACCGCCCAAATGGGTATGTTATTTCGGACACGTTCCTAAATGAGCAAACACCTCCTGCCAAGCGTTAAATTTGTCATGTTTGCGCCGAAACTTGAAACTTGATTTCAGGTTATATCATGCGCAATACATTCGTTAAAGGCATGAACAAGAAAGTAATCTGGTTGATCATCGGCTTAATGAGCGCTGCCCTTGTCGGTCTGGCAGGGATGCAGGTGAAATGGATCGTGGACACCGTCGAAGCCAATGAGGAACAGTTCGACAACAAGGTTTTTTCCGTGCTGAACGACGTGGCCGAGAAACTGGAATACCTGGAAAACATCGAAGTGCTGCGCTACGTGGACAATGGGTTTGCCCAGGAATACTACCAGGAAAACCTGCGGCAGCGCATCGAGTCGGGCGAATTGAAGGTCTCCGTGGATGTGGAAGGCAAAAGCGATGGCCACGTTCACCTCACCAAACAACAGCTCATCCACCTGTCGCTTTACTCCAACTCCTGCGACTGCTCCAATTGCCGGATCGAGCGGGCCAGGATGTTCGACCAATTGGTGCGCCTGAACATGGACTTGAACAAAGCGCCCGTTGCCGAGCGTGTACTCTTGGATCAGTTGAACAGTTTTTTGAAACAGGAATTACAGAACAAAGGCATAAAAACCCCCTATCGGTATGGGGTTTACGACAACAGAAAGAACAGTTTCGTCATCGCCGATGGGCGCTACATGGTGGAAGACAACCGTTCGCAACCGACGCTCGACGGCTACAAAAGCCTCCACAACAGCGAATACCGGGTCAACCTGTTCCAGCAAGAAGTCGAGTCGCCGGGGATGCTCATGGTGTTTTTTCCGGCAAAGGGCAGCTTCATCTGGAGCACCGTGCTGAAAACCCTCCTGGCTTCCATCCTTTTTACCGGTATCATTCTTTTCTGTTTTGCCTATACAATCTCCGTTATTTTCAAGCAGAAAAAACTGTCCGAGATGAAGAACGACTTCATCAACAACATGACCCACGAGTTCAAAACTCCCATCGCAACCATTTCGCTTGCCTCCGACAGCATCTCCAATCCGATGGTCATCAACTCGCCCGATAAAATCCGCCGCTTCACGGATATCATCCGGCAGGAAAACAAACGGATGAACAATCAGGTGGAAAAAGTGCTGCAAATGGCCCAAATTGACCGTCGCGATTTCACCCTGAAAGTTTCTGACGTCAACCTGCACGACGTCATCCGAAATGCCGTTGAGTACATCAGCCTTCAAGTAGAGAAAAAAGACGGCACGGTGAGCGCCGACTTACAGGCTGACCAACCGATGATCCTGGGCGACATGACCCACATCTCCAACATTATCAACAACTTATTGGACAACGCCAACAAATATTCACCGGAGAATCCCGAAATTTTGGTCACGCCACGCAATGTCCCCGGCGGTGTTGAAGTTATTGTAAGCGACAAGGGAATCGGCATGACCAAAGAGGCCAGAAAGCATATTTTTGAAAAATTTTACCGTGTTCACACCGGCAACCTCCACGACGTAAAAGGATTTGGCCTCGGCCTCAGCTACGTCAAAGCCATGATGGAAGCACACAAAGGCAAAGTGGATGTGAAAAGCGAACTCGGAAAAGGTAGCAGTTTTATACTCTTTTTCCCTTTTGAAACAGGCGGGTAATGGTTAATGAGTAATGGTTAATGGTTAATGAGTAATGGGGGACAAACCCATCAAACAACTCAAACTCATCAAACTCAACAAACAACTCAAACAATCTATAAATGATATGATAGCCAACGCACGTGGAAAAATACTGCTGGTAGAAGACGACCAAAATTTCGGGGATGTGCTCCGTTCCTACCTCGAAATGAACGACTACGAAGTCACCCTTGCCAATGACGGCATCAAGGGCCTCGAAAACTACTATCGGGGCAACTTCGACATCTGCATCCTCGACGTGATGATGCCCCGCAAGGACGGGTTCACCGTAGCGAGGGAAATCCGGGAAAAAGATACGGCCATGCCCATCATCTTCCTCACGGCCAAAACCCTCAAGGAGGATGTGCTCCAGGGTTTCAAAATCGGTGCGGACGACTATATCACCAAACCTTTCAACTCCGAGGAATTGCTCTTTCGCATTCAGGCCATTCTGAAACGCACACGGCCCAAAGAAGAACCAAAGGAGGAAGCAAAAGAATTTACCATCGGGAAATTCCACTTCCACTATACCCTCCGCATCCTCACTTTTGACAAGGGTGGTGTCGGCGAACCTGTTTACAAGCTATCGCCGAAGGAAGCCCAGTTGCTGAAAATGTTTGCTGTCAAGATAAACGACGTACTGACCCGCAACGAAGCCCTCACAAAAATCTGGGGAGAGGACAATTACTTCACCGCCCGCAGCATGGACGTGTTCGTGACCAAACTCCGCAAATACCTCGCTGCCGACGAAAACCTGGAGATCGTGAACATTCATGGCAATGGCTTTCAGTTGTTGGAAAAGGACAAGGCACTCTAAACCAACCTCCATATCTAAAATTCAAAAGCCCTTCGCTCCGTCAACGAGTGAAGGGCTTTTTGTTTGTCAAAATATTCCCTTGTTCTTGCAAGTTTGCAACTTGCAAGGCCCGGTAGCAATCACCCTTGTTCTTGCAAGTTTGCAACTTGCAAGGCCCGGCATTGGAATTTTAGCAATCGTTTCTTCCTCAAAATGCTTGGCTTTGAAGGGAAGAAAAGC
>JRYF01000147.1_pt1 | contig 10547 bp, 11 predicted proteins | sample 235331 | NCBI WGS metagenome assembly JRYF01 (sample SAMN03074217, study PRJNA261475) | activated sludge metagenome | biome: Wastewater Treatment Plant; feature: Wastewater; material: Activated sludge; isolation source: activated biomass of a wastewater treatment plant treating hydrocarbon... ... | reverse complement strand
CGCTGGCCGACACGCTCAAGCAGGCCGACGCCGGCGGCGCGCGTCGCGGCCACCGTCGACCGCACCGGCAAGTGGGCCGCGCAGACGCCGCAGATGTTCCGCCTCGGCCTGCTCGCGCGCGCGCTGGCGGCGGCCGGCGACGCGGTGACCGACGAGTCCGGCGCGGTCGAGGCGCTCGGGCTGGCGCCGCGGCTGGTCGCCGCGCCGGTGGAGAACCTCAAGCTGACCTACCCGGCGGACTTCGAACTGGCCGAGCGGCTGCTGCGCGGCCGGGCCGGCGCGGCGGGCCGCGCCTGAAGCCAAGCACGACGAGAGGGGTACGCGTTGACGACGATGCGCATCGGTGAAGGCTGGGACATCCACGCCCTGGTCGCCGGCCGCCCGCTGGTGCTGGGCGGCGTGACCATCCCGCACACGCACGGCCTGCTCGGCCACTCCGACGCCGACGCGCTGGCGCACGCGATCACCGACGCGCTGTTCGGCGCCGCCGCGCTGGGCGACATCGGCCGTCACTTCCCCGACACCGACCCGGCGTTCCGCGGTGCGGACTCGATCGCGCTGCTGGCCGAGGCCACGCGGCGCGTGCGAGCGGCCGGCTGGGCGATCGGCAACGTCGACGCCACGATCGTCGCCGAGGCGCCGAAGATGGCGCCCCACGTCGACGCGATGCGCGCGCGCCTCGCCGCGGCGATGGGGGTCGACATCGCCCAGATCGGCATCAAGGCCAAGACGGCCGAGAGGATGGGCCCGGTGGGTGAAGGGCGGGCGATCGAGGCGCGCGCCGTGTGCCTGCTGGCGGCGCTGCCGGGCTGAGCCTGCCTGCGCCCATCGTGCCTGCTGCGCGCCGGCGCCGCGGCCACGGCCACGCCCGAGACCGAGGCCGGCGCGAACCCCTCAAGTGCCTGCCCAGGGCGCCGAAATGATTTCGTCGGGGGCCGCGGCCCCCTCTCGGGCCATTGCGACCATGAAACTTCTTGCACGATGGGGCCTCGGCCATCGCCTGGCCCTGGGCTTCGGGCTCGTCCTCGCGCTGCTCGGCGGCATCGCCGGGCTGTCGCTGCAGCGCATGCACGGCATGGCCGAGACGCTGGACATGGTCGCCGTGCGCGGCGCCGAGCGTGGCCAGGCGCTGGGCCGGCTGGAAAGGGCGTCGACCCAGTTCATGTTCACGCTGCGCGACCTCGGTGGCGCCGACCTGGCCACCGGCGGTGCGCTGGTCGGCCAAGCGCGCATCAGCTGGCAGGCGTTCCAGCAAGGGTTGGTTGACGTCGAGGCCCGCCTGCCGGCCGCCGACGACAAGGTCGGCCCGCTGCTGGCGGCCGTACGCGCCCACGCCGACACCGTGCACGAGCTGCTGCCGCTGGGCGAGAAGGCGGCCGAAGGTCGCGGCGACACGGCGGCCTTCTTCGCCATGCGCGAACTCATGGCGGCGGAGCAGGACAAGTGGGGCGCGCGCCAGCAGGCCTGGCTGGCGGCGCTGGTCGAGCTCGCGGCGTGGCACGATGGCGTGACGCAGGCCGCGTCGGTGGCCAGCATCGCCGGTGCGGCCGAGGCGCGGGCGCTGGTCATCGGCGGCAGCCTGCTGGCGCTGGCGGTCGGTGGCCTGACCGGGTGGCGCATCACGCGCGACATCAGCCGCGGCGTGGCCGACGCGGTGGAGGCGACCACCCGCATGGCGCGGCACGACCTGTCGTTGCCGGTGCCGGTGCGCCGGCAGGATGAACTGGGTGCGCTGGCGCAGGCGCTGGAGGGCATGCGCCAGGCCCAGCGCGAGCTGGCCGCAGGCGTGCGCCAGGCCTGCGGCGACATCGCGCAGGCGAGCGCGGAGATCGCCCAGGGCAGCATGGACCTGAGCAGCCGCACCGAGCAGGGCGTGCTGACGCTGCACAGCGCGGTGGCGGCGATCGAGCAGCTCGGGGGTTCGGTCGACCACACCGTGCGTTCGGCCGACTCGGCGAGCGCGCTGGCGGGCGAGGCCAAGGACGTCGCCACGCGCGGCGGTGGCGTCGTCGCGCAGGCGGTGCAGACCATGGGTGAGATCGACAGCGCGTCGCGCCGCATCGCCGACATCACGGCGATCATCGACGGCATTGCGTTCCAGACCAACATCCTGGCGCTCAACGCCGCGGTGGAGGCGGCGCGCGCCGGCGAGCAGGGGCGCGGCTTCGCGGTCGTCGCCGGCGAGGTGCGCACGCTGGCCCAGCGCAGCGCGACCGCCGCGCGCGAGATCCGGCAGCTGATCGAGACCTCGCTGCAGAAGGTCCATGCCGGCAGCGAGCAGGTGCGGCGCGCCGGCGGGGCGACGGACGAGATCATGGCCTCGGTGCAGCGTGTCTCGGGCATGATCGGCACGATCGCCAGCGAGACCGGGCAGCAGCACGAGGGGCTGGCGCGCGCCAACCGCTCGGTGGCCGAGCTCGACCGCGTGGCCCAGCAGAACGCCGCGCTGGCCGAGCAGTCGGCGGCGGCGGCGGCCTCGCTGGCCGAACAGGCGCAGCGCCTGAACGGCCTGGTGACGCGCTTCCAGCTCGAGACCAGCGCCGGCTGATCGCCGCTCGAGCGGCCGCAGGGCGCCGGCCGGGCGCGGCCGGCGCAAGGTGCCTCAGCCCACGTCGACCGTGATCGTGCGCGGCCGGCCGGGCGCGGCCTTCGGCAGCTCGATGCGCAGCACGCCGTGGCGGTAGCGCGCCTTCGCGCCGTCGGCCTTCACCGCGGCCGGCAGCGGCACGCTGCGGTGGAAGCTGCCGTAGGCGCACTGCAGCACGCGCCAGCGGCCGTCGCCGGTCTCGCGCTCGAAGCGCTTCTCGCCGCGCACGACCAGCGTGTCGCCGAGCACCTGGACGTCGAAGTCGTCCTTCTCCAGCCCCGGCGCCTCGATGCGCACCACGACGCGTTGCTCGTCCTCGAACACGTCGCCGCCCAGCATCGCCCAGCCGAGGTCGGGCACCCAGGCCCGGTCGTCGATCTCGGTGGCCGCCGGCAGGTTGGACTTCTCGCCCGGGCGGAAGCGGGTCAGTGCCCCGGCTGCGGAGCGGCGCAGCCGCTCCCATCCGTCGGTCACCGACTCCCACAGCGCCCCCAGGCCCTGACGGATGTCGTTGACCTTCATCGCGCGACCTCCGTCAGCCGACGTTGACCGTGATGCGCCGCGGCTGCGCGTGCTCGGCCTTGGGGATGCGAACGCGCAGCACGCCTTGCGACAGCTCGGCGCCGACCTTCTCCGGGTCGAGCTCCTTGCTGAGGGTGAACGCGCGGCGGTAGCGCGACACGCCGACTTCGGCATGCGTCGGCTCCATGCCCTGTGGCACCGCGAGCACGGCCTCGGCCTCGATGCTGAGCTGGTCGCCTTCGACACGCAGGTTCAGCCGGTCCTTGGGCACGCCCGGCAGGTCGGCGTAGAGCGTGATGCCGGTGGCGTCCTCGACGACGTCGACCGGCGGCAGCAGGGCGGCGTCCTGGCGCCCGGCGCTGGTGGCCGGGGTCTTGTCCTTGACTTGGGTCAGATCGGACATGGTGTTCTCCTCTTCGTGGGTCACGAGGTCACTGCACGTCGATGCGGCGCGGCTGGGCCGACGCGCGGCGCTGCACGCTGACGTGCAGCACGCCGTCGCGATAGTCGGCGCTGACCGCGTTCGGGTCGACGTCGTCGGGCAGGCTGATCACGCGGCGGAAGCGGCCAGCGAAGCGCTCGGCCAGGTGCAGCGTGGTCTTCTCGTCGCTGCGCTCGGGGATCGCGCTGGCGCGCTCGCCGGCGATCGTCAGCACGCCGCGGTCGAGGTTGACCTCGATCTTCGCCGGGTCCATGCCGGGGGCGAAGGCGTAGATCTCGACCGACGCCGGCGTGCCTCCGACGTTGAGTGCCGGGTAGCCGCCGCGGCCGAGGCCACGGATGCTCGGCGAGGTGTCGAAGTAGCTGTTCATCTCGCGCTGGAGACGGTCCAGCTCGGAGAACAGGTCGCGCGGGAACAGGGTTCGGTACATGGTGGTGTCCTCCACATCGAGATTCGGGTGCCGGGGCGGCGCGGGCCGCATCCCGACAAGGCTCAGCTAGGGGCGGTGTGCGGGGGTTTCAAGACCTTGCGTGATCTCAGCCGGCCTGGCGCATGATGTGCCCGTGGTGCGCACGTTGGATCGACCGTTGATGGTCCTTCGCGTGCCGCACACGCGGTGCACGAGGTTGGCTGAAGGATGTGGCGTCGAGCGAGGGGATTCACCTTGGCCAGGCGCGAAGCCTCTCAAGCGCCGAGCTTGTTCGACTCGAGCCAATCCTTGAGCGCGGCGTCGACGCGCGTCTGCCACCCGGCGCCGGTGGCCCTGAAGCGGCGCAGGACGTCGGGCGAAAGCCTGATCGTGATGCGCTCCTTCGTCGGACTCTTCTGCGGCCCACGTACTCCCAGCTTCCTGGCCAGGCCTGGCGGCGCGACCGCGGACACGGGCCTGAATCTCGACAGATCTTCTGTCTTCAGTTCCCTGACCTTGCCTTCCGCATCAGTCAGTGGCTTTCGACTTGGCATATCGGGCTACCTCGCGCGCATGGGCCTTGCGCAAGCTGATGACGCGGATCCCATCCGGCGCCTCGGTGAAACACAGCACATGCAGCCTGCCGTCCAGCAGGCCGAGTGCCACGTAGCGGACCTCCCCGTAGGCCTTTCGCTCGTCGACGGCGAGCAGCGCCCCCGCGATATCGAAGTCGGAAACCCTGTCGAACGGCAGGCCGCGCTCGTCGCGGTTCCGGTCGCTTTTGGCCGGGTCGAACTCGATCCGCACAGTTCAGATTGTACATACAAACTGATCGGCTGGGTGGGCCCGGCCTTGCCACGGCCTTCGAGTCCGGGAGACTCGCCGACCGAAGCCCCGGGGCGCACCGGCCGCCACCGTTGCAACTGCCGGCTCAGCGCGCGGCGGCTTGAACCGCCCGCTCGCGCCCGCATATCCTTCCCGAGCAGAGGACCCGCCCCGTGGAGTTCAAGGACTACTACGCCGCGCTCGGCGTGCCGCGCGACGCCACCGCCGAGCAGATCAAGAAGGCCTGGCGCAAGCTGGCGCGCAAGTACCACCCGGACGTCAGCAAGGAGCCGGACGCCGCCGCTCGCATGAGCGAGATCAACGAGGCGAACGCGGTGCTGTCGGACCCCGAGAAGCGCGTCGCCTACGATGCGCTGGCACGCGGCCACCGCGGCGGCGAGCGCTTCACGCCGCCGCCGGACTGGGACGCCGGCTTCGAGTTTTCCGGCACCGGTTTCGGTGAAGGCGCCGATTTCAGCGACTTCTTTGCCGAGCTGTTCGGCCGTGCAGCGCGCGGCCGCACCGGTGCGGCCGGTGCCGCCGGCGCACGCGGCGCCGCGCGCGGCGCGATGCGCGGCGAAGACCACCACGCCAAGATCGTGCTCGACCTGGAGGACGCCTGGCGCGGTGCGACGCGCCAGGTCACGCTGCGCAGCCCGCGGCTGGCGGCCGACGGCCGCGTCGCGCTCGACGAGCGCACGCTCGACGTCAGGATCCCGGCCGGCGTGCGGCCGGGGCAGATGATCCGCCTGGCCGGGCAGGGTGGTGCAGGGCATGGCGGGGCGGCGGCCGGCGACCTGTTCCTCGAGGTGCAGTTCCGGCCCCATCCGCACTGGCGCCTGGAAGGCGAGCGCGGCGACACGCTGGTCGGTGATCTGCCGGTGGCGCCGTGGGAGGCGGCGCTCGGCGCCGTCGTGCCGGTCACGCTGCCCGATGGCAGCGTGATGAAGGTCCGCGTGCCGGCCGGTGCCCAGGCGGGGCGCAGCCTGACGGTGCGCGGCCGCGGCCTGCCGGGCACCGGCGCGGGCAGGCCGGCGGGTGACCTGGAGCTGGTCCTGCAGGTGGTGCTGCCGAGCGCGCACGACCCGCGTGCGCGCCGCCACTACGAGGCGATGGCGCGCGAGCTGACCGACTTCGACGCCCGCGCGCAGGCGGCCGCCGACCGCGCCGCGTCGGGCGGCTGAGGCGGCGGGGGGAGACCACGCGATGAGCAACGAAGACTGGATCGCCGCAGCCCTGGACGACGCCCTGCTGACGCTGGACGAACTGTGCCGGCTGGTGGAGGTGCCCGCGCCCTGGGTGCAGGAACATGTCGAACAGGGCCTGCTGCCGACCCGGCCGGCCGTGCAGGGCGCGCCCGCCGCGATCGACACGGCGGCCGTGCAATGGCGCTTCGACGCCGTGGCGCTGGCGCGTGCGCGCCGCATCCTGTGCCTGGAGCGCGACTTCGACGCCGCGCCGGAACTGGCGGCGCTGGTGGTCGACCTGGAGGACGAGATCGCGCGCCTGCGCACCCGGCTGCGGCGGGCCGGGCTGGGTTAAGCTCGGCGCACCGTGCCCGCCAAGCCCTCTGCCCGCGGCGACGACCGGGGCTCCGGCAAGTCGGCGCCGCCGCCGCCGGCCAGGCTGCCCGACCCGGGCAGCCGGCAGACGCAGTGGAACGTCGGCTACTGGCTGCTCGCGCTGCTCGCGCTGCTGACGCTGCAGAACTGGTGGCAGGCCGCCGGCACGGTCGAGGTCGTGCCCTACAGCCAGTTCGAGCAGGCGCTGGCCGAGGGCCGCGTGGCCGAGGTCACGGTGCGCGACCGCACCGTCATCGGCACCCTCCGGACCCCCGACCCGGGCGGCAAGACCACCATCGCCGCCAACCGCGTCGAACCCGACCTGGCGGCCCGGCTGTCGCAGTACGACGTGCCGTACACGCGCGTGATCGAGAGCACGCTGCTGCGCGACCTGCTGAGCTGGGTGCTGCCGGCGGCGGTGTTCTTCGGCCTGTGGTTCTTCCTCATCCGGCGCCTGGCCGAGAAGCAGGGCGGCATCGGCGGGCTCGGCGGCTTCATGTCGATCGGCAAGAGCCACGCCAAGGTCTACGTCGAGCGCGACACCGGCGTCACCTTCGCCGACGTGGCCGGGGTCGACGAGGCCAAGGCCGAGCTGCAGGAGATCGTCGCCTTCCTGAAGGACCCGCAGGGCTACGGCCGGCTGGGCGCGCGCATGCCCAAGGGCGTGCTGCTGGTCGGCCCGCCGGGCACCGGCAAGACGCTGCTGGCCAAGGCGGTGGCGGGCGAGGCCGGGGTGCCGTTCTTCAGCATCAGCGGCAGCGAGTTCGTCGAGATGTTCGTCGGCGTCGGCGCGGCGCGCGTGCGCGACCTGTTCGAGCAGGCACGCGCCAGGGCGCCGGCGATCATCTTCGTCGACGAACTCGATGCGCTCGGCCGCGCGCGCGGCAGCTTTGCCGGCATGGGCGGCCACGACGAGCGCGAGCAGACGCTGAACCAGCTGCTGGCCGAGCTCGACGGCTTCGACACCACCAGCGGCCTGGTGCTGCTGGCGGCGACCAATCGGCCCGAGATCCTCGACCCGGCGCTGCTGCGCGCCGGCCGCTTCGACCGCCAGGTGCTGGTCGACCGGCCCGACAAGGCCGGGCGGCTGCAGATCCTGCGCGTGCACGTCAAGAAGGTCCGGCTCGCGCCGGCGACCGACCTCGAACAGGTGGCGGCACTGACGACCGGCTTCTCCGGCGCCGACCTGGCCAACCTCGTCAACGAGGCGGCGCTGGCGGCGACGCGGCGCGGCGGCGACGAGGTGGCGCTGCCGGACTTCACGCAGGCCATCGAGCGCATCGTCGCCGGGCTGGAGAAGCGCAACCGGGTGCTCAACGCGCACGAGCGCGAGGTCGTCGCCTACCACGAGATGGGGCACGCGCTGGTCGCGCTGGCGCTGCCGGGGACGGACGCGGTGCACAAGGTGTCGATCATCCCGCGCGGCATCGGTGCTCTGGGCTACACCATCCAGCGCCCGACCGAGGACCGCTTCCTGATGACGCGGCGCGAGCTGGAGCACAAGATCATGGTGCTGCTCGGGGGCCGCGCGGCCGAGCTGCTGGTGTTCGGCGAGCTGTCGACCGGCGCCGCCGACGACCTGGCCAAGGTGACCGACATCGCGCGCGACATGGCGATGCGCTACGGCATGGTCGACGAGCTCGGCCACGTCGTGTTCGAGGCGCCGCGCCCGCGTTTCCTCGACATGCCGGGCATGGAGGCGCCGGGCTGGCGCGGCAGCCCGCAGACCCAGCAGCGCATCGACGAGGCGGTGCAGGCCATCGTGCAGGATGCGTTCGACCGCACGCGCGCGCTGCTGGCGGCGCACCGCGACGTGCTGGAGCGCGGCGCGCAGGCCCTGCTGATGCAGGAGACGCTCGACGAGGCCGCGCTCGCACCGCTGGCGCGCGCGATGCGCGAGCGGGCGGCGGCTGGCTGACGGGCTGCGGCTATTGCAGCATGTCGAACAGCGCTCGCGCGACGACCTGGGTCGCGCGCCGCAGGTCGTCCAGCACCAGGTGCTCGTCGGCGCGCTTGGCGTTGCTCTCGAGCACGGTGCGCGGCCCGGCGCCGTAGATTGCCGCCGGGATGCCGCGCTGGCCGTACAGCCGCACGTCGGTGTACAGCGGCGTGCCGGCGGTCGGGATGGGTTCGCCGAACACCGCGCTGGCGTGTTTCTGCAGCGTCTGCACCAGCCGCGCGTTGGCCGGCGACGGCGTCAGCGCGTGCGCCAGCAGCAGCCGCTTGATCTCCAGCCGGATGCCCGGGCAGGCAGCCACCGTGCGTTCGACCAGGCTGCGCACCTCGGCCTCGACCTCAGCCGCGTCCTCCTCCGGGATGAATCGGCGGTCGATCTTCAGCAGCACCTTGCCGGGCACGACGTTGGTGTTGCTGCCGCCTTCGATGCGGCCGACGTTGAGGTAGGGGTGGACGATGCCCGGGACCTGCGAGCGCCGCGTGCGCAGCAGCCCGTTGTATTCGTAGAGCGCGGTCAGCAGCCGGTTCGCGGCCTGCAGCGCGTCGACCCCGGTCTCGGGGTAGGCCGCGTGCGACGCCGTGCCGTGCAGCGTCAGCTCCATCTGCAGGCAGCCGTTGTGCGCGGTGACGACCTGGTAGCTGAAGCCGGCGGCGAGCAGCCAGTCGGGCCGCGTCAGGCCCTGGTCGAGCAGCCAGCCGGGGCCGAGTTCACCGCCGAACTCCTCGTCGTAGGTGAAGTGCAGCTCGACGCTGCCGTGCAGCGGCTGCCGTGGTTGGCCTGCGATGCCGGGCGCCGCGGCGAGCGCCTCGAGCGCCCGCAGCGCAAAGGTGTAGGTCGCGAAGTCGCTCTTGCTGACCGCGGCGGCGCGCCCGTAGAGGCGGCCGTCCACCACCTCGCCGCCGTAGGGGTCGTGTGTCCAGCCTTCGCCGGGTGGCACGACGTCGCCGTGCGCATTCAGCGCCACCGTCGCGCCGTCGCCGAAACGCCGGCGCACGATCAGGTTGGTGATGCTCGTCAGGCCGTAGGCGTGCACGCGCTCGGCGGGTACCGGGTGCCGCTCGGCGACGAGGCCGAAACCGGCCAGCAGCTCGGCGGTGCGCTCGGCGTGCGGCGCGTTGTGACCGGGCGGCGTGTCGGTCGGCACGCGCACCAGCTGCTGGAGGTAGGCCACCTCCTCGTCGAAGTGGGCGTCGACCCAGGCGTCCAGACGGTCGTAGGGATTCATGCGTGCTCCCGGGCCAGCTGTTCGAGCAGGTGCTGGAAAGCGCGCACGCTCAGTTCGGTATCGTCGGCGGTCACCGCCTCCAGCGGGTTGTGGCTGATGCCGGCGTTCAGGCCGCGCTGGAACAGCATGGCCTGCGGCAAACGCTCGTGCAGCTTCATCGCATCGTGGCCGGCGCCGCTGGGCATGCGGTGGATCGGCAGCCCGAGCGCTGCGACCGCGGCCTCCCAGCGTGCCTGCCAGGCCGGCGCGCTCGGCGCGGCGGCGGCGCGCATCGTCTCCTCGACCTTCACCGTGACGCCGCGCCGTTCGGCGATGCGCGCCAGCTCGGCCAGCACGTCGCGTGCGATGGCGTCGCGTGCCGCGTCGGTCGTCGCCCGCAGGTCCAGGCTGAAGGCGCAGCGGCCGGGCACGACGTTGATCGACCCGCCGGGCACCTCGAGCATGCCGACCGTGCCGACGACGTCGGGCACGCTGGTCGCGCGCCGCTCGACGTAGAGCACCAGCTCGGCCACCGCCGCCGCGGCGTCGCGCCGGCGGTCCATCGGCGTCGTGCCGGCGTGGCTGGCCATGCCGATCACCTCGCCGCGGTAGCGGATGCCGCCGTTGATCGAGCTCACGATGCCCAGCGGCAGGTCGAGCTCGGCCAGCACCGGCCCCTGCTCGATGTGGACCTCGACGAAGCCGAGGTAGCGCGCCGGGTCGCGCTCGAGCCGCGGGATGTCGGCCATCGCCAGCCCGGCATGCGTCATCGCCTGCCGCATCGTGACGCCGTCGGCGTCCTGCTGGTCCAGCCAGGCGGGGTCGAACTGCCCGATCAGCGCACCCGAGCCGAGGAAGGTCGCCTTGTAGCGCTGGCCTTCCTCCTCGGCGAAACCGACCACCTCGATGCCGAAGGGCAGGCGCCGGCCGGCGCGCTTGAGCTCGCGCACGCAGGCCATCGGCACCAGGATGCCGAGCCGGCCGTCGTACTTGCCGCCGTTGCGCACGGTGTCGTAGTGGCTGCCGGTCAGCAGCCGTG
>JRYF01006710.1_pt1 | contig 10562 bp, 10 predicted proteins | sample 235331 | NCBI WGS metagenome assembly JRYF01 (sample SAMN03074217, study PRJNA261475) | activated sludge metagenome | biome: Wastewater Treatment Plant; feature: Wastewater; material: Activated sludge; isolation source: activated biomass of a wastewater treatment plant treating hydrocarbon... ... | reverse complement strand
CCCGCAAACAACACCCCTTGCCCACCAAATCCTGCAATGATAATTTCTGTTTGCATCATGTCCTCCAATCAGACCTTCAAGCCTTTTACGGTCTTAGCCACTTTGTAATCCCCCAACGGATAAACCGGGATCATGCGTTCGGCAACCCAATCGCAGGCGGCATTGGGCGTCATCCCCCAATTGGTTGGGCAGGTAGACAACAGCTCAACCAGGGCAAAACCCAGTCCCCTGGCCTGTACTTCAAACGCCAGCCGAATCGCTTTTTTTGCTTTACGAAGATGGGCCACATCATGCAAACTGCGCCGGACAATGTAACTCGTCCCTTGCAGGGTGGATAACATTTCGCTGACGTGCATGGGATACCCCGTTGCAAGGGGATCACGCCCGGCAGGGGAGGAGGTCGTGACCATTCCGGGCAGAGTGGTCGGGGCCATCTGTCCACCGGTCATCCCATAAATGGCATTATTGATAAAAATTACTGTAATATTTTCGCCGCGCGCCGCTGCATGGACAATTTCCCCCATCCCTATCGAAGCCAGGTCTCCATCGCCCTGATAGGTAAACACAAACCGGTCAGGCAACACACGCTTGATGCCAGTGGCCATGGCCGGCGCACGTCCGTGGGCCGCTTCAACAAAGTCGCAGTTGAAATAATTGTACGAGAAGACCGAACACCCCACCGAAGCAACACCAATTGTCCGGTCGCCAATTCCCATTTCGGCAATGGCTTCGGCCACCAATTTATGCGCTGTGCCGTGTGTACATCCTGGGCAATAATGCGTGACAGAATCACCCAGGGCGATAGGCCGTTCATAAACTTTTTCCAAATCCAGCACTTGTTCCAAAGTTGCGTTTATATCCACTGCTGCCTCCTAGTTGTCCGCATGAATTTCTGCGAGGTGGTCCAACCACTCCTGGCGAGTGTGGCCGTTCCGGTAGGAAAAGGGGCGGCTGGCGTTCTTGCGAATTTCCCCCAGGATTTCATCCGCCATGGGGACGANNCAACCCATGGACTGCCAGCCGAACATCGTCCAGCATTTGCCCGGCGTTCATCTCCACCACTAAAAAGGACCGTACACGCCCGGCCAGTTTTCGGAGCGGTTTCGCCGGGAAGGGCCGCAAGGTGATGGGACGCAGCAAACCGACCCGAATCCCCTCTTCACGCGCAGCCCGCACCGCAGACAGCGCGACCCGGCCTGCCGTGCCGAAGCCGACCACTACATAGTCCGCATCATCCAGAAAATATTCTTTATACTGGACTTCTTGAGCTTCTATCTCTTCGTACCGCCGGAGCAAACGTATATTCGTCGCCTCCTCTTCATGGGGCTGTAAATAGATGGAGGACAACACCCGTCGCGGGCGGCCCTTCGCTCCATCTGTCGCCCAATCTGGCACGTCTTCCCGCAAAGGGCGCATTTCGGGCAACTCGGCAGGTTCCATCATCTGCCCGATATTGCCATCAGCCAGAACAACGACAATACTGCGATATTTTTCTGCCAGGTCAAACGCCTGAACGGTCAGGTCAATTGCTTCCTGAACGCTGGCAGGGGCCAGCACAATTGGGAAATAGTCACCATGCCCGCCACCGTGAACGATTTGTTTTTAATCCCCCTGGGCCGGCGCGATGTTTCCCAAGACCGGGTCCGCCGCGCATGACGTTCACCAAAACCGCTGGGACTTCCGTGCCGGCAATGTAGGATAGCCCTTCCATCATCAGGCTCACCCCTGGACTGGAAGAGGTGGTCATCACCCGTTTGCCTGTACAGGCTGCGCCGTAGACCATGTTGATGGCTGCTACCTCGCTTTCCGCCTGCAAAAAGATGCGTCCCAACTCCGGCAAGCGGTGGGACATATGCTCCAACAATTCGGTTTGTGGGGTGATGGGATACCCAAAATAGGCTTCGACCCCTGCTCGAACGGCGGCCTCCGCCATCGCGTTATTGCCTTTCAATAGTTCGCGTGTCATTTTGCTACCTCCCCTGTCTCGACCGTTGCTATCACAGGTGAACTTTTTTGCGCCTTGCGGGCCGGGGGTTCCCGATAGACCGTGATGGCTGCATCCGGGCAGACGATCCCGCAGATTTCACAACCCGTGCAGGCATCCGTGACCAGCCGGGCCGGGTGGTATCCACGCGGGGTTAGATAATCCATCGCCAACGCGATGCCATGTTGGGGACAGGCTGCCACGCAAAGTTCACAACCCTTACAATATAACTCATTGATTTCAATGCTTCCTCTCACCGGCATTGTATTCACTCCTTTCGTTTTTCCTGAAAACATTTTCCAGCCCTTTAGGGGACTGGGAAGGGAAATCCTCTCCTTCATTTTCCCCGCATTGCCTTTCCCTTCCAGGGTCAAGTGTCATTGAAAAGGGATGACAGTTGACATTTTCATTCACCCCCCAAATGCGATAGAGTGTAAGTAGGATGACTCCAACTGCGAGGCGTCATTTACGCCTATGTTACTTGCAACACGCAAACTGTGACCGCAAGCTGTGACACGCAAAGGAGGTGTGCCATGACAGATTGGAATGAAATCTTGGAAAACATCGAACGTGCGATGCGCGCTTCGGAAAGGTTCCAAAATGCCGGTGAAGCCCTGGTCAACCATATCAAGGAGGATGAAATTTATGCGTTTGCCCAGCAAATGGAAGAATTGCAGGAAGAACTAGCCAATATTTACCGCATTATTGGCCCTGGCAGCCCGATTGCCCTGGATGAACTGGCGGAAGCAATCTCCCAGGCCGCTACGGGAAAACATGCCGCGTATCGGATGACACCCGAACTGCCTCTTTAAACAGCCACTTCAGGCAATTCAATCATTTCGTACAACAGTTCCCCCAACCGAGAAATGCCCAGGCGGATATTCTCTGGGGTGGCATTGGAAAAGTTCAACCGAAAGCAATTCTTTACTTCGCCATGAGGGAAAAAGGCCTGGCCCGGCACGAAGGCCACTTTTCGTTTTATCGCTTCGTGAAAGACCGTTTCAGCATTCATCCAATCGGGAAGGGTTCCCCAAAGGAAGAGGCCGCCCTCGGGGTGCGTCCACAAAACCGACGGGGGAAAATACTCCGAGAGTGCCTGTAACATAATATCCCGGCGTTCACCGTATACGGAACGAATCGTGCGGATGTGTTGATCGAGGAAGCCTCCGCGCGCGACTTCGTAAGTCACCATTTGATTGAAAGAAGAGGTATGCAGATCGGCCCCTTGTTTGGCCTGGACAAGTTTGTCAATTACCTGAGGGGGTGCAATCACCCAGGCCAGCCGGATGCCCGGCGCGAGAATCTTGGAAAAGGTACTCAAATAAATGATGTTGCCCCGGTAATGCCCGTCATGGGAATTATTCGCCTGTCCGTCAAGCACGACAATCGAAGGCAAGTGTTCTCCTTCATACCGCAGTTGCCCGTAGGGGTCATCCTCGACAATCGGAACCCCATACTCGTCTGCCAAGCGGACTAATTTGTACCGGCGTTCGAGCGAAAGCGTCACCCCACTGGGATTCTGAAAATTGGGGAGGACATACATGAATTTTGGGCCAACGCGTAGGGCTTCTTCCAAAGCTTCTGGAATCATCCCATATTCATCTACCGGAACAGAGACATATTCTGCCCCGTAGGCATTCCAGGCTTGGAGTGCGCCAAGATAGGTGGGCGCCTCGACCAAAATTCGGTCTCCCGGATTGATAAAGATTTTCCCCAACAGATCCAAAGCCTGTTGGGAGCCGGAAGTCATTAAAATGTTCTGGGGGGTAATCTCAATACCGTAACGGGCAGTGTGGCGGGCAATCATATCTCGCAAAGGCAGATAGCCTTCGGTTGGCCCATATTGCAGGGATTCGGCCCCTGCGTTCTGCAACACGCGCTGGCAGGCTTCCTGAAACGCCGTCACAGGAAATACATCCGGGGCAGGCAAACCTCCGGCAAAAGAGATCATGTTGGGCAAAGCCGTGAGTTTGAGCAGTTCACGTATGGCAGAACTTGCCATGCGCTGGGTACGCTGAGCGTATCGGTATTCCCAAGGGGTCGTCATGTGAAACTCCTGAAAATGGGACATCTCCCCATCTCGCTTGTGATTCTTAGGGCAGATGTCATAAAAGTTTAGGGGATAAAAATTCCTGAAAGCACTATAAATTCTGCTTGCCCTTCCGAATCCCCATAGGGTCGAGTGACCCCATTTTTATAGGTCAGGTTACACTTTTTACGGAAGCCGTATGATCGGGAAATAACGCTGCCCGGCGATATACAAAGCTATGCCCCTCCCCAGGCGTTGGTAAGGGGCGTCCACTTCAAACCAGGTAACGATGGCGCTGAACGGGTTCCAAAAACCGGGAGTTCCCCGATACGTGATCAAGAGACTGTCATTGGGCGGGATCATCCCATGCCATTCCAGACGGCCCCACTGAGCAAGTACATCTCCGCTGCTTGCTTCCAGCGTTTGGGTGATCAGGGTCAGGGGTAAGGGAAGCGTCCCGGTCAAGCGCACGGAGGCAGTAAGCTGGCCAGAATTCCGCAACAAAACCTGATACTCCACCGGTTGCCCAGGCCAGACAGCACTGGGATTGACTTGCGTCTGCATGACCAGCCAGGGCACATCAATCCAAATTTCTGCATCGGACGATAAGACCAGTTGATCCCCCGCGTCGAGAGAAGCGCGCAAACGCAGATGCGTGCCATCTGCTATGGGGGACGCGAGGGTGGCATCTGCTTGAAGGACGATTTTTTCCTGAGGAGCCAGAGTGCCTGTCCAAAAAAGGCTGTGAGAGGAGGGACGATACACCCATCCTCCGCTCACACTCCCGTTCACAATGGTCATTTCTGCGGGCAAGGGCAGGGTTGCTTGCACGGACGAAAGGGTGCGCGTGGTGGCAGACCCGACCGTCAAAGTGATGGGAATGGTTGCCCCCTCTGCCGAGGTAGGCGGGAGTTCCAGGCTGCTTTCCCCTAACGGGCTAACCCAGAGAAGGGAGCGTCCAATCAACACCTCACGCGCTGTCTCGTCCAAAGTTTCAAGGGGAAAAGAAAAAAAGTTCGTCCGAAAATCACCCTTTTCATGGGCAATCCCCACTACACCTAATTTTTGATCGAGCAGAAGCGGGCTGGCACTGGGGTGAGGGATCATGTGATCGCTCCAGTTTTGGTAGGGGTAATTCAGGTTCCAAAGCCCCATTTCCCCCAGCGGGCTGTCCGGTAAGGCAATCACCTGGGTGGGGGTGGTATGGTAGGTATATCGGAAAACGCCCAAATCTTCCCGGACAAACTGGCTGTTTCCGCGATGTTCCAACAAATCCTGGCTGGTCAAAACCAGGCGTCCTCCGCGATGCAAATAATCGGACAACATGATGGTTTCACCCGGCGTCAGAGGCGAATACCAGTCCAACCCTGTCGTCCATAATANNTCCGGTCAGAACTCAAATTTTTTCCTCCCATGGAGACCAGATCGTAGGGGACATCCAGGGCGTCTAACGTGTTTGCATACACCGCTCCAAAGTTCTGCCACCGGCCATCTTCCATCAACAGAACAGGGGCCGGCGTTTTCGCATGGATGGACAGCGCGGCAGATAGGGTGGGCTGTGCCTGGCTTGTCAGGGTGAGGGTATAGAAAACCTGAGTATCGCGTGGGAGACCGGTTGGGACGGTCAGCGTGGCCGTCACCACCAGATTCGTACAACCCGGAATGGTGAGCAGCCCGCCATCTTCGAGCAGACTTCCATCAGGGGCTTGTAAAGACAAGGGCCAGGAGTCCCCATCCAACTGAAGGTTGTAGGTATCCGTTTGCACGCCGGTGTTCGCTATCTGCAGCACCCCACTGATCACTTCCCCCGGACTGCCAATCAGCGGGCTGTTCAACCCCATGCCTGTCACCCCGTAATCTGGGGGAGGCTGCTCAAACCAGTCCAGTATCGTCCCCAAGGTCTCGATTCGCACTTCGCGCGGGCCTGCCCCTTCCAGGCCAAAACCTGTCCACGCGGCCCGATAGGGACGGCAGCCACCCGCCACCAGGCCTCCAACCTGGCCTCCGGGCCATGTCAAAGAGGAGACAGCAACCTGTGGATTTTTAACTTCTACCTCGTCAGGGTGATATTGTGCATTGTCACTGTCGGGTGTGTTTAAGTGTATAGACCCTCCCTCCAACGGCGAGCCAGGGACACCGGTCAACGGATCCAGCAAGCCTTCCGCCCTAAATTTCGCCCCCAAATAGTCGGGGAAGTACACCGGGGGAATCAACAGATTTCCTCCCCCATCCCAAAACGCGATGTCTTGCCCACTCAATAATAACGCCCCCCCCGTTTCAAGATATTGGGTCATTACCCGACCGGACTGAATAAAACCCGGCGCGTCCAGCGGCGCGGACCAGATCACGACATCGAAACCGGAGAGGGTTTCCAAAGTTGGGGCGTCATGGGGGCCAAAATACCCGAACGGATCACGCACTTCGTACTGGTGATAAAAATAATCCAATGTATCCAGGGCATCTTTGAAATATACCGCCTTACTGCCATAATACCAGCGCCCGCTGTCTACCAGCAAAATGCGCGGGGCGGGGACCAGTTGGATATTGACCTGTGTTCCTTGATTGGCTTGGACATTCGCCGTCACATGTCCAATCCGATGGGCATCGGCTTTCACCTGGATATTCCAGGTTCCTTCCGGTAGGGACAGGCTGTACGCGCCCGTATTGGGATTCGTTTGAACATGCACGGGCGTATTTTCGACCACCAACGTCGCAGACAACGGCAGTCCAGTTTCAATATCCGTCACCTGCCCAAAGATTGCCCCATGCGGCAATTGGGTCAGCGAAAAAGCAACGGTCGTCCCTGTATCGGTCAAAATTTGGACAGCCACCAGGGTTTCCGGGGCAAACCCAAAGGCCGAAGCGGTGACATTGTACAACCCCGGGGCCAGATAGACGGAAAACGCGCCGGTACTTTCCCCTTGAATGGTAGCCGGAGAGCCGCCCCCAATGGGACTGGCCGTAATCGTAGGATTCATGATCCCACCTCCCCCCGAAGCGTTCACCTGCCCTGACAATTGTCCGTGCCCGGACACCTGCAAGGCCGCCAGATAGGCATCTACCAACCCCCAACCCGTTTGGTAATTGGGAATGGGCGCGCCCAAAGGAAAAGCGGTAAACCGGAGCAGCCCATCCAAATCCAGCGGTGACAAAGATGGATTTGCCTGTAAGAGCAGTGCCGCAACTCCGGCCACATGCGGCGCGGCCATGCTCGTGCCATCCCCATACACATACCCTCCCCCCGGGAACGTAGACAGAATGTCCACCCCCGGCGCGGCTACTTCGGGTTTGAACTCGTTCCACGCGCTGGGGCCGCGAGACGAAAAAGAAGCGGGAGCCAGCACATCATCCACCGCACCGACAGCAAACGATTCGGGATATGCGCCGGGGATGCCCACGGTTCCCGAACCCGGCCCATTGTTCCCGGCAGAAAAGATAGGCNNCCACATCTGGGGCCAGGGATGGGTCGCCTTCGGGGGCCATAATCCATTCAAACGCATCATGCACCCAGCTTTCATACGTGACGCCGTAATTTGTGAAGATTTTGACCGCAATCCACTGCGCGCCCGGCGCCACTCCCACGCGCGTCCCCTGCCCATCATCTCCTACCATCGTCCCCATTGTATGCGTGCCGTGGCCGTTCCCATCTCCAGGATAGGTGTAGTTTTCATTGGTGGAAACGTGCCAGTTACCATAATGGATCGAAAGCCCCCCCGGACGATAGCCGCGATAACGGGTCATCAAAGCCGGATGCTGCCAATCTACGCCCGTATCCAGGTTAGCAACCACAACCCCTGTCCCATCCAGACCCAACGCCTGCTGGGCAAGTTCAAGATTGATCGCAGCCAGGTTCCAGAGCAGTTCCCCAGGCACCGGGAGATGACCATCCCCCGGTGCTTTTGGGGTAAACGGCGCGAGTGTCATCGGCTCGTCCAGGCGTAGTTGTACAATATCGGTACGGGTGCGAAGGCTCTCGATCAGGGCAGGGTGGGCTTCCAGGCTGATCACGGGGCTGATCCAGTAAGACCGCAGGTTTCTGGCCTGTTGCAGGGCTTCCCCACTTTGCAAAAAAGCCATCAGCGCGGCGGTTTTGGCCTGAGCATCGGTCTGCAAAGCGTGGATCACCTGTTCGCGTTGTTGCAGCTTGGTTCCCTGTCCGGCGGAACGGGCTGCCAGGTCCGCCTCGCGAGGCCATTCGATGAGAATGGGCACATACGCATCCGGGGCTGTCGTGAGCAGCACTTTTTCCAACGCAGGATGCACGAGGGGCCGGTTTGTGCCGGTTTCTGTTGCCCGGACAGGCGATGGCAGCACACCCCAAAACAACCAACCAGCCAATAAAGCGAAAAGAAACGGAATAATGAGCCTGATGCTTTTTTTCATGTCTGAAGAGAAGAAATACCCACCTTAAACTATCTTGATGAAGATTTGCTGTAACTGCTCAGGCTTAGAGAAAAGATTCCCCGAAAAAAAGGGTTGGTGGGGGATGCACATCCCCCACCAACCCTTTTTTTCGGGAGACTCTCTACCCTGGCTGAGTGGTTACGATTTGCTTTGTTTGGAAAGCTGGAGGAGATTGTATCACCCTCGTTGGATGAATTTGATCACTTATCCCCAAAATCTAATTAAAGACTAAGTAATTGTCGCTCTCTCGTTTTTGGCGGGAAAATTCGGATTTCCGTTTCGGGCTGTAGTGACGATTTCAATCGTTTGCCCAACGACTGAAGTCGTCACTACAAAATCGTGATCTTTAGCTTCCCCTGCCTCAGGTGCTGATGGCTGTGTGGGCCATGCTGCGGATCACGTCAATCAGGTTCTCCGAAGCCAGGCCTTTCGACAGTATCTGGTTGATACCCATCCGGTTGAGTTCAATTTTGAGGGCGGTGTCCACATACGCGGTCAGCACGACCACGGCCAGGGCTGGCAGGCGCGAGACAATTTGCCGCAAATTGGCCAGACCGAATCCATCCTGCATGACGGGATCGATTAACAATACATCAGGAGGGTTGGAGAGAGTCAGGCGAAGCATTTGCCCACTATTGGACGCTTGTGCAACAAGTTCAATGTCCTCTTCACGTTGCAAGCGAGCGGCCAACTGGGTGCGGACCTGAGGGTGTGAATCAGCCAGTAAAACGCGCACTTTCGTCATAATCCTAAGAAGATGACCGAGTTTAGCATGGAGCGGTTGTTTTCCCAAAGTGGCACATGTCCCCCATTTTTTGGGACAAGTATCTTAAAGAGGAATCTTGATCTCAATCTGCGTCCCCCCCTCCGGCGGGGCAGATACTTGAAACATTCCCCCTAGCGAGAGCGTGCGTTCGCGCATATTTCGCAACCCATTCCCGGTGGACTGCTGGATCAGTTCAGGATTCAAGCCCACCCCATCATCGCGGATAACTAATATTAAGGCGTTATCGAAGGTCTTCAGCTGAAGGTCCACACACTTGGCGCGCGCGTGTTTACGAATATTTGAAAGGCTTTCTTGTGCGATGTGTAAAATCTCCACCGTTCTTTCGGGGGTCAACATGGACACATCGGTTTCGTTCGACAGAAGGTTGACCTCTAAAAACGAATTTGCCCGCAACTCGCGCGCCAGTTCACCCAAGCCTTCCTTCAAGTCGCGGCCTTGAAACCGGTTCGGGCGCAGATCGAGAATGTAATTCCGAATATCGCGAATCACTTCGTTCAGGCCATGAATGGCGTCTGTCAGCCCTTTTTCGGCATAATCTGGAGTCTCGCGCAATCTGTGCCGGGTGTCATCCAACATCAAACCGATGGCGTAGATGGATTGGATGATCCCATCATGCAAATCCATGCCAAACCGTTCGCGCTCCTGAAAAAGCGTCAATTGTTGGGATTGCCGGTAAAGTTGAGCGTTTTTGATTGCAATTGCGGCCTGCGTGGCAAACATTTCCAGCAGGTGCTGGTCCTGTTCGGAAAAGTTGATGACGCTGCCCACTTCACTCATCTTATCGGCCAGATACAGTTCGCCAATGACCTCATCCTTGAAACGGATCGGGACGCCCAAAAAGGATTGCATCATCGGATGGGGGTCAGGAAAGCCAATCGAACGCTTATCTTCCCCAATGCGTGAAACCCGAATGGGATGCCCTTCCTCGATGACGGCACCGAGCAGCCCGTGGCCCCGAGGCGGTGCACCCATCCCACCGCGAAACTTGTGCGAAATGCCGGAAAAAATGAACTGATCGATCCAACGGCCTTCCGGTTCCAAGACCCCTAACGCCCCGTACTTCGCCTGGGATAATTCACGCGCCAGGTCTACCACTTTTTGCAGCACCAGGTTCAAATCCAGTTCGCGGGTTAAGGACAGGGCAGCCTCGTGCAAGGCCTCCAATTGTTGGGATTGGTGTTTGATCGCCGCTTCGTTGAGTTCAATGATGTGAAAAACCCACCTCGAAAACAGAATGATCCCCAACAACGCCAGGATAAAGACAATGGTCTCGACCCCCCAAATGAACGGTGAACGCACCAAAGATGAACGAATAATAATCAGGCCGACAAAAAACAACACCGGCAAGACGATAGATA
>JRYF01001355.1_pt1 | contig 10566 bp, 9 predicted proteins | sample 235331 | NCBI WGS metagenome assembly JRYF01 (sample SAMN03074217, study PRJNA261475) | activated sludge metagenome | biome: Wastewater Treatment Plant; feature: Wastewater; material: Activated sludge; isolation source: activated biomass of a wastewater treatment plant treating hydrocarbon... ... | reverse complement strand
GGCAAGATCTGGATGGACGGCCAGCTGGTGGACTGGCGCGACGCCAAGATCCACGTGCTGACCCATACGCTGCACTACGGTTGTGGCGTCTTCGAAGGTGTGCGCGCGTACGAGACGCCGGCCGGCACGGCGATCTTCCGACTGCGCGAGCACACCGAGCGGCTGTTCAACAGCGCCAAGATCCTGCGCATGAAGATCCCCTTCGCACCCGAACAGGTGTTCGAGGCGCAGCGCGAGGTGGTGCGCGTCAACGGCCTGAAGAGCTGCTACCTGCGGCCGCTGGTGTGGATCGGCTCGGAGAAGCTCGGTGTCAGCCCCAAGGGCTGCAGCATCCACCTGATGGTCGCCGCCTGGCCCTGGGGCGCCTACCTGGGCGAGGAGGGCATGGCGCGCGGCATCCGCGTCAAGACCAGCAGCTACACGCGGCATCACGTCAACATCACGATGACGCAGGCCAAGGCGGTCAGCAACTACACCAATTCCATCCTCGCCAACATGGAGGCGCTGGACGACGGCTACGACGAGGCGCTGCTGCTCGACGCCGCCGGTTTCGTCAGCGAAGGCGCGGGCGAGAACCTGTTCGTGATCAAGAAGGGCGTGCTGTACACGCCCGACCTGTCGGCCGGCGCGCTGGACGGCATCACGCGCAGCACCATCTTCGCGATCTGCCAGGATCTGGGGTTGAAGCTGGTCGAGAAGCGCATCACGCGCGACGAGGTCTACATCTGCGACGAGGCCTTCTTCACCGGCACCGCGGCCGAGGTGACACCGATCCGCGAGCTCGACCGGGTGACGATAGGCGCCGGTGCGCGCGGGCCGGTGACGGCCAAGATCCAGAGCGCGTTCTTCGACATCGTCGGCGGGCGCAACCCGAAGTACGCCGAGTGGCTGACGCCGGTCTGAGGGATCACGCGATGGACGATCCGAAGGCCGTGGTCGAGCTCGCCGCGAAGGACCTGCTGGGGCCCGGCGTGATCTTCTGCCCGAACCCGAAGATGCCCTTGTGGAGCAACCATCCGCGCGTCTACATCGACGTCGCGACCGCCGGCGAGGGGCGCTGCCCGTACTGCGGAACGGTCTACCGGCTGAAGGCCGGCGAGACCCTGTCGCACGCGCACTGAGCGGCGAGAGGCTGACAGGCTGGCCTGCCGCCGGCGCGGGTGCATGCGATGGCCTCCCAGGCTCTGACGCCCGTGCCGCGCGCCGCGGCGGCACCGCCCGATGGCCGACGCTGAGCTCGACCGCTGGGGACCGGGCCCGGTGCTCGACGCGCTGCGTGGCGCGGGCACGGACATCTGGGAGTGGGACCCGGACACCGACGCGCTGACCGGCAACAACGAGTTCACGGCCCGCCTCGGGCACCCGCCCGAAGCCCGCCCGCGCACGCAGGCGGCCTACGACCGCCTGATCCACCCCGAAGACCTCTCTGCCTACCGCGAGGCCTTCCGGCAGCACGAGCGTGGCGAGCTGGCACGCTTCGCCTGCCGCTACCGCATGCGCGCCGGCGACGGCAGCTGGCGCTGGGTCGAGGAACGCGGCTGCGTCGTCGACCGCCATCCCGACGGCCGGCCACGCCGGGTCATCGGGACCATGACCGAGATCACCGCCCAGCTCGCGTTGCTGCAGGCAGCCGCGCACGCGCAGCAGCGGCTGGAGGGCGTGGCGCGGCACGTGCCCGGGCTGCTGTTCCAGTTCCGGCGCGGCGCCGATGGCAGCGCGTCCTTCCCCTACGTCAGCGAGCGCTGCCAGGCGCTGCTCGGCCTCGAGCCGGACGCGCTGCAGCGCGACGCCGCGGCCATGCTGCGCCTGGTCGACCGCGACGAGCGGGCTGCGATGCTGGCCAGCATCGCCGAATCGGCACGCACGCTGGCGCCCTGGCAGCTCGGCTTTGCGCTGTGGCGCCACGGCGAGCGCCGCCACCTGCGCGGCAGCGCCACCCCGCAGCGCGAGGACGACGGCGCCGTCCTGTGGCACGGCTACATCGAGGACGTGAGCGACAGGCTGGCGCTCGAACAGGCCCAGCGCGACAAGCTCGCGGCCGAGGCCGCGAGCCGGTCCAAGACCGAGTTCCTGTCGCACATGAGCCATGAGCTGCGCACCCCGCTGAACGCCGTGCTCGGTTTCGCGCAGCTGCTGGAGATCGACCGCGACAACCCGCCGACCGCGTCGCAGCGCGAGAAGCTGCAGCTGATCCGCGCCTCGGGTGCGCACCTGCTGCAGATGATCGGCGACCTGCTCGACCTGACCCGCATCGAGACCGGCCAGTACACGCTCGACCTGGAGCCGGTGGCGCTGCCGCCATTGGTCGACGAGGTGCGCCGGATGCTGGCATCCAGCGCGGCCGCGGCCGCCGTCACGCTGCCGCCGACGGCCGTTGCCGGCGACGCCGCCGCGCTGCCGCCGGCGTGGGCCGACCGCGTGCGGCTGCGCCAGGTGCTGCTGAACCTGGTCGGCAACGCGATCAAGTACAACCGGCGCGGCGCCCGTGCTCTGGTGCGGCTGGGGGTCGACGACGCGGGCTGGCCGTGGCTGGCGGTCGAGGACGAGGGCCAGGGCATCGCGGCCGACGAGTTGCCGCACCTGTTCGAGCCCTTCTTCCGCGGCCGCCACGCGCGCGGAACCGTCGAAGGCGCGGGCATCGGGCTGGCGGTCACGCGCTCGCTGGTCGACGCCATGGGCGGGCGCATCGAGGTCGATTCGGTGCCGGGAGTCGGCAGCCGCTTCACGGTCTACCTTCCGCGCGCCGGCTGAGCGGCCGGGCGGCGGCGTTGGCGGCGTCCCTACAATCGCGGCCCATGCCGGCCAGCGCGCGCGAATTCATCCTCACCCTTTCGGCGCGCGACGCCAAGGGCATCGTCTACGCGGTTTCGGGGCTGCTGTTCCAGGCCGGCTGCAACATCATCGACTCGCAGCAGTTCGGCGACCTGGAGGGCGAGGACGCCACCGGCTTGTTCTTCATGCGCGTGCACTTCGAGGCGCCAGCGCACCTGAAGGGCTGCGCCGAGCTGGAGGTGCTGTTCGCGCACGCGCGCCAGCAATACGGCATGTCACTGGCCTTCCACCCGCTGGCCGACCGGCCGCGCATCATGCTGATGGTCAGCCAGCACGGCCACTGTCTCAACGACCTGCTGTTCCGCTGGAAGAGCGGCCAGCTCGCGGTCGACATCCCGGCCATCGCGTCCAACCACGCCACCTTCGCCGAGCTGGCCGCCAGCTACGGCATCCCCTTTCACCACCTGCCGCTGGCGCCGGGCAGCGACGCCGCGGCCAAACGGGCGCAGGAGCAGGCGCTGCAGGCGATCGCCGAGCGCGAGCGGGTCGACCTGGTCGTGCTGGCGCGCTACATGCAGATCCTGAGCCCGCCGCTGTGCGAGGCCTGGGCCGGGCGCGCGATCAACATCCATCACAGCTTCCTGCCGAGCTTCAAGGGCGCCAAGCCGTACTACCAGGCACATGCACGCGGCGTGAAGCTCATCGGTGCCACCGCACATTACGTGACGGCCGACCTCGACGAGGGGCCGATCATCGAGCAGGACGTCGAGCGCGTCGACCACACGCTGTCGGCCGAGGACTTCACCGCCGTCGGGCGCGACATCGAGTGCGTCGTGCTGGCGCGCGCCGTGCGCTGGCATGTCGAGCACCGCGTGCTGCTCAATGGCCACAAGACGGTCGTCTTCCGCTGACCGTTGCCGATGGCACGCCGCAAGCCGCTGCCGCCCGCGCTCGGCGCGACCCCGGACGAGCTGGAGGCGCGCCTGTACGCCGCGATGCAGAAGGGCGACCTCGATGCGCTGATGTCGGTCTGGGCCGACGACGAGGAGATCGTCTGCGTCCACCCCGGCGGGCCACGCGTGATCGGGCCGGCGGCGATCCGCGCCAGCTTCGAGGCGATCTTCGCCAACGCGCCGATCCCGGTCGTGCCGGAGCAGGTGCACCGGCTGGAGGCGATGGCCGGGGCGGTGCACCATCTGCTCGAACGCATCGAGGTGACGACCGAGGACGGCCCGCGCACCGCCTGGGTGATCGCGACCAACGTCTACGTGCAGACGGCGCAGGGCTGGCGCCTGGTGGCGCACCACGCGAGCCCGGGCAGCCTGACCGCACCGGACATGGACGGCGCGCCGGCTCAGCTGCACTGAGCCTGCGAAACATGCCCGAGCGCCCGCGCCGGGCCGGCCCGCCGTGACGGCGCCGGCGTTCACGCCGCCGCGGTGGCTGCCCGGCGGCCACGCGCAGACGATCTGGCCGGCATGGGTCGGCCGCCGCCGGCTCGCGCGTGGACTGAGCTTCGCGCGCGAACGCTGGACGACACCGGACGGCGACTTCGTCGACGTCGACTTCGCACCGCCGCCCCGGGGCACGGCCGCCTCGCTTGACCAGCCCGCCGCGCCGGGCGCGAAGCCGCAGGCACCCCTGCTGGTACTGTTCCACGGCCTGGAGGGTTCGATCCGCAGCCACTACGCGCTGGCCTTCGCGCGCGTCGCCGCCGAACGCGGCTGGGCCTACGCGCTACCGCACTTCCGCGGCTGCTCGGGCGAGATCAACCGCGCGCCGCGCGCCTACCACTCGGGCGATTTCGAGGAGGTCGGCTGGATGCTGTCGCGCCTGCACGCGCGCCATGGCGCGCCGGTGCTGGCGGTCGGGGTCTCGCTGGGCGGCAATGCGCTGCTGCGCTGGGCCGCCGAGGCCGGCGATGCGGCATGCCGGGACGTGCGGGCGCTGGCGGCGGTCTGCGCGCCGGTCGATCTGGCGGCCAGCGGCGCGGCGCTCGGGCGCGGGTTCAACCGCCAGGTCTACGCGCGCATGTTCCTGCGTACGATGAAGGCCAAGGCGCTCGCCAAGTGGGCCCAGCACCCCGGGCTGTTCGACCGCGAGCGCGTCGCTGCCGCGCGCGACCTGCACATGTTCGACGACGCCTTCACGGCGCCGCTGCACGGTTTCCGCGGTGTCGACGACTACTGGACACGCGCGGCGGCCAAGCCCCACCTGGCGCGCATCCGCCTGCCGGCGCTGGTGCTCCATGCGCGCAACGACCCCTTCGTCCCGCCGTCGTCGCTGCCACGCGCGGGCGAGGTCGGGCCCCGGGTCGAGCTCTGGCAGCCGCCGCACGGCGGCCATGTCGGGTTTCCCGTCCCGGGCCGCGAGGGCCTGCTGGCGATGCCGCGCGCGGTCTGCCGCTGGCTGGCCGAGCGACGGTAGGCCGCCCCGGGGCCGGACCGCGCCCGGCCCGGCCGCCGTGCGCATCGCGCGCCGTGCACACGGCGCCGCCGCTGCGCTAAGGTCGCGCCGTGGACGACATCGTCTTGGCGGCGCTGAAGAAGTGGCCCAAGGTCCCGCACTGCGTGGGCTGGCTGGCACTCGATGCCCGTGGCGACTGGTACCTGCGCGACGATGCGGCCCGTGCGGCGGGGCCTTTCCCGCGGGTCAAGGGCAGCCGTGTCGTGCACGACAAGCTGCGCCGGTTCATCGGGCGCAACTACGCGACCGACGCCGATGGCCAGTGGTACTTCCAGAACGGCCCGCAGCGCGTCTACGTGGAGCTGGAAGCGGCACCCTGGGTGTGGCGGCTGCAGGCGCAAGGCGACGCGCCGCCTCGGGTCGAATCGCACACCGGGCTCCCGGCCTCGCCCTTGGCGGAGGGCGGCGTCTGGCTCGACGAATCGGGGCGGCTGTTTCTCGCCACCGACCTCGGTTTCGGCCTCGTGCACACGCTGGACATGCTCGATGCCGCGGCGGCGATCGAGTGCGGCCACTGGGCGCCCGCGGCGCTGCCGTTTGCCGCCATGCCCGGGCACTTCGGCTACCGGCTGCGGCCTGGCTGAACGCGTTGCGCCGCGCCCGCGGGCCGAGCCCGGAGCGCACGCAGTCGCCCGGCGAGACCGCGCCGGGCGTCAGTTCGTGGCGGCAGGGGCCTCGGGCGCGGCCGGCTCCTCGAGCGAGCCGCCGCTGGCGTTGACGAGGTGCACGACGGCGCGCGCGATCTCGTAGTCGCTGTGCTCGCCGCCGCCTTGCGCCGCCATCGCACCCTTGCCCTTGAGCACCGAGTTCAGCAAGGTCTCCCAGCCGGTGGCGATGCGCGCCCGCCAAGCTTCGTCGTCGCCGATCTTGGGCGCGCCGGCGACGCCGGCATCGTGGCAGGCCGCACACTGCAGCTTGTAGACCTCCTGGCCGGACTTCGGCGCCCCGGCCAGCGTCGCGTCGCGCAACTCGACATGCCCGATCGGCAGCAGCCTGCGCGCGATCGCCTCCTCGGTCATGCCGTCGCTGCCGGCACCGGGCTTGGGCCTGAGCGTCACCGCGTTGACGAGCAGGATGATGACGATGACCGGCACCACGAACGCGGCGACGACGGTCCAGATCAACTGCTTGGGCGTCTTGATCGGTGTCTCGTGGCCCTCGAGCTCGTCACCACCGTCGTGACCGCCGTGGGCCTGGCCTTGCGCTTCGCTCATGAAGTCCTCGGTCGGCGCGCCGCGCGCCTGCAGGGGCAAAAACCCGAAAATTATAAGCGGGGCGGCAAGCCGGCCGGTCCGCCCGCAAGGGCTGATCCTGCAGCGCGCAGCGCGGGTCGTCCGGCCAGCACCCCGACGCAGCCTGCAGGTGCCCGGCGGCGCCTCGGAGGGTTGCTCGCGTATCAGGCCAGGTAGCGCTCGACCTGGTTGACCGGCACGTTGCGCAGGAGGTACAGGTTGGGGTTGTCGCGCTCGGCGCTTTGCCCCGACTCGGCGACTTTGACCGGCTCGCGATCGAGGATGCACAGCCGGCGGCTGATGCAGTCGGCGCGCCAGCGCGGGTCGGCGGCGCGGCCGCGTTCCTCGACCGCGATGCGCGTCAGCGCGAACTGGTCCGCCGGCGCCTCGCGCTGCACGCGGCGGCGGATCGCGTCGTGGGCGCGGTCCAGGCTGCCCTGCTGCACGCACAGGTCGTACAGCGCCGCCAGGCAGCGCAGGTTGGCGATGCGCAGCGGGTGCAGCCCGCGCAGCCACGACAGGGCGACGATCAGCTTGCGGCCGTAGGTGTCGTAGGCGTAGCGCAGGATCTCCTCGCGGAACGCCGGCTCGGCGCCGACCGCGCGCAGCGCCGCCGTCCACGCGGGGTCGAAACCGGCCTTGCTGGCGCCGCGGCTGCGCGCGTCGGCCCACTCGACCTGGCGCGCGCGCGACGGCAGGCGCATCACCTCCTGCCACTCGGGCCACAAGGGGCCGAAGCAGGCCTGCAGGCGGCGCGCGTCGCGCGCCTCGAAGCGGCGGAACTGCTCCTGCAGCGTGCCGGTCTTGAAATTGACCTGCAAGGGCCCGAACGACAGCCCGGCACCGTCGAAGTTGCCGGTCACTGCAGCGTACGGATCACCCGAGGTCTCGAAGCCGGCGGTGACCGCGATCGCGAGGTCGAGCGCGCGCGCGGCGGCGATGGCCGGCAGCTGGTCGGGGTCCGGCATCTCGAGGTACACGCGTGCAGCGCGCACCTCGACCCGCACGAAGTGGCCGTCGGCCATCAGGCCGCGCGCGGCCTGCGCCAGCGCCAGCGGGTCGGCGGCCGCGGCCCAGACGAAGCGGCCATCCAGCCCATCGCCGAGCCCCTCGGCGGGCTGCTGGCTGTCGATGCGGATCGGCGCCCCGAAGGTGTCGCGCAGCACCTGCATCGAGCCGACCAGTTCGCGGTGCACGCGCAAGCGGCCGTCGGGGCGCAGGTACTCGGAGACCCGGAACGACGGCGTGACCCGCGTCGTCGGCGCGCCGCCGGTCAGGAAGTCGTTGTCATACTGCAGGCGTCTGACCATGGCGTCTCCTTGTCTCTCGTGGCCGTGGGCGTTCGGGCCCGGCACCGCAGCGTGGACGGAGAACCCGCCGCATCCTGTCGTCGACGGGCCGTCGCCGCCCCATGCTAGCCACCGCGGCCCGCGACGGCCATCCCAAGCTCGGGGCCGTCAGGGCCGGGCGGGAGGAACCGGGGCGCCGCTGTCGATCGCCGGCTGCGCCAGCCAGAGCGTGGCCGACGCCGCTTCGGCTGCAGCCGCGGCGCCATCCAGCAGCCCGTGGCGCAGCGCGAACTCCAGCGTCACCAGCGATGCATCGACGGTCATCGTGTCGCCGGCGGCGAGCGCCAGCGCCGCTTCGACCGGCAGCCGGTGGAAGGCCGCGACCTCGCCGTCCTGGTTGCAGGGTTCGACCGCGGGGGCCAGGCGCAGGTCGAAGGCGTACAGCCACTCCCATTGCCAGCCCTCGGCCACCGGGCGCACGATCTCGATCACGCGCCCGCGCTGTGCCCGCGCCATCGTCCGCTCGTCCAGCCCGGCTTCCTCCCAGCCTTCGCGCAGCAGCGCCTGCCACGCCGTCTGGCCGGCCGGCACACCGCCGCCGACCAGGTTGTCCAGCGCGCCGGGGTCGGTCGTCTTGGTCGCCGAGCGCTCGGCGATCCACAGCTGCCGCGGCCGGCCGTCGGCGCCGGCGACCCAGCCCGTGGCATGCGCGCCCAGCGTCAGCGTGCCCCACAGGCGCGCGGCGGCGCGCTCCATGCGTGCGAGCGGCACGCCGCTGCGCGGGTCGAACACCGGGTAGGGCTCGTCGCGCCAGGCGCGGATGCGTCCGGCCTGCCGCAGCACGGCATCGGCCTCGGCCAGCAGTTCGTCCCGCGCGGCCACCGGCGCGTCGAGCACGACCGCCGACGTGGCGACCGCCCAGCCGCGCGTGCCGCGTGTCGCATCGGCGATGAAGTCCAGCTCCTGCGGCGCGATCGAGCCGACGCGCACATGGCCGAACAGGAACGGCAGCCGTCCGCCCGCGTCGACGCGGGCTGCCGCGATGGCCGGCCACGGCCTGGCACCCACGCGAACGGCCCCGTCGCTCAGGCGGCCTGCCTCAATGCCGCGGTGTCCGCGCCCCCGCTGCGCCAGCGCGCCATCAGCGCGTCCCACTTCGGCCGCACCGCGGCCAGATGGCGCGCCTTGACATGGCCGAAGCCGCGGATCTCCTCCGGCAGGCGCGCGATCTCGACCGCCAGTGCCAGCCGCTCCGCGCGCAGGTCGCGCAGCAGCTCGTCGATGCAGGCCTCGTACTGGCCGATCAGCGCGCGCTCGGTGCGCCGCTCCTCGCTGCGGCCGAACAGGTCCAGCGGCCCGCCGCGCAGGCCCTTGAGCCGGGCCAGGACCCCGAAGGCGCGCCGCATCCACGGGCCGAAGGGCCGCTTGACGAGCTCGCCGCGCTCGTTCTTCTTGGCCAGCAGCGGCGGCGCCAGGTGGTGCACGAGCCGGATCTCGCCGTCGAACATCGCGGCGATGCGCGCGCCGAAGGCGGGGTCGGTGTGCAGCCGGGCGACCTCGTACTCGTCCTTGTAGGCCATCAGCTTGAACAGGTAGCGCGCCACCGCCTCGGTGAGCCGGGTGCTGCCCAGCGGCGCCTCGGCCCCACGCACCTTGTCGACGAAGGCGCGGTAGCGCGCGGCGTAGGCCGCGTCCTGGTAGCCGGTCAGGAACTCCACGCGCGTGGCCACGGTCTCGTCGAGCGACGGCTTGCGGACGAATTCGACCACCTGCCGCTTGCCGAACATGGCCTGCACCGCCGCCAGGTCATGGGCGCAGCGGCGGCCCCATTCGAACGCCGCCCGGTTGAGCTCGACCTGCACGCCGTTGAGCTCGATCGCGCGCATCAGCGCAGCGTGGCCGAGCGGCACCCGCCCCTGCTGCCACGCGTAGCCAAGCATCAGCGGGTTGGTGTAGATGCTGTCGCCCAGCATCTGCACGGCGACCTGCTCGGCGTCGAAGGCACCCAGCAACGCGTCGCCGACGCTGGCGCGAATCGCTGCTTCGCAGTTCGCACCCGGGGCCGCCCAGTCGGGGTTCTTCAGGAAGGCCGCGGTCGGCGTGCCGTGCGTGTTCAGCGCGACGTAGGTCCGGCCCTGCTGCATCACCGCCAGCGTGGTGCGCGACGCGGCGACGATGGCGTCACAGCCGATCACGAGGTCGGCCTTCGCGGTGTCGACCTTGGTCGTGTGGATGGCGTCCGGGCGGGCGGCGATCTGGACATGGCTCCAGGTCGCGCCGCCCTTCTGCGCCAGCCCCGCGCTGTCCTGCGTGACGACGCCCTTGCCCTCGAGGTGCGCCGCCATGCCGAGCAGCTGGCCGATCGTGATGACGCCGGTGCCGCCGACGCCGGCCACCACGATGCCCCAGGCCGACTCGGCCAGCGGCAGCGTCGGCTCGGGCAGCGGCGGCAGGCTGGCGGGGTCGACCCGCTCGCGCTTGTCCGGCTTCTTCGGCGTGCCGCCCTCGACCGTGACGAAACTCGGGCAGAAGCCGTTCAGGCACGAGTAGTCGAGGTTGCAGGTGTTCTGGTTGATGCGGCGCTTGCGGCCGAACGCGGTCTCGACCGGCTCCACGCTCAGGCAGTTGCTCTGCACGCTGCAGTCGCCGCAGCCCTCGCAGACCAGCTCGTTGATGACGACGCGCCTGGCCGGGGTCTGCAGCTTGCCGCGCTTGCGGCGGCGCCGCTTCTCGGTCGCGCAGGTCTGGTCGTAGATGATGGCGGTGGTGCCGGGGACCTCGCGCAGCTCGCGCTGGATGCGGTCGAG
>JRYF01018943.1_pt1 | contig 10567 bp, 12 predicted proteins | sample 235331 | NCBI WGS metagenome assembly JRYF01 (sample SAMN03074217, study PRJNA261475) | activated sludge metagenome | biome: Wastewater Treatment Plant; feature: Wastewater; material: Activated sludge; isolation source: activated biomass of a wastewater treatment plant treating hydrocarbon... ... | reverse complement strand
CAGGTCGCGGAACTCGCGCTCTTTCGCAGATAGGGCTGCAGCCCGCTGGACCTCAGTGAGGCGGCCGCCTATGTTGAGATAGGCCTGACGTTCGTAGCGGCCGAGGTTCAAGACCTCAAAAGCTCGGAAGTCCTTCTCTGCGGCCTTCAGCTCGCGCTGTACGCCGATTAGTCGCTTGCGTGTGGTGTGCACGCCAAACTTACCCAGGTCAGACGCTATCCACTTGCGGCCTAGCTTCTCGGCAACAGCGGCCGTCGTACCCGACCCTACGAAAAAGTCGGCAACGAGGTCTCCTTCGTTAGTGCTCGCACGAATGATTCGCTCGATGAGCTTCTCAGGCTTCTGGGTTGGATAGTCGAGCCTTTCTACCGCCATCGAGTTCACCTCGGCGACATCCGTCCAGAGATCGCCAAGAGACTCACCTTTTTCCTCATCTAGGAACCGCTTCAAGCGCTTCTTGCCGCTGGACGTGATGTAAATCTTGCCTACGGCCTCGAAATTGGCGATGGAGTCAGCGGAGTAGTCGCCGAGATCGCAGTCTCGGAAGAGTCGACCAGTTTCGTCTGGTCTGAACTTGGTGTCTATGAACTTCTGGTCGTACGGCTTGTACGCCCCGTTCCATATCCACGACTCCCCTTTCGTATAGAAGTGGATCGTGTCTGAGTTTCTCGCGTACTGGTTGCTGGTTGCCTTGGCTCCGCGAACTGGCTGCCTCCGCCAGCGAAGCTCATTGAGGTGTCGGTCTACTCCAAAGACCTCATCCAGAACGGAGCGAATCCAAGTGCTGACCCGCCAATCGCAGTGCACGTAAATCGACGCATCCGCCGCCATGAGATCACGCATCAGGATGAGTCGCTCGTACAACATCGCGATGAAGCTATCGGCTCCCTTTCCCCATGTGTCGCGATAGGCGATCTGTTCCAGTAGGTTTGGCTCCTTATGGAACGTTTCGCCCCCGATCTCGATGTCCATCGAGAAGTCGGCCCCCACGTCGAACGGCGGGTCGATGTAGANNATCAGCTTGTTGGACCAGCCCTTCGTCTGCCGTCCACGGCTGTCGAAGAGGTCGCCCTGTGTCTTGGTTTCCTTGCGGGGCTCGTCGATGTGTTCCAGCGTCTGGAAGGGCAGCACGGTGGTGCACACGTCGCGGGTCTTGCCGTTCCATACCAACTCGACCTCTCGCTTGTCCTCGAAGAGGATGAAGCGGTACTTCTCGGGCAGGGCCTTCCCCTGCTGGATCAGGTTGAACAGGTCGCGTTGCTCTGCTTCGCTCAGGTCATAGGTCTTCTTGTCTTGACGTGCCATCGGTCAGGTCCCCTGCTCTTGATCTTGGTATTCACGGAAGGCACTCACCAGCCCTGCGAAGGTGGTCGGCTTGTGCTGCTCGAAGCTCTCCTGATCGACGTAGACGAAGCCGTATCGCGTACCGCCCTCGTCCTCGCTGGCCTCGGTAGCGTCCTGGCACCACTGGCCCAGCCTTCGCATCTTCTGCGGCAGGTCTAGCTCCTCGCGGCCCTTGGTCTCGACGATCCACACCGCCCCGTCCTTGGTGCGGACGATGAAGTCGGGGGTGTAGGTGGACAGCTCGCCGTTGGCCTTCACGTAGTCGATCTTGAAGCCCACGGCCATGTAGTTCTTGCCGAAAGCTTGCACGTCGTCGGCACTTTCGAGGAACGAGGCAAAGGCCAGCTCCAAGCCATCGGCTGAGCCCTCGCCCACGATGCGGTTGAACACCGACTTCTTGGCCTGCAGGAAGCCTCGGGGCTGGGTGCGGAACGGTCGCGTGTCTCGCAGCTTGATGGTGCCCTCGATGCGGGATGTACCTGTCTCGCGGATCGTCAACCCGTTAATGGCCGTGCGGAAGCTGTCGAAGATGACCTTGCTGACCTCGGCCTCGGACAGGTTCCGCAGCACTACGGGGCTTTCAAGATCGACAGCCTGGTCAAACAAGTGGTCACGGATGAACACCTTGACCTTGGGGTACAGCAGTTCATAGCCACCCACAAGCCGCAGCTCCTTTAAAAGCTGACGGGCGAAGAAGGCCACCACGGAACGGAAGTCCGCCACGCCGCTTGTGTCTAGCTGGATAGTGTGGTCAACCTCCGCGTCCAGCATCGTCTTAAAGACGATCTCTCGGGTCTCCTCTGGCGTGAACGGCTTAAGCGGCAAGGGCTTGTTGCCGAGGGCTGACGGGTCTAGCTCGCTCAGGTCCTTGAACTCGCGGTTGAACCTTCGGGTCAGCCTAGGCAAGGCGATGTCCAGCTCGTCGATGTTCTTCGTGGTGGCATCCTTCTCGACCTCGACCACCAGCGAGTCCTGACGTTCCTTGCCCCCGTTACCGCCCATGGGCACCCGCTCGAAGTTCACACCCTCGCTCTGGATGGACTCCACAAAGTCCATGAAGGCGGGCGTTCCCATGACGGACACGGTTTCCCGCTGGTCGCTGCCAAAGTACATCCGACGCAGGCCACGCCCCAAGGTCTGCTCGGGCAGGATGTTGCTCTTGGCTGAGTAGGCCCGCAGGCCGACGATGACGCTGACGTTGCGAACGTCCCAGCCTTCTTTGAGCATCAGCACCGACACGATGGCCTTGTAGGGCGATTTCCACGTGTCGATCTCGTTAGACTGCTTGCGAAGCAGCTCCAACTCGTCCTTGCTCTTGCCGCTTGCGGCCTCCGAGATTTCCCCGTTGGCCTTGGTGTGGATGACCAGCACAGCGCCCTGCAACTCAGGACAGATTTTCTCCAGGTATCCGCCCACCTCGTCGCAGTTCTTGGTGTCGTCCACCATCACGAAGAGCACGGCCTTCTTGCCCAGCTTCTCATGCTCAGAGTAGCTCTTCCGCCATTCCTCAACGCCCAGGGCCAGGTAGTCGGCGTACTTCTCGCTGATGATGGGGCTCTTGTGCTCGGTGAGCTTCGCTCGGCTCACCGCATCGGGCAGCACGGGGTGCTTGACCACGTTCTGGGCGATCGCCTCCACCAGCGGGTAGTCGCTGATGGTTTGCACAAAGATGGCCCCGTTGTTGGCCTTGGGCGTGGCCGACACGTCGATCTGGATGGACAGCCTCAAATCCTTCTGCAGCAGCCGATGGTGGATGTCCTGGATGCACTTGAACCACGTCATGCGAGGGTCGTGGATGTGGTGNNGTCGATCTCGCGGATCAGCTCGCCCAGGTCGGTGTTGCTGTCTGTAGTCTTGCCCACGGGCGTATCGCCGAAGGGCGAGAGGAAGTAGTCCCGCAGGTCGTCGTCTTCGAGCGAAGGCTCGGGCACCTCACCGAGGTAGACGCGATGGATGTTGGTCAGGAACAGGTTGCCCGTGGGTCTGACCACTCGCACGTCGTCTTGGATGTGCAGAGCGATCTGAAAATCATCCCGCCAGTTGCGTCCTGCGTGTCCGTTGTCGGGCAACACGGGGTCGTTGAAGAAGATGCGAAGGCCATCGAAGTCGGTCCGCAGACGGTCCAAGACGATGATGTTCGGAGCGATCAGCAGGAAGTTGCGCGAGAGTGAGGAGTCGGGCTCGTAGAGCTTGTGGAAGTAGCTCCACGCCATCAGCAGCGACAGCACCTTGGTCTTGCCCGCCCCCGTGGCCATCTTGACCACGAAGCGGGGCCACTCCTCGTCGAACATGTTGCTCGACACGGCACCCGAGGCATCGAACCGCAACAGGTCGTACTTGTCGCGGGCCTTACGAACGTCGTGCAGCCAGATGACCGACTCGACCGCTTCACGCTGGGCGAAGTAGTAGCGGAACTCGGTTTGTGTCCCGTCTGCCTGCCCGATCAAGTGATGAGTCTCGAACCACCACTGCAACAGGGCCTTGGAAGTCTCTGAGGCCCCGTTGTAGCCCGAGGCCCGCCAAGCGTGCACCTCTTGCCGCACCTTGGCAACCAACGGTGGCAGCAGCTTTTCGTAGGCCGTGTCCCGCATTTCCTCTGCTGCGGGGAACCAACGCACCGCGGGGTCCAAGACCTCGTACGGCGAGCTGGGAAAGGATGGGTGCAGTGCCATCAGATGTTCTTTCGTGGGTTCAGCGAGCGGATCTGCTGGTCGTCTTCGCTGATGTCTGCTTGGATTGACGAAGTGCCATCGTGGCGATTCTGCCGATGTTTGTTCGGGCTGGCCAAGGGCCTCAGCGAGGATCGCTCAGGCAACTACGAGTCCTAGGTGGCGAAGGTCGACGCGCTAGCGTCTCGGCCGCGACCTTAGCTAGCCCCTACTGCTTGAGTGGGCCTTGCTGCACCAAGGCCGTTTTGGATGCCGCCTCGGCTTCAGCCTGATCCAAGAGGTGAAGGAACTCCTTGAATCGCAGCTTCCGCTTGTTCTGGTCTGGTGAAACAGCAGGTACCCTGCCTTGGACGGAGTGGCTTGCCTGCGGGGCCGAAGGATCAAGCGGTTCTAGCAGTGCCGAGGTCTTCATGGGTCAGTCCTCAAGTTCTTTCCGCTTGGTCGAGTGAGCGGTAAGCAACGAGCCTCGGTATCGGACGTTGCACTCTTCGACATACCACATGTACTCGGCGATGATCTGCCTGATGAGGTGTCCGCGAGTGCAGGCAGCATCAACTGCGACGTCATCAAGTCGGCCTAGGAGTTCAACTGGAATACGGAAGGTGATCACGCGGTTCCGAGCCTCGTCGCGGCGACGTAGCTGCTCCCTTGCCTCAAGGGCAGACTGCCTCAAGGCGATCAAGGTATCGTGGATTGCCTTGCTTGCTGCTGGAATCGGCTGCTCTGGTTCATTAACTGGCGGATCGAAGGCGAAGATGGTCATGGTGTCTCCCTGTAGTGGCCTAGCGGCGGGCTGATGTATTTATCTGGATCACACCTAAATACACGATGAAGCCGCGTGTCCTTCAACTCAGCACTTACCAGCCCAACTTCGGCGACCCGCGGGTACGGGCTCGGGTCAAGGCCGTCCTCGACTTCTGCAAGCCGTACCTGCTGAGCCGCAAGCCGACACCCATCGCAAGTGCAGTGCTGACCAAGCACTTCGGGAATCAAAAGAGCCAGTTGGCTGAACGGTTACGGGCGAAGCTGCTGATCCAGTCGGGCACCTATGCCCCTGGCAAGCAGTCGTACTCGTACACCATCAAGCCTGAGGGCTTTGCCTTCTTGTGTCAGGCGATCGGCATGCCGATGCCATCTGATGCAGAGATGGCGACCGACTTGTACGAAGACATCGCTTCGGGCAAAGCAGAGCCGCAGTACACCGAGCCGACGAAGGGTGCTCGCCGATACCACCCGATTCAAAACCTGCCGAAGAAAGTTCGGGCGTCGCTGTTCAAAGGCTGGTACGACTACGACATCGAAGCCGCAGCACCGACCCTCCTGTATCAAGAGGCTTGCCGTGTTCGTTTGCTGATTAATCCAGCGCGTACAGGCCAGCCGTTCCCAGCGATTCAGAAACTTGTTGAAGATCGGGCAGCAGTTCGTCAGAACTTGATGGATGTGTCGGGCCTAGACCTAAAGGCTGCGAAGGGTGTGCTGGTTGCCTTGTTCTTCGGGGCGCGTCTGGTAGCCCATCACAAGCAAGCAATCTATCGGCGTGCAGGCTACGACAGAGCGGTGATCGATCGACTGAAGGCGGACCCATATGTGTGCGCTTTCCGTCGGGATGTTGCCTTGATGTGGACGGTGCTCCTGAACTATGAGAACGCCACAAACGGGCTTAGAACTCTGCGGACTGGCGTCGTGGTGCCGAAGCCAGCGAAAAAGGCGAAGCAACGGATGGGCTACTACCTGCGACTTGAGCGGCGGGTGATGGACGCGATTGATGCTGCGTTACGAACCGAAGGCCTTGTGCCTGTCCTGATCCACGACGGATTCATGGTGAAGCGACGGATTAATAGGACTGATGTCGAAGCCGAGGTGCTGCGAGCTACTGGCTTCAAGATCAAATTGGCAGAGGCAATGATTGGATCCGGCGACGAAGACCTGAAGTTTGGGTTGCCAGAAGAAGATGAAGGCGACGCCGAAGGTGGACGAGAGGAGGTGGCCTGATGGTGGTCGGAGGCGAAGGTCAGAGAAGCTCAGAGAAGCGGAGGAGAGGAAGCAGATGTTTTACAGATGCGGCTCGATGAGATGCGGCGAAGGGAGCGAAGGCAAGATTGCGGAGCAGCAGAAGAGGCTAATGCTTTACAGATCTGGCCCGATGGGACGAGGCAACGAAGGCGAAGCTAGGCCGCAGAGCGACAGAAGAGGCTCATGTTTTACAGAAGTCCTGATGGCTCTAGCTCCACGAGTCCAGCCGCGTGATTGCCAGGACACGGTCAAGGACGAGGGCAAGCGGAATGTTTAGGAATTTCATTTAGTAAACCACCGTAAGCCTGGTACCACTTCCTGGGCGTTACATGGCCTGACCAACAGGTCGAATGTGTAGAAAGATAAGATTTTCTGCATCTTCAACACATTCCGATCTGCCAGATGACTCAAGAGAAGAAGGCCCCTGTGCTGNNATGTTCTGACCTCGGCAGGCGAACTGAGGGAAGAAGTACTGCTGACCAAGACAGCGACCAAAGGCGGGAAGCAGCGGCTGCTGTACCTCAGCAACAAGGATGTCCGTCGAGCCCTGATTGACTACCTGAAGGAGCGGACTGACGAGGAAGATGAGCAGCCCCATCCAGAGGCTCCCTTGTTCAAGTCGCAGAAGGGCGGAGCCTTCAGCCCGAACACCATGCAGATGTTGTTCAAGAGGATGTACGTCTCGGCAGGCATCGACAGTGCCTCATCCCATTCGGGTCGCCGTACCTTCGCAACATCACTGATCGAACGTGGCGTGGACATCAAGGCGGTGTCGAGCTTGATGGGCCACAGCACTGTGGCGATGACCGCTCACTATGTGGCGGACAACCCAATTCGACTGCGGAAGATCTGCGAAGACATTCAAGCTGGAGTTCAGGTTTGATGAGGTAAGCGTAACGCCGCTCAGATTTCCGCAGGGCTGGATAGTATGGAACTGCTGCAAATTTAAGCAGCTTTACTAGACCACCTGCCTGAAAGGAAGTTCCGAATGGCGAATGCCACCAAGTCCGAAGCCCAGACCGCGACCAAGGCCACGAAGGCGAAGCGCGCTCCGCAGCCGCTCGCAAGCCGCGTCACGGATCAGCTCACCAAGGCCGTGCTGAGCAAGAAGATCAGCAAGGACGAGTTGACCAAGCTCGTGGCCCACGTGACGAAGCTCGAAGCGTTCGTCGACGCGTGAAGTTCGCCCTGGGGCACTGCGTGGTGACACGCGGTGCTGCTCAGCTATTGGAGCGGTTACGCGTGAACGCCATCGATCTGCTCCTTCNNCAAGGCCCTCAACGCTGCGGCCATCGCCAGCGGTCAAGATCGGGTGTTCAGCGCATATGAGCTTGCGGGTGGTCACAGGGTGTGGGTGATCACTGAGTGGGATCGTTCGGTCACGACGATCTTGCTTCCCGATGAGTACTAGCCGTGTGCTCGCCTGTCGAGAAGTACATCTTGACCCGCCGATGTGGCGATCTAACCGACCATCCTGAATTCCAGCCGTGGGCTACCCCACAGGAAATGCTTGCCTTCGGTGTCTTCGAGGGAAAGTATCTCAACAGCACACGGGCCGAGTACCCGTCCGAGTGGTTCGCCGAGGCGAAGCTATCGGATCAGCCCGACCCAGCCTTGAACTGCTTCGGCGTGAAGTCGCGTATGCCGCTGACTGAGTGGCAAGCGCGAGGATGGATTCATCCGCAAGACCCGCTTGGATGGTTCCAGTGGTACGCGAGGTTCTACCTCGGTCGGAGGTCGGATGACGATGCCCGCCAGATCAAGCGTTGGGCCGCCTTCGCTCGGCACTCCCGACAAGTTGCCCTTCATGGCATGGGCGACATCACCAAGCGACGGCGGCAGCGGCAAGCACTTTTGCAGTGGTCGTGGAATCCGTTTCCTGACCGAAGCTGACGAAGCTGGTTGCCACCGCAGATCCTCGTACTTGCAGTCGACACAGGACAGGAAGACTGATGGCATGGCGAAGCCACTCGGGACAGCGGAACATCACTATATTAGTGTGACCGAGAGTGATCGACGGTAGTATACGAACAAGCCTCATTCTCCGACACTGATGAGACTGCAATGTCGCAGTGATTTAGAGAACGGAGCTACTCATGGCTAATCGATACGACACCACGACATTCATTATTCCTACACGTGGCGCTTGGGAAAAGGTGCTTCAACGCACGATGTTACAGCTAGGCCAAGAGCGAACCTTCGTATTTCCGTACCACTTCGAGACGCACCAGTCGGCTATGTGCATTGAGGTCGTTGAGTGCGGAGTTCACGCACCACAGACGCTACTGAACTACAGTGGCGAGGACGCGGTCTATGTTGTGTTGGAACGCGAGGACTATGGGTGGACCGAGACGGCCATCATAAATTGCGAGGTGCTGAACTTTGCCTCTTACCCATCCCCTTACGAAGATGAGTTGAGCCCTGATGCTTCTTGCGAGGAAGCTAGACTGAAGCGGCTGACTCTTGGCCTTCAAGCCTTTGTACCGCCGATTCAATTCGCTGCTGAGTGGAATAACGCTCTCCCAACCATCCTCAAGGCGCTACCCGTTGGCTATGCCACCTTTGCTGCCGACAGTTCAATTCTTCACTGGGAGTAAAGATGGACTCCGAAGTAGAAGACTGTGATGGCTTCAGTGGCTCGGCGGCTGAGTATGCTCAGCCATACATCAAAGCACTTGAGCGCGATGTATCGAAGCCGGCAAGTCGCGGCAATATTGACCTACCGATAGGCTTCGTTCCGTTTTCTGCCGTGCTTGATTTCATCAATCAACACTTTAGCAGCAGCATCGAGGTTCGATATGAGTATTGTGGCGACAATGGGAAGTGCGAGTTGCACGACGCTCACTTGCTTTGGTGGCGGCTCTAGCGAGCACCAGCCCTGGGCACCTCGAAAAACAGATCAACCTGGTTAGCTTCCCGGCGAGTGAGAGGCAGCGAGCCCTCTTCCCACATCTGCATCATTATTAGCGAGTCGTAGTTTTCAGATTCGCTTGTATCAATCAGGCGATTCACGACACCTTCCCGCAGATGAGCGACAGCCCGTCGGAATCGAGCAAGCGGCACGGCGATACCCTCGTACAGTCGCTGCTCGATAACAATCTTTTCAATGAAGATCTTTAGCGAAGATTGAACTCGCAAACGGCTTTCACTGGATTTGATGCTGCGGAATGCTGCAAGGGCTTCGTGCAGAGCTTCGCGATTGACGGCCCGAACAGCGGTGACGTTGGCCAATCGCCGTTGTAACTCTGCAAGTTCTTCTTCACGAGTAGTGAGTCTCCCAAGTAAATTCTTACTCTCGCGACTGCCGCTCGCCTCAATTAGGTCAAGCAGCTTCTGTACAGCTCCTTCTTTCTCAGCAATTTCTGCTCGCAACTCAAGAGTTGGGTCAACACTTGCCGCCGTTGTCATCGGAACACCAACGTCAAGTAGCATCCGCTCTAAGACGGCTACTTCAAGGGGCTCATAGTTGATCCTAACCGCACTGCAGCCATGCTTCTGGGTAGCGGCAACGCAAGCTAAGTATTTGTTGTTTTTGGTCCTAGCCATCGTCATCGGTGACCCACACTCGCAACGAACGAGACCGCTCAGCAAGTTAGCAACACCGTCGCCTTTCCGACCCTTTCCGTACTTGTTTCTCGTGGCAATCAGTTCTTGGACCTTGTAGTAGTCCTCTGGCTGAATGATCGCTGGGTAGTGTCCCTCGAAGGTCCCATGCTTCGACTCAAGCGTTCCTATAACTGACTTCGCATGCAGGATTTTGGCGACGCTAGAAACATCCCAGCGCGAAGCGTTCCGTAGAACGGGTATACCTTCGTCATTTAGCTGCTTTTGGATCAAGTAGATCCCGTTCCCATCAAGGGCGAGGCGGAAGAGCCTTCGTACGACCTCGGCTTTCTGCGCGATTACCAAGTACTCGGTCCGCGCCGCATTTAGTTCGAGCCAAGGCGGCATCGATGAACCGAAGGGCTGCCCACTACTCAGCTTGTATTGGATAACGGCGCTAACCCGCCGTGACTTCATCTCAGACTCTTCGTTAGCCCTAGCCATCACGGCCAGGGCAATTACCAGCTTCGTCCAGTTGTCCTTGATGGACTCTTTGCTGTAGGCGACACGGTCAGTCAGTGTGACCAGCACGATGCCCCGTTGCACGATGCTGAGCAGTAGCTGCAGAGCGTCATCTACCTGTGCTCTGCTTAACCGATCCAAGCTCTCGACAAGCAGGTAAGAGCCCGCAACGATCAAGCCATCGTCGACCGCCTTCAGGAACGCGGCGAGCGATCCTTCGCGGACGTTGCGGCCCTTGAACGCACTGATTCCAAGGTCCTCGAACGTGAGAAGATCGAGGGTTAACCCGTGATCCTTCGCGTACTGCTCGGCCAGCTCGATCTGACGACGGAGACTGTCACCCCCCTCTTGTCGCTTAGACGAGAACCGCCTGTAGGAGTAGGCTTTTGGCATTCGGTGAACTCGGAAACACTATTGAAGCGTTCATTTTATCGACAGGAATAGTTACGCTGGCTGAGATCGGCGACAAGACCCAG
>JRYF01012609.1_pt1 | contig 10568 bp, 8 predicted proteins | sample 235331 | NCBI WGS metagenome assembly JRYF01 (sample SAMN03074217, study PRJNA261475) | activated sludge metagenome | biome: Wastewater Treatment Plant; feature: Wastewater; material: Activated sludge; isolation source: activated biomass of a wastewater treatment plant treating hydrocarbon... ... | reverse complement strand
CACTTAAATTAGCAATTTTGATACTTCTGACAAAGCCACGTATAATGCTCTCCTATGCAAACAAAACAATGGTTGAATTGGCGCTACGCCACCAAGCAATTTGACGCCGATAAAGAAGTCTCAGTGGAGGATTTGGAGTATATTTTGGAGGCTGGTAATTTGGCAGCCACTTCCTACGGACTACAACCGTTTGGTCTAGTGGTCGTAACCGACGAAGCTAAGAAGCAGGCCATTCAGGCCGTGGCTTACAACCAAGTCCAGGTCGGTACCAACTCCGCGCTTATCGTAGTGGCGGCTCGCACCGATGTAAACGAAACGATGATTATCGACTACATCAACCGCATCGCCGAAACGCGCGGGATTTTGGCCGACAGCCTAAATGGCTACCGCGATATGATGGTCGGTCACCTCACCAGCCTAAGCGAAGCCGACCGACTCACTTGGGCGCAACGCCAGTCATATATCGCCCTCGGTACCATGATGGTGGCAGCGGCTGAGAAGGGTGTCGATAGTTGCCCCATGGAAGGCTTCGATCCTATCCAGGTCAATGAAATTCTTGGTCTAGCCGAGCACAATCTACACGCGACTGCCCTTCTGCCAGTCGGTTACCGCGCGGCCGAAGACGCCTACCAAAACTACGCCAAAGTGCGTCGTACCATGGATGATTTAGTGAAGCGGGTGTAGTTATAGTTCAGCCTGGTGCCAAAAGACACGCGCCCTGCGGGCGCGCGGTTTATGGTACCCCACTTCAGACGTCCAGTTTGAGCCTAACCCCTATTCGCGGTATAGTAAGGCGAATTCTCCCGTGTGTAGCTCAGTTGGTAGAGCGGTCGACTTATACTCGACTGGTCCCTGGTTCGAGTCCAGGCACACGGACTGCCATTCCCAAAACAGAATAAAATACCGTCTAGATCTAATTTGACGTCCATCCAATTTACTAAACTTTGTGTACGATTATGCTAATAAGTTAACTGGTTATAGTCCAGAGCTGTTATAATCTAGTCATGCGCTGGCTATTCCAAAAACACCTGGGTTGGTATATCGCTGTCATTGTCTTGCTTAGCGGCGCTTTGTACTACTGGTATTTTCATCATTACGCCGCGGCGGAGGCAGTGCGCGAGACTACCACCATAGACTTCGGCACTATTCGATCAAGCGTGATCGTATCGGGTAAGGTGGAAGCTAAAGACCTGGCCCATCTCACTTTTCCGGTGTCAGGCACTATCGCTAGCGTCTTTGTGGAGGCTGGTGATGAAGTCGAAGCCGGCGATGTACTAGCTAGCCTGAAAAGTGACGTCGCTGTCGCGGAGTACACTGCCGGATTAGAACAACTCCGCTTCCTCACTATCTCAAGAGCCGAACTCTTGCGGGGTCTGCGTACCGAAGCCCGTGCTGTTGTCGCTGAAAATGTCCGCATCGCCGAAGAACAATACCGTCGCACTGAAGCGGAGCTTCAGCAAACCATCAGCAATCTTAGGCGCACCTACCTAACCACCGGCCTGGAGGCTCGTCCGGTTGATTTGCTCAATAACAACCGACCACCGACTGTTACTGGTACTTACACCTGTGAGGGCGAGGGCGAATATCGTCTGCGTCTCTATCGCTCGAACGCCCCCAACCAACTCACCTATGACTTCTCAGGCCTTGAGTCTGGTCGAGCGAATGCCTACACTGACACGGCCGCGCCCTTGGGTGAGTGCGGTCTTTATATCCAATTTGACACAACCGAATTCTACCGCGATGGCGAATGGATAATCAGCGTCCCCAACCCACTCCACCCCATGTACGTAGCAAATAAAAACGCTCTCGAACTAGCCGAAACACAGCGCACGACCGCCCTAAGTGCCGCGAGTGATGCCATCACGCTCGCCAGGCGGACCGAGACCAGCCAAATCGCCTCCCCCACCAGTGAGGAATTGGGTAAGTTAGACGCTTCAATTCAGGAAGCTAAAGCCCGCCTCGCTCAAGCCGAAGTCCGCATCGCTGAGTACACTATCCGGGCTCCGTTTGCTGGCTTAATTACTAAGAATGATCTCAAATTGGGCGAAGTGGCCAGTCCCGCCAAATCAATCCAAATCATCAAAGCCGGTGGTTTCAAACTCAAGTCGCGCGTACCGGAGACGGCCATTAAGCGCATTGACTCCGAGCAGACAGTCATCGTCACCTTTGATGCCGCCCGGACCGAGACTTTTCGCGGCCGCCTCACCTTCATCTCACCGGTCGCCTTAGAGATTGACGGTGTCGCCTACTATGAAGCTACCATTGAGCTCGTGGATAATCCTAGTTGGCTCCGGGCCGGCTTAAACGCAGACGTCGAGGTGGTGGTCAACGAACGCACTGACGTACCAACCCTGCATGAACGATTTATTATCAGAGATGGTGAGCAGACTTTTGTCTTGGTCGACACTCCAACCGGACTCAAACAAGAAGTAGTTGGTCTCGGGGCGCGTGGTAGCAACGGTCTCGTCGAGATAATAGCCGGGCCACTGAACCAGACTCTTGTTCTCCCATAATCTATGCGGTCCTTTCGACTCGGTCTACTCCTCGGCATTAGGCAGATTCAGCGCGCCAGCTGGTGGTCATCGATCTTGATCATTGGCGTGATCTTCTTCACTTTTCTCAACCTGGTGATGATTGGTGGTATCTTGATCGGAGTGGTCGATGGCGCGATGCGTGAAGTACGTGCTCAAGCCCTGGGTGATATTGCCCTGAGTCCCCTAGATGACGAAACTCGAATTCTTGAGACCGAGCGGGTGCTGGCTACTCTGAGTGAATATCCAGAAATCAAAGCTTTCTCAGCCCGCTACGTCGGCATGGCCACTATCGAAGCCAATTTTAAAGAGCGTCAGAGAAGCAACACCGACCCCGACCTTATCGCCGTCAATATCACCGGGATAGACCCTGAGAAGGAAAATCAAGTATCTAATATGTCAGGATTAGTCGGCGAAGGCGAGTTCTTTGCTCCCGACGAGAGCGGGGTGATTATCCTGGGAAAATTTAATATTGATCGTTATGCCAAAGAATTTGGCGATGTCTTTGACTCCTTGAAGAATGTCTACCCGGGCGATGTAGTGCGCCTAAGGGCCAACGGCCAGATGCATGAGTTTACTGTCAAAGGCATCCTGGATTCAAAAGTTGACATCATCGCTCTGGCCGCCTATATCCCAGAGAGAGACTTTAAGCGTATCTTCGACCGCGCCGACTACAATGCCAACCAAATCGTTCTTAGACTGGAGCCAGGTACCGACGAAAATATAGTCCGCAACCGCCTTACTCGTACCGACCTATCTGAACTGGCCAAAATCCGCACCTTCACCGAAGACATCCCAAAATTTATTTTTGACATTAAGAAAACTTTTGAACTCTTGGGACTAATCGTGGGTGCGATTGGGACCGTGGTGGCTTCTATCACCATTTTCATTATTATCTTTATCAACGCCCTCTCCCGGCGCCGACAAATTGGCATTATGAAAGCAATCGGTATCACTCGTAGTACAATCGAGTGGGCTTACGTCACCCAAGCCGCCTTTTACACCATTATCGGTTCCGCGCTCGGCATTCTGATTACTCACTTTATCTTCGTCCCTTACTTTATCGCCAACCCGATTAATTTCCCGTTCTCAAACGCTTCCTTAAGTATCTCGTTAGACATCATGCTGGCGCGTTCGAGCTTTCTGCTCGGCGTAACTGTCATCGCCGGCTTTGTACCAGCCTGGCTCATCGCTCGGCAGAACACTCTTAACTCTATCCTAGGTAGAAAATAATATGTCACTCATCGACGGTCACAATATCAAAAAGAGTTTCGGTACTGGTCAGTTACGCACTGAGGTCTTAAAGGGAGTTAGTATCAAGGTCGAGGCGGGAGAATTCATCGCCATCATGGGTAAGTCGGGCGCCGGCAAGTCTACCCTCCTCTACCAACTCTCAGCTCTCGACCAACCCACCAGGGGCGAAATCTATATCGCCGATCAAAACCTCGCTCTGATGTCAGAAGCCGAACTGGTCAAGTTTCGCTTGTACACGCTCGGATATATTTTCCAAGACTACGCCTTAATCCCTGAACTCTCCGCCACTGAGAACATCTGCCTCCCGCTCCTGATGCGCGGGATTGATTGGCAAAGTGCCAACACTACCGCCAGAGCCGCCCTCGATTCGGTTGATCTAGCCGGCAAATACGACAACCTACCCTCGCAACTATCCGGCGGCGAGCAACAACGTGTTTCCATCGCCCGTGCCATTGCCGGCACTCCCAAAATCATCTTTGCCGATGAGCCGACCGCCAACCTCGACAGTATTGCCGGAGCTACCGTGATTGAATTACTTCGTAAACTTAATCAACAAGGCCAAACCATCGTGATGGTCACCCATGAGCCGGAGTACACTGCCTACTGTAACCGTATCATCAATCTCGAAGACGGCTTAGTGATCGGTGAGGAGATCAAATCAAAAGAGACTAACGCACCGTCTACCCCAAGCGATGAATACATCAATCCTGTCTACGCCACCCTAAACAAACTAAAGCCAGACGAAATTAATCTCTAAAGGGTCGGTAGGTGTATATACTTGCCTTACCACGTTTTTAGTGCGCGCTAGGTGACTTTCGTAGTCTCGCCAAGGACAGTTTCTTCTCTTTTCTTGTAGGCGTCGTTAATCGGAACACCCTCTTGTTTAAGTAGGGTCTCGTACTCTTCGCGCTCTAGCGTCTCGACTTCGGCTAAACGCTTAGAGATAGTATCTAAGGCGGAGCGATACTTAGTGAGAATCTCGCGGGCGCGATCTTTGCCTTCCTGAATTATCTTCGCCACCTCATCGTCAATCGCTTTCGCTACTTGTGGTGAATACCCACGATTCTCACTCACTCCCCCGCCGATCATCCGACCGCCAGTCCCTTCAAAGGCGATTGGTCCCAGTGGGCTCATACCATACTTCGTGACCATATCGCGCGCGAGATTGGCTACCACCTGAAGGTCATTGCTCGGACCGGTCGTTAGGTCGCCATAAACCATCTCCTCCGTCACGTAGCCTCCCAAAGTCATAGCTATATCATCTAAGAATTCTTTACGCGTGTGCATACGACGATCTTCATCAGGCAGCTTCAGCGTATAGCCAGCCGCTCGCCCGCGCGAGATGATAGAGATTTTCTGCACTGGGTCGGCATACGGCAAGACCGAAGCGACGAGGGCGTGGCCGACCTCGTGGTAGGCAGTGAGCAATTTTTCGTGCTGGCTTAAGACGTGACTCTTCCGCTCGGGGCCAAGCATGACTTTTTCAATCGAGCGGATAATATCGAACTGCCCCACCGTCTTGCGTTTTTCGCGGGCAGCCAGAATAGCCGCTTCGTTCATGAGCGAATATAAGTCGGCACCCGAAAAGCCCGGGGTGCGTTGTGCGATTACCGACAGATTAACGTCCTCCGCTAGCGGCTTCTTGCGGGCATGTACCGCGAGAATCTCCTCGCGGTCCTTGCGGTCAGGCAGATCAATAGTCACCCGCCGATCAAAACGACCCGGTCGCAAGAGAGCCGGATCAAGCACATCCGGGCGGTTGGTGGCGGCCATAACAATCACCTTGGCGTTCGGCTCGAAGCCGTCCATCTCGACCAAGATCTGGTTGAGAGTCTGCTCGCGCTCATCATTACCACCGCCAACTCCTGTACCACGAATCCGTCCCACGGCATCAATCTCATCGACAAAGATAATCGCTGGCGCGGCCTTCTTGGCCATCGAGAACAAATCACGTACCCGTGAAGCGCCCACACCCACAAACATCTCCACAAACTCCGAACCAGATATAGAAAAGAACGGTACGCCAGCCTCACCCGCTACCGCCCGCGCCAAGAGTGTCTTACCAGTGCCAGGCGCACCCATCATCATCACACCTTTCGGAATCTCAGCGCCGATATCTAGGAATTTCTTAGGGTTTTTGAGGAAGTCGACAATCTCCTCCAGTTCTTGCTTGGCTTCCTTGGCGCCGGCCACATCCTTGAAGGTCACCTTCTGAGCGGTGTCATTGGGGTCAATCATGCGCGCCTTACTGGAACCGAAGTTGAGTGCCTGCATACCCGCCCCCTTCACTGAACGAGTAAAGAACCAAATAATGAGAAGAAGAAAAAGTAATGGGAATAAGAACGGTGCAAACTGACCAAACCAATAACCAAAACCAGTCTCGCGCTGCACGTCGATTTTAATACCAGCTAGTTCTTCGGGAGTGACGCCAAAGTTGGCGAGCGAGTCAGAGACCGAAGCGTCAGTCTCGCGCTTGGCTTCAGCGCGGTTGCGCGTCTCATCAACATAAGCAATTTCAAGCTTACTACCACGCACAATAATCTCCCGCACCTCGCCCGCCTTGACCTGTCCCACCACCTCAGAAATAGACAGCTCATCAGGCTTAGGGGCGGTGTCGGTTAGATAGCTAAAAATAAACGTGATAGCGACCAAGAGCAACAGAGTCGAGAGCATATTATTCCAGAAATTGCCCGGACCAATCGGCACCTGACGACGCAAGTCACTAAGGCGCTCCCGACGCTTATCACCCGCCGTCTGAGGCTTCTGCTCAGACGACTTTCCTTCTTTTACTGTCTCGTTTGGCTTGGTATCTTCATTTGACATAATGACTTGCATTATACAGAAAAAGCCTGGTTTGGCGAGCTTATGCGGCTTAGTCGCGTCTACTCTAAGGCCGGCGCACACTCGCAAAATCACTTGCTCGTGCTACCATTACCCTACCAATTTATGAAGGACTTCATCACTAACAAAAAGGCCTATTTTGACTACGAAATCCTCGAAGAGTATGAGGCCGGGGTGATTTTGTCTGGCGCTGAGGTAAAATCAATCCGGACTAATAAAGCCAGCTTGAATGGTGCTTATGTAGTTATTCGCGGTGGCGAGGCCTTCCTCCTAAATGCTTCAATTAGCCCCTACCAAGTCGCCAACACTTCCAAGGATTACGACCCGGAGCGCGCCCGCAAGCTACTCCTCACCGAGAAGCAGTTAAAAGAACTGGAACTAGGAAGCGAAAAACAAGGCTTGACAATAGTGGCTATAAAATGGTATAATAAAAAGAGGTATCTAAAGCTTCTCATCGGTCTCGCTCGTGGAAAAAAGAAGTCCGATAAGCGCGAGACTATCAAACAACGAGACACTACGCGCGAAATTAATCGACTGATGAAAGGTCGATAATCAAGGGGTGTAAGTGTTCCCTTTATGATACGTCATAAGTGACAGTACATAGTTCCCGAGCACCTTTTAAGCTAACTTGCGAAAGAGCAAATCCGCTTCTTTACCTAGCTTAAGAGTTCAGTGTCGACCTTTTATAATTGAAAGGTGCTCGGGGATGCTAGGCATCGACGGTTAGCGTGCCCATGAGTGTGCAGTGTCGCAGTTGATCACTGACTGCGTAAAAACAGTGATCATTCGTACGTGCAGACAAAGCAGTACCAAGTCCATACGCTCGCGCGTTTGGATTCACTCCCGCTTTTGCGTAACCATCCGACAAAACCCGGAGTGATGCAGTTTAGATAAAGGCCTCATACGTCTAAACTGTAAAATAGCCACGAGGCTCTGAGTGCGGTGTCGTTGTCGCCAACACTCGAGATTGTTACAACTCGGAACCTGATTGTTTTGTCCCTTCTTAAGATCAGGAACTTAAACTAAAGAATGGTCTACGCACTGTAGATTCACCGTGGAAACCTAATTCGGACGTGGATTCAATTTCCACCATCTCCACATCTTGGGTATTTGAGGTCACAAAATCCTCAAATAACCTTACGGCACAAGGCAGATTATCGGTTCGATAACCTGCTTTTTTGCTATATGGCAATTTCTCTTCAAAGATAAAGTAGAAAAGCTTCTGGCGCTCCCTCCCGTCAACAGAATGCCAGATCTTATAAGGACTTTTTAATAAACCAGTCGCCTTACCAAGAGCGGTTCGATAAGGAATATCTAAGTCTAAACCTTTGATTGACGTTATTTCGAGCGACTCAATCTCTGCAGCATATTCCTCAATCTGTTGCTCGTACACTTCACGAATACGGTCACTCTTTGCCTTTATGGCTATTTCGGTAAGCTCTTTAATTTTTTCTTTTAATTCAGCAATTTTTGAATCTGCCTTTGCCTCAAATAATTTTATAGACTGAACCTCACTATCCCACGCCCGATCAAAAATTACCTGCACCAATTTTTCTACTTCAGGTTTAAGATTTTGTGACAGCAACAACTTCTCAAATCCGTTGTGAATGTCAGATATAGGAATAGATGTAGTGCCATACTGACATTCTTTATTTTGGCATCGGTAATACGGATACTTGCTGCTCCTGCCACCTGAAACAGCTCCAGTGAGCGGTTTACCGCAGCACTCACACTTCACAAGCCCTCGTAGTGGGAATGTGTCCGACACATCTACTCTCGGCCTCTTATTTCGTGACTCCTGATCCAAACGTCTCTGAACAGCGATATGTGTTTCAAGCGAAATAATGCCTTCATGGTGCCCCTTTCGGCGGGTAACACCCCACATTAAATATTCAATGTACCCTGCATACAATGGATCTCTCATCATGAGAGTCAATTTATCTATATACCTCTCAGGCTTCTGCTTTTTCCAAAATCCAGCACTAACTAGAAATTCACAAACTTCAACTTTGTAGGTAAAACGGCCAGAAGCGTAACCTTCAAACGCCTCTTTTATTAAGGCTGCATCCTGCTTAATTGGAGTTAGTAAATTGCCGTGTATAGGATTCTTTTGCATCTTATAGCCACGCTTTGAACCAAACGCCCAATACCCCATTTCCAATCTTGCTTTTTGCTTCTGAATAACCTGACGTCTATTATTTTTACGATGGTACTGATGTTGTGCTGCCATCAAAGTTTCAATCAACTCACCTTCGGGAGTGTCTTCAAAATTGAAGTTGGTACACTCAAGACCAACACCCCTCTCGAATAATTCTTTTTTGAGGAGAAAGTGTGCGTTAACATCACGAGCAAATCGACTTAAGTCATCTATCAGAACCACAAATGTTAGCTCGGGATGCGAATCAACATAACTGAATAGTGCACTCAAGGCTGGGCGGTTGTGAAAATCTCCACCACCCGTAAAGCTATCCTTAAACACAGCATCGACTGGGACAGAGTACCCTTTTTGCGAAGCGTAATCTCGACAACGTTGTTCCTGACTTTCCAACCCATGACCCTCCGTACGTTGACGATCTGATGAGACACGACAATAGATAATCGCTTTATCGTAACAAACAACTTGTTTTCCAACCGTATTTATTTTACGCGCCTTGCTCATATCCAATTTTCTTAATCTCATCTCTGATAATATTTCTACAGAGATTTTCAATATATTTTATTCTTTTCTCTATTATGTCATCTGGACTCTTATAATCATTAGTAATTTTTCGATATTCCTCGATTGAAATCATCGCTTGCTAGTTGCGATAAAGTTTCAATTTTCTGATTGATAACTTACATCTACCTTTTAAATTACCCCAATAGTCTCGTATTGATAGCAAATTAACTCCTACGTTTTTTTATTAAACGTGAGGATTGAACCTTCCCATTTTCAAATTTCGTGACCAGATCTGCAAAGTCACCTTGTTTCTCCAACTTGTATAGCAAATTGGTTAATTTAGTATCATTTATTGCTATTTCTGTATTAATTTTCTTAACCTTACCGTTTTTAACTGTAAGATTTGCTGAAACTACACCATCTTCTTTTAAGAAGTTAAGGAGCTTATACTCCTCTCTTGTTATGTCTTGCAAGGACACGGGCTTACTGGTCTCCATCCCCAATCCGTTAAGTATCTCCTTAAACGAAATAAGTAATAAAGTACGTGAACCAAACGTCTTCTTGTCTTGTTCAATTTGGTGAGAATATCCTATTGAAGCATCCCCATCAGACCTACAAGCGAGGTATGGGTCTAAGGGAGTAGAAACGGCAGATACTAAATAGTATTCCAATAACGGGTAAGTATTTTTATCTTCATCCCAAATTAACACTCGTTTTTTAATTTCCAAGATTGTATCCAAAGGTACGTTATATTCACGTAATACCTTTACAACTTCAAGCCAAAAAACCTCAATAAAACTAAATCTTCGCCATTTTCCATCTGTCCCTTTGCTCTGAGGCAAAATACCTATCTCGTCCCAATGATTGATTATCCTGTAAGGAATACCTGTTTTTTGAACAGAAAATACCCTCTCTCTACAAAGTAACCTTACTTTGTTTAACTCCTCATCTTTTGAATAAAGGTAGGCGTAAAAATCCTCATCCGTTGAGTCGTTGGCACAAAATAATGAGTACTCTTTCTCCATAGAGAAATTATACATTAGTGTAAGGTTTGTGCAACAAGGTTTCCCTAGTTTCTATAAACTGCCTCTTGGATAGTAGCAAAAGTCTGCCGTACAGCATCCACTCCTCCAAGCTCATTTACGACTGAGGTATTACCGTATTTGAGATTAAGTAAGTTAGTAAGATCGTTAAATTCCTCAAACCCATTACGCTCGTATTGCGCTAATACGAAGTCAATAAATTCCCTTTTTTTGTCGTCGAGTGAAAGGTACCCCTTTCTT
>JRYF01001534.1_pt1 | contig 10571 bp, 7 predicted proteins | sample 235331 | NCBI WGS metagenome assembly JRYF01 (sample SAMN03074217, study PRJNA261475) | activated sludge metagenome | biome: Wastewater Treatment Plant; feature: Wastewater; material: Activated sludge; isolation source: activated biomass of a wastewater treatment plant treating hydrocarbon... ... | reverse complement strand
GCGTTGAAGGGCGGCGTATCCCCCTGCGCGGGCCAGTTCTTCGCATAACCCGGCAGTCAAGCCCAGAGTCAGTGCGGTGCGCCAGATAGGAAAAGTCGAGTCTCCTGCACCTGGCAGCATCCCAATCGAGGTCAGCCAATCGTTGAGGGGCAGATGAACAGCTTGTGCGACGATAAAGGTCAGGCTGCCGAAGCTGAATAAGAGCCAGGGTGCAGGCCGTATCCGACGCAGCCCTGCGGCAAAGCCCACCGGGAGGAGGATCATCAGAAGGACAGAGAGGGTATAAGCCAATACGATCATCGCGTTTCAATCATCATGTGCTAAGTTGCAGGAAAATCTCTTCCAATGAAGGACGTACCCATTCGTAGCGGAGGAGGGGCCTGGCTGTGGCTGCAAGGAACGGCAGCAGCTCCTGGCGGGCGCGGGGGAGATCGTGAACCAGGACGCGCAGGATGTTTCCTTCCTGGGTCAGACTGGCAACCCAGTCCAATGCTCGCAGCGAGTCTACAAACGCCGGGGCCGGAGGGGTCTCGAATTCCAGTTCCGCCGCGTTGACAGCATATTGGGCAAGCAATTCATCCCGCCCGGAAACAAGGATAAGCTGACCTTTGTGTAAAACGGCAAGGGTGTCACATACGCGTTCGATGTCGGTGAGAATGTGGCTAGAAAAGAAAACGGTAGCCTGCCCCCGTAGACGGGCGATCATCTCCAGCACTTCACGTCGGCCGGCAGGGTCGAGCGCGCTGGTCGGTTCATCCAGGATCAGGATCTTGGCGTCTTCCGCAAGCGCCTTGGCGATTTCCGTCATCTGCATCTTGCTCACACCCAGATGGCGGACGATGCTCCTTGGCGGAACATCCAAATGGTACTTATCCAATACCTTCTGGGTATCGGAGTAGAGTTTCTCCCAGTTGATGACCCCGCGCTCTGTCGGCTCTTTTCCCAGGTAAATATTTTCGCCGACAGTGATGGTGGGTACCAGTGTTAATTCCTGGTAGACGATTGCAATCCCCTCTTCTCCGGCCTGGTGGATGGACGCGTCGATCAGTTTCAATTCACGTCCTTCATAAAGAACCTGTCCTTCATAGGACCCCCAGGGATATACACCGGACAGGATCTTCATCAGGGTGGATTTACCGGCGCCGTTCTCGCCACATATTCCGTGGATTTCACCGCGACGAATTTTAAAAGAAACATCCTTCAACGCCACTATCCCGGGGAATTTTTTGGTTACGTTCCTGAATTCGAGAATAATATCGTTTTCCACTATCAACTCCTTTGCTCCGTCCAAAGCAAGGCTCGTAAAATATCCGTTTTTTCTTTTATTTTAGACGAATTTACATGGATGTGTGAAGTTTATTCAGAAAATGCTTCGTAAAGTCGCGGAAAATGTTTCGCTCTTTGAATCCCCCGGTCTCCAAAGGATAGGAGACCGGGGAGAAACGTGATGGGAAATTAATTAGGGTTTGGGAGGGCGCTGGGCATCGGGGATATCGCGATAGACATCGTCATAAGCCTGGAAACCACTCTTGACGACAAGGTCGTACACGTTATCCTTGTTGACCTGCTGGACTTCGAGGAACACACACGGTACCTCGCCGCTCTTGCTCGGGTCAACGGTCAATTCAGCCAGGGTGAAATTCTTCATGCCTTGGACGGCTTCACCCTTGAGGAGCTTGTCCATGACTTCGACGGCGAGCGGGGAAAGGTTGCGGATGTCCTTGAGGATGGAGACAGTGAGTTCACCTTTGACGATGCTGTTGCTGCCATCGGCGGTGGCATCCTGACCGGATATCGGCACCTTGCCAGCCAGACCCTGAGCCTTCATCGCCTGGAGGGCACCGAGGGCGGTGCCATCATTGGAGGCGACCACGGCATCGATCTTGTTCCCCTGGGCAGTGAGGATGTTTTCCATTACCTTGAGGGCGTTGGCGGCATCCCAGTTGTCGATGCCCTGCTGGGCGACGATCTTGATTACGCCGCTGTCAACGTAGGGTTGGAGGACTTCAGTCTGACCTTTGGTGAAGAGGGTGGCATTGTTGTCGGTGGGGGAGCCGGCGAGTTGGACCACCTTGGCAGGGTTGTCTTTCGTCCACGTTGTGCTTCCGGGAAGTCCCAGAGCCGTCATCACACCCAATGCCTGCTGGCGTCCCACTTCCACATTGTCGAAGGAAAGGTAGGCGGCGATCTTGGGGGTCTTGATCAGGCGGTCATAGGCGATTACTTTCACGCCTGCATCGGCAGCCTTGTCGACGGAAGTGACAACAGCATCGCCATCTTCAGCGATCACGATCAAGCCCTTGACGCCCTGAGTGACCATGTTGTCGATCTGGTCGTTCTGCAGTTTGACGTCATGGTTGGCTTCTGCGGAGAGGACTTCGTAACCCTTGTCTTCCAGCAGTTTGCGCATCAAAACTTCTTCGTTCTTCCAGCGCTCCGTTGCAAAATCGGAGAACGATAACCCGATCTTGGTCTTTCCACCCGCTGGAGCCGCCCCACCACAGCCTGCCAGGACCATGGAAGCGATGACCATCAAAGAGAACACAGTCATCAAAACACGATTCGACTTCATCTTTTTTCTCCTTTACAGATTGTTTTAGTGAACTAGAGAGATGGCTATAACCATATGTATCGTTGTGGAAGCACCTCCTTCTCAGTACAGTGACCGTTTTTATGACAGACCGCCAACCACGTTCATTTGTGGTTGGCGGTCTGTTGGGTAACTATCGAATACCGAGCAAAACTTCCACTGTCAGTTGATCGAGCCGTTCATACTTGAGACCCCGGCCAGAAATAACAGCACGGTCAAAAGACTGGGCTTTGAGGGCGTCCGCTTTGGCGGCGGAATATTTGCCGAAGTATTGGTTCATCGAGCCGTCATCGGCGTTGATTTCGGCGACGAGGTCTTGAATTTCCTTATCCGCGTTCCATTGGGCGGCTTTTTCCTTGAGGATGAGATACGTCCGCATGCAGCCGCGCGCGAAGTCTTTCACGCCTTCATAATCTTCGGTGCGGTAGGCATGCGCGTCGAAGTGACGGCTGGAGTCGTATTTGTTGTCTTCGAGCAATTTGACGAGGAAGAACGCGCTCTTGAGGTTGACCGCGCCAAAGCGGAAGTCCTGGTCGTAGCGACCGAAAGCCTGGTCGTTCAGGTCGATGTGGAATAGTTTGCCCGCCTCCAACGCCTGCGCCACGCCGTGGACGAAGTTGAGTCCCGCCATGTGTTCGTGCGCCGCTTCGGGGTTCACGCCGACCATTTCGGGATGATCGAGCGTTTCGATGAACGCCAGCATGTGACCCGTGGTGGAGTTGTAGATGTCGCCGCGCGGTTCGTTGGGCTTGGCTTCGAGGGCGAATTTCAAGTCGTATTTCTTGTCTTTGACATATTCGCAGAGAAAGTTCATCGCTTCGCGCGAACGCTTGATGGCAGTGATGGGGTCTTTCGCCGCGTCGGTCTCCGTCCCTTCGCGCCCACCCCAGAAGACGTAGATCTTCGCGCCGAGTTCGACACCGAGGTCAATGGCGTTCATGGTCTTTTGCAACGCATACGCGCGGACCTTGGAATCGTTCGAGGTGAACGCGCCGTCTTTGAAGATCGGCTCTCTGAACAGGTCAGTGGTTGCCATGGGGACAACGATGCCCGTATCGGCAAGGGCTTGTTTGAAGTCTTTCAAGATGGCATCGCGTTCAGATGGCGTCGCGTCAATGGGGATGAGGTCATTGTCGTGGAAGTTGACGCCCCACGCGCCGACTTCTCCGAGCAGGCGGACAAGTTCAGCAGGTGATTTGCCGTCCCGCACGGCATAGCCGAACGGGTCTGCACCGCGGTTGCCGACGGTCCACAAGCCGAAGGTGAATTTATTTTCAGGTTTGGGCTCGTAATTAGCCATGAGTCTCTCCTTGGGAGCATGAAAATGGATGTACTTACGGGAAACTTGCTTGACATAAAAAACAAACAAATTATAATTAGTTTGTTGTGGCAACAAACTAATTATCACTTGGAACAGTATATTTTGTCAAGGGTCATCGAATGCATAGACAAACCACCCGTCAAACTGGAGATCAGACACTTGTCCGGCAGATCAATTTGTCCCTCATTATGCACACGTTGTGGGCAGGATCGCCAATTTCAAGAGCCCGTCTCTCGCAAAAAACAAAATTGAATAAGACGACTGTGTCAGATATTGTCAAGGAACTGATCGAACATGGGTTCGTGCGCGAATTAGGAACCCAGTCATCTGGTGCGGGACGTCCCGGCACATTGTTGGCACTCAATCCCTCTGCAGGGTTTATTGTGAGTTGTGAAATTGGAGTGGACTATCTGGAAGTGTTGGTGACCGATTTTGCTCCGAATATGTTCTGGCAGGTCAAGGAGCCGACAGCAAGTGGAGCAAGCCAACCCGAAGTTCTCGATCGCATGTTGTCGTTATTAAGGGAGGCTGTCAATAAAGGGAATGCCACATCGAAAAAACTTCTGGGTATTGCGGTCGGTGTCCCGGGCATGGTGGATCAGGCATCAGGAACAATTCTTTTTGCCCCCAATCTAAAATGGCGAAATGTGCCGCTTCTCCCCTTATTGGAACGGGAATCCTTTGGCGCACCAATATTCGTAGACAATGAGGCAAACATGGCTGCATTGGGGGAACACTTTTTCGGCGCTGGACAGGAGTATGGCGAGATCCTGTATCTGAGCGGCAACATTGGTTTGGGGGGCGGCTACTTGAGCAATGGTCGTTTACTCCGCGGGTCCAACGGTGTAGCGGCAGAATATGGGCACATGACCATGGACCCCAATGGAGAGTTATGCAATTGTGGAAATCACGGCTGCTGGGAAACGATGGTCAGTCAGGTCGGTCTTTATAAGAAAGTCATCAACGCAATTCAAAGCGGCGAAGCCAGTATTATCGCAGAAAAAATCCAGGGGAACTGGGAGCGTCTGTCGGTGGAAATGGTTGTCGAAGCGGCGCAAGCCGGAGATCGAGTGGCGATCCATGCATTGGAAGAGATCGGGCACTCCCTGGGCATCGGGATCGCATCCCTGCTTAACGCTCTTAATCCTGAGGTTGTGATATTTGGGGGAATATTGAGCATAGCCTCCGATTTTCTTTTCCCGGTTGTCAATGAGGAGGTCCAAAAACGCGCCTTGCCGTGGAACCGTGAGACCGTCAAAATCATACGCGCGGCACATGGATCGGACGCCGCTGTAAAGGGCGGGATCGCCACTGTGTATCAATCCATTCTTTCGCAAGCATCGCTGGAACGCCCGTTGGAAATGTAGTATAGGCTTTATCCTGACTCAATATTCATCAACAAGCAACACAGACTATAAATCCCGAAGAGATGATATCTCTCCGGGATTTTCATTTCGGATATTGTAATCCTTTCCTCCCTCGTGGATTTTCCTCCGTGCTATGATTTGACCACGAATACAGCAGTGACGGGCTTCGGTGCGCCGAGTTCCTGTCCGCGGGCGCCAGGCGAACAGCCGCCGACTTCGAGTTTGAATTCGCCAGGTTCGAGCGTCAGTTTTCCGTCATCATTATAGAACGACATCATCTCGGGGGTAATGGTGAATTTCAAAGTCTTGCTTTCGCCCGCTTTGAGGAAGACGCGCTCGAAGCCGATGAGATGATGGAGCGGGATAACGGTCGAGGCGTGGAGGTCGCTCAGGTAGAACTGGGCAGTTTCGGCTGAGTCCGAACCGCCGCAGTTGGTCAGGGTCAGGCTGACGTGGAGAGAATCGCCCATGGCAAGAGTCGGCTTGTCGAGTTGTAAGTCCGAATACTCGAATTTGCTATAACTCAGACCGAAACCGAAGGGATAGAGCGGTTCCTCGGTCATGTAGCGATAAGTGCGATTGTTCATGCTGTAATCGTCGAAGAGCGGGAGTTGCGCGAGCGACTTGGGAAACGTGACGGGAAGTTTGCCCGAGGGCGAGTGGTCGCCGAAGAGGACATCGGCGACGGCTCGACCGCCTTCCATGCCTGGATACCAGACGAAGAGAATCGCCTCAACCATGTCTTCAACCTCGCCGAGCGCGATGGGACTGCCGCCCGTGAGGACGAGGATGATGCGCGCGCCGTTGATGGAGAGTTCGCGGATGTAATCAATTTGACTCTGCGGGAGGGCGATGTCGGCGCGGTCGCCGTTCTGCGGAGAGAGAAGCGATTCGCCCTCTTCGCCTTCGAGGAAGGAATTGAAGCCCGCACAGACAATGGTGAAGTCGGCGGACTGCGCCATGCCAGGCGCCCAGGTCTGAGGAATTTCACGCGCATGTTTGAGCGGCGCGCCTGAGTGATATTCCAAGCCCATGCCTTCGGGGACACGTCCTGTGATCCCCTCGAGCAGGGTATACATTTTCTCGTTGAAGCCATAGTAGTTGCCGAGCAGAACTTCGAGGCTGGTGGCGGTTGGTCCAGTGACAAAAATTTTCTTGGTGGAAGGTTTGATGGGCAGGACGTTGTTTTTATTTTTGAGAAGCACGACCGCCTCGGTTGCGGTCTTATAAGCGAGTTGACGATGTTCGTCGCAGGCGACAACATCGGTGGAGATGGATGCGAACGGCACATCTTCAGCGGGGTCGAACATGCCGAGTTTGAAACGCGTGAGCAGGGTGCGTTCGAGCGAACGGTCCACGTCGGCTTCGGTGATGAGACCGCGCTGAATCGCTTCGGGGATTTCGTTGTAGACGTGGTCACAGCCGAGGTCACAGCCATGTTGTAGGGCGAGCGCGGCAGACTCTGCTGCGTCTTTCGTGACCTTGTGATTGAGATGAAAATCTGACAGCGCAAAGCAATCCGACACAAAGTGCCCCTGGAAATTCCATTCGCCGCGCAGGATGTCTTCGATGAGCAGTCCACTGGCGCAACACGGCTCGTCGAGCGTGCGGTTGTACGCGCCCATCACTGACTCGACATTCGCATCGGTCACAAGCTTTTTGAAGGCGGGCAGATAGGTATCGTAGAGTTCACGCTTCGTCACCACCGCGTTGAAGTGATGACGGTCTTTTTCGGGTCCTGAATGGACGGCGTAATGTTTGGCGCACGCCGCGGCTTTGAGATATTTCGGGTCGTCGCCCTGCAAACCTTTGACGAACTCTGCCGCCATCTCCCCCGTCAGGAACGGGTCTTCACCCCAGGTCTCCTGTCCACGCCCCCAGCGCGGGTCACGAAAGATGTTGACGTTCGGCGACCAGAAGGTCAAGCCTTGATATTGAAGGGTGTACCCATTACGTTTGAGCGCGGCGTGATATTTGGCACGTCCTTCATCGCTGATGGCGGTTGCCACGCGATGGATCAATTCCTTGTCCCAGGTTGCCGCCATGGCAATCGCCTGTGGGAAGACGGTGGCACGTCCGTTGCGGGCGACACCGTGAAGCGCTTCGCTCCAATAGTTGTAGGCGGGAATGTTCAGGCGCGGTATCCCATGCGCAGGGTGACTCATCAAGCCCACTTTTTCCTCGAGGGTCAGGCGTTTCACCAAATCCCTGGCACGTTCGGCGAAGGATAGTGATAGATCGAGATAGTCAATTTTTTCGGTCGTGTTGTCAACGCTCATGGAGCGCTCCTTTGAAAGAGTTCAGGTCTTAAGACCCTAGCCACGGATTACACTGATTTTCACAGATTGAATTTCAGATTCGTGCTAATCCGTGGTTGGAATGAAAAAACTAATTTTCACCACAGAGACACAGAGTCACGGAGTTTTTTTCCTTCTTGTTTTCTCGGTGCCTTGGTGTCTCCGTGGTTTGTTCTTGACTTTTTTCAGTGGAGTCATCCGTGAAATCCGTGGCAGAAATGTTCTGTGTCATTTTCCAATTTAGTCTGATAATCCAAACTTTGCCTGCACGGACGTTTACGTCCGTGCTACGCTTCGCGGTACAAAGCCCGCTAAAGCGGACTAACATAATCAATCCGTAAATCCCAACTCGCTGAATAATTTAGGATTGGCTTTCAACCAGAAGGAACCTTTGGTTTCTTCCTTCCAGCGTTTGAGAATGTCCTCATTCATTTGAATGTCATTGAAATAAATCACCGCACGCACAACATCGTTATTATCTGTCACAAATTGGAAGAACGGCGCAAACCACGCGTCCCAATCTGCATCTTGGGACGAGGCGGTAAGCATCACAGGCTTGAGACGTTCACGCGCGAATTGGATGAAGACATCCGCACATTCGTAATTTGCTCCAATCCAATCCACGACCTCATCGCCTGGATAGAATTCTGTGAGATTGGATTCTTCACACGAAACAGACTCCCATACGAGAGTGACGTTCAGACTCCCTTTTACCTGCTTGCGCTCCCAAATCTTTTTCCACGCTGAGACATAGTCGTCAGGCGTATCGTTGGCGTTATATCCCATGCGGAGGAAGACGGGGCGGTTGAAGGAGGTCAATGTGTCGAGCAAAATGTCTACTTGTTCATCGGTGGGCGCATCTTTGAAATCTACGCCGACGGATATGGTGCTCTTGACATATTTCCCTGCGAGATAATTCAAATCATCGACATTACTCAACTGCTGATCAGTATTCACTGCCACACCGCCTGGGGGAGTGACCGTCGCATCGAAGTAGGCGTCTACACCTTCTGCATCATTGCCAACCAGCAACAACGCGCGTCCCGTCGGCGGAGCAAACTTGCCCGTCACCTCAGGCTTGGGCGTGGGGAAAACCTGCCCTTCGGGAGCCGTGCCTGGCTCGTAAATGCGGAAGTCCCCGCTGACCTGTAACAGTCCCAGCATCATCAGCAAGCCATCGTAATAGCGGTATTGACCCGTCGGCAGGTTCAAATCCCACAGGGCTTGTACGAACGGCTCACCAATGGCGCGGTCCGCGGCGAGGGCGGCGACGGCATTGGTCGCCATCAAGCCTGAGGCGCGATGACCGACTTGCGGTTCACCTGTCAACAAGTATTCAGCCTTGTACTCGTCCATGCCCTGGGAGGCGAAGAAACTCAACAGGCGATTCGATTGCTCCACATGCCATCCACTCGGCGCGAACCAGACGTAATCCATGCCTACGTTTGCGCCCACACGATGGGCATCGTAGCGGAAGTTGCCGTGGTAGGGGTCGCTGACGGGACTGCCATCGAATTCGGAGTAGTTGGGGGCGAGTCCCGTTTGCGGATGGACGGCTTTGGGAAGATACTCACGGCTGACCTGTGCGGCTTCCGCCCAGAAGTCGTTGTTCTTGTCCGCCCAGCGCGCCCACAATTCATAGAAGTGCGGCATGTGATACGACGGGTCGGTGAATTGCGAGTTGCGTCCCAGTTGCGGGACGAAGACCACCTGTTTGGTCGCGCGGTCAAAGAGATCGGTGGCGAGGAAACCGCGATTTGCATCACTCAACGCCGTGTCGAGGATGGCTTGCGCTTCCGCGCGGTAGTTGTAGATGCCATCTCCGCTACCCCAGCGTCCATCGGCGAAGAATAGCGCAGTGATAAACCAGACTTCGCCATCGGAGGCAGGATTGGCGTCGAGTTGGGTACCGTCCGTTTTGCAGTGCCAGGCGAAGTAGCCTTTGTAGCCGCCGTCGGTCTGGTACATGTAGGTCTTGGTCCATTTCCAGAGGCGGTCGAATTCTTCCTTTTTGTTCATCTGAACGGCAATCATCATGCCGTATGACATGCCTTCGGAGCGCACGTCGTCGTTGGCAATGTCGGAGATGTATGCCATGTCCGAGCCGACGGGATAGTAGACGCGCTCGGTCGCGTCGTCGCCGTAGAAGAGTTGCTCGAAGGCGGAGTTGATCTTTGCCTGGATCTCCGCGTCGCTTTTGCCGAGGTACTCAGCAAAAAGATTGCGATAGACTCCCGTCTCGAAGGCGGGTTGGGCGGGGAGAGGTGTGGGAGGAGAAGAGGTTTGGGTCACAGCGGCAGGCTCAGGCGTGGAGGGTGATCCGCAGGCGGAGAGGAGAAAGGAAAGTAAAAGTATGGGAGTGATGAAGCGTTGAAGCGTGGACAAGGTTTCAATCCTAAAAAAGAAGTTTTTGGAATCAACCAGTTCTACTGGTTGTGTCATCAAGTAGTAGAACTACTTGAGTCCTTGGGTGTATTCAAACCAATTGAAATCGGCATGGTTGGCGCTGGGCTGACCGTTACTGCTGGCGTACATGGCAATGTACGCGCCGACAAAGCCGCCCGCGACGGGCGTGCTGAGGATGCGACCATCCACATTTTCGGCGAGCGTTTGCCATTGACCGTCCTTTGAAAAATAAAAGTTGTAGTCCTGTCCATGCGCTGTCACTTTGAGGGTGTAACGACCAGCGGGCAAAGATTGTGTTGCGAGCGTCTCATCTTTTCCGTGCGAGCGTTTGATGAGGCGGATGATGTTTTCGTTTTCGTGCATGATTACAAAACGAAAATGGAAATCGTTGTTTTGAACGAGGACAAGCCCCGCACATTCGTTGTCCGCTTGCGGCGTGAACTCGAATTCGGTTTGCGCGGTGAAATTGATATGCTGTTGCCTGCGTCCCACAAAACTGGGGTTGCTCTGTTCGCAAAGATGTTGCGGACGCAGTTTCAAACGAAGAAAACCAGGGCGTTCGCTCAGTGAATAAAACTCTTCACGAGGCG
>JRYF01002231.1_pt1 | contig 10578 bp, 10 predicted proteins | sample 235331 | NCBI WGS metagenome assembly JRYF01 (sample SAMN03074217, study PRJNA261475) | activated sludge metagenome | biome: Wastewater Treatment Plant; feature: Wastewater; material: Activated sludge; isolation source: activated biomass of a wastewater treatment plant treating hydrocarbon... ... | reverse complement strand
GATATTGATACTGATCCTCGGGTTTATCAGCTATCAAGGAGTTTCGTCGATAACGTGGCAGTTCCTGATCGAGACCCCTAAGCCTGTAGGCGAGGGTGGCGGAATCGGAAATGCGATCGTAGGCTCGCTTATTCTTCTTGGGCTTGCATCATTGGTCGGGATACCGGTAGGGGTGGCCGTTGGCACCTACCTGGCCGAAATGGGAAGTGGTTGGTTCGGGAAAACGGTCCGATTCGTTGCGGACACCATGATAGGTGTGCCGTCCATAGTGTTCGGTGTTTTCGTGTACGGCCTTGTGGTTATCAGGCAGGGCTATTTCTCGACCTTGGCTGGCTCATTGGCACTGGCCCTGATAATGATCCCGATCGTAACGAGGACCACCGAGGAGATGATAAAGCTGGTCCCGGATGCTATGCGCGAAGGAGCTTTAGCTCTCGGAGCCCCAAAATGGCGCGTTACTATGGACATAGTCCTTCCGGCGGCTATGGCCGGTATCGCCACGGGTGCAATGCTCGCGATAGCAAGGGTCCTCGGCGAAACGGCACCGCTTCTTTTCACGGCATTCGGCAGCCGCTTTTATAATATTTACCTTGACGAGCCGATGGCCTCGCTTACCGTCCAGATCTATCACTACGCCATCTCACCTTTTGAAGAATGGCATGCAAAGGCCTGGGCCGCCACACTCGTCCTGATCACGCTGATCCTCGGTATTAACATACTTGTCAGGGTCGTGACACGGCGACGCTTTTGAGAATGGAGCTGGAATTGGCTGACAGATATGACGAACAAGATCGAAGTCACAAACCTTGATTTTTTCTACGGAAAGGCACAGGCGCTCTTCAACATAACTCTCGAGGTCCCCGAACGCCAGGTTATAGCTTTCATCGGCCCTTCCGGCTGCGGGAAATCCACCNNGCACCAGCGACAGATGTTGTTGCTCTTCGCCGAAAGGTAGGCATGGTGTTTCAGAAATCCAACCCTTTTCCAAAATCCATCTTTGAGAATGTCGCTTACGGCATACGTATAAATAATATTCATTCCAGCAAAACCGACCTCTCGGAACGGGTCGAAAAGGCATTGCGAGATGCCGCGCTCTGGGATGAAGTAAAGGATAGGCTTAATACATCTGCTTTTGGGCTTTCAGGTGGGCAGCAGCAGCGGCTTTGCATTGCACGCGCCCTTGCGGTGCAGCCCGAGGTCATACTGATGGACGAACCCGCTTCGGCCCTAGACCCGATCGCAACTCAAAAGATCGAAGAGCTCGTTGTCGAGCTAAAAAAGAGCTACACCATCGTCATTGTTACCCATAATATGCAGCAGGCATCGCGTGTGTCTGACAAGACCGCATTTTTTATGCTGGGAAAGCTAGTGGAATACAACACCACGCAAAAGATATTTACGAATCCGGACGAAAAGCTCACCGAAGACTATGTAACTGGTAGATTTGGTTAAAGTTCATTGCTATACTTATAAGTTTAACTAGACATTGACCTTCAGGACGTAAAATGGAGCACCGCATAATTGACGAACAACTGAACCTTCTCCGCGACAAGATCCTGTTGCTCGGCGGCGCGACGGAAGCCGCTCTCAGCCGCGCGATGCGATCGCTCGTAGAGCGTAACAGCGAACTCGCGCAAAAGGTGCTCGAAGAGGACAAGATAATCGATCAGATCGAGCTTGAGATCGATCAGCTCAGCATCGAGATACTTGCTTTGCAGCATCCGGCAGCTCATGATCTCCGTTTCGTCATCGCTGTTGCAAAAATTACTCCGATCCTAGAACGAATCGCAGATCACGCGGGCAGCATCGCCGATGCGGCATTGGTCTTAAATACCGAACCGCCGATCAAGAATTATGTTGATCTCCCGATCATGGCGCAGACGGCCGCCGAAATGCTCAGGGCAGCGTTGGACGCCTTTACAAATGAGGATTCTGAGGTCTCACGTGAGGTGATCAAGCGAGACAAGGAGATAGACCAAAGCTATAAGCGCGTTTTCAACGAACTGCTTGAGATGATGGTCGATGACCCGACGCTAACGACCGGAGCTGCGCATCTTCTTTTCGTTGCGAAACATCTTGAAAGGATAGGTGACTACGTAAAAGATATCTGCGAACTGAACGTCTATCTTCGCGAGGCAGCTTTTATCAAGCATAACCCCAAAGACCCCGCCTGATCTTGCACCAGAGATGAGAAGCCCGAAGATTGGCTTGAGATGGTCGGGGCGTTCATCACATCAGGCTGATGGCTTGCCTTCAACAATTCAAAGTGCCATCATTTTTCTTACCACCATATAAGGTCAGGGCCGGTCCGGCCGGTCGGCGGAATCAGTATGTTACAGGCAACGGCAGAAGCGGTCGATCTGGAAAAATTCCTCGTTATGTCGGATGCTGACATCGTTTCCTGTATCGATGCGGCCCGGACAGAGATCGGCAGGCGTGTCGTTATTCTTGGCCACCACTACCAACGAGACGATGTTATCCGCCACGCAGACCTAACCGGAGACTCGTATCAGCTATCGGTAATGGCGTCGCGGACCGATGCGGAGTTCATCGTCTTTTGCGGCGTCCATTTTATGGCCGAATCTGCAGATATACTCGGCAAGGACTCGCAGCGTGTGATATTGCCGGATATGGGGGCCGGCTGTTCGATGGCAGACATGGCGACGATAGACCAGGTCGAAGACGCGTGGGAGCAGCTTAGCGAGATCGGCGTGCTCGATCAGCGGGTCGCACCGATCACCTACATGAACTCGTCTGCCGCAATAAAGGCGTTTTGCGGGCGGAACGATGGTGTGGTCTGTACGTCATCAAACGCGGTCCCTCTCTTCGATATATACCTTCGCCAGTTCGAGAAAATGTTCTTTTTCCCTGACCAGCATCTAGGACGAAATACAGGTGCAAAGTTCGGGATCCCGCTCGATAAAATGGTGGTGTGGAACCCGCACGAAGAGCTCGGAGGCAATACACCCGAGGATCTATTGAAAGCAAAGCTTATACTCTGGCGCGGCCATTGTTCTGTTCACGGCCGTTTTAAGGCGTGGCACGTGGACAAAGTACGTGATGAAGTGCCCGGTATCCAGGTGCTGGTGCATCCCGAGTGCATCCGCGAGGTTGTTGAAAAAAGCGATCTTGATGGCTCGACCTCATTCATTATAAAGACTGTCGAGAACGCTCCAAGTGGCTCTAAGTGGGCGATAGGCACCGAAGTCAATCTGGTGAACCGACTTGCGCAACGCTTTCCTGACAAGGATATTCGCCTTCTCGCCCCTGACCTCTGCATGTGCGCGACGATGTACAGAATAGCTCCTCAGAATTTGGCGTGGGCGATGGAAAACCTATTGAACGGGATCGTTGTCAATGAGATCGTCGTCGATGGTGAAACCAAACATTATGCAAACGTAGCACTAGAGCGGATGATCAGTTATACAGAAAAAAGAAATTAACCGCGGTATTGTGCGTTGCGGCCGGTCAAGTTTTTCTGGATGAACATTGACCAAAGAGTCAATTTTTTGACGTATCTCTCGCAAGTGAGACTGACAACAAGTTAGACCAGTTGAATTTCCAAGCTGTACAATCATTCTCCTGCATCAAATGCAGGTGTTAGCTCCAGTGATCGAGCTTCGAGGAGGGTTATGAAAAGTTTTGCACTCTGTTTTGTGTTGATCTCGTCCGTACTTTGTTCGGCCGCAGCGGCTCAGGGTTCATGGCTTGATGGGCCGCCGGACAGGAATTGGAACACGGGAAATGGCGTTGTTCCGCGGGCACCCCGCGGGATGGCTCGCATCGAAGGTGTCTGTCTGGATCAGATACGCCAGCCGGTGAGCCCGGCTGACCGCGCGGTCACTCAGGCGGGCTGGTTTCTATTTGGTTCCTCGCAGACCTTTGGCAGCGTGACACTCGTGACCGCAATGGCGGGCGTGGATGGAATGTGCCGGCCGACCGAGTACAACGGTTTCGTCTTTGTTGGAGCCAGATTTGCCGGTACGCTCTCGCCGACGGCCACTGCCGCAAGGTCCGACGGGTCGCTGGGTACCGCCCAATTGACGGGCCCTCAACAGATCTGGGCAGAATTTGCACGATATTCTGACGACGATGCACTTTGCTGCCCGTCGAGGACAAGCACCGTACAGTATTCGATCACTTCAGGGGCAAGGCCGGTCGTGCGGGTCGAGGACATTGAGACCACCCGAATTTGCCGTGACGACGGGTTGGTCGAAACACAGGATAATGTCGTTTCGGGTACGGTTACCTACCGCCAGCGAATGGCCCTGCCGCCGACGGCGATCTTGACTGTTAAGATCGTCGATGTGTCGAGACAGGACGTTTCGTCCCCTGTGATCGCCGAACAGCGGATCGAGACCTCGGGCAAGCAGGTTCCTTTCTCGTTCGAGATCGCATATGACCCAAGCCGGATCCAGGAAAGGAATAGTTATGCGGTCCAGGCCGAGATCCGCGACGGTGGACGTCTCTTGTTCATAACCGATACCAGCTATCCGGTTATTACCCGGAACAATCCGCGAAACGTCGAGATAACGGTCGTGCCGGTCGGGGGCGGTGGAGGCGGCCCGCAAAGGGGCAGCCAACTCAGGGGAACGGTCACATACCGACAGCGGATCGCTCTTCCGGCGAATTCCGAGGTGATCGTTCGCCTTGTCGATGTAGCCGACCCAATGGGTCCAAGCGTAGCCGAAACCTCGTTTTCAACCGGCACCCGGCAGGTCCCCTTCTCGTTCGAACTGCCCTACGACATGAGCGACATTAATCGCCAACGAAATTATGAGCTTCGAGCGGAGATCAGATCTGGCGGACAGCTTCGCTTTAGGTCTGAAACGGGTGTTCCAGTGAATTTCCGAGGCCAGCCTGCGCAAAATAACGAGATAGTCGTCGTGCCTGCTGCCGACACGGCCGAGCCGATCACAGGCAAGACATTTGATCTTTCAAAGTTCGGCACCGGATCGATCGAGATCGGCACGCGGTCCGGCCAGCTTATTGTTAGGGCCAACGTGTCGGTGACGACAAATGGCAATGCCGTGGTCACGATCCTGCGTCCGCTCAGCAGCCCGATAGTCTTTAATGGTAAGTTGACATACGCCGACGAATCGCTTCTTCGGATAACTGTCGAGAGTTCTGGCAATGCCGATGCAGGCGGTGAGATCGAAGTGCGTTACAGCGGGTCAACCCTGCGCTCATTGAACGGGAACAGATTGACGTTGGACGGACAAGCAGTTCAATTGACGTTCTAAACGTGACGTAAAAAAGCAGCCAGAAATGGGAGCGGCCTATTTTTGCCGCTCCCGTCATTACAAACCTTTACTAGACGACAATGCGGATCATACCGTCGTCCACGGCCACCTCAAAACTCTCAACGGAGCAAGACCTTTTAGTGAAACAAGCCCCGCTGCGGACATCGAACGCCCATGAGTGATAACGGCATTCGACGGTATGGCCTTTCAAACGGGAATCGGCCAATGGATAGCCTTTATGCGGGCAGAAGTTCTCCATCGCATAAAACGTACCGCCCACGTTGAAAAGTGCGAGTTCCGTTCCGTCTTGCAGCTTGATCGTCGCGCCGCTGCCCGGCGGCACAGATTCAGCCCTTCCGACCGTCACGACCCTGCCTTCGCGCTTTGGTTTACGCTTGTTCTCCTTTCGCTTTCCCATTCAACACTAGTCTTGCCGAATCGGATTCCAACGCGCAAATGGCATAGGGCAGATTCACGAACCTCTTGCTTTCTTTCCGGAACTCAAACAGAATAAAGTAAAGGGGTTTTACGACCAATGCAGGAGACGCCGGCAAAGGCACGATTAAAGTGCCGCGACATCATGACCAGCAGCCTTAAGACGGCCACGCGGACGAATACGCTTAAGGAGGTTGCCGCGATGATGCGCGATGGCGACATGGGCTCCGTGCCGGTGGTCGAGGATGAAAAACTGGTCGGGATCGTTACCGACCGCGACATCGTGGTGCGGGCGATCGCAGAGGGCAAAGACGTCGCGACGAGCGTTGCCGATGCGATGACAACGGACATATTTTCGGTCAGGCCGGACGACTTCGCCTTTGAGGCGGTTCGAATGATGGGAGATAAACAGGTTCGCCGCATCCCGGTCGTCGATGACGAAGGCAAGCTGGCCGGGATAATTGCGATGGCCGACATAGCACTTGAGATGGAAGACGAGCGCGAAATAGCCGAAACGCTTGAAGAGATCTCGAGCGGCGCCGGCTTTTGGAGCAAGAGTTAGAGGTTAGCAAGTAGCTGTAAGTTTTGGCTTATGGCCTTTTTCTATTACCGATGGCCAAATCGACCAATCGTTTTTTTCAGTTTGTAGGCTCATCAAAGAACGCTCGTTCGGGGCAGCTTTGGTATCCGGCGGCAGATGTCTACAAAACGCCGGATGGCTGGGTCGTTAAAGTCGAGCTGGCCGGCGTATCCATCGAGGATATACAGATCGACGTTCAGGGCAACATTTTGTACATTGCAGGCTGCAGAAAGGACCGCTCGTGCGCATATGGCGGTTCGTATGAGCAGATGGAGATCACATACAGCCGATTTGAAAAGACGCTCAAGTTCCCTGCCTCTATCGAGGGCGTAAAGCTCGACCATATGTTCGAGAACGGCCTTCTGATAATCAGGTTAAAACAATATGGGCGCCAGGAGGTCTCATGAAATTTCTTCTAGTCTTGCTGGTTTTTCTGGTTACGGTTGTTTGCCCTCAGGTTTCGGTCAAGGAGGGGCCGGTTTGTTCCGAGCGGGACGTAATGGGCATCTCATCGCGTGGAATTCATTTAGGAATGGACCGTGAAGAGGTATTACAGTTGTTTTCGGAAAACGGAACTTTAACGCTAGTGGAGGCCGAGTACCTTAAAAGCGAGGGACGGATGAAATACGCAAATGCCGAACAACAGCATTCAGTTGTTTCAGATCGGCTCCAGTCGGTGGCCGAAAAGAATTTCGGGTTTTCCACGGTTTCGCTTGTGCCGAGGGATAAGGCAAGGTTCGACGGGATCGCACATTATGATTTCGGCTTTCTCGACAAGAAGCTTGCTTTTTTCCGGGTGTATTATACAAAGCCGAAGTGGGAAAGCCTGGAGCAGTTTGTTCGCAAATTTTCTGAAATACTAAACCTGCCGCTTCATGAAGGTGCTATGGCCAATAATTCTTCCAGGATTAAATGTGGAGAGTACTCGGTCGCAATTAGACTCCTCCCCAACGCGGCCGAGCGTTTTTCGTTGGATATCTCGGCTGACGTGGACGCGATCGTTCAACAGAGGCGGAAGAAAGTAGAAGACGAAGAAAGAGAAAAGGACATCAAAACCTTCAGACCGTAAAGGCGCCTATGCCGGAAGACAACAAACATGACCAGGAGCCGCTGACCGACGTACCTAAGCCGGAAACCTTCGAGGTGCCGGTCCTTCCGCTTCAGAACACGACGCTTTTCCCCGAGACCGTCGTCCCGCTGGCCGTTGGCCGCGACCGGTCGATGAAGGCCGTCGAGGCGGCCCTTTCCACTGAAGAAAAGCTGATCGCTTGCGTAACAACCCAGACAGAGAACGTGACCGGCGACGATGCTAAGTCCAGCGACCTCTACCAGGTCGGAACGCTCGTAAACATCAAGCGGATGATGCGCAACGAGGGCGTCATGCAGCTGATAGTCCAGGGGCTCGATCGTTTCCGCGTGATCGAATGGCTGCAGGAAGAGCCGTTCCTGCGGGCACGCTGCGAAATACTTCCCGACCTTGTCAGAGAGGACGAGGAAGAGATCGAAGCACTGAAACGCAACATCCAGAGCATGATACAGCAGGCCCTCGCCTTGCTGCCGAACATCCCGCCCGAGATCCGAATGGCCGTTATGACGCAGCAGGATCCGGTGCAGCTTTCCTATTTTCTCGCCTCTGTTCTCGATCTCGGCGTTGAGACCGAGCAAAAAATGCTCCAGTCAAGCTCCGTAGATGAGCTGCTTACGCTGACCCACGCGGCCCTTGCGCGAGAGGTCGAGATAATGCAGATCCGCTCGAAGATCGCGTCTGAGGCTCAGACCGAGATGGACAAGTCGCAGCGCGACTATGTTCTTCGCCAGCAAATGAAAGCCATCCGAAAGGAGCTTGGTGAAGACGAGACGGGCGAGAAAGCTGAGGCCGCCCAGCTTCGTGAAAGGCTTGAGACGGCCGATCTTCCTGACGATGTGCGGAAAGAGGCTGAACGAGAATTGCGGCGTATGGAACAGCTTCCGCAGTCGGCGCCGGATTACCATGTTATCCGCACCTATCTCGAATATGTTCTCGAACTGCCTTGGCGTAAATCGAGTGAAGAAAAGCTTGATCTTAACGAAGCGAGGAAGATCCTTGATGAGGATCATTACGGGCTCGAGGACATTAAGGAGAGAATTCTCGAATCACTCGCCGTTGTTAAGCTTCGGCCGGATTCGAAGAGCCCGATCCTGCTTTTTGTAGGCCCCCCGGGTGTCGGCAAGACCAGCCTTGGCCGCTCAATAGCCCGAGCGCTTGGCCGAGAATTTGAAAGACTCAGCTTGGGTGGGATGCGTGACGAGGCAGAGCTTCGCGGACACCGCCGCACCTATATCGGCGCAATGCCCGGCCGAATAATTCAGGCACTTCGACGCGTAGGTGTGAATAACCCGCTGATGATGCTTGATGAGATCGACAAACTCGGCAACGACTACCGCGGCGATCCTGCGGCAGCTCTGCTGGAGATCCTTGACCCGGCGCAGAACCACACGTTCCGAGACAACTACTTAGATCTGCCATTCGATCTTTCGAAGGTGTTCTTTATCGCGACGGCAAATCAGCTTGGGCCGATACCCATGCCGCTTCGTGATCGAATGGAGATCATTCAGCTTGCCGGCTACAGCGACCGTGAAAAACTGAACATCGCTAAGCAGTATCAAGTAGCTCGGCAAATAACCGAGAACGGGCTCACACCGGAACAGATCGAGATCACAGACGATGCCTTGAACCTTCTGATCACCCGATACACACGCGAGGCAGGTGTACGGCAACTGGAACGGGCTATTGGGAATCTGGCCCGCAAGGTAGCGCTTAAAGTGGCCCAGGGAGAAACCGAGAAAGTAGTCATCACCGCTTCAGACGTAAAAGGATACCTCGGCCCGCCGAGATTCTTTCCCGAAGAGGCCCGGAAGGAGTTGCCGGCGGGCGTCGCGACGGGAATGGCCTGGACGGAAATGGGCGGCGAGGTGCTGTTCATTGAGGCAACTGCGCTTCCTGGTGGGAGTGGGTTGACTCTGACAGGCCAGCTCGGCGAAGTTATGAAGGAATCGGCCCAGGCGGCCCGCAGCTATCTTTGGGCGCACGCCGGCGAGCTTGGCATTGACCCGGAAGCGATCAAGCAGAACGGCGTTCACCTTCACGTGCCGGCAGGAGCCATTCCGAAAGATGGCCCCTCAGCAGGAGTCACCATGGCCTCTGCGTTGGCGTCACTTTACACAGGCCGCAAAGTGCGTTCGGACACGGCCATGACCGGCGAGATCACGCTTTCTGGGTTGGTCTTTCCGGTTGGCGGCGTCAAGGAGAAAGTCCTGGCAGCCCACCGTGCCGGGATCCGCCGGATTATCCTGCCTGCGCAGAACGAGCCGGACATTGAAGATATACCCCAAGACCTGCGGAACGAATTGGAGGTCATACCGGCCAAACACATCAGCGATGTGATAGCGGCGGCCCTCGAGCCGACTCCATCGGAAAAGGGTGTCAGGCCCCTGGTTATCCCTTCGGCAGAAAATGGCCGCGATGCGGCCGAGCAGTTGATCGCGAAGGAGCCGAACAAATGAACCTGCCGCCGGAAAACCTGATCCGCTTTTAGTGGCGATCAATAGCATTCAGTGGCCCGATCGGGCACTTATCGGCCGCTTCAAGCCGCCCATATGTCCGAACCTTCTCTTATACATAAGAAGTTTGGTCGATCCATCCGAGAAAATCTTTGTAAAACTTAAGGTTTCTGCAATTTACCAGTAGAAAATCTTTATCGTTTAAGTGTATGCTAGTGGGTTAGGCGTGTCGGAGCTATTTCCTTCAGATCATACCCCTTTTTGAAAGATGGTCGGCTGGGTAAGGCACCCACGGGCCGAACAGCATAGCGATCTTAGAATTACCGCTTTAGTTATCCGAAATGGCATTTAAATCTTTATTTAGTTTGTTCTCCAGCGACCTTGCCATCGACCTGGGCACGGCGAATACGCTTGTTTACGCAAAGGGCCGCGGCATTGTTGTGAGCGAGCCTTCGATAGTCGCGATCAATAAGGTCACGAATCAGGTGGAAGCCGTCGGCCGCGATGCAAAAGAGATGCTTGGCCGAACGCCGGGCAACATCGTTGCGATACGCCCGATGAAAGACGGCGTCATCGCAAATTTCGAGGTCACGGAAAAAATGCTCCAGCATTTTATCCGCAAAGCTCACAATGGCAAGTCGTGGGTCCGGCCTCGCGTTGTTATCGGCATTCCGTCCGAGATCACGCAGGTCGAACGTCGCGCCGTTGAGGACAGCGCCTATCGAGCTAAAGCTTCGGAGGTTTATCTTGTTGAAGAGGCGATGGCCGCCGCGATCGGTG
>JRYF01011552.1_pt1 | contig 10581 bp, 5 predicted proteins | sample 235331 | NCBI WGS metagenome assembly JRYF01 (sample SAMN03074217, study PRJNA261475) | activated sludge metagenome | biome: Wastewater Treatment Plant; feature: Wastewater; material: Activated sludge; isolation source: activated biomass of a wastewater treatment plant treating hydrocarbon... ... | reverse complement strand
CGATCATCCGCGCCGATGCCGCTTACTACGCGCTGGCCAGCGGCGTCTGGTTCACGGCCCCCGCGGCGACCGGACCGTGGACGGTCGCCGCCTCGGTGCCGGCGGCGATCTACGGCATCCCGGCGTCGTCGCCGCTGCACTTCGTCACCTATGTCCGCATCTACGAGGCGACGCCGCAGGTGGTCTATGTCGGCTACACGCCGGGCTACCTCGGCACGGTGGTGACGCCCGAGGGTACGGTCGTCTACGGCACCGGCTATGCGTACCCGTCGTGGGTCGGCGACGTCTGGTATCCGGCGCCGGTCACCTACACGCTCGCCGCGACGCCCGTCTACAACCCCTGGGTCGGCTTCACCTTCGGCTTCGCGGTCGGCATGGCCACCGCGTGGACGTATCCGTACTACGGCGGCGCCTGGTATCACCCGGGTTACTGGGGCGCCTACCCCTGCTGCGCCTCGGCCTCCGCCAACGTCTATGGCCACTGGGGCAACACCGTCTACTCCGGCACGCGCTCCTGGTATGCCGGCGGCGGTGTCGCCGGCACCACCGCCGGCGGCACCTATGCCAACCAGCGCACCGGGACGAGCGGCAGCTACGAGGCCGGCCGGCAGGTCAACGCGTGGACCGGCAACGCCACGCGCGCTTACGACCGAACCGCGACCACGCCCGCCGGCGGCTCGGCCAACGTCGCTCGCGCCGCCAACACCAACGCCTACACCGGGCAGCGATCGACCGGATCGGCGGTGTCGGGCACGACGGCCGGCGGCAGCACCTACGACCGAGCCGGTGCCACCACGACCGGGCCCGAAGGAAGTGCGCACGTCGGCGGCGGCTCGACCTACAGCGCCCGCACCGGCGAGACCAACACCTGGGCCACCGCCAGCGTCGGCAACAACCACTACGCCGACGTCGACGGCAACGTCTATCGCAACACCGGCGGCGGCTGGGAGAAGCAGGGCGGTGGCGGCTGGTCGAGCGCGCCGGAGGCGTCATCCTGGGGCGAGCGCGAAGCGCAGGCGCGCGGCAGCGGCGAAGAACGTTTCAGCGGCTTCTCCGGCGCCGAGGCGAACCGCACCGGATCGTTTGGCGGCGGCCGCTTCGGCGGCAGCGCCTTCGGTGGCGGCGAACGTTTCGGCGGCGGAGGCAGCTTCGGCGGCCGCTTTGGAGGCGGCGGCTTTCGCGGCCGCCGCTGAGCAGGGCGTCACCGGTCGTGCGTCCGACGGCTGCGGCCTTCGGCGGAGAATGCGGTTCGGCGGGTCAGTCCCGTTCGGTGCTTGCGGCCATGGGTGCCGACCGGCCGCTGCGTCCGTGCGCTGGCGGCCAAAGTTGTTCAGAAGGACTGCGTCGGCGCGGCGGTCGAAGCGGAGACAAGCATGAGCCCGGCAGCCCGCATTCGTGAAGAACTCCGCACGGTTGGCCTCTACACCGTCTTCTTCGCCGCGTGGTTCGGCACCCTGATGCTGATGAAGGATCTGGTGCTGGCCGAGTACGACATCGAGATCTCGGGCGTCTCGGCGGCGCTGATCGGTGCGCTGGTGCTGGCCAAGGTCGTGCTCGTGCTGGAACACGTGCCGCTCGGCGCGTGGACCGAGCGTCGGCCGGCGTGGGTCGATGTCGCCGCCCGCACGGCGTTGTACGGCCTCGGCGTGCTGGCGGTCCTGTTGCTGGAGAAGGCATTCGAAGCGCGGCACGAGCGGGGCGGCTTCGTCGGGGCGCTGGCGACGATCCTGCAACACCCGGACATGCCGCACGTGCTCGTCAATGCGATCACCGCCATCGGGGCGCTGCTGGTGTTCAACGCGATGGCCGTCGTCCGCAGGCACCTGGGTGAACCCGGCCTGCGTCGGATCTTCATGGCGCCGCTGCCGCCCGGGCCGGGCGGCTGCGGCGCGGACTGAGGCGCGCGCCGCTGCGACTGCCCGGCTGCCGCCGGGCGATGGCGATCCCGGCCTGCCGGACGTGTCAGCGCGACGCCGTCGCTGCGGCGTCGTTGCCGCCGAGCTGCGGCTGCGGTGCCAGCCGGTCGGCCTCGTCGATCCAGCCGCCGCCGACAGCCTGGAACACGTTGACGATCTGCGAGTAGCGCTCCGCCCGCGAGCGCACGGCGTTCAGCTCGGCGCTGAACAGTTCGTTTTCGGCGTACAGCACTTCGAGGAAGCCGGCGTAGCCGTTGTCGAAGCGCAGCCGCGACAGCCGCGCGTACTCGCGCAGGGCCGCCACGCGGCGCGCCTGCGCCTCGGCTTCCTCGCGCTTCTTCGTGGCGCCGATCAGCGCGTCGTTGGTCTCGCGGAACGCGTTCAGCATCGTCTGCTGGTAGAAGGCCGTGGCGGCGCGCTGCGCCGCTTCGGCCGACTGCACCTGCCCCTCGATGGCGCCGAAGGTGAACAGCGGTCCGGCCAGCCCCGCCGCCAGCGACCAGGCGGTGGCCGGCCCGCTCAACCAGTCGCCGAGCGCCGTGCTGACCGACCCTAGCGCGCCGGTCAGCGACAGTGTCGGGTAATACAGCGCCTTCGCCGCGCCGATATTGGCGTTGGCGGCGACGAGGTTGAATTCGGCCTGCAGGATGTCCGGCCGCCGTTCGAGCAGCGACGAGGGCAGGTCGCCGGGGATCGGCGGCGCGGCGAGCTGGTGGATCGACCGGCCGCGCGGGATCGGCCCCGGGTCGCGCCCGAGCAGGATGCCGAGAAGGGTCTCCTGCGCGGCGATCTGGCGTTCGAGCTCCGGGATCGCCGCCAGCGCCTGCTGGTACTGCGACTCGACCTGTGCCACCTCGACCTGCGAGACCACGCCGCCCTCGAAGCGCAGCTGGAAGATGCGCCGCGTCTCGGCGAAGTTCGCGCCGGTGGCGCGGGCGATCTCCAGTTGCGCATCGAGCCCGCGCAGCGCGATGTAGCTCGCCGCCACGCCGGTGACCACGGTCAGCACGACGCCGCGTCGGCCCTGCTCGGTGGCCAGCACCTGCGCCTGCGCCGCCTCGCTCTGCCGGCGCACGCGGCCGAACAGATCCACCTGCCACTGCGCGCTCAGCGTGCCCTGGTACAGGGTCGTGTACGGGTCGGCGGGCTCCGGAATCGGCGGCGCGCCGACGCGGCTGGCGCGGCTGCGGCTGGCGTCGACGCCGTAGCCGACCTGCGGATAGAACTGCGAGCGGGTCGTCGTCAGCGCGCCGATGAACTGGTCGACCCGCGCCGCGGCGGCGACGAGGTCGCGGTTGGCGCGCAGGGCCTCGTCGATCAGCTGGTTCAGCACCGAGTCGCCGAACTGCTCCCACCAGCGGGTGTTGGCGATCTCGGCCGCCCGCGGCACGTCGATGCGCCACTTCTCCGGCGCGGCGACCTCGGGCCGGCGGTAGTCCGGGCCGACCGTGCAGGCGGCGAGCAGCGCGGCAACGCCCAGCACGGCGACGCTGCGGAAGAACCGCGGTCCGGCCGCCGCAACGGGCAACCCGGCGGGGCGTGAGCCGCGACGCGCGGCCGGCCGAAGCGACTCACGCACCGCCGCGGCGTCCAGCGAAGGCAGCAGGCGCGGCCAGCGTTTCACTTCAATCGCCCTCCCGTCTCGCCTGCGGCGCGCCCTGCGCCACCGCGCCGGCGGGCGCTGCGGCCGGCCTGCGGCCGCCAAATCGCTGGCTCATCGATTCGAGCAGCCAGAAGAACAGCGGCGCAAAGAACACGGCGACGAAGGTCGAGGCGAGGATGCCGCCGATCACGCCGGTGCCGATCGCGCGCAGGCTGTTGGCGCCCGGCCCGGAGGCGATGGCCAGCGGCACGCAGCCCAGGCCGAAGGCGAGCGAGGTCATCACGATGGCGCGGATGCGCGCCCGTGCCGCTTCGAGCGCCGCCTCGCGCACCGCCATGCCGGCGCGCACGTGCTCGATCGCCACCTCGCAGATCAGGATCGCGTTCTTCGCCGACAGCCCCACCAGCGTCACCAGGCCGACCTGGAAGTACACGTCGTTCTCCAGCCCGCGCGCCCAGGTCAGCAGCATGGCGCCGAGCACGGCGATCGGCACCGTCAGCACCACCGCCAGCGGCAGCGTCCACTTCTCGAACTGCGCCGCCAGCAGCAGGAACACGACGATCAGCCCGGCGACGAAGGCGATCGCCGACGTGCCGCCGGAGGCCTTTTCCTGCAGCGCCTGGCCGGCCCACGAGAAGGAGAAGTCCGGCGGCAGCGTCTCGCGCGCCACCGCCTCCATCGCCGCGATCGCCTGCCCCGAGCTGTAGCCCTCGGCGGGGTTGCCGGTGACCTTGACCGCCGGAAAGCCGTTGAAGCGTTCCATCAGCTTCGGCGCCGCCACGTAGCGCACGGTGATCAGCGCCGACAGCGGCACCATCTTGCCGCTGTGCGAGCGGACGTAGACCTTGCTGAAGTCGTTCGGGTCGACGCGGTACTCGGCATCGGCCTGCAACACCACCCACCACACGCGGCTGAACTGGCTGAACTGGCCGGCGATCGACGAGCCGAAGAAGCTCTGCATCGTCTGGAACGCTTCCTGCACCGGCACGCCGAGCACCTCGGCCTTGTTGCGGTCGAGGTCGACGAACAACTGCTGGGTGGCGGCGCGGAACGTGGTGGTCACGCCCTGCAGTTCCGGCCGCTGCCGCGCCGCGGCCAGGAAGGCCTGCAGCGCCGCGCCGGTGGCGCGCGGATCGCCGGCGCCGCGGTTCTGGATGTAGAACTCGAAGCCGCCGGTGGTGCCCAGCCCCGGGATTGACGGCGGGTTGAGCGCGAAGACGAAGCCGTCCTTGAACGCGGCGAACTGACGGTTCAGCCGCGGCAGCACTGCGAAGGACAGCAGCGACGGGTCGGCGCGCTCCTCGAACGGCTTCATCGACACGAACAGCACCGCGGCGTTGTTGCGGAACTGCCCGTCGACGAGGCTGAAGCCGTTGACCAGGGCCACGTCCTGCACGGCCGGGTCGGCCGAGGCGATCTGCTGCGCCCGGTCGGCGAGCGCCCCGACCACGCCCTGGCTGGCCGTGTCCGGCGCCTCGACGACGACGAAGAAGTAGCCCTGGTCCTCGTCGGGCACGAAGCTGCCCGGCAGGATGCGGAACATCAGCACGATGCCGGCGATCACCAGCGCGAAGGCGGCCAGCGCGATCGGCCAGCCCTGGATCGTGCGCGCCACCCCGCCGACGTAGCCGGAAGTCAGCCGCGCGAAGCCGTTCTCGAACCAGCGGAAGAAGCCCTTCTTCTCGCCGTGGTGCGCCTTGATGATGATCGCCGCCAGCGCCGGCGACAGCGTCAGCGCCATGATCCCCGAGATCACCACCGAGATGGCGATGGTGACCGCGAACTGCTGGTACAGGATGCCGGTGACGCCGCCGAGGAAGGCAACCGGCAGGAACACCGCCACCAGCACCAGCACGATCGAGATCAGCGCGCCGGCGATCTCGGTCATGGCCTTCTTCGACGCCTCCAGCGCCGACAGGCCGTGCTTGGTCATGTTGGTCTCGACGTTCTCGACCACCACGATGGCGTCGTCGACGACCAGCCCGATGGCCAGGATCAGGCCGAACATGGTCAGCATGTTGATCGAGAAGCCGAGCAGGTGCATGCCGATGAAGGTGCCGACGATCGACACCGGCACGGCGAGGATCGGGATGATGGTCGCCCGCAGCGACTGCAGGAACAGGAACACGACCAGGATCACCAGCACCACCGCCTCGAAGAAGGTGTGCACCACCTTGTCGATCGAGTTCAGCGTGAAAAGGCTCGTGTCGAGCGCGATCTTGTAGTCCAGCCCGGTCGGGAACTGCGCCTTCAGTTCCTCCATCCGCTGGCGTACGGCCCGCGCCGTCTCCACTGCGTTGGCGCCCGGCTGCTGGTAGATGCCGATGGTGGTCGCCGTCCGGCCGTTCATGCGGCTGGCGATCGAGTAGTCGCGCTTGGCCAGCTCCACCCGGCCGATGTCCTTGACGCGGACGATCGCCGTGCCCTGCTGCGCGGTGCGGACGATGATGTCCTCGAACTGTTCCGGCCGCGTCAGCAGCCCCTGCGCGGTGATCACGAAGGTCTGCTGCACGCCGGCCGGCGTCGGCTCGGCGCCGATCTGGCCGATGCCGAAGGTCTGGTTCTGGCCCTGGATCGCGGCGGCGACCTCCTGCACCGAGATGCCGCGCTGCGCCATCCGGTCGGGCCGCAGCCACACGCGCATGGCGATGTCGGGCAGGCCGAACACCGAGGCCCGGTTCGCGCCCGGCACCCGCTTCAGCTCCTCGAGCACGTACAGGTTGGTGTAGTTGTCGATGTAGGTCGAGCTGTAGCGGTCGTCGGGGGAGAAGACCGACAGCACCATCATCAGCGTCGAGGACTTCTTGTCGACCGTGATGCCCTGCTGCGTCACGACCTGCGGCAGCGTCGGCGCGGCCTGGCTGACGCGGTTCTGCACGTTGACCTGGTTGATGTCCGGGTTGCTGCCCGGCGTGAACACGACGTTGATCGTGACGTTGCCGGAGGACGAACTGATCGAGTTGAAATACAGCAGGTTGTCGACGCCGTTGATCTGCGCCTCGATCGGCGCCGCGACCGTGTTGGCGATCACCTCGGCGGTCGCGCCGGGATAGCGGGCGGTGATCTGGACCTGCGGCGGCGCGAGCTCGGGGTACTGCGCGATCGGCGCCACCCGCATCGCCACCAGGCCGCCGAGCAGGATCAGGATCGAGATGACCGACGACAGGATCGGCCGGTCGATGAAGAAGTGCGTGAACATGCGGCTACTTCTTCGCGTCGCCCGCGCTCACCGATGCCTTCTCCGCCCCGGCGGCGCCTGCCTGGCCCGGCTCGGCGATCTTCACCGGCCGGCCCGGCACGACCTTGAGCACGCCGTCGACCACCACGCGGTCGCCCGGATGCAGGCCGGCGGCGATGACGATGTCCTTCTCGCCGATGTAGTCGCCGACGACCACCGGCCGCACCTCGGCGATGCCTTCGGCGTTGACGACGTAGACCAGGTGCCCGTTGGCGCCCTGCTGCACGGCCAGCTGCGGCACGACGATGGCGTCCGGCCGCACCGCGCCCGTCAGGCGCGCGGTGACGAACATGCCGGGCCGCAGCTCCATCTTCGGGTTCGGCAGCACGCCGCGGACCATGAACGAGCCGGTGTCCTGGCTGAACGAAGGGTCGGCGAAGTTGATCCGCCCCGTGTGCGGATAGCGGGTGCCGTCGGACAGCACCAGTTCGATCCCGTAGTGCTGCTGCTTCGGCTCGACGATCTGCCCTCTGGCGATCATCTCGCGGTGCTTGGCGATCTGGTTCTGCGACACGCTGAAGGTGACCCAGATCGGGTCGATCGCCGCGACGTAGGTCAGGCGGGCATCCTGCGACTGCGCGTTCAGGTAGGCGCCCTCGCGCTGCAGCGCGCTGCCGGCGACGCCGGTCACCGGCGAGCGGATCGTGGCATAGCCGAGGTTCAGCTCGGCTTCGGTGACCTTGGCCTGCGCCGAGAAGACGGCGGCCTTCGAGGCGTCGTACTCGCCCTGCGCCTTGTCGAGGTCGGACTGCGACAGCGCGTTCTGCGCCGCCAGCGGCTTCACGCGCGCCAGCGTCGCCGCGGCCGTCTTGTAGCGCGCCTGCTGCGACTGCAGCTCGCCGCGCGCGGCCTCCAGTTGCGCCTTGAACGGTTTCGGGTCGAGCTGGAACAGCAGCTGGCCGTCGCGGACCAGGCTGCCTTCCTGGTAGGCGATCTTCTCGAGGAAGCCGGAGACGCGCGCCACGATGTCGACCTGCCGCGAGCTCTCCGTCTGTGCGACGAAGCTCGGCACGAAGGGAATCGTCTGCGGCTGCACCGTGATCACCGCGACCTCCGGCGCCGGCCGTTGCGGCGGCGGCTTAGCCTGCTTCGAGCAGCCGACGAGAAGGGCCGTGGCGACGGCGGCCACGGCGATCGCACGACGGGACGGTGTCGGGACGTTCATGAAGGCGAAGCCAGTCGGGGAGGAAGCGTCAGGCGATCGATCGGCCGCGCCGGACGGCGGCAGTCTGCCACAGTGACATTGCGCGGCCGGGCCGCGCCGCTGGCGTGCGTCAGCGCGGCGCGGCCGTCTCGGCCGGTGTGCCCCCGACGGCGGCTTGCGAGACGGCGGGCGCGTCGTCGAAGCTGCCGCCGAGCGCCAGGTGCAGGTTCACCCGCTGGACGCGCTGCTCGCTCTGCACGCGCAGCAGCGCGGTGCGCGCGGCGGCCAGCGCCAGCAGCTGCTGCTGCACGGCGCGCAGGTCGCCCGAGCCGACCCTGTAGCGGATGTTCGCGAGTTCGAGCGCGCGCGTGTTGTCGGCCACCGCCTGCGCGAGCAGCGCTTCGCGCGCGACGAGATTGAACTCCGCCGCCAGCGCGCTTTCGACCTCGCCGAAGGCGCGGGCGCCGACGCGGCCGTACTCGGCGATGGCCTGCTTCTGCTGGGCCGTGCGGATGTCTTCCTGCGCCTGCAGCTGGCCGCCGAGATACAGGGGCTGAAGCAGTCCGGCGCCGATGCTCCACACCGGGTTGTCGCGGTCCTTGAGCACGAACACGTCGCTGGAGATCGAGTTCACCGCCGCGGTCAGCGAGATGCGCGGCAGCTTGGCCGCCTTGGCTTCCTCGACACGGTAGAACGCCGCCGCCACGCGCCGTTCCGCCGCGACCACGTCCGGGCGGCGTTCGAGCAGCTCCGCCGGCATTCCCACCGGAACCGGACCCGGCAGCGCGGCAAGACTCGCCGGCACGTCGATCTGCGCCGCCGGATAACGGCCGGCCAGCGTCTCCAGCGCGCGCAGCGCCTGCCGGAAGGCGAGGTCGAGCGACTGCACGCTGTCGCGGTAGCCGGCCAGGCTCGCTCGCGCCTGCGTGACGTCGTATTCGTCGCCGACGCCCACGCGCAGCCGGTCCTGCGCGAAACCGAGCTGCCGCTCGGCCGCCGCGACCATTTCTTCGGCGTTCGCCTTCTGCAGCCGCGCCTCGGTGGCCAGGAACCAGCCCTTGGCGACCAGCGCCGCGATCGACTGCCGCGCGTACTCGGCGTCGAGTTCGGCCGATGCGTACTGGTCCTGGGCGGCCTGCTGGCCGGAGCGGATCCGGCCCCACAGGTCGAGTTCCCAGTTGATAAAGACCCCGACGCCCTGCACGCCGCTGGAATCAGCGCCCAGCGAGCCCTTGGCGAGCAGGTTCACCTGCGGATACAGCGTCCCGCCTGACAGGCGAACGTACGCCGCGGCTTCCTCGACCCGCGCGGCGGCGAGCCGCAGATCGGGGTTGAAGGCCAGCGCTTCGGCCACCAGCGCGTCGAGTCGAGCGTCCCTGAACGCCGCAAGCCAGCGGTCGGCGACCGCGCCGGAGCCGCCCGCCATCGCCGACCAGTGCTCCGTCAGCTGGTAGTTGGGCAGCGCCTGCGCGGCGACGTCCTCGCGCGCCGGCGGCGGCTTCAGCGCGCAGCCGGCCACCGCCGCCGCTGCGACGGCCGCCGCGATCAGCGAATAGGGCGCGCGCATCAGTGCAGCTTCAGCACGAGGATGTCGGTGATCGTGCCGATGCGCAGGATCACCATGCGCATGATGTGGATCGCGTGCGCACGTTCGGTGTAGATCGCGCCGGCGCCGACCGCGCCGGCGGCGAGAAAGAGATCCTTGTCGCGCGGCTCGACTTCGAGCTTGACCGGGAAGCGGCCCGGCACGATCGGAATGGCGCCGGTGGTGGGCAACTGGCCCGACTGCACGACCTGGCCCTGGCCCTGCGCCCAGACGATCGAGTCGACCTTGGCCTTGATGACCCGGCCGGGGTAGGTCTTCAGCGTGAACTCGGCGTGATTGCCGGGCTCGACCAGCCGCAGTTCGTTCTGCGCGTAGAAGGCGATGACCTGGTACTCCTCCTCGACGAAGCTCATCGCCGGCGCCACCGGGAAGGCGGTCACGAACGAGCCGGCGCGCAGCTGGACGTTGACGGCGTAGCCGTTGGCCGGCGCGTAGACGGCGGTCTGGTCGAGGTTCCACTGCGCGTTGGCGACGTCCGCCCGGCTGAGATCCACCTGCGCCTTGGCGGTGGCGACCTGCGCGCGCGCCGCGGCGACCGACGCCTGCTCGCCGTTGACCTGCCCCGACAGTTTCTGCGTCACCTGAGCCTCGTTGGCCACCGCGGTGGCGAGCTGGCCTTCGAGCTCGACGAGGTTCGCCTCGGCCTGCTCCAGCGCAAAGCGGTCGCCGGCGCCGGTGGCCACCAGCTCGCGGTTCTGCTTCACGCGCAGCCGCGCCAGTTCGAGCTTCGGCCGCAGCGCCGCGACCTGCCCGCTGGCGGACTTCAGCTGTTCCTGAAGCTGCCGTGCGCCTGCCGTCGCATCGACGAGCGCGGCGCTGGCCTGCGCGAGCTTGGCCTCGTCGGCGGCGAGCTTCGCCTTGGCCGCGTCGAGCTCGATCTGGTACTGGGCCGGATCGATGCGGAACAGCAGTTCGCCCTTCTGCACCAGCCGGTTGGGCTCGACCGGCACCTCGAGCACCCGGCCGCGCACCTGCGGGATCACCTGCACGACGTACTTGATCACGCGCACGTCCGACGACGACGGCGCGACCACGTTCAGCGTCAGGACCAGCGCGGTCAGGGCGACGATCGGA
>JRYF01003913.1_pt1 | contig 10582 bp, 9 predicted proteins | sample 235331 | NCBI WGS metagenome assembly JRYF01 (sample SAMN03074217, study PRJNA261475) | activated sludge metagenome | biome: Wastewater Treatment Plant; feature: Wastewater; material: Activated sludge; isolation source: activated biomass of a wastewater treatment plant treating hydrocarbon... ... | reverse complement strand
CTGCCGGGCCTTTGCTTTTTCTGCGATTGCTTTTTTTGCAATATGCCATCAACTTCCGAAATCGTCGAAGGCGATGTTCTCTTCCGGTACGCCGAGGTCGCCGAGCATCTTTTGAACGGCGGACAACATGAGGGGCGGGCCGCAGAGGTAATATTCGATCTCCTCCGGTTCCGGGTGATTTTTGAGGTAATTTTCAAAAACCACTTGGTGGATGAAACCGACAGGGCCGGTCCAGTTGTCTTCGGGCAACGGCTCGGAGAGGGCGATATGGTAGGAGAAGTTGTCAAATTCCTTCTCGATTTCACGGAAGTCCTCGGTATAAAAAAGTTCACGTGAAGAGCGGCCCCCGTACCAGTAGCTCACCTTCCTGTCCCTGGTTTTCAGGGTGTGGAACAGGTGGAAGATATGAGAGCGGAGCGGAGCCATGCCCGCACCACCACCGATATAGACCATTTCCTTTTTGGTGGGCTTGATGAAAAATTCGCCATAAGGGCCGGAAATCGTCACCTTGTCGCCGGGCTGGCGGGTGAAAACAAAGCTTGAGCAAATACCGGGATTGACGGACATCCACGTTTTGGCAGCCCGGTCCCAGGGCGGCGTGGCGATGCGGATGTTGAGCATGATGATATTGCCTTCCGCCGGGTGGTTGGCCATGGAATAGGCCCGGAATTGCGGCTCGTCGTTTTTCATTTTGAGGCCCCACATTTGGAAAGTGTCCCATTCTTTTTGGTACTCGTCGGGCTTTTTGTCCGTCATGCGGGGGTGGGCGGTAATATCAATTTCTTTGAAATCGCACTCGATCACGGGCACATCAATCTGTATGTAGCCGCCCGATTCAAAGTCGAGGTGTTCGCCTTCTGGCAATTTCACCACAAACTCTTTGATGAAAGTGGCCACGTTGTAGTTGGAGACCACTTCACATTCCCACTTTTTGATGCCAAAAATTTCCTCCGGCACCCGGATGCGCATATCGGAACGCACTTTCACTTGGCAGGCAAGGCGTTCGTGTTCAGCGACTTCCTTGCGGCTGAGGTGGTTCAATTCGGTCGGCAGCACATCGCCACCACCTTCGTCCACTTTGCAACGGCACATGGCACAAGTGCCGCCGCCGCCACAGGCAGAGGGAAGGAACACGTTCACGTTGGAAAGTGCAGAAAGCAGGGAACTGCCGGGTTTCACGATCAGCGGTTTCTCTTCGTCCCCGTTGATGATGATTTTCACGTCGCCCTGCGGCACGAGCTTGGATTGTGCAGCAATCAGCCCGAACGTTAGCAGCAGGATGACTGCCGTAAAAGCAAGAGCACCCCACACCACGAACATTACATCAAATAGAAAAATCATTGTATTGTGTTGTAATTGCCTGATTGATAAGTTGTTATCAGCCAGGGCTGTGGTTTTACCTTATGAAATACCGACCCGCAAAACGGGATTGGTCTTTTTCAAAAAACAATAAAGCTAAACATCGCCAACAAACAGGCCCCACAATGTGCTTAGGAATGATAATAAAAAAACTTGCAAGTTTTGCTCATCCAAAAGCACAGGCAGGAGGAGGTTTGATAAAAATAAATCCAACAATTTATTTTTCTTTCGTTCCTTACTGCATATAGTTCGCCGGATTGATACCCATCAAACTCATAAATGCCATGCCCATCAGACCAGTGAGGATGAAGGCGATGCCGAGTCCACGCAGTGGAGCGGGCACAGCACTGTAACGAATCTTTTCACGAATGGCGGCAATGACCACGATGGCAACGAAAAATCCCGTCCCTGAACCAAACCCGAAAGTGGCCGCTTCCGCAAAATTGTATTCCCGTGCCACCATAAAAAGCGCACCGCCGAGGATGGCGCAGTTCACCGTGATGAGCGGGAGAAATATGCCCAGCGAATTGTAGAGCGCCGGCGAGAATTTCTCGATAACCATTTCGACCAACTGCACGGAGGCGGCAATGGTCGCTATGAACAGCAAGAAACGCAGGAAGGTAAGGTCGGTTTGGAACATGCCGTTCGGGCCGAGCACTTTTTCGTTTATCACCCAGTTGATGGGCACGGTAAGCGTTAGCACGAAGATGACGGCAGCCCCCAAGCCGACGGCAGTTTTCACGGACTTGGATACCGCCAAGTACGAACACATGCCGAGAAAGTAGGCCAATACCATGTTTTCGATGAAAACAGACTTGAGAAATATGTTGAGTAAATCGCCCATTTTTAAAGAACGGTGAATGGTGAATGATTAAAGGTGAATCTCCAGTTGCTGATCAAATTCAACTGACATCAACCAGTTTTTGGTTTCGGGCACGCTGTATCCAGATAATGACACCGATGACGAACAGTGCCGCTGCCGGGAGTACCATCACGTTGTTGGGCATGTACCAGCCGAAAAGCGGATTGGTCGTCGTGTTGATGAGATATTCGCTGGAGTTGCCGATGATTTTGTAATCCATCAAGCTGCCTTTTCCGAAAAGTTCCCTCGCAGCCGCCACCATGATGAGAATGATGCCATAGCCTGCACCGTTGCCGAGTCCATCGAGGAACGATTTCCAGGGCTTGTTGGCCATGGCAAAGGCTTCCAGGCGGCCCATCACGATGCAGTTGGTGATGATGAGGCCAATATAGACGGACAATTGTTTCCAGATAGGATAATTGGCAGCCTTGAGCACTTGCTCGACGACCGTCACCAGGAAGGCAATCACGACCAACTGTACAATCATCCGTATCTGCTTGGGGATGCCCTTGCGCAGGAACGAAATGGTCAGGTTGGCAAATGCCATGACGAACGTGGCGGAAAGGGCCATGATAAGGGCCGGCTTTACGAGCGTGGTCACGGCCAGGGCAGAGCATATACCCAGCACCTGCACGGTGATCGGGTTGTTGTCGTTCAGGGGATCGGTAAGCAGCTTGCGCTCTTTTTTCCCGAACAAGGGTTCTTTTTCCTGTACTGCTTTGGTTTCGACTTCAGCCATAACTTTTTTATTTTAATTGCTTGATTGCTGTTTCTGTATCATGTACGAAATAAGATGCAACTCCTTTCCCATTGAGCGCTCAACCATCCAACCATCCAACCATCCAAATCATTTCTTCAAACTCTTGAAATAAGGCAGATAGACCTTCAATCCGTTGTCCATCATTTCGGTCACGCCATTGCAGGTAATAGTGGCACCTGCGATAGCATCAACCTGGTGATCGGGCTTTTTCACGCCACCCTTCACCACGGCAACCGAGACATAATCCCCGCTTTTATCATAAATCTGCCTGCCGATAAATTGCTGCTTGAATGCAGGGTTGTCCTTTATTTCAGCACCGAGGCCTGCGGTTTCGGTCACGTGATCGAAAGACACACCGGCGATGGTGTTGAAGTCGTCCTTGAAGGCAATGGTGCCCCAGATTTTGTCCCAAAGACCGTTGCCACGAACAGAGGCAAGATAAAAACTGCCCGTTGACCCCTTAAAAACATAGAGCGGGTAAAGGCGTTCACTCGCCGGCTTCTTTTCTTCTTTGGCCATGTCAATGGATTCGGCCTGTACGCCCTCCACGGGTTTGCCGTTGGCATCCAACGTGATCTGTTCGATGCTTTGGTCAAACAGGGCGAGTACCTCTTGATCGGACATTTTATCCAGATCGGCCCCCAAATGTTCCTTGATGGCGCTGAGAATATCCCTTTTTTTGAAAACCACTTCATTGGCTTCGTGGATAGGCCGGAGGCCCGTGACAATGACGGCCAATACAACCGACACGATGAGTGTCATGATGACGGTATAGACGGTGATGTACTTATTGCTGTACATGTTTTATCTTGAATATTGCGAACCTCGGGTACGGGAAACGGCGCTTTTTGATTAACTGGAAAAGGCCGGCCCGTCCAGCGGATTCGTGTTTGTGAATTATGCAACTTGCTTGGCGCGCTTCAACCGGCGGTTGATATTGGCCTGAAGCACGTAGTGGTCAATGAGCGGGGCAAATACGTTCATAAACAAAATGGCGAGCATCCAGCCTTCCGGGTAGGCGGGGTTCATTACCCGGATGATGATGCCCAAGGCCCCAATGAGAAAACCATAAATCCATTTGCCGGTATTGGTTCCCGATGCAGTTACCGGGTCGGTGGCCATGAACGCCATGGCAAACCAGAAACTGCCGATGTAGAAATGATAGTACCAGGGGATGTTCATATAATTGTCAAAACCCCAGGCATTGAAGATGATGGCCATAAAAGCAGCACCGAACAGGCATGAGACCATGATGCGCCAACTTGCTATGCCGGTTGCGGCCAACATGAGTGCCCCGACGATAATGAGCGGTTTGCTTGTTTCTCCAATGGAGCCTGGTATGGCTCCCCAGATCATTTGCAGCGGAGAATAGTGGGCCGTCACTTGGTCCCAGCCTTGATAGGCCAAGGCCAACGGTGTGGCCCCTGTGAAGCCGTCGGCCACGGGACCTCCCCCCGCCCCAAAAGTGGGCAGCCCAAGCCCTCGGAACAGCCAATCGAATGCGCCGTGTGCCCAACCGTAGGATTCGCCCATAGCCTGTGCGCCCACATACTCGATGCCCGATACCCAGCATTGATCGCCAGAGATGGTAGTCGGATAGGCAAAGAATACGAAGACCCGCGCCAGCAGGGCAATGTTCACGACGTTCATGCCCGTGCCGCCAAAGGCTTCTTTGCCCAACAATACAGCAAAGGCTACCGCAAGCGCCAGTATCCACAACGGAATATCCGGGGGCATAATGAGCGGAATGAGCGCACCCGACACAAGGAAACCTTCCTCGATAGCGTGGCCTTTTTGAGCAGCATAATAAAACTCGATGCCAAGCCCCACGATATGCGTCACGATGAAAATCGGAAGCATCTGGATAAGCCCGTAGGCTATTTTCAGGTGAACGGCTTCGAGAAAAGCAGTGTACTGGCCCAATGCCACAAAATGCTGGTGGCCAATGTTGTAAGTGCCAAAAAGGTAGCACAGTTGCAGGGCGATGACCACCGTGAACATGGTGCGTTTGAGATCCATCCGGTCGCGGATGTGTACACCTTGTCCCTTGGTCACGGAATTGGGCGTAAAGAGGAAAGTAAAGAACCCGTCGAAAAGCGCGTGAAGGAGTTTCTTGTCCTTCGGTGGTTCAAACTTTTTAACTTTTTCGGCTAATTTGTTCATTTATCGTTGTGCATTGATATTTATTCATTGGGCGTTATACAGCCGACCTATGAGGGGAGTCTGTCGCCTCGTCATGGCCGACTTACAACTAACCTCATCCTTGTTCGTGCATCATGTCCAGGCCTTTGCGCAGGATTTGCTGCAACGGTTGCTTGGAGGTGCAAGCGAACTCGCACAAGGCGACATCCTCTTCAATCAATTCGTAGATACCCAGCCCTTCCATTTTTTCGTAATCGTTGGTCAAAATGGCCTTCATCAAGTGCTGCGGATAAATGTCCATCGGCAGCATGTCTTCATATTGACCCGACATGACGAAAGCGCGCCTTTCGCCTTTGGTGTTGGTGTCCGCTTTGTAGGTCGTGTCCGGGAAAATCCAGCCGGGCAGCGCTTTCGAGGTGCTTGGCGATGCAAGGTCGGGAAGCAGCCAGCCGAACAATTCGTAATGGTCGCCTTCTTTCAGCACCGTGATCTGGTCGTCGAAGAAGTTAAGGAAGCTGTTCACATCTTTTTTCTGACCGGAAAGCACATCACCGGATATGATGCGAACATTGTCACCGGCCACATTGCCCTTGAGCAGATCGGCAATATTCGCCCCGGTGTAGGTACGAACATATTTGGGTGCATTCAGTTCAGCGCCGGTGAGGGCAACGATGCGTTCGGCGTTGTAGCGGCGTTCCGTCAGCAGCGCGCCGAGTGTGATGACTTCTTGAACGCCCAGTGTCCACACGCACGACTTGGAAGTGAGCGGGGCGATATGATGTATTTGGATACCGACGTTGCCGGAGGGGTGTTTGCCCTGGAACCAACGCTTTTCAACCCCCTTTGCTTGGGTGAAAACATCGGAGGGCGGGGTGGAGTCATTGGCGTTCAAGCCGAGATAGACCTTGCCTTTTGTCAGTTTGGCCAATATGTCCAGGCCCCTTTGAAATGCCTCGCCTTTGCCCTGCACGACCAGGTTCTGGTCAGGGGCCAAAGGAGCAGTGTCAAAAGTAGAAACGAATATGTTGTCGGGTATGTCGGTATAGCTTGCCGAGACATCGTAAGGCCGCTGGCGGATGAGTGCCCAACCTCCCGTGTCGAGCAGGAAATTGACGAGGTCTTCCCGCGTGCTTTTTTCCAGGTTAAAGACTGGCAATTCGCGGTACTTCATCTCTTTATCGGCCAAAATGACGACCTCAGTGATAGCACGGCGCTCGCCCCGGTTCACGGCAATCACTTCTCCGCTAACAGGAGCGACATACTTGAGTTCTGTATTTGTTTTATCGAAAAACAGGTGGTCGCCTGCTTTAACTGTATTGCCCACTTCGACAGCCACGCGGGGGATGGGAGCCAATCCCCTGAAATTGGGGGGCTGCATGGCGAAAGTCAACGCTTTCACGTTTTCGTCCACCTTGCCCGCAGCAGCGCCTTCAAGCCGAATGTCAAACCCTTTGCTCAAAGTGACGACTGAACCGTTGGCATAACCTGGAGTCTTGGGCTTGAACAGCTCGCCCGCACCGGGAAATATCGAAACACCGGCATCGTCTTTCACCCCCGATTTCCTGGCTTCAAGCCGTAGCAAGTTGTCAGAAACCTGGATGATGACAAAAAAGGCGATGAGCACCACGATGGCAAGAAGCGTAAAGGTGAATGTATCGGAACCGCTACTACCAGAAGCCTGGGCCTGGGCCAATTGTTGGGAGAAAAGGAAGGTGACAAACAGGATAAGAAGCCTCGTATAACCCTTTTTCATTCTTCAGATCAATTAAATAAGGAATAACTGCCGATTGTCAGATCGCTCATTTTCAAAGGCTTAGGCATGGAACAGAGTCTTTGCTTACCAATAGTCCCCATTCTTGCGGAAGACCTTTTCAAAAGTGGCGCAAAGTTAAAAAAGGTTTGATTTTAGGGAACTTAACCCAAATGCAAACTTAAATACAAGGTCTATTTAGATTTAATTCAAATAACGCCACTTGCTTTTTTTAAAGTGTATCAATCGTAACTCTTTAATCGCTGTATGGTTTGCTCCAACATTTCATCTGTAAAATTAAGGTGGGTGACGAAGCGCACGGTCGTTGGGCCGAACGGAGCGGCAAGGATGCCGTCTGCTGCTATTTTTTTCAAAAAAACCTCCGCCGTGAGGCGCGGCCGCAAATCGAAGATGACGATATTGGACTGCACTGGGCGGACGCTTTCGACCCAGGGAAGGCTTTGAAGGGTTTCGCCGAGCGCTTTTGCCCTGTTATTGTCCACCTTTAGGCGGGCGATGTGATGGTCGAGCGCATGAATGCCCGCAGCGGCGAGGTAGCCCGCCTGACGCATACCTCCCCCCATGACCTTGCGGACGCGTCGGGCCTGCACGATGAAATCCCGGCTGCCGATGAGCAGGGAACCGACCGGAGCGCCCAAGCCTTTTGACAAGCAGATTGAAACACTGTCGAAAAGCAGGCCCCAGTCCTGTGTTGTTTCGCCCGTTTCCACCAGGGCATTGAAGAGGCGTGCTCCGTCGAGGTGGAGCAACAGGCCCCGCTCCCGGCACAGGCGGGCAATGGGCCGCACTTCATCCAGTGTGTAAATGCTCCCACCTCCTTTATTGGCCGTATTTTCGAGAACCACCAAACGGCTGAGCGGGAGCCAGTCGTGTACAGGCTTGATGGCCGCTTCCACCATTTCTGCCGTGATCTTGCCATTCACACCGGCGATGAGATTCACGCCCACCCCGGAGTTGAAAGCATAGCCGCCCGTTTCATACTGATATATGTGTGAAAAGTGGTCGCAGATCACTTCGTCCAATGGGCGGGTATGCACCTTGATGGCAATTTGGTTGGTCATGGTGCCCGAAGGACAGAACAAGGCGGCTTCTTTTCCGAACATGGCGGCAACCCTGTCCTGCAAGGCGTTCACGGTCGGGTCTTCACCGAACACGTCGTCGCCCACTTCTGCGGCCATCATGGCCAACAGCATGTCGGGAGTAGGTTTGGTCACGGTATCGGAGACTAGGTTGATTTGTGTGGGATACTTCATTCTGCCGGTTTTGTCAGTACTGAAACTGTTTATGTAGTCATATAACCTTGGCTGCTTCGGTTATCCATGATAGTAATGTTATTGCCCTATCGAGGTGACACCTCAAAATGGAAGTTACCAAAGGCCCAAAATTACAAGGCTGCCTGCCATTTCGAGGCATCGCCTGATGAATACTTTCAAACAAATCCACGATCTGCTAAACGCAGGCTTCAACCATGCCCAATGCGAGCCGTTAAAATCCGTTAATCCACGGTTAAAAAGCATTAAGCGTGTGGCATTTGCCACAATTACAGGAGTATTTTCGTCCGAATTGAAATAGGGGAAAACCCATTGCAGAGGTATCTTCTTTTCAAACGTATCACTTTCAACAGTTAAAGATATTTTATGAAAACGCTAAAGATGATTGCATTTGCGCTGATCGGCGCAGCGCTGCTAAGTTCCTGCAGCAACCGGTTGACATATTTCACGAAAGACCTGCAAGACCGTTATCGCTGGTCGGACGAAGAACTCAAGCGCATTCAGTTTTATGTTTCCAGGGACATTGTGCTGAAGCGAGAACTGACCGGCGGTTCATCGGGCATCGTCTCGGGCAGAATCAAGGTGGAGGACGGTCGCCGCATTGAAGAGGTCGTCATCCGAAAGGGAACGCCGGGAGCGTATATATTCAGTCCAAAAAACGACCGGTTTGCCGTCAGCTTCGAGGCGGGCGACGACAACTTCCTCATGTTCGGCCCCAGCCCCAAGTACAGCGACCGCTATGTGGTACTGGCATCCGATTGGAGCAGGAACAGCGGGGAAGTGACCTATGGCGACAAAAAATGGAGGGTTTCCTCCGAAGCCGCTTACGCTGCCCTGCTGGTGGATTTGCGGAAAATAAGCAAAGTGGAGCGCCAGCAGCGGGTGGTGAAAGGCAGGAAGGTTGGTTGACAACTGCTTGCAGAGATTGTTGTGCATTGGCTTTTTCGTCCCAAAAAAGCCATATCCTTGCGGGGGTGTTTTTCCCTTCACAACTTCGCCATGCCCAAGTACATTTCACTGAAAAAAGGCGGATGGAGCCTTGCGCTCTGGTCGGTCATACCGGCAGCGTTCATCGGGCCGGGCACGGTAGCCACGTGTGCCAGTGCCGGTTCGGGTTTTGGGCTGACGCTGTTATGGGCATTGTTATTTTCGGCCCTTGCCACCTTTGCATTGCAGGAAGCGGCAGCGCGCATCACGATAGCGTCCGGCAAAAACCTGGGCGAGGTGATCGCTTTGAAATACAGGGGTCGTTGGGCCGGTTTGCTCAAAACACTGCTTTTTGGAGCCGTGGCGCTGGGTTGTTCCGCCTATCAGGCCGGCAACATACTCGGTGCTGTGTCGGGGCTTGCGCTCTTGACAGAAGGTCAGCAAAGCATCTGGGTAATCGCACTGGGCACGGTGGCGGCCCTGCTGCTTTGGCAGGGCAACATGAGAGCCATAACCGGGGTGCTGGCAGCGATCGTATTCCTGATGGGAGTGGTGTTCGCAGTTGTAGCCCTGCGCACGGGAACTGCTCCATCAGCGGTGCTGACCAATGCCATCACGCCCAAGTTCCCGGCGGGTTCCGGCCTCATCATCGTCGGGCTGATCGGCACGACGGTAGTTCCGTACAATCTTTTTCTGGCAAGTGGCCTGAGCAGGGGGCAGCAAGTAGGCGAGATGCGCCTGGGCATCGGATTGGCCGTATTGATCGGCGGCATCATATCGGCAGCGATCTTGTTGTCGGGTACGCTGATATCAGGCGATTTTTCCTTCCCGTCGCTTGCCGGCGCACTTTCCGGCAAACTGGGAACCTGGGCCAGCTCCTTTTTCGGCATCGGTCTTTTTGCGGCGGGGGCCAGTTCATCCGTTACAGCGCCCCTTGCGGCGGCCATTACGGGGCAGGCGCTGTTTGGAGGTGAAAACGGCCAGTGGTCGCCCCGTTCACTCCGTTTCAGGGCGGTTTGGGCAAGTGTCCTTTTCATCGGATTGGGATTTGGCCTATCTGGAATAAAGCCTGTGCCTGCCATCATAGCCGCGCAGGCCGTCAACGGGTTGCTGCTTCCTGCCGTTGCTGTCTTTCTCCTTTTGGCCGTCAACGACCGTCAACTCCTGCCTGCCCGCTACGCCAACGGCCCGTTACGCAATACCGCCTTGATAGCCGTCACGGCCATCGCCGCCATGTTGGGCGCTTACAATATATGGCGGGCTTTTGGCGGGTAGTGATTTGCGCTTGCATCCGCAAAAACGAATACAAGCGCACATCATCACCCGACGGTTCCTCATCAAAAGTAACTATTCAGCAAGGTTTGGTTTTTGTGAAAAATTGAAAATTTTTCACAAAAACCAAACTGAATACACTGTAAACTAAGTCTTGTTAACAGGGGTTAGGGGCGGAACGCCCCAAAGATCCCCCCTCCCCGACGAGCCGCCGAGCT
>JRYF01000431.1_pt1 | contig 10582 bp, 9 predicted proteins | sample 235331 | NCBI WGS metagenome assembly JRYF01 (sample SAMN03074217, study PRJNA261475) | activated sludge metagenome | biome: Wastewater Treatment Plant; feature: Wastewater; material: Activated sludge; isolation source: activated biomass of a wastewater treatment plant treating hydrocarbon... ... | reverse complement strand
GAACGAACTGGAGCCCCTTCTCGGAGGGGGCTCGGGGGAGCCCACGGAAATCGGGGCGCCAGACCCAAAGCGGCCGCAGGCCGCTTTGGGTCGCCGGCGGCCTTCCATCCACGCATCACCCTCGCGCCTCCCGCCACAACCCCAGCTTCTCCTGCGCCACGCGGTCGGAGTACGAGAAGATCGCCCAGTCGTTGCGCGCGTGCAGCGTGTAGGGCATCCACCCCGGCACCACCGCGATGTCGCGCGGCCCCATGTCGAACACCTGTTCGCCCACGCGAAGCTCGCCCTGCCCTTCCACCGTGGTGAACACCATGCTGTCGCTGCTGCGGTAGGGCTGCGTCACGAAGCCGGCGGGCAGCAGCCGCACCATGGTGGCCATCGTCGGCATGGCCCAGCCGCCGTCCACCGGGTTCACGTAGCGCATCAGGTGGCCGGTGTGGGCGTCGGGCGCACCGGCCTTCGTCAGCGCGTGCAGCGCCTCGCGCGTGCGCGCCCAGGGGTAGTTGAAGACCGGCGAGTTGAGGCTGCGCGCGACATGGCCCACCGGCAACAGCCCGCTGCCGTAGCGCGCCAGCGCGTCGCCCACCGGGCGCTGCACCGGTGCCTCGGCCTGATCGTGGTCCTCGCGGAAGGTGCTGCCGAAGAAGGCGCACAGCGGGATGTCCAGGCCGTCCAGCCACACCATCGGCCCATCGGCCTCGTGGCCATGGTGGTGCCAGGTCCAGCTCGGCGTGATGACGAAGTCGCCGGGCTGCATGATCGTCCTCTCGCCGTCCACCGCGGTGTAGGCGCCGGCACCTTCCACCACGAAGCGCAGCGCGCTCTGCGTGTGGCGGTGCGCCGGCGCCACCTCGCCCGGCAGGATCAGCTGCAGCCCCGCGTACAGCGTGTTCGTGATCTGGGAGCTGCCGCGCAGCGCCGGGTTCTCCAGGATCAGCACCCGGCGCTCGGCCTCGGCCGCGGAGATCTGCCGGCCCGACTCCATCACGTGCGGCCGCAGTTCGTCGTAGCGCCACCGGTGCGGCACCAGCGCATGCACCGGCGCCTTGGGCACCAGCGCCTTCAGGCGGGTCCACAGCGGCGCCAGGTGCTGTGTGTCGGCGCGGGCGTAGAAGGCCTCGCGGTCGTCGGAACCGGCGTCAGCGTCGGAGGTCGTCGTCACGGCCAGGTCGGTTTGCGCAAGAGATCGTTTAGCGCCGGATGATGGCGAGGATTCGCGCGCCGTGGGGCGGCGCTCCGGGTTAGCCCCGAGCCCGCGCCGCCCGCCGCGCCGTTCCGGCCGTGCGAGGCGACGGTCACGGTGCTCGCGCAGAATCGGCGCATGTCCATCCCGACACCGGCCACCCGCGTCGCGGCCGCACCGCAGGGTTCCGCAGCCGAGGTGTTCACCGCCTTCCTGAAGCTCGGCCTGACCTCCTTCGGCGGGCCGGCAGCCCACATCGGCTACTTCCGCACGGAGTTCGTCGAGCGCCGGCGCTGGCTGGCCGACGCCGACTACGCCGACCTCGTGGCACTCAGCCAGTTCCTGCCCGGCCCGGCCAGCAGCCAGGTGGGCATGGCGCTGGGCCTGCAGCGGGCAGGCTGGTGGGGGCTGCTGGCGGCGTTCCTGGGCTTCACGCTGCCGTCGGCGCTGGCGCTGATCGCCTTTGCCTACGGCGTGCTGCACTGGCCTGGCCTGGCGGGTTCCGGCGCGGTGCACGGCCTGAAGGTGGTGGCGGTGGCGGTGGTGGCGCAGGCGGTCTGGGGCATGGCACGCACGCTGTGCCCCGACCGGGCGCGTGCGGGCATCGCCTTTGCCGCCGCGCTCGGCGTGCTGGCGCTGCCCGGCGGCGCCAGCCAGGTGGGTGCCATCGTGGCCGGCGCCCTGCTGGGGCGCTGGTGCCTGGACCTGCCGGCCCTGCCGCCGCGCACCCACGTGGCGCTGTGCGTGTCCCGGCGCACCGGCGCCACGTTGCTCGCGCTGTGCGCCGCACTGCTGGTGGTTCTGCCGCTGGCCGCCGCTGCCTGGCCCGCGCGAGGGCTGCAGGCGGTGTCGGTGTTCTACCAGGCCGGCTCCCTGGTCTTCGGCGGGGGCCACGTCGTGCTGCCGATGCTGCAGGCGGGCCTGGTGCCGCCGGGCTGGGTGGACGCGCCGGGCTTCCTGGCCGGCTATGGCGCGGCACAGGCGGTGCCCGGGCCGCTCTTCACCTTCGCGGCCTACCTGGGGGCGGTGATGCCCTCGCCCTGGGGCGATGGCCCGGGCGGCTGGAGCGGAGGGCTGCTGATGCTGGGCGCGATCTTCCTGCCCGCCTTCCTGCTGCTGGCCGGTGCGCTGCCCTTCTGGGAAGCGATGCGCCAGCGCCCGGGCATGCAGCGTGCGATGGCCGGCATCAACGCCGCCGTCGTGGGCGTGCTCGGCGCGGCGCTCTACGACCCGGTGTGGACCAGCGCCATCGGCTCGCCGACCGACTTCGCCCTGGCGCTGGCCGCCTTCGGCCTGCTGGTGGTGGGCAGGGTCTCGCCGCTGTGGGTGGTGGCCGGGGCGGCGCTGGCGGGTGCCATGCTCGGACCCTAGTGCCCACCGGGCGATGCCGGGGCACCAGGGACGATGGGTGCGGCGCCCACGGGCAGGCCAGCCCCCCTTTATCACGTCGATCCTCAGTTTTTTTCGAACCATTCGTTCGCCAGTGCCATGGGCACGCCGCGCGAGCACGGCACACACACTCCCGCCCCGGGGTCGGAGGGCCGGCCACCCATGTCCATCGCGACAGGAGGATCACATGAAGGTTCGGATGTTCGCTGCTGCCGTGGCCGCCACGGCGTCGATGCTGTTCGCTGCCGCGCCTGCGGCGGCGCAGTCGCTCACCTCGGTCATCGCCGCGGCGCAGGCGCAACTCGGTGGGGAGGTCTACGACGCCAGCCGCGTCGGCAACCTGGCCGAGGTCGAGCTGCTGAGCAATGGCCGGCTGATCGATGCCATCCTCGTCCTCGAGACCGGCGAGCTGATCGCGTCGGAATCCTTCGGCACCGGCCGGCGGGCGGCCCAGGTCGGGACGGCGCTGAACCGTGCCGCGCTGACGCTGCCCGAAGCCATCGACGCGGCGCTGGAGGCGGTCGGACCGGGTGACGTGCTCGAGGCCGAACTGCGGGTGACGGGGCAGCAGAGCGGTCGCCAGTTCATCGTCGATGTGCGCACCGGCAGCGGCCTCTTCGACGTGATCGTCGACGCGGCCAACGGCAGGATCATCCGCATCATCCGCGACTGACGCGAGGCGGCCCACCGGCGGTGCGCCTCAGGTCCCCGAAGCCACGGGCACCAGCGCCGGCCGCGCCGCCCGGCCGGCCTGCGCCACCTGGCCGGCCACCATGTCGGCCGTCACCGCCGACAGCGTCCAGCCCAGGTGGCCGTGCCCCGTGTTGTAGAAGACGTTGGGGCGTCGGCCCGCACTCACGCGCGGCATCATGTCCGGCATCATCGGCCGCAGGCCGGCCCAGGGCACCACCTGCCGCGTGCTCACGCCCGGGAAGCACTGGTTCACCCAGTCGATCAGCGGCCGGATGCGGTCGGCCCGGATGTCGCGGTTGAAGCCGTTGAACTCCGCCGTGCCGGCGACGCGGAAGCGGTCCAGGCCCAGGCGGCTGGTGACGAGCTTGGTCTCGTCGTCCAGCAGGCTGACGGTGGGCGCGGCCTGCTGGCTCGGCGCGTCGTTCAGGGTCACCGTGATCGAGTAGCCCTTGACCGGGTACACGTTGACGCGGTCGCCCAGCTGCGCCGCCAGCGCGCGGCTGCCGACGCCCGCACAGACCACCAGGCCGTCGAAGTGCTGCACCTGCTCGCCGCCCTCGCCCACGGTGGTCACGCTGGCGCGCGCACCGTCGCTGGCCAGCCGGCGCACCGAGGCACCGAAGCGGAAGTGCACGCCGTGGCGCTCGGCGGCCGCCGCCAGGCCGACGGTGAACTTGTGGATGTCGCCGGTGGAGTCGCTCTCGGTGTAGAAGCCGCCGTGGTAGGTGCCGGCCAGCGTGGGCTCGATGGCGCGCATCTCCTCGGGCGTGACGGCGCGGCGCGGCAGGCCGCCCTCGGCCAGCAGCGTGCTCACCTGGGCCGCATGGTCGAAGCCCGCCTTGTCGCGGTAGATGTGCAGGATGCCCTGGCGCTTGAGGTCGAAGTGAATGCCCTCGGCCTCGGCCCAGGCGAAGAGGTGCTGGCGCGCGGCAATGGCCAGGCGCGCCGTGGCCACGGTGTTGTGCCGGTAGCGCGGGATGCTGGCGACGAACTCGGCGAACCACGACAGCTTGTGCCAGCTGGGCTTGGGGTTCACCAGCAGCGGCGCGTCGCTGCGCAGCATCCACTTCAGGCCCTTGAGGATGGTGGACGTGTGCGTCCAGACCTCGGCGTTGGAGGCCGACAGCTGCCCGCCGTTGGCGAACGAGGTTTCCATCGCCGCGTAGCGGTGCTGCTCGAACAGGGTGACGTCGAAACCGCGCTGGCGCAGCGCGTAGGCGGTGGTGACACCGGTGATGCCACCGCCGATGACGGCAATCGTCTTCATGGTCCAGGTTCCTTCTTCCATCGTCGGGGTTGCGGCCGCCCCGGCAAACGGTCGATGCCGTGCCGGTGGCGTGCCCCCTCTGTTTGGAACCTGAGAGATTCGCGGCGCCGGGCGCGCCGGCAGGCCACTTGCTCCTGCGGTGGCCCGGCGGACGGCGCCGGGCGCTCTTCAGAGATTTCAGCGTCGAACGGTCCTGGGGCCTGAGAGTTTCCGGGGCGGTTGCTCCTTCGGCGCCGGCCTGCCTGCAGATCGACAGGCGGCCGGGCTCTCCCGATCGACGGGCGGGTTTGGGGGCTGGCGTGACGACGTGCGGCGAACGGCTCCTATCGCATCCACTGCACCAGCAGCAGGCTGATCGACGGGAAGGCCACCAGCAGCGCCAGGCGCACCAGGTCCACGGCGATGAAGGGCACCAGGCCACGGAAGATGTCGGCCACCTTCACCTGCGGCAGGTTGGCCTTGAGCACGAAGACGTTCATGCCGATCGGCGGCGTGATCAGGCCGATCTCGGTGAGCACGACGACGACGATGCCGAACCACACGAGGTCGAAACCCTGCGCCACAAGCGTGGGCGCGAACAGCGGCACGAAGATCAGGATGATGGCCATCGCGTCCATCACGCAGCCCAGCAGCAGGAACACCGCCAGGATGACCAGCAGCGACTCGGTGCGCGACAGGCCGGAGCCCTGCACGGCGCCGAGCAGCGCGTCGGCCAGGCCCGAGAACGACACCAGTTGCGAGAACAGCATGGCGCCGAAGAGCACGGTGTAGAGCATCACCGAGGTGTTGGCGGTGGAGAGCAGCACCTCGCGCAGGCGGGCCCAACCCAGCCGACGCTGCACGGTGGCCACGATCACCGCGCCGCCGGCGCCGATGCCGCCGGCCTCGGTGGGCGTGAACCAGCCCAGGTACAGGCCGCCGAAGATCAGCCCGAACAGCGCCACGAAGGGCCAGACGCCGCGCAGCGATTCGCGGCGCTCCTGCGCGCTGGCACGTTCGCCGCGCGGCGCGTGCTCCGGCTTCCACCAGGCCACCGCGGCGATGGCCAGCATGTACAGCGCCAGCCCCAGCAACCCCGGCAGCACACCGGCGACGAACAGCTCGCCGATGTTCTGCTGCGTCAGGATGCCGTAGATCACGAGGATGATGGACGGCGGGATCAGGATGCCCAGCGTGCCGCCGGCGGCGATGGTGGCCGAGGCCAGGCGGTCGGAGTACCCGTACTTCTTCATGCTCGGGTAGGCCACCCGCGACATCGTGGAGGCGGTGGCGAAGCTCGAGCCGCACACGGCGCTGAAGCCGCCGCAGGTCACCATCGTGGCCAGCGCCAGCCCGCCGCGCACCGAGCCCAGGAAGGCATTGGCGGCGCGGAACAGGTCCTGCGAGATGCCGGTGCGCGTCAGCACGTCGCCCATCAGGATGAACAGCGGCACCACGGCGAGGTCGTAGGAGAACACCGCCTCGGTCAGCGTCAGCGGGATCATCGTCATCGCCGCGCCGAAGCTGTTGACCGCGGCAATGCCGGCGATCGACACCGTCAGCAGCGCGAAGGCCAGCGGCACGCGCAGGAAGGCCAGCAGCAGCACGGCCGCCAGGCAGATCAGGCCGATGGTCATGATCCGAACCCCTCGTCCTCGGCGTGCGGCCGCGGCGGCGCGACGAACAGCGCCGCCACCGCCGCCACCGCGGTGGTGGCCGCCATGAAGGCGTACATCCAGGCCCGCGGGATGGTCAGCGCGGGGCTGACCTCCTGGATGGCCTGGGCTTCGGCCACGGACAGGACGTACTGCCACGCGATCAGCCCCAGCACCGTGGCCACCAGCACGTCCACCGCCTTGTGCCACCACCACAGGCCCGGCCGCAGCAGCCAGGCATCGAGCAGGTCGATGCTCAGATGCGCACGGCGCGCCGTCAGCAGCGGCAGGCCGGCGAACACGATCACCGCCATCAGGTGCTCGGTGATGTCGTTGGCGCCGAACACAGGGGTGTTGAACAGGCGCCGGCCGACCACGTCGACGAAGGTCAGCACCACCATTGCGGCCAGGCTGGTGACCAGCACCGCACCGATGGCGTTGCGCGTGGCGCGGCCGATGCCCTGCAGCGTCGTCATGGCGGTGCCTTGTGATGCGGGCGTGTCAGCTCACTTCACCAGCGCGCGGTACTGCTGCTCGTAGTAGCCCACCATGGCGCCGTAGTCGGCCACGCCGAACGACGGGCCCTGGGCCTGGAGGTCCTGCAGCATGGCGCCGCGCACGGCGCGGATCTTCGCCAGCAGCGCCGCGTTCGGCTGCCCGAAGGCGTGGCCCTGGGCACGCATCTTCGCCTCGGCGGCCTGGTTCTGCGCGTCGAAGGCCTGGCCCCAGCGGCGCGACAGCGCCTCGCCCGAGACCTTCAGGATCGCCGCCTGGTCCTCGGCAGACAGGGCCTTGAACTTGCGCTCGTTCATCACGAGGAAGAACGCGGCGTCGTACAGGCCGTCGGGCACGATGCTGTGGTGCTTGAGCTTGCCGTCGAGGCGGAAGTTCACCACCGACTCCACCGGGTGCAGCGACGCGTCGATGGCACCGCCTTCCAGCATCTCGTAGGCCTTGGTGGCCGGCGCCGACACCGGCACCGCGCCCAGTGCCTCCAGCAGCTGCTTCTGGATCGGGCCGCCCATGCGCACCTTCTGGCCCTTCAGGTCCTCGGGCGAGTCGATCAGCCGGCCCGGGTGGTGGAACTGGCCGCCGCCGAACATCGCCACGCCCAGCACCACCACGCCCTTGAAGGCGTCGTTGCCGGCCAGGTACTTCTGGTAGGTGCGCCACAGCGCCACCGAGCCGGCCTCGGCGTTGCCACCCATCATCGGCAGCTCGGAGAACCAGACGTGCTTGAAGCGCTCGGGTTCGTAGGTGAAGTTGCCCCAGGTGACGTCGGCCACGCCCTTGCGCGCCAGCTCCCAGTGCTGCGGCGGCGAACCCACCGCCTTGGGCAGCATGTTCACGCTGACGCGGCCGCCGGTGGCCTGCTTCACGTCGTCGCTCCAGCGCACCAGGATCTGCTGCGGCAGCCAGTGCGTGGCCGGCACCCAGTTGGACATCGTCAGCGTGGTCTGCGCCTGTGCCGTGCCGGCCAGGCCGGCGGCAGCGGCAACGGCCAGCAGGCCGGCGGCGGCAACGCTGCGCGCGGCCGACCGGGCGGAAGCGGGAATGCGGATCGTCATGTCGTCTCCTCGGTCTCGGGGTTCGGGGTGGAAGAAAGCAGCGTGAGCACCAGTGCGATCCAGTAGGACGCGCCGGTGCGCACGTTGGCGTCGTTGAAGTCGTAGGCGGGGTTGTGGACCATGCAGGCCCCAGGCTCGTCGCCCGTGCCGTTGCCGATGAACAGGTAGCAGCCCGGCACGCGCTCGAGCATGAAGGCGAAGTCCTCGCTGCCGGTCAGCATCGGGCCCTGCGCCACCACCTGCGCCGGCGGGAAGTGCCGCTGCGCCACGGCCAGCGCGCGCCGGGTCTGCGCCGCGTCGTTGACCAGCACCGCGTAGCCTGGCCGCCAGTCGATCTCGGCGCGCACGCCCAGGCTTTCGGCCTGTGCCGCCACCAGCGCCCTGAAGCGGCGCTCCAGGTCGCGGCGCACCTGCGGGTCCAGCGCACGCAGGCTGACCTCCAGCCGCGCGCTGGCCGGGATCACGTTGTTGGCCTGGCCGGCATGCAGCGCGCCCACGGTCACCACCGCGGCCTGCAGCGGGTCCACGTTGCGCGCCACCAGGGTCTGCAGCGCCATCACGATGGCGGCCGCGGCCACCACCGGGTCGGCCGCGCGGTGCGGCATGGCGCCGTGCCCGCCCACGCCATGCAGCGTCACCGTGGCGTAGTCCGACGACGCCATCGTCGGCCCGCTGCGGAACACCAGCTGCCCCTGCGGAAAGCCCGGCATGTTGTGCATCGCGAAGATGGCGTCGCAGGGGAAGCGCTCGAACAGGCCGTCGGCCATCATCGCCAGCGCGCCGCCGGCGCCCTCCTCGGCCGGCTGGAAGATCAGGTTCAGCGTGCCGTCGAAGTCGCCGTGCCGGGCCAGGTGGTGCGCCGCGGCCAGCAGCATCGCGGTGTGGCCGTCATGGCCGCAGGCGTGCATCACCCCCGGATGGCGGCTGCACCAGTCGGCGCCGGTGGCCTCGTCGATGGGCAGCGCGTCCATGTCGGCGCGCAGGCCGATGCGGCGGGCCGACGTGCCCCTGCGCAGCTGTCCCACCACGCCGGTGCCGCCCAGGCCGGTCGTCACCGCGTAGCCCCACTCGCGCAGCTTCCCTGCCACCAGGGCACTGGTGCGGTGCTCGTCGAACGCCAGTTCCGGATGACGGTGGATGTCCCGCCTCAGGGCAACGAACGTCTGCGCATCGGTCGCGTCCAGCAGTTCCACCTCGGTCACTCCTGAAGGGGTCTGGCATGGGGTGCGCGATGCACTCGGTTGCCAGAGCCACGGGATCGAATGAACTTTGATGCATGCTATGGCGCGGCCAATGGAAACTCCAATGCATTCTGAGTGACATATCGATGAGTTTCAGGTAGCCTACGGGCATGACGCTGGTGCAACTTCGTCATTTCGTGGCCCTGGCGGAACTGGGCTCGTTCGTGCAGGCCTCCAAGGTGCTGTTCCTGACCCAGCCGGCGCTGTCGCGCAGCGTGCGGGCACTGGAGGACGAACTCGGCGGCACCCTGTTCGACCGCGTCGGGCGGCGCACCCTGCTGACCCCGTTCGGCCAGGCGGTGCTGCCCCGCGCGCGGCGCCTGGTGGGCGACGCCGAATCCCTCAAGCTCGCCGGCAAGGGCCTGCACGCCGGCCTGCTGGGCCGCCTGCGCCTGGGGCTCAGTTCCGGGCCGGGCGCGCTGTTCTCGACGCCGCTGATGGCGCACATGGCGCAGCACCACCCGCGGCTGCAGTTCCAGATCTCGCGCGGCAGCCCGGCCATCCTGCTCGAGGAACTGCGCGACCAGCACCTCGACGGCGCGCTGATCGACGTGCGCGCCATGCTGCCGTCGGCGGACCTGCGCGTGGCTCACGCGTTCGAACTGCCGGCCAGTTTCCTGGCCCGCCCCGGGCACCCGCTGGCACGCGCCGGGCGCCCGGTGTCGTTTGCCGAAGTGACGTCCTACCCCGTCGCCTCCACGCCGCTGAGCGACGAGGTGGCGCGCCTGCTCGTGTCACGTTACGGCCCGGAGGCCAACCCGGCCGACATGGTCACGCTGCGCAGCGACGAGACGCTGCACCTGGTGGCGCTGGCCCGCGAGACCGACGTGATCGTGCTCACCGTGGACGCCGCCGCCCCGGGCCTGGTGCCGCTGCCGGTGTCACCGCCGCTGGATGCGACGGCGCGCTTCGGCCTCGTCACGCTGAACCGGCGCGAGCCGGCGCCGGCGCTGGGCATCGTGGCCGACTGGCTGGCGGAATGGATCAGGGTCCACGCGACGGCGGCGCGGGCGTGAGCGCCGCCTGCGGCAGCACCTGCCGCGCCAGGGTCTCGATCGAGCGCTTCAGCGCCGCCCAGTCGGCGTCGTCGTGCAGCGCCAGCCCGCCGAAGACGCGGATGCGCCGCGCGCGCAGCAGCAGGTGCTGCACACCCGCCACCAGCAGCAGCGTCACGTGGCGCAGGTGCGGCTGCGCCGCCATCTCCGGGCCGCCCAGCACGGCAAAGGCCTGCTCGCCCCACTGCTCGCGCTCGGCCTCCAGGATGGCGGTGAGTTCGTTGCGCTCGACGATCTCCGCGGCCATCACCTCCAGCGTCAGCGGCCGCGCGCGCAGCGCGTCGATGAAGTGCGCGAAGAAACCCGCCCAGCGCTCGGCCGCCGGCAGCGCCAGCAGGCCCGGCCGGGCGGCCAGCAGCTCGTCCACGCTGGGCCAGAAGCGCCCGCTGCGGCCCCAGGCGCGCAGCAGGCCCGGCAGGTCGCCGAAGTAGCGGTAGATCAGCACCTTGTCGACGCCGGCCTCGCGCGCCACGGCGTTGACGCCGATGGCGCCGAAACCGTCGCGCGCCAGCACGGTGCCCACCGCCGCCAGCAGGCGCTCCTCGGTGGCGG
>JRYF01011056.1_pt1 | contig 10584 bp, 6 predicted proteins | sample 235331 | NCBI WGS metagenome assembly JRYF01 (sample SAMN03074217, study PRJNA261475) | activated sludge metagenome | biome: Wastewater Treatment Plant; feature: Wastewater; material: Activated sludge; isolation source: activated biomass of a wastewater treatment plant treating hydrocarbon... ... | reverse complement strand
GGGGTTGGACGATAGATCTCCTCGTGATAGTTCCAGCCGCGCTTTTCAGATTCCGCTTTGAGGGCGGCGAGGGTGGGAGAGTTGTCGGGGAGGTTATACCAATCGAGGGCGGACCAGGTTTCGGTCAAGGAGGAAGCGAGGAAGTCCATCAGACCGGAAAGAAAGCGCGGCAGGTCCGCTTCGCGTACGATCAAATCCAGGTAGTCGGAAATCTCGATGCTTCCAACGAGGAGCAATGCCTGTCGTCCGCCGTATTCATGGATGAAGAGAGGCGCGATGCCGATGATTTGATCGTCCTCTTTTGCAGAGACGAGGACCAACCGGGCGTCTCCCCATTCTCCGCCGCCGAGGGTATTCCACCATTCGGTGAGATATTCGTAACGCGAGAAGGGCGTATCGGCAATGCTTTGTTCGACCAATGAATTCCAAGCCCCGGGGTCAATTTCAGAAAAATCGTTGTGTAGTTTGAATTCCATGGGTTCCATCTTCAGGCATAATTGTAGGGGCATAACGGGACGTTTACAGAGCAAGTCTGAAGTCCACGCCATGCCCCTACGCCTTACGCAAATTTTACCAGTATAATGATGGCAACTTTTTCGATTATCTTACGCCGTGGCAACTTTCGACTTAACCATCCTCCCCATCCACAGACATAACGGACAAGAGTTCGGGGACCTGCCCGGACTGCTGGCTGTCGCGCCGCCGCGTAAATCCGCGCGCGGACGCGATAAGGACAGCCTCGTGCTGTACCTTATGCTGTCAGGCAATGCGGATTTTTCCACGGCGGAGGTCAAGGGACTTGTCAGCAACGCCGTAAACCTGTTCTATCAAACCGCCGGGTCGCTGACGTTCGCCATGCGTAAAGCCGTGGAAAACATCAACGCTGCCCTGCTCGAGCGAAACCTCTCCACCACAGGGCGCGGGCAGTATGCGCTTGGCTCGCTCGTGCTGGCGGTCATCCGCGAGGACCAATGCACGCTTTCGTTGAGCGGTCCCGTCCACGTGGTTTGGGTGACGGAGGGCGCGCAGCGTCACATCCATGACCCGGCGCTTTCGGGCAAGGGATTGGGGTCGAGCCAGAGTATTCAAACCTATCTCTCGCAGGTCGAGTTCAGGTCGAACGACCTGATCGCGCTGTGCGGCAGGTTCCCGAAGGACTGGGAGGCGGACCTGCTGTATGAACGTCCGCCCGCCTCGCTGGATGCGGCGTACCGCAAGTTGACCTTCACCAAAGGCGATTTGAACGCGACGCTCATCCAGCCCCAAAGCGGACGCGGCATCATCACCGTTTTACGGCCCGAGGTCAGCGGTTCACGGACTCAGCCGAAGCCTGTCCCTGCGATCCAGGAGGCGGTCCAACCCGCATCTTTGGAGCAGCAGGAAATCGAAGTTCATGAGCGGCAGCCTGAAGATGCAAAGTCGGGAGATTTTGCACTCCAGGAATCAGAGATCACCGAAGATGAACTCGATGCGCTGGCTGACCTCGGCGCGCACCTGATCCAACCCTCGGCTTATGCGATCCCTCCGCAGCCTGAAAGAGTCTATTCGCCCCCGGAGACGACACCCGCAGCGACCGGTCCGCGCGCCTTCCCGCCCTCCATCCCGCGCGCCAGACCGCCGGAGCCAAGGATCGAAGTCAAGGATTCGGAGGTGGAGGAAGACCAGGACATCGAACCCGGAATGGACGAGGTTGGACGGGCGGGTAAAAAACCGCTGTTCGACTTCCTGAAACCGGAAAAACCCGGCGCGCACGCCGAAGCCGCGCGTCAGATGGCAAAGGTCATGGTCGGCGGGATCAAGACCGGGCGGCGCGTGAACGAACGCCTCGGCGGCTTCCTGCGTAACTTCATCCCGAAACTATTGCCGGGAAGCGATTCCCACAAACCGCTCGTCGTCCCAACGTACGTCATGGTATCCATGGCGATCCTCATTCCGATACTCGTCGCCGTGGTCTCGTGGACCGTCTACAGCAAATATGGGCTGAACGAGACCTATTACGAACTCTATCAAAAGGCGCTCGTGGCAAACGGACAGGCGTCCAGCGAGACCGAGCCGACCCGCCAGCGCGCCGCCTATGAAAACGTGCTGGAGCATTTAACCCAGACGGAACAATACCGTGAAACGGACGAGACCCGCTTGTTGCGCAGCGAGACGCAGGCAAAACTCGATAACCTGATGGGGGTCATCCGCCTCGAATTCATTCCCGCCTTCACGAACGGACTCGGCGGCTCCATACAGATCAGCCGCATGGCGGCAAGCGAAAGCGACCTGTACATGCTCGACGCTGAACGCGGCAACATCCTGCATGCCGCCTTCACAGGCAGGAGCCTGGAAAATGACGCCGCGTTCAACTGTCAGCCCGGCGCGTACGGTGGCTATCAAGTCGGGACCATCGTGGATATCCTCGCCCTGCCGAAGGTCAACGCGGTCGGCGCAAGCGTTCTCGGCATTGATACGGCCGGCAACCTCCTTTACTGTTCCCCGGGACAAGTGCCGCAGGTCTTCCCATTGCCTCCCCTCCCCAACACGAATTGGGGCAGGCTCACCTCATTCGTCCTGGATAACGACACCCTGTATATATTGGATGCGGAAGCCAGGGCTGTCTGGGTATACAGAGGCAAGAACAGCACCTTCCTCGACCCGCCATATTTCTTCTTCGGCAGTCAGATCCCGGACATCGAAAACGCGATTGACCTTGCCGTGAGCGGCGACGACCTCTACCTGCTCCACGCTGATGGGCATCTCACCACCTGCACGTACAGCCGCATCAACGAAGTGCCAACGCGTTGTGTGGACCCCGCGCCGCTCATTGACAACTTCCCCGCCCATCAGGACATTGACATCTTCGCGCAGGCGCACTTCACTCAAATGTCGCTCACCAACCCGCCCAATCCCGTCGTCCTTTTGCTGGATTCCGAAAACAGGAGCGTCTTTCGGCTTACGCCGCGCTCGCTCGAACTGCAAAACCAGGTCAGCGGGTACGCCGGGAAAGCTAGCCCGTTCCAACAAGGTCCCGTCGGCGCGATGGCGATCAGCCCGAACTACGTCCTATATCTCGCAATCGGCAACCAGGTCTACTTCGCCACCAACCTGCCCTAACGCATCCGTCCACTTTCTACTTTCCACCTTCCACTTTTCCCCCTGTCCATGAACCTCCCATCCCTCTTCAAGCGACAGACCTCGCATCCGCTTCACGGCAAGCTGACGCTTGATCCTGACAATCCAATCGAACCTCCGCTGACGACGGTCATCAAAACGCTGGTCATCGTCTATGACCCCATTGTAGACAAAGCCTCCGGGAAAAAACTCTCCGAGTACATGCACTGGAACCGGGTCGAAGACCTCGCCCGCGGCTTCATGTCCGACATCCTGCTCGTCAGCGGGGAACTTGTCCGTTACCAGATCGTCGAGCGTCTCGACGTGGACGACTTCCCCCCCAAAGTGGACGGCTGCAAATACGACGCACAGACCTATCTCGACGTTGCGCGCGGCATTGCCCGTCCCCACACCCCTCAGGAAGCGGATTACCACGCCATCATCAGGCAATTCCACATCCTGGAGCGCGTGGCAAAAGGGGAAATAGACGAAGCCTGGATCTTCAACTTCCCCCATGCAGGCTTCTATGAATCCATCATGGGCGGACCCGGCGCCTTCTGGTGCAACGCCCCGCCGCTCAGGAACACGGAAGCCTCCAGGCGGCGCTTCGTCATCATGGGCTTTTCCTGTGAACGCGGCGTCGGTGAGATGCTCGAGAACATGGGGCACCGTGCCGAGTCCATCATGGAAAAGACCTTCGAAGGACTCCCCGAAGACCAAAACCTGTGGAAGCGATTCGTCCGTCACGAAAAGACGCATCCCGGCAAAGCCGCGCTGGGCAACGTCCACTTCGCGCCGAACAGCCTCCGCGACTACGACTGGAACAACCCATCCGCCGTGTCAAGCGAATGTGACGACTGGTTACATAACTTCCCCGATTTCAAGGGCGTGGTACGCGAGGTCTCTGCGGCGGAGTGGGGCAGCGGCGATGCTCGTAAACACCACGTCTGGTGGATGAAACATCTCCCGAAAGCAATGGGGCGCAGGAACGGCATCCATAACAACTGGTGGCAGTACATTGCGGACCCGAATCATGTGGGTGCTTGAAACACCTGATAATCAGTACTTCACGAAAGAGTTTCGTAGTGGCGACTTTTGCACTTTTCCAAAATAATCGAGCAATAAACTTGGCGGATGACAAACCACTGAGACACGGAGTCACGGAGTTTTAATTGGTTTTTCTCTGTGTCTCAGCGTCTCCGTGGTTCAAGAGAGGCGGAAAGGATTGCTCGGTTTAATTATTGGTTTGTAATAGTCGCTTTTTAGCTAAACGACTGACGCGTAGCGGTTACTACGTTTTCGTGATCTACTGNNCGTGAATTCCCCCATTGTTGTCAATAAAAGCATGGGGGACAATGTTTGTCACCTGCAACTTTCCATCCCTTCCATTCAGAATACAATGAAGGTCACAAGGCAGGACCCCAGGCGCGCTTGTGGTTCCACGTTCCATGCAAAACATGATGCCCCGGTTCTTTCATCCACCTTACAGGATTTCTCCCCTCGTTATCATCGCGACCGGCTTTACAGGCTATGCGGCGATCCTCTCCGCTTATCACAACCGCTTCGGTTTTGTGATTGCGGCTCTGGCTGTGATCCCGGTCATCAGTGGGAGCTGGTTCTTTGGCGTGCGGGGCGGCGTGGTGACGACCATGATTTCGATTTCGACCGCAATAACGATCCAGGTGTTGTCGGGCTATTCGTATGGAGACTCGTTTACGGACCCGGGCATAATCATCGGGACATTTGTCCTGACGCTCATTGCTCTCGTCATCGGCAGGCTGGGAACTGTTACACGCGAACGGCACGATGCGCTTCTCAGGCTGGAAGGGTACGAAACAAAGCGTGAAGCGCATACGAAATTCCTGGAGATACTCAACAGGATCACCGGGAAGGCGCTCGAAGCCGATAATATGGAGTCAACCCTCAATATCCTCGTCGAGGAGATCGGGAAACTCTTCGAGGCGGACGACTGCTTCTTTTCGTCCTGGGATGAAGCCAGGGAAGCGCCGATCCCGACTGTGGCGTACGGGTCCATGAGCGACATCTATCCGTACATGCAGTTTGAGCCGGGTGAACGAACCTTGTCCACATCCGTGATGAAACTCGGACATCCCATTGCCGTCACGGATGTGGAAGACTCCCCGCATATCGAGCGGAAGATCGCAATGGTTTTCCCAAGCCGTTCGATGCTGGGACTCCCTCTCATTGCGCAGGAACGAAAAATGGGATCGCTCCTGCTGGGATACAACCGGACGCGCTCGTTCGATGAGGATGAAATAACCCATGCGGAACTCACCGCCGAACAGGTCGCCCTGGTATTATCGAAATCGCAACTGCTCGAAGAGGAACGCAAGCAGGTAAAACAATTGACCGCATTGCACGACGTCGCCCAGATCGCCACCCAGGCAGACAATGAAGATACCCTGATCGAGCGCGTAACGGACGTCATCGGTAAAAACCTGTTCCCGGACAATTTCGGCATCCTGCTGCTGGACGAACACAATGGAGTCCTGCATCCTCATCCATCCTATCGCTTCTTCTCCGTCGAAGGAATCCAACCAAGCGACATCCGTCTGGGTGAAGGTGTGACGGGGCATGTGGCTTTGACCCTGAAACCGCTGTGTATTGGAAATGTGCGCCGCATCAGCAACTACCTCGACGTTGACGAACGCACAGTTTCGGAACTCTGCGTGCCAATCCTGTTCAAGGAACAATTGCTGGGAGTGATCAACGCGGAAAGCACCAGGAAGAATGCCTTCAACGCCCACGACGAACGCCTGCTGGCTACGCTTGCCGGGCAACTGGCGACAGCCATCGAGCAGATCCGCAGGGCGCAGGCGGAACGGAAATGGCTGGACCAACTCGCCCATTCCAACGAACTAACCTATTCCCTTGCCCATATAACCACGCACATCGAAAAAGCGCTCGACAAGGAAGAGATTGTGGAAACGCTTGGGGCGGAACTGCAAAAGATCGGTCTCATCTGCGCGACCGCCTTTTATGACGCGAGATGGCGCACGTTTACGTTCCACAGTACCACCATGGATGCGCCCGCACTTGCGAAATTTGAGAGGTTCCTCGGATTCCAATTCGTGAATTTCACGTTTTCACTCGAAGCATTGAAATCGAAATCGGGGTTCGAAGAGATTACCCAACCGGCGGTCATAGACGATCCACTGGATGAAATGCAAATATTCTTCGACAAAAAGCGGGAGGGGGGCCTATCCAACCTGCTCGCGAAGGTTGGGATCAACCCCGGGGTGGAATTAATGCGATTGCCACTCCTGTTCGAACAGAACCTTCTGGGAATCCATTGGGTTTGTGTGAATGGCATCACCCGGGCGGACCTGCCGGTCATGTCCATTTTTGCGAAGCAGATCGGCATCTCCCTCGAGCGGGCGCGCCTGTTCAAGGAGGTGCAGGACCTGGCATTGACAGATCCGCTCACCGGGTTGAACAATCGCCGTAGCCTGTTTGAATTGGGGAAAATAGAATTAGCCAGGGCGATCCGCATGGAACGCCATTTTTGCTGTATGATGCTCGATCTTGACCACTTCAAGAAAATCAACGACAACCATGGGCATTTGGCGGGCGACCAGGTCTTGAAGGAATTCGCCGCACGCTGCAGGAACTCCGTCCGTGAGGTGGATTTGATCGGGCGCTACGGCGGCGAGGAACTGATCGTCCTTTTGCCGGAAACGGATATCAAAACCGCGAAACAGATTGCGGAACGACTCCGCAAGCGGATCGCCGAATCGCCCATGAAGGTCTCGAACAGCGAAATCCCCGTAACGGTCAGCATTGGCGTGGCGGGGAAGGACGAGAACACCACCAACCTGGATATCTTGATCGCGCGCGCAGACCAGGCAATGTACATCGCCAAGCACAAAGGGCGGAATCGCGTGGCGGTCAGCGTCTAGGGAACCGCCTTCCAAAACCCCACAACCGTCCATCAAAGAATCTTCATCGCCACCAGGGTCAAATCATCCGATAGGGGCACATCATCGCCATAAGCGCTGACACCCTGACGAACAGCCTGCAGCATCCCGGAAACGGATAAATCTGCGGCGCTTCGAACGAACCCAGCCAACCGTTCCTGCCCGAATTGTTCCATTTCCCTGTTCAATGCCTCGGTCAAGCCGTCCGTATAGAGTAAAAGGACATCGCCTTCGGACAGGCTGAGCGTTTCCGTCCTGGGGGAGTAATGCTCCGCCAGCCCGATCGCAGGCGCGGTCCTCCTTAACCAATCCACCGACGCGCTATTTTTGCGGAACACAGCCGGGGGATTATGGCCCGAGTTGACGTAGGTCAGGGTCCGGTCACCTGGATCGAACCGCGCAAGGAACATTGTCACGAAGGTCGTGAAGTTGATGTTGTGGATGTAGAAGCGGTTGAGACGTTCGAGGATCTCGGCCGGCGAATCCGTATCGGGAGCCATGGTCTGGATGGCGGCTTGCAGACTGCCCACAAACATCGCCGCGGAAACGCCGTGTCCGCTGACATCGGCGATCACCAATCCATGCGCGCCATCGTGAAACCTGAAGAAGTCGAAGTAATCGCCGCCGATGATTTCCGCCGGGCGGCTGAACGCCGCGACCTCCACGCCTGAAATCGCAGGCGCGCGTTGCGGCATTAATGCGCGCTGGACAACCTGTGACAATTCCAGTTCGGATTCCAGCCTGCGTCGTTCCTCGTCCGAATAATGATCGAGACAGATGTGGGATGTGAAATCCATTTCGAGCAGGACATGGTCCACAACACCATGGCAGACCTCGCAAATGCCCAGCGTACCGCTTTCGATCTTCTCGAGGCTGGCATCTATCACCTGAAAATGGTCTTCGATGCAGCAGGCATCATCGCACAGGCAGATGTCCTTTTCCGCTTCAGAGGCTGTCTCGAGGAACTCAGTCACATGCTGGCGTTTTTCATCCAGACCGACCTGGATACGTTGGAAGATATCGATTGCCATTCCATTCTCCGTTTCGGGTCAGACCCATTATAGAACATTTGTTTTGACCCATCAACCCACAAGATTCTTACGGAATTGCCTCCCAAACTTGATAAAGTCCCAGGTTTCCCGTCCGAATGGAAAACCTCTTTGATGTGAAAACCCGTCGCTTCAGCCAGTTCCTGCAACTCCTCTTCGCTGAAGTGATGGACGTAACGCAGACCTTTCCCTCCGCTCCGCCAATCGAGCAGATGATCGCCCGCTTCCACCTCCGACCCGTCAATTGCCGCAACATCCCACGGCTGGATCCTCGCTTTGAGTTTTTCGCTGTGGAGGAACTGCCAGTTGGAATGGATGAAGAGTCCGTTTGGTCGAAGGAGTTGATGGACAGCGTGCAAAATATTCAGGCGGAGTTCACGGGATGGGATGTGGTGCAGGGTGGCAAAACAAGTGATCAGTGACCAGTTATCGGTGACCAGTAACTGATGACTGATAACTGATAACTGGTCACTATTCGCCGATAACTGGGTCAAATCCATGACCAGGAATTTGGCGGGAAAAGTTTCCGGGATGGATTCAGCCTCCCGCAGCAGGGGCAGGCTGAAGTCCGCGCCCAGATACGAGCCGCGGTGACCGCGCTTCGCCAGTGCGCGGGCGAACCATCCGTTGCCGCATCCCAGGTCAAGGATATCCTCGTCCCCCTTCAGCATCTCGAGCACGCGGCGAACCCCCGGCTGGATGCGATGGCGCGTCGCGGAAAATGAGTCGCCATAGCGGGTGTAAAACTCGCGGTTGAGTTCGATGAGGCGCGCGGCGGTCTCGGACTTCATGCGGCGATTATAACGGTATAATCCCGCCATGCTTACGCCGCTCGAGGTCGAAAGACTCTCGGATGAGTTCGAGTCGAAGACCCCGCAGGAGATCATCGCCTGGGCAATTGACGCGTTCTGGCCCCAGGTCGCGATGAGTTCCTCGTTCCAGACCCAGAGCGTCCCGTTATTGCACATGGTCTCGCAGATCAACCGCAACCTGCTGATCTACTTCATAGACACCGGCTATCACTTTTGGGAGACGGCGATCTTCCGCGAACAACTGGCTTCGCAGTGGCACTTGAACGTTTTGGACCTCTATCGCGACACACGCTGGGACGCGTTCGCCCGCAACAACACGCGCAAACTCCCGCTCGAGGATCCGAACCTGTGTTGTTACATCCACAAGGTCCAGCCGATGCAAAGAGCGATGAAGAATATGCTGGCATGGATCAGCGGCATCCGCCGCGACCAGACCGACGCGCGCGCGCAGGCAAAGATACTGGAGTTGCAGGAAGACGGCTTGTTGAAGGTCAACCCGATGTTGAACTGGACGAAGGCGGACGTGAGGCGTTACGCGGAAGAACACGACCTGCCGTCGCATCCATTGTTCGAGAAAGGCTACCGCAGTGTGGGATGCGCGCCCTGCACGGTGGCAGTCGGCGCGGACGACGATGAACGCGCCGGCCGCTGGCAGGGACGCGGCAAGACCGAATGCGGCTTGCATACGGAGATGTTCAAGCACAAGGACTTCTCGAAATTGAAGAGAGATTTTTATCTGGATGTCTCGATAATGGAAAGAAGGAAAGATGCAAGGTAAGTTGGCAGGTTGGTAGATTGGTATTTGGAAGCAGGCATGGACCGACGAGAACTCTGGAGAGAGACTCATCTCCTCACCCCCGATAAAAAGGAACTGGCGCGTCAGGTGCTGGAGCAGGTCCGGCGCGGACGCGATGTAACGAAGACCCTGCGCAGTCATCCGCTCCAGAACGGCGGCTACCTCAACAAATCCATGCTGGTGGCGATCTACAGTGAAATGGTCGCGGCGGGAGAGATGGAGGAGGACGCGCGCCTGCTCGAACGGATACGCATGAAACCCATGCGGACCCTCTCCGGCGTGACGACGGTCACGGTTCTGACCAAGCCCTATCCCTGCCCCGGCAAATGTATCTTCTGCCCCACTGACGTAAGGATGCCAAAATCATACCTGCCGGATGAGCCAGGCGCGATGCGCGCGGTGGAACATCAATTCGACCCGTACGACCAGGTGATGTCGCGCATCAATCAATTGCAGGCGCTGGGACATCCCACCGACAAGATCGAACTGCTGATCCTCGGCGGGACGTGGTCGTCGTACAAGCGCGATTATCAGGAATGGTTCGTCAAGCGCTGTTTCGACGCGATGAATGGAATCAACCACGAAGGGCACGAAGAACACAAAGGTTTGAAGATCGAGGGGGCAGTTGTTGACCTGCCCAGTGTTCATTCGATAAACGAAACCGCCTCTTACCGTAATGTGGGACTGGTCATCGAGACGCGACCCGATGAGATCAATCCCGATGAGATCCGTTGGCTACGTCACCTCGGCGTGACCAAGGTCCAGATGGGCGCGCAGAGCCTCGATGACCGTATCCTTGAGATGAACAAGCGCGGACACGATGTGGAGTGCACCCGAAAAGCCACAGCGTTGTTGCGCGCGGCGGGATTCAAGATCGTCCTGCACTGGATGCC
>JRYF01003306.1_pt1 | contig 10585 bp, 7 predicted proteins | sample 235331 | NCBI WGS metagenome assembly JRYF01 (sample SAMN03074217, study PRJNA261475) | activated sludge metagenome | biome: Wastewater Treatment Plant; feature: Wastewater; material: Activated sludge; isolation source: activated biomass of a wastewater treatment plant treating hydrocarbon... ... | reverse complement strand
GTCGTGCCGCATATTCACAATACAGACTTGCTGTTCCATGAAACGACCTTCTGTGAAGACCACGCCGACAACGCCACCCTGACGCATCACAGCACCGCCCGCCAGGCCGCCTTGATTGCCAAAGCCGCCAACGTGCGTACCCTTATCACCGGCCACTACTCCTCCCGCTACCCGGACGTGCAGCCTTTCCTCGACGAAGCAAGGGCCGTATTCCCGAACTCCGTAGCGGGTGAGGAGGGGAGGGTTTATGAAGTGCCGATCGGAGCGTAAAAAAGAGCATACAAGTGCCATTTGCCCAAGGCTACCTTGTGCTGTATTTGAGAATTGCAGGAGAAACATAACTGATGAAAAATGAAATGGTCGTTCTACTTTCCTCCATTTTCCACACGGAAAAAATTTACATTGAGCTAACTTTGCCCTTTCGTTAACCTACTATCAACTCAATAAATCACGAACAAAAGGCAGCCCCCAACAAACTGCCTTAAAGACTGTAAAAAACCTGCCAGCTACATGATCAACGTACCGCTTCTCAAGAAAATCTGTGAGATACCCGGAGCGCCAGGCTTCGAGCAACGCATCCGACAGTTTGTCATCCAGGAAGTTACCCCGCTCGTGGACGAAGTCAGCATTGACAGTATGGGCAGCATTATCGCCCTGAAAAAAGGCCGACTGCCCAAAAAGACAATGGTAGCCGCTCATCTCGATGAAATCAGTTTCATCGTGACGCACATTGACGACGACGGGTTCCTGCGCATCCATACCCTCGGCGGTTTCGATCCCAAAACCCTGACGGCCCAGCGCGTGATCGTTCACGGCAAGCAGGACATCATGGGCGTGATGGGAAGCAAGCCCATCCACATCATGAAACCCGATGAACGCAACAAGGCCCCGCAAATCCAGGATTACTTCGTGGACGTGGGCATGAAAAAGGAGGAAGTAGAAAAAATCATCTCCATAGGCGACCCCATCACCCGCGAGCGGGAGTTGATCGAAATGGGCGATTGCGTCAACAGCAAGAGCATTGACAACCGGGTTTCTGTGTTCATCCTGATAGAGGCGCTGCGGGAATTGAAGCAACTTGAAACACCTTATGATATATATGGTGTGTTTACCGTGCAGGAGGAAGTCGGGATTCGTGGAGCGATTTCCGCTGCTCACCGCATTGATCCCGACTTCGGTATTGCGTTGGATACCACGATAGCCTTCGATGTGCCCGGCGCTCAGCCCCATGAAATGATCACCCGCCTGGGGCACGGGGCCGCCATCAAAATCATGGACAGCGGCGTTATCAGCGACTACCGCATGGTGGAGTATTTGAGAAACATGGCCAACCAACACAACATCAAATGGCAACCGGAAATCCTTACGGGCGGTGCTACCGATACACTGGGCATCCAACGCTCCGGCAAACACGGAGCCATTGCCGGGGCCATCTCCATCCCCACCCGCCACATTCACTCTGTAATAGAAATGGCACACAAAGCGGACATCCGAAACTGCATTGACCTGCTAAAGGCCAGCCTGCTGAATTTGGACAAACACGATTGGGGGTTTCGATAAAAGTTGTGGGGTTCGCTTGAGAAAAAGGTGATGTTCACCAACTTGGAAAGAGAAGACATCGAAATGCTGTAACGCTCGCACCTCAGCGCTCCTCCCATTCCTCTTCCACGTCTATCAATTCAGGTAGCCGCATTTCAAAAGTACCGAGCGCTTCGTAAACCACATCGTGAATGCGGCTGCGGACGGCTTCCGTAAAGATTTTACCATTGCGGGCATTGGGATGCACGCGATTGGAGAGGAACACATACACCAGTTTTTCTTCCGGGTCAACCCAAACACAAGTACCTGTGAAGCCTGTGTGCCCGTACCCTTTAGGTGAAATAAACTTGGAAAAAGTGGGATACCTTCGGCTGGCAGGTTTGTCGAAGCCGAGGCCCCGGTGGTTGCCGTGCTTGGCATCGGTGAACGAATGTACCGTTTCCGGTTGAAAAAAGCGGATACCTCCATAAGCCCCGCCATCGAGCAACATTTGAAAAACAACGGCCAAATCCTCGGCATTGGAAAAAACACCGGCACTTCCCCCTACGCCGCCCATGAGTGCCGCAGCCGGATCGTGGACATGGCCATGCACGACCGTTTTCCGCCAGTAACGGTCGTTTTCCGTCGGCACGATGTTGCTCTTGGAAAACTTGTCCAATGGGTTGAACATGGCATAGCGCAGGCCAAGTGGCCGGTAAAACGTTTCATTCACATATTCATCCAGGCGTTGGCCCGTCAGGTGCTCCACCATTTTTTGCAAAAGAAAATAATTCACGTCGCTGTAAAGGAACCGCTGTCGGGACACCGGCAAGCGATAGACCCTCGCCAAAATAGTATCCGGGTGGTCGTTGCGGAGGTACAGCCCATCGGCCACTGCCACTTCAAAGCGGGCCTGTTGCCTGCGGCAATAGTAGTCGTTGCAACCGCTGGCCGGCACGTTTTTGCTCGAAAAATAACGGGCAAGCGGCATTTGAGCCTGCAAGCCTGAGTTGTGGAGCAAAAGGTCTTTTATCTTGATGTTCCCGACCGGTTTATTGGCAGTGGGTTCCAGGTATTGGCCCAGCTTGTTTTTCAGGTCAATTTTTTGGGTTTCCTCCATTTTCATCACGGCCAGGGTCGTGGCAGCCACTTTTGTCAAGGAGGCCACATCGAACAGGTCATCGGTTTGCACGGGCTGGCCTTTGCGTTTGTCGTAGGTATGGGTGCCGAAAGCATGAGAGAAAATCACCTGCCCGTCTTTGGCCACCACCACCTGGCATCCCGGAAATACACCTTTCTCAATCGCCGAACCGGCAATGGCATGTATCCCGACGAGCCGCTCCTTGAGGATTCCCGCTTTCTCCGGCTGGGAAAATCCCAAGCGAATAGCAGGGTGCCTGACGGCTGCGCCAAAAGGAAGGGAAGCCGAAATCTGCACCGGCAACCGTCCTGCCGAACGCACGCCCCCGAAAAGCATCTGGGCCGTGTATGCCTCCGTCACATCGTTCCGCTCAAATACCTGCACACTGGTCACAGAGGGGTCCAAGTAACGCAGGTTTTTCGGGTTGCCGAAGTTGATGAAAACAACCTGCACCTGCCCGGTCAGGGCATTTACACTTTCAATAAATTGTTTGTGAAACCCAGGTTTCAGGTCAGCATCGTCCAGCAGGACAACCGCAACGGTTTTATCGGAAACATTGGCCGCTTTGATGGGAGGCAGTTCCCCGGAAGGAGGAATTTGATTCCACTTTGCCTGATACCCTGCATATTTCACAAATAAACTCTCAAAAAGCCGGAAGGATTTGCGGCTATATGCAAACAATTGAAAATCAGCACTGTAAATGGATTGAAAGGGCAAAGTGCCATTCTCGTCCCTTGCCAGCACCACGGAGTGTTCGAATATGCCACTTGTAAAATGACCCCAACCCGGATCATCAAAGTAACACAGAATGCTGTCCGCAATGTTTTCAAAATGGCCGGAACGGGGTTTGATGCGGTGCAGGATGCCCGGCGGGCTTTTCTCCGCAACTGCCACCAACCGCACCCGCTGCTGGGCTGAATCCACCGGGAATATGGTCATTTCGATGGGCAGGCGGCCACTGTTTACCCATGCCTTCGCCATCAAAATCTGCCTGACACGGCGATCTATCTCGGCTTTGGGCACGCTCCCATTCTCCACGAGTTTCAGCAGCGCCGTAAACGTGCGCCCGGCATCCCGTGTGAGAAATATATCTGCCCCTTCGAGCAACTTGCTGTCCGGCTTTTCTCCACTTGCCAATTCCACGACCATCAATCCATTGAAATCCAGATAGTTGCGGAGGTAGCTTTTGATGAAATGGGGCCGGGTATAGCGCAGGGTATCATCCTTGAAAACACGGTCCGCTATCTTGAGACCCGTAAGGCCCGCACGGGTATGGTGCAGGAAGGGCAGCAAAAGACTGTCCCTCAGGGTGTCATTTTCCTCAAAAAGCAAATCGGAGAAGCCGTCGGCAACGGCGAAAATTCGATTGTTGCGAAGGCTTTGGGCCATCCAGTGCGAGCGTTCCGCAATGGCTGCAGGATCGCTTTCATAAGACTGGTAATCAAAACCCTCCACCTCTGGGTCATCGGTTTTCAGTGTGGGGTTCATGCAAAAGTTGATGCCCAATGCCTTGCACTGTTTCAGAAAGTGGCGCTCCAACTCCCGAAGCAGGGCAGAAGAATCAATGGCGGCCATGCTTACAGGCAAAGGAAAGCGAGCCAAACCTGTAAACTGGTTGTGAAGCATGACCTTTTCATCGGTCGCAAAAAAGAGCGGCAATTTCACGGAGCGCCGGAGGCTGTCGGCGGTGTAGAGGTATTCCGAAAGGCCAATATCCCGGAGCAGCAGCCCCCCCACCTTTCCTGACACGGCAGTTTCATGTACCAGCCGCAGCGCGAGGGAGTCCTTAATGGCAGGTTGCCAAACAATCATCTGCCCGATTTTTTCCTCCATGGTCAAACCTGCCAGCACCGCTTCCACCTGGGCACTGTCAACCCCCGCAAAAGGCATGACAAGTTCCCTCGCCACCTTTTCGGGGGGCTTTTTACATGCTCCGCCCAGCAGCGCTGCCACGAGCAGGAGCAGGTAATAAAGCAGGGTATTTTTGTTAAAAAACACGGGTCAGTTGGATTAAAGCATTTGCCCTTTATAGTCCGTCAAATTAACGTTGTCGGATTGAAACTCCCCACGTAAGCGCCAAGACCTGTCCCGACAGGATTGATTGGACAGACTGTAAAGTGGCAACGAAAACAACAAACACAAATAATGCGAATAACGGGTTTGAATTTCAAATAAATTGACAATCAGGCGATTAGATTTCCGAAGTTTTATCAACTTCGGAAATCTGGCTCCTTGACACCTGAAAATCAACCCAATATGATAACCCGTTATTCGCACAAATAACCAGATAACAACGTCCAGAAAAAAGCACGGATTGCAGGGGAGGTAAAACGTTTTGGGAAGGGAGGAAACCTGTTCACCCTAATCGCCAAAAGAAATGCCAAGTGCCCTTGCCGTCTTGATTAAATAATGATCTTTTGCCAAGTAGTTGTAATGTTTGACGGCCTCGGTAAGGGCGCAGCTTTCCATGCGGTTGTTCTTGTAAGTCACCATCCGGCCAAATTCACCGTTGGCAATCATGTCAAAAGCCTTCACGCCCATAGCGGTTGCCAGCAGTCGGTCGAAGGCGATGGGCGTACCTCCCCGCTGCACGTGGCCGAGGATGGTGGTGCGGATTTGCGCCTGACAGCCGGCCTCTTCGAGTTGCGCCCGAAGGTAGTTGGCCACGCCGCCGAGTTTAATGTGCTGATCACCAATGTCCTTGGCCTTTTCGCCGACCACCTGGCCGTTGGCAGGTTTGGCTCCTTCCGAAATCACGATGTTGACAAAACCTTTTCCCTCCCGGTATCGCTTGTTTATTTTCTTCAGTATCTTTTCCAACTTGAAAGGAATTTCGGGGATAATGCAAATCTCGGCCCCACCGGCGATGGCCGTGTGCAGGGCAATCCAGCCTGCATCCCGGCCCATGACTTCCATGATCATCACCCGGTCGTGGCTCTCTGCGGTGGTGACGAGTTTGTCAAAACTGTCGGTTGCTATCTGCACGGCGGTGCTGAAGCCAAACGTCAGGTCGGTCACGGAAAGGTCATTGTCAATGGTTTTCGGAACGCCGATGATGTTCAGTCCTTTCTCATAAAGCGCCTGTGAAATCTTTTGGCTGCCGTCACCGCCGATGTTGACAACCGCATCAAAACCCAGGCGCTTCATTTTTTCGGTCAAAAAGCCAGTACGGTCTTCGGTCGTCCAGGTGCCGTCGGGCAATTGGACGGGGTAGGCCATCGGATTGCCTTTGTTCGTGGTTTTGATGATGGTGCCGCCTTTTACATGGATGCCTGCCGTGCGCCTGCTGGTCATCTTCACCAGTTCGGTCGGTTCGTTCATCACGCCATTGAAAGCCTCCATGCTGCCCCAGACTTCCCATTCCCCGCTCCTTCTGGCTGCCTTTGAAATGGCCCTGATGACGGCGTTGAGACCAGGACAATCGCCACCTCCGGTCGCCACCAGTATTTTTTTCTTTGTCATTGTATTGTAGTTGTGGTCAAAGCTGGTAATTTGTCGCCGCCAAGCTATGAAAACAGTATGGCAGTACAGAAATTCAGCTTTCGTTTTTTTTGAAATCACTCCGAATAGTCAGGACAAAAAATAACAGTGAGAGAATTTTATCGGAAAGAAAAATTTTTTTGAAAAATTTTCTTTCCGATAAAATTCTCTCACTAAATATTATTCTGACTTTACAATGTGCTATAACTTCAAATGACTTTTCGGAGTGGACTCTTTTTGAAATGGTGAATGGGGTGCAACGACCTCGAATCCCCTCACACAAACTTCCCGCAATGAAAATAGCAGTATTCCCAGGTTCTTTCGACCCCATCACGACCGGCCACGTGCAGATCGTGAAAAGGGCATTGCCTCTGTTCGACCGCATCGTGGTGGCAGTGGGCATCAACTCCCAGAAAACGACCCTCTTTACCCTGGAGCAGCGCATCAAGTGGTTGACAAAAGTTTTTAACAAAGAAAACAAAGTGGAAATAGCCTATTTCGAGGGCCTGACGGCGCACTATTGCAACAGGATTGGGGCACGCTACCTGCTCCGGGGGCTGAGAAATGCAAGCGATTTTGATTATGAGAAAACCATCTCGCAGTTGAACCACATCGTGGGCCATGACCTGGAAACGGTCTTTCTCATCAGCGAGCCAGCCTACTCGCACATCAGTTCCACCATCGTGCGGGAGATCATCAAAGGTGGAGGCGATGTGAAACCTTTTATCCCCAAGGAAATCAAGATTTTGCGGGAAAGCAGGTAATATTGCCCCTGCAATCAACCAAGACCTGCAAATGTTATCTTTATTATTCTTCCTCATCGGCCTTGCGCTCATCATTTACAGTGCTAACTGGCTCGTTGACGGCGCTTCCTCTCTTGCCAAACGCTTCAACATATCCGACCTCGTGATCGGGCTTACCATTGTGGCCTTCGGCACTTCAACTCCCGAACTTGCGACAAACCTCTTTTCTGCACTTTCCGGCTCCACCAATTTGGCCATCGGCAACATCCTTGGCAGCAACATCGCCAATATCCTGCTCATATTGGGCGTAACGGCCATCATAGCCGATGTAAAAGTCACCGACAATACCACCTGGAAAGAGATACCCCTTAGCCTGCTGGCTGCCGTTGTCATCGGATTCATGGCCAACGACCAGTGGCTCGACAATACAGCATCGGGCAACTTTATTTCCCGCACCGATGGTATGATACTGCTTTGTTTCCTCGCCATTTTCTTCGTTTACACACATGAAATTGCAAAAGACCACGACAAATCCGCTGAAAAATTTGCGGTCACGCCGTTATGGCGGGGGCTTTTGCTGACCATCGTGGGCATTGGCGGCCTTTTTCTAGGTGGGAAACTGTTGGTGGACGGAGCCATCGGCATTTCAAGGCTGGTCGGCCTGAGCGAACGGGTCATCGGCCTGACCATCGTGGCCGTTGGAACATCAACGCCCGAACTGGCTGCTTCTGCGGTCGCTGCGTACAAGGGCAAGGCGGGTTTGGCCGTCGGCAACGTGGTGGGGTCCAACATCCTCAATATTTTCCTGGTGCTGGGTGTCACTGCCATCATAGAACCATTACCGTTTGAACTGCCGGCCATGAACCTCGATCTGGGCTTGGTCGTGCTGGCGAGCCTGCTGCTCGTCGTGGCGACTGTTATTATTTCTCCGAGAAGAATAAGCAAACGGGAAGGATTCTTTTTCACGACGCTGTATGTCATCTACCTGGCGTACTTGGTTTTATTTACTACCTAAACCATCACCCAACCTTTTTACCTATGCCTATCCTTCGCTACACCCTTGTATTGTCGGCATTTTTTGCTTTTTCCACCCTTACTGGAGGTCAAGTGTCCATTGGTGTTTTTGCAGGGCCTTCCTATGTTGATATACGTTTTGACAATGACTTTACGTCACGACTTTTCGACCCTGCCCTGGCTTTTGAAGCGGGGGGAAATGCAACATGGAGCCTTTCCAACCCACTAAGGCTGCGGACAGGTCTTCAACTCAATCGCAAAGGAACCCGATCGAACATCTTTATTACTGATGAAAATGGAGAAATCCTGTATCAGGCAAAACAAAATATTACCTTCGATTATTTGTCCATTCCAGTCATGTTAGAAGCATCTGTTGGGCAATCTTTTAGGGGCATCTTCCAACTGGGGCCATCTTTTGGATTTTTGCTTCAGCAAACCTCTAAAATCAAAACGAGGCAACCCTTCAATGTTACATCATCGTCTTCCCACACAGACGATTTCTACCGTTTTGAACATGCTATATTGTTGGGACTTGGTCTTGAGAAGTTCATAAACGATAAAATCGCCCTTCAAGTGCTGGCCAGAACGGCTTATGGCCTCAACAACATAGACAAAGTATCATCCCCTTTTATCAGAGATGTTGAAATGCGAACCTTCGTGGTATCTGGAACCGTTGGATTCCAATACTACTTGGGAAGGTAACTATGCAACACACACATTTATAGCAAATATGCGCTACCCCTGGATACTCTTCGATGCCGACGATACCCTTTTCGATTTTGGCCGCTCGGCCCGGTTTGCCCTCGAACGCACGCTGGCTTTTTTTGAAATTTCCCAACGGGACGACTGCTGGGAGATTTATGAGTATTTCAACAAACAAGCCTGGACGGCATTCGAGCGGCAGGAAATAACCGCCGTGCAACTGCGTCGCATCCGCTTCGAGCGTTTCTTCGATGCCATCGGGGAGTACCGTGACCCGCTGGAAGCAAACGGCCACTACTTGCAGGAACTTTCAAAAACCAGGTTCCTGGTGGAGGGCGCTGCCGAACTGATGGAGGAATTGCTGGAGCAGGAATTTCGCTTGGGGCTGATAACCAACGGTTTAAAAGAGGTACAGCGGCCCCGCATCGCACAAGCAGGCATGGAGCGGTATTTTGAAGTCATTGTCGTGTCCGACGAGATCGGTGCTGCCAAGCCCCACGCCGCCTTTTTTGAACATGCTTTTGGTGAAATGGGCCAACCCGACAAATCCTCCGTCCTCGTCGTGGGCGACAGCCTTCATTCCGACATTCAAGGCGGCAACAACTTTGGCCTGGACACCTGTTGGTTCAATCCAAAAAAATCGGCCAACCTGACCGAACACCGGCCCGTTTTCCAAATCGAAAAACTCGAAGAACTGAAAAACATTATCCAGTGACCTGCCATCCAAGCTGAATTATCCAGCAAGACCCATCCATTTGTCCCACCCCGTTTCCTACCTTTGCGCCGCTCCAAAAGGGAGGGGGTGAAAACGCCCGGCTAATTTTATCCGGCTGCAATGGCCGGCAAAAAAAATACCGGCAAATACCTTTTTGCTCCGCTTCCCAGAACCACATCCCGACCAATTTCAAATCAAAAAGCAACTGCTTGGGAGGGTGCGGGAGAAGAAAGAAAAAATGATATTTTTTTCTCTCTCCTCCCGCATTTTAGGAACTGTGAAAAAATAACTTGTAAGTTCTGCTCTTTCATAAGCACAGGTAAGAAGAGTTTTGATAAAAATAAATCTTACAATTTATTTTTCCTTTGATCCTTAGGGGTGTTTTTGGGGGAAAATTTTCAATTTTTCCCCAAAAACACCCCCTGCCAAATAGTTACACCAAAAAAAGAGATCATCATGGCAAACGCATTTTTTGAAGTACCCGTCGCAGTGAATGAACCGGTACTTTCCTACGCCCCCGGCTCCCCGGAAAAAGCAGCCCTTAAAGCTGCAATGAAAGCGATGAAATCCACTACGCTGGAAATACCCATGACCATTGGTGGCAAGAAGATAATGGGCGACGGCAGGTTTGCCATTCGCCCGCCGCACGAGATAAAACACACGCTTGGTTGGCACGGCAAGGCCAACAGTTCCCACGTGAAAGAAGCCATACAAGCTGCCCTGGCTGCCAAAAAGGACTGGGAAAACATGCCCTGGCAAGACCGGGCCGCCATTTTCCTCAAAGCTGCCGACCTGCTCGGAGGGCCATACCGGGCCAAGATGAACGCCGCCACCATGCTCGGCCAATCCAAAAATGCCTATCAGGCCGAGATTGACTGCGTGGCCGAACTGTGCGATTTCTGGCGTTTCAACGTGCAGTTTATGATTGACATTTACAGCCAACAACCCGAAAGTCCGCACGGAACATGGAACCGCATGGAGTACCGTGCCCTCGAAGGGTTTGTCTTTGCGCTCACGCCATTCAATTTCACCTCCATTGCAGGCAACCTGCCGGGGGCACCGGCCCTCATGGGCAATACCGTCGTCTGGAAACCTGCCGAAACGCAGATTTACTCTGCCGCCGTCATCATGGAAATATTTGAGGCAGCAGGCCTCCCGCCGGGTGTCATCAATTTGGTTTTCGTGGACGGCCCGGTGGCCGGCGACGTGATATTCTCCCACCCCGATTTTGCAGGCCTTCATTTCACAGGCAGCACGGGGGTGTTCCAGCAT
>JRYF01008107.1_pt1 | contig 10599 bp, 9 predicted proteins | sample 235331 | NCBI WGS metagenome assembly JRYF01 (sample SAMN03074217, study PRJNA261475) | activated sludge metagenome | biome: Wastewater Treatment Plant; feature: Wastewater; material: Activated sludge; isolation source: activated biomass of a wastewater treatment plant treating hydrocarbon... ... | reverse complement strand
CCAGCAGCGTGACCTTGGCCTCGAGCACGTGGACGTCGCCGGTCTCCATCTCGAGCGCGGTGACGCCCAGCACGTCGCCGTCGGCGTCGCGGATCAGGTCCAGCGCCATCCACTCGACGAAGAAGTTGGTGCGCGCGGCGACGTTGCGCTGGTACAGCGTGTGCAGCATCGCGTGGCCGGTGCGGTCGGCCGCGGCGCAGGCGCGCTGCACCGGCTTCTCGCCGTAGTTGGCGGTGTGGCCGCCGAAGGGGCGCTGGTAGATCGTGCCGTCCGGGTTGCGGTCGAACGGCATCCCGAAGTGTTCCAGCTCGTAGACGACCTTGGGCGCCTCGCGGCACATGAACTCGATCGCGTCCTGGTCGCCCAGCCAGTCGCTGCCCTTGACGGTGTCGTAGAAGTGGTAGTGCCAGTTGTCCTCGGACATGTTGCCCAGGCTGGCGCCGATGCCGCCCTGCGCCGCCACCGTGTGCGAGCGGGTCGGGAACACCTTGGTCAGAACGGCCACGTTCAGGCCGGCGAGCGACAGCTGCAGCGATGCGCGCATGCCGGAGCCGCCGGCCCCGACGATGACGACGTCGAAGCGGCGACGGGGAAGATTGGCGAGCGACATGGACTTATAGCCTCCACAGCACCTGCACGGCCCAGCCCGCGCAGCCCAGCAACCAGACGATGGTGGCGACCTGCAGCACCAGGCGCACGCCGACCGGCTTGATGTAGTCCATCCAGATGTCGCGCAGCCCGACCCAGGCGTGCCACAGCAGCGCGACGATCACGGTGAAGGTCAGCAGCTTCATCCACTGGGTGGCGAAGATGCCGGCCCACTTGTCGTAGCTCATCGGCCCGGGCAGCAACACCTGCACGACCAGCACGAGGGTGAAGATCGCCATCAGCGCGGCGGTGACGCGCTGGCTCAGCCAGTCGCGAAAGCCGTAGTGCGCGCCGACGACGAGGCGCTTGGAACCATGGTTGACCGTCATCGCGAGCCCCTCCTCAGAACAGCCCGAACAGCTTGGCGCCCAGGGCCGCGGTCAGCAGCAGCGACAGCACCAGCGTCGCGATCGCGGAGTTCGCGCCCTGCGCCTTGCTGACGCTGTGGGTGGCGTCCATCCACAGGTGGCGCACGCCGGCGATCGCGTGGTGCAGGTAGGCCCAGATCAGCGCCAGCGATACCAGCTTGAGGAACCAGCCCGGCAGCGGCCCGGCGCCGACCGCGAACGCGCTGGCCAGCGCCTCGTAGGAGAACTCCGAGCTCAGGCTGGCGTCGAAGAGCCACAGCGCGAAGGGCAGCAGCAGGAACAGCAGCGCCCCGCTGACGCGGTGCAGGATCGACACCATGCCCGCCACCGGCAGCCGGTAGCGCACGATCTGCGTGACGTGGATGTTGCGGTAGACGGGTCGGGGCTTGGCGGGTGCGTTCGACATCGGCGTGTCCTGCGGGTTTCGTCGCGCCCGGGGCCGACAGGGGACACCCGGAACCGACACAGTTTATTGCAATGCAGCAGTCTTACATGGACCTGTGGGGGTTGGAGCGGGCGCGGTTCAGCTCAGCTGGTTGCGGTAATGGTGTGCCGCCGTGTGGTACAGGCCGCGACGCAGCTCGACCGGGCGGTCGCCGTAGGTGTAGGACAGCCGCTCGACCGACAGCAGCGGTGCGCCGGCGGCCAACTCCAGCAGCCGCGCGCTCTCGCCGTCGGCCGCGACGGCGCGGATCGACTCGTCGGCGCGGATCATGCGCACGCCGAATTCGGTCTCGAAGAAAGCGTACATCGGCCCGCGCTGGCCCGACAGCCGCTCGGCGCTCAACCCCTTGAACAGCGCCGCGGGCAGCCAGATCTCGTCGAACACGACCGGGCGCACGCGGCTGTCGACCTCGGCCAGCAGCAGCCGGCGCACCTGCCAGACCGACTCGCTGGCCTTGAGGCCGAGCGCGCGCGCGACCTCGGCCGGCGCGCGCAGCCGGCGACAGTCCAGGAAGCGCCGGCGCATCCCGGCCGCCGCGCCGTCGTCGCGCTGCAGGCGCAGGAAGCGGTACTGCGTGCGCTCCTCGGCATGGGTGGCGACGAAGGTCCCCTTGCCCTGGCGGCGCACGAGCAGGTTGTCGGTGGCGAGCTCGTCGATCGCCTTGCGCACCGTACCCTGGCTGACCTTGTAGCGAGACGCCAGATCGGTCTCGCTGGGGATGGCCTCGCCCGGCTTCCACTCGCCGCCCTGCAGGCTGCGCAGCAGCAGCTCCTTGATCTGCTGGTACAGCGGGCTGAACGAGGGCGTGGCCTCGGCCGCCGCGCCGGGCGGCACGGAGGCCGGGGCGGGCGCGGCGGGCGCGGCAGTGGAATCGGCCATGCCCTATTGTCTTACATAAGACATAAGAGTCCAGTCAGCCTCGCCGCCGTACACTCGGGGTTCGCGCTCGCCGCCCCGTCAGACCCCTTCCACCGCCCTTTTCGAGGAGCCTTCCATGAGCAAGAAACCCGTCCGCGTGGCCGTCACCGGCGCCGCCGGCCAGATCGGTTATGCGCTGCTGTTCCGCATCGCCTCCGGCGAGATGCTGGGCAAGGATCAGCCCGTCATCCTGCAGCTGCTCGAGATCCCCGACGAGAAGGCGCAGAAGGCGCTGCGGGGCGTCATGATGGAGCTCGAAGACTGCGCCTTCCCGCTGCTGGCGGGCATGGAGGGCCATGCCGACCCGAAGACCGCGTTCAAGGATACCGACTACGCGCTGCTCGTCGGCGCGCGTCCGCGCGGCCCCGGCATGGAGCGTGCCGACCTGCTGGCCGCCAACGCGCAGATCTTCACCGCGCAGGGCAAGGCGCTGGACGCCGCGGCGTCGCGCGACGTGCGGGTGCTGGTCGTCGGCAACCCGGCCAACACCAATGCCTACATCGCGATGAAGTCGGCGCCCGGGCTGCCGGCGAAGAACTTCACGTCGATGATGCGGCTGGACCACAACCGCGCGCTGTCGCAGGTGGCGCTGAAGACCGGCAAGCCGGTGGCCAGCGTGCGCCGGATGTGCGTGTGGGGCAACCACAGCCCGTCGATGTACGCCGACTACCGCTTCGCGACCATCGACGGCGCGAGCGTCGCGGACATGATCGCCGACCCCGTCTGGAACAAGGATGTCTTCCTGCCGACCGTCGGCAAGCGCGGCGCCGCGATCATCGACGCGCGCGGGCTGTCGTCGGCGGCGTCGGCCGCCAACGCCGCGATCGACCACATGCGCGACTGGGCGCTGGGGACGAACGGCGAATGGGTCACGATGGGCGTGCGCAGCCAGGGCGAATACGGGATCCCGCAGGACGTCATGTTCGGCTACCCGGTCACCTGCGCCGGCGGCGAGTACACCATCGTCGACGGGCTGGAGATCGACGAGTTCAGCCGCGCCTGCATCGACAAGACGCTGGCCGAGCTGATGGGCGAGCAGGACGGCGTGCGCCACCTGCTGTGAGCCCGGCCTGAGGGCACAGGTGCCGGCATCGTCGGCGCCTCGCGAACAAGCCGGCGCAGCGCGCCGGTGGCACGCGAATCAGCCGGCGCAGCGCGCCGGCTTTTTCGTTCGGGGCCGCAGTGCCCGGCACCGGGCTCGCCGCCGGCCGGCGTTGGCGCTACGCTCGACGTCCCTGGCCGACCTGCCGGAGCACGCCATGCGCCCCTCGACCCCCATGGAGCCGATACACCCCCGCGACGCCCTGTTCGACCCCGGCGAGCCCGCCGCCACGCCGCTGCCGGTGTGCGACCACTATGCCGGCGTCGAGGAGCGCATGCGCAAGGCGCTGGCCATGCAGGCCGAGCGCGGGCCGGTGTTCGACGTCACGCTGGACAACGAGGACGGCGCGCCGGTCGGCGGCGAGGTCGAGCACGCACACCTGATCGCCGAGCTGCTCGCCAGCGCCGACAACCGCCACGGCCGCGTCGGCGTGCGCGTGCTGCCGGTCGAGCACCCGCGCTTCGGCGAGGTGCTGGCCATCGTGCTGGCAGCGGCCGCCCGGCCGGCCTACCTGATGCTGCCCAAGCCGGCCGGGCTGGCCGACGTGCAGCGCGCCGCCGCGGCGCTGGACGCCGCGGGCGGTGCGGATGTCCCGCTGCACGCGCTCGTCGAAACCCATGCTGCGCTGCGCGAGGTGCAGGCGATCGCCGCCCATCCGCGCATCGAGTCGCTGTCCTTCGGGTTGATGGATTTCGTCTCCGCCCACCGCGGCGCGATCCCGCTGGAGGCGATGAGCGTCAAGGGGCAGTTCGAGCATCCGCTGGTGGTGCGCGCGAAGCTCGAGATCGCCGCCGCCTGCCATGCGCACGGCAAGGTGCCGTCGCACTGCGTCGTCACCGAGTTCAAGCACGCTGCCGCGCTGCAGGCCGCCGCCACGCGCGCGGCACGCGAGTTCGGCTACACGCGCATGTGGAGCATCCACCCGGCGCAATTGCAGCCGATCCTGGACGCGTTCGCGCCGACCACCGCCGAAGTCGACCAGGCGATCGAGATCCTGCTGGCCGCGCAGGCCGCGCACTGGGCCCCGATCCGCCACCGCGACACCCTGCACGACCGCGCCAGCTACCGCTACTTCTGGCACGTGCTGGAGCGCGCGCACCGCACCTCGGGCAGCAGCGGCGAGCAGCTGCCGGCGGAGGTACGGGCGGCGTTCTTCGGCGGCTGAGGCGCGGCAGCGGGGCGCTGGATACCCCGGCCTTGCCGCCGTGTCGCCCCGGATCCTGGCACAGCGCCGGCCGCAGCGCCGGCTGGCCAACTGGCCGGGCACATGGCGCCATCGGCACCCTCGCCAGGCGCGGCCACTGGCACCATTGGCCCCGCCAGTCTCGCGGCCGGTGGCACTTGGTCCGTGCCGCGAATGCGACCACCATGACGATGCCGGTCGCGTGACCCGGGGCGGCCGGCCACTCTTTCCCGCGATCGATTCGAAAGGAGCTCGTCATGCTCGCCAAGCTGCAGCGCGCGTTGGTCCTGTTCTCGACAATCTTGTTGCTCGGGGGAGTCGGTAGCGCCGGGGCGATCCCGTCGGTCCCGCAGGAACTCTACGACGCCCTCAAGGTGGACCGCTCAGCGTCGCCCAAGGAACTGCACGAGGCGATCACCAAGCGCTACCGCGACCCCGCGCATGGAGCCGGGAAAGGCAAGTTCGCCGACCTCTGGCAGCCTATCCCGATGAGCATGTACTTCGATCCGCTCAGCTTCTACAAGCCACCGGCAACGGTCAACGAGGTATCGGATCGCAAGGGCTGTGTCGACTGCCACAAGGACGAGAGCCCGGGCTGGGTGCGCGCCTGGCAGCAAAGCGCGCACGCGAACCTGGACAAGATTCGCGCGCTTGGGCCGACCGATCCGACCTATTACAAGAGGGCCAACCTCGAGGAGGTCGAGAAGAACCTGCGCTCGATGGGCAAGCTTGGCGCCAACCAGAACCTTCAGGAGGTCGGCTGCATCGACTGCCACGTCGCGCCGTTGGCCGCCGGCAAGGCCGATCACCGAAAGGATCTGCGCATGCCCACCGCCGACATGTGCGGAACCTGCCACCTGCGCGAGTATGCCGAGCGCGAGTCCGAACGCGACACCATCACCTGGCCGAAGGACCAGTGGCCCAAGGGCCGTCCGTCGCACGCGCTCGACTACCGTGCCAACGTCGAAACCGGCATTTGGGCCGGGATGCCGCAGCGCGAGATCGCCGAGGGCTGCACCGCCTGCCACTACAACCAGAACAAGTGCGACGGCTGTCATACGCGGCACACCTTCTCGGTAGCCGAGGCGCGCAAGCCCGAGGCCTGCGCCACGTGCCACAACGGCATCGACCACAACAACTACGAGGCCTATTCGCTTTCCAAGCACGGCACGGTGACCAAGGCCCTGGGCCACAGCTGGAACTGGAACGTGCCGCTGAAGGACGCCATGGCCAAGGGCGGCATGACGGCGCCGACCTGCGCCTCCTGCCACATGGAGTACGAAGGCAACTACACGCACAACGTCGTGCGCAAGGTGCGCTGGGCGAATTACCCGATGGTTCCGGGCGTGGCCGAAAATATCAACGGGCCATGGTCGCAGGACCGACTGGAATCCTGGGTGAAGACCTGCACCCAGTGCCACGGCGAGCGCTTCGCGCGCTCCTACCTCGAGCTGATGGACAAGGCCACGCTGCAAGGACTGGAGAAGTACAAGGAAGCGCACGCGGTGGTCGAGAGACTCTATGCCGACGGCCTGCTGCCGGGCCAGAAGACCAACCGCCCGACGCCCCCCGCGCCGGAGAAGGAAGGCGTGGCGCAGTTCTTCCAGCTGTTCTGGACCAAAGGCAACAACCCAACCGCGGTCGAGTTCGAGGTCATCGAGATGGGCGAGAACGACCTCACGAAGCTGCACGTCGGCGTCGCCCACGTCAATCCGGGCGGCTGGACCTACACCGAAGGCTGGGAGCCGATGAACCGCATGTACTCGCGAATCATGCAGTGGGACACCCAGATCCGCGAGCAGGCCGACCTCACCACGCGGCTGGCGAAGCTGGAGGCGCGCCCGCGCACCAGCCTGCTCGACCTCGACGGCCCGACTCCCAAGGTCCTGGCCGGCGGGCTAGGCATCGCGCTACTCGCCGGCGGCTTGATGCTGCCCGCGCTGCGCAGGCGCAGCGGCGCAGGCCGTGACGCCGGCCGGCGCTGACTTGGGGAGCCGACGCTGGCTGCGACCATGATCGCCGCACCGAGTCACGCGCCGCTGCGCCGGCGCGGGCTCGTTGGCTGCCTGCTGATCGCGGCGGGGCTGCTGCTGCTCGGCTGGACCGTGTGGCTCGCGCTGCCCGGCGCGGCGCCGCATCGCTATGTGCAGGTCGGCCAAGGCGGTGCTGAGCGCTTCGCAGGTCTGTATCTCGAGGGCCTGTGGGAAGGGCCGGTCACCGCGTACGAGGCACATGTGGAAGGCGTCGCCAAGCCGGTGGCCACCTTCCACGTCGCGCAGACCGAGCACGCGGGGCCAGTCCTGCTCGACTGGCGCAACCATGGACACGAGCCGCTCGTCCACCTCGGCAGCGACGCGGAGCAAACCGCTGCACTGGCGCGCGCGATCGCCACCCATTCGCCCCGGGGCTCGCTGATCCTCGCATGGTGGGACACGTCGCGCCAGTTGCAGCTTCTCGCCGGCGTCGATGTCGTGGTCGGCACGCATCTCGGGGCGCCGCTAGTCGTCCCGGCGACGTGGGACGACCGGCGCGACGCGATCGAGCGCCTGGAGCGCGCCTTCTGGGGTAGCGCCGAGGCGGACGCACCCGCTTCGGCGCCGTTCGAGCAGTTCGTCGACGCGCTCGTGTCCGACGAGACGAGCGGTGTCGCCGCACTGCGCGCGCTGGCCGGCGGGCGCGAAGCCTACATCGTCGTGCACCAGGCCGATGCCTACCGCGCCGGGCTGCTGCGCCCCGCGCAGTTCGGCGTCGGCTATCGCGACTTCCCGAAATCCGGCGACCTGCACCGTCTGGTGCGAGTCGTGAAGTCGTGGGTCGCGGCCGAGGGATACACGGGGTACGCGGTGCAGGCGCGAACGGAATCGGCCGACGATTCCTCTGGCAGGACACGTGTGTACTTCCTCACCGACGAACGCTCGACGCAGACCCTGCTGGCAAGGATGCTCCCGTTCACGACTTCAAACCCGCTGCTGCTGGACGAATTGCGGCTCGTCTTCCAGCACGGCGGATACTGGGTCTACCGGCTCCCGGGCGCCGATACGCCGGCAGCGACGACCGAGCGGCATAGCCCCTGAGCGCTGGCACCAGCGGCCAGGCGGCCGGTGGAGCTACAGCGCAGAACGCGTGCGTGCGTTAATCGTCGCCATGAGGCAACTCACGCGGGGAGAGTGCGAATGAAGATCGTCGCCGCTGTCGCGGTCAAGCTCTGGCTGGTCGCGCTGCTGATCGCGGTCGCGGGCGCGGCCCAGGCCCAGGCACGCTACGAGGGCCACAAGAAGTGCGGCTCCTGCCACCGCAGCCAGGCCGAATCTTGGCGCAACACGAAGCATGCGCAGGCGATGAAGTCGCTCGAACCGAACGCGCGCGCCGAGGCCAAGCGCAAGGCCAGTCTCGATCCCGCCAAGGACTACACGGCCGACAAGGACTGTGTCGGCTGCCACGTGACCGGGTTCGAACGCGAGGGTGGCTACCGGATCGGGGCCCGCAACCTCGACCTCGACAGCGTCGCCTGCGAATCGTGTCACGGACCGGGCAGGCAGTACCGGCTACTGCACCGCAAGGCGGGCCAGGCGTTCGAGAGCGAGCGCAAGACGACGCCCCGCCAGCAACTGGCCGAGGCCGGCGAGGAGAAGGAGTTCCGCGAGCGCTGCAACGCCTGCCACCTGAACTACGAAGGATCGCCGTGGACGGGGGCCAGGAAGCCCTATACGCCCTTCACGCCCAAGGTAGACCCCAAGTACGCGTTCGATTTCGACAAGGCCTTGGACGACGACAAGGCCGTGCACGAGCACTTCAAGCTCGAAGGCGTGTTCACCGGGCCGCCATTGCCGCCGTTTCGGGACCGGCTCCAGGCGCGCGCCCAGCCGGGCGTGATGGGCAAGGAATAGCGAAATGCGGCTGCTCGGCCGCGCGTGGCGCTACCTGCGGGGCCGTGGCGGCCCGATCCTGGTCGGGATCGGGATGGCGATCGCCAGCTCGGCGATCGTCTTCGGCGGCGAGGCGGCGCTGTCGACCACCGCGTTCTGCACGAGCTGCCACTCGATGAGCTATCCGCAGCAGGAGCTTGAGAAGTCCACCCACTGGGGTGCGCTCGGCGCCGACCCGCAGTGCAAGGACTGCCACATCCCGCAGGGCTGGAGAAACTTTCACCTGGCCGTGTACACGCACGTCGTCGATGGCACGCGCGAGCTCTACCTGGAGCTCTTCAACGACTATTCGACGATCGAGAAGTTCGACGAGCGCCGCCTCGAAATGGCGCATCACGCACGGATGAACCTCAAGCGCTGGGACAGCGTCACCTGCCGGGACTGCCACCGCAATCCGCGCCCGCCCGGCGCCGACGCGCGCGCAGCGCACGACAGGATGGAAACCGAGGGCGCCACTTGCATCGACTGCCACCAGAACCTGGTGCACGAGCCGGTCGACGAGACCGACCTCGACGCGAGCCGCGCGCAGCGGCGGATGGTGCTCAAGCAAGCCGACTGAGACGCGTCCCGGCGGCGGCGGCCGCGGCCCGGCCTGGTACCAGTCACAGCGCGCGCACTGGTGCTATGGTCGGCACGCCGATCGTGGATACCATAGGGCCACAGGGGCCAATGATCTGGCCCTGGGCTGGGACCCGATGGAAATCCCGATCTCGCTGGACGCGGACAGCCGCCAGTGCCTGCAGGCGCAGCTCTACGAGCAGGTGCGCACGCTGATCCTGGGTGGGCGGCTCAAGCCCGGCACGCCGCTGCCGGCCAGCCGCAGCCTCGTCGAGCAGCTCGGCGTCTCGCGCAACACCGTGTTGCTCGCCTACGAGCGCCTGATCGCCGAAGGTTACCTCGAAACCCACCGCACCCGGGGTACCTTCGTCAGCCGCGAGCTGCCCGAGCAGTGTCTGACCGCCAACGCGCACGCGCCCGGCAAGCTCGCCATGCCTGGAGACGCGCCTCGAGCGCGCCCACCGCTGGCGTTCGAAGGGCGGGCGCAGGCAGTCGTCAGTCCGCACCGATTCGTCCACGACTTCTGGCTCGGCCGCCCGGATCCGCATTCTTTCCCCGCCAAGACCTGGCGCTACCTGCTGAACCGCGTCATGCTGACCGCCGGCACGCGGCTGACCGAGTACCTTGACCCGGCCGGCGCGCCGGAGCTTCGCCGGGCGATCGCGCGCCACCTGGGGCCGTCGCGCGGGATCGACGCCGATCCCGATCAGGTGATCGTCGTCGCCGGCTGTCAGGAGGCGCTCAACGTCGCCGCGCGCCTACTCGTTCGCGAAGGCACGCAGGTCGCGATCGAGAACCCGGCCTACCAGGGCGCCGCCTACCTGTTCGCGAGCTATCGGGCCCGCTTGCTGCCGGTCGCAGTCGACGACAACGGGATGCGCGTGGAGCGACTGCCGTCGAAGGGCGTGACGCTCGCCTACGTGACGCCTTCGCACCAGTACCCGCTGGGGTTCACGCTGTCGCTGGAGCGCCGGCTGCGGCTGCTCGAGTGGGCTCGGCGCAGCGGCGCATACATCCTCGAGGACGACTACGACAGCGATTTCCGCTACCGCGGCTCGCCGCTCGCCGCGCTGATGGGCTTCGACAACGATGGCCACGTGATCTATGTCGGCACCTTTTCCAAATCGATCGGCGCCGGGCTGCGCCTTGGCTACCTGGTGGTGCCGCGCCATCTGGTCGAGTCAGCCCGCACGGTAAAGGCGCTGCTCGACAACGGCCACCCCTGGCTCGAACAGGCGGTGCTGGCCGAATTCATCGGCAGCGGTGCGTACGAGCGGCACCTGCGCAAGATCCGGCACATCTACGGAGCACGCAGGGACTGCCTGCTCGACTGCCTGCGCAAGCACTTCGGCGACGTTGTCGTCAGCGGGACCGAGTCGGGCATGCACGTCGCCTGGCATCTGGCCACGGGGCTGCCCACGGCCGCCGAGCTGCAGGAGCTGGCGGCGCGC
>JRYF01005150.1_pt1 | contig 10606 bp, 8 predicted proteins | sample 235331 | NCBI WGS metagenome assembly JRYF01 (sample SAMN03074217, study PRJNA261475) | activated sludge metagenome | biome: Wastewater Treatment Plant; feature: Wastewater; material: Activated sludge; isolation source: activated biomass of a wastewater treatment plant treating hydrocarbon... ... | reverse complement strand
TTGTCGTCTACTGGATCTTCCCGGTCGCGCTGCAAAACATCGACCTGTTCGGGGAACCCGTCCTTACCCTGTTCAACTTGCAGACGAGCGAACGATACGCGTACTCCCGGACGACCGGCGGAACGACACTTTCCTTCCGCGCCCTCGACGAGCGGTTCATGGCGGACGACCAAACCGGGAGCGTGTGGTCCATGCGCAACGGGCGGGCAATTCAGGGAAGTTATGCGGGAACTTCGCTGGAACCATCCGCATACAAGGTCGAAAATATCTTCCCCTATTTGGGAGTAAAGCCTGCGGAGAACATCGCCCTCTCCCTCTGGCAAAGGTTCGACGCGAACTGGTATTTGAAGATCGCTGAACGCGGTTACGAAGCGGACGACGGCAGTACGGTTTATTTTCCCACATACCCGTTTCTGATCAGAGTCCTCGCCTTCTTCCTGGACCCGATGCTTGCCTCGCTCGTGATCTCGAACATCTCGCTGATCGGCGTCATCGGATTGTTGTATCAATTAACCGCGTCCATTACGACAGAAGACACCGCGCCCAGAACGGTCGTTTATCTATTGCTCTTTCCGACGGGATTCTTCCTGACCGGCGCATACACGGAATCCCTGTTCCTGTTCTTTGTGCTTGCCTCGCTGTTTGCCGCCTCGCGCGGACGTTGGACCTGGTCCGCGGTCTGGGGAATGTTATCCTCACTGACGCGTTTACAGGGAGTCCTGCTGGTCATTCCGCTTGCCTGGCTCGCATGGCGCGAGACAAGAGGATTGGCAATGCGCGAAAAACTTGCGCGATATGCGCTGCTGACATTGATCCCGCTTGCCACCGTTTCGTTCCTTGCTTTTACGAGCCTGTCTCTGATTTCCACTTATGAGGGGACGCTGCATGCGCGTTTTGTTTCCCCGTGGGGGAACATCCTCGCGGCGGCATCTCTTGTATTGGGCGGGAAAGGAAGCATGGTTGACGCGCTGAACCTGGTCTTCACCCTCTGGCTGATCGCGATGCTGGTCCCGGTCTGGAGGAAACTGCCGATCGNNCCGCATGACGACCACGCAACCTCTCGTGAGCATGATGCGTTACGCCCTTGCGGTCTTTCCCGTGTTCATGGTGCTTGGCTATTGGGGGGAAAACAAGCGGGTCAATCGAATTATCGTGTATCTGTCTTTGTTGTTACAGTTGTATTTGAGCGCGCAGTTTATCCTCTGGGGATGGGTGGGCTGAATTCTGATGGACAGCGCCCCAACCTTCCTCCGAGCAGGAAAGCCTGGCTGGGTTTCGATGTTCTCCGGTTCATTTCACCTTATAGATTTTCAAATCCCGTTCGCTGTAAACAAGTTCGAGATTATTGCCGGGTTGAAAGTTTGGATTGATCTTCCGTTCGTATGATCCGTAAACAACCCATTGGATCGGCGGCGATGCGAGCCCATCGTTATTTCCCTCGAAGAACGAACTCACCAATTCTTGTTTGCCTTTGTAATTGAGCGTTTCCATTTCGTGCCCAAGATAGACGCGTATGCCCGCCTTCTGTGCCAGTATCTGCGACGTCTGCTCGGCCGCAAGTACAAAATCGTTGTATTGTGCGTTTTCACGAAGCAATATAACCGCATCGTCCAGGCTGGCTGGATAATACAGATCCTCCGGATGGGTTTGCAGGTACAACATTCGACCGAGACTCAATTGGATGGATGAAATGGATGCGGCGAACACGAACAATATGACAAAGCTCGACCTCCAGCGCTTCACCCTCGGACGTTGGGCTGGTCCCGTTTCGAACAGCCTGATCAACCCCTGAGTTGCAAGAATCGCCAGCGGAATGGAGATGTTTTGCAGGAAACGGCGTTGGATGAACACCGGCGCATAAGCCAGAGCAAAACCTGTGGCGACCCAAAAGAACGAAGCGGTGGACGCGCTGGATTTGCCCCACGGAAGATCGAACAAACCGATGATCGCAAATGGCAGGAAAGGAGCGAATCCCAACAGGTAATAGACCGGCGGAGGTGAGAGGGTTTGGTTTTGCGCCGTAAACTGACTCCAAAACGGGTCGTAATTGAGGACGATGAAGTTATATGCCAGCAATGGGATTTGTGACAGCGCCAGCATGCCAAGAGCCACAACATCCATCCAACGTATCTTTCTTTGATTCCACCACGCTGCAAGCGCCGCACCGACCAACCCCGCGTCCACGGTGGCAAGCGTAATGGGATTGACGAACTGTACCAGGATACCGATAACGACCATCCATGCGGCGTATTTCCAGCGCGGGGTATCGAGATATTTGAGCCACAGGTTGAGCGTAATACACATTCCGGCGGTCACGAACGCGAAATGTGGAAAGAGGGACAGGCTGAAGAACACGTAACAGTCAATCAACCAGAAATCAATGGGCGTGATTGGACCCGGTGACCAATTGAAGACAAGTTGGAGCCAGCCGAGCCCCGACCCCATCGCCGCCAGCAGGAACGCCATCCGTGACCAGAACATGCCCGGAAAAATTTGCCGCATGAGCGCGTACAGTGAAAAAAGGGCAAGATAGCCAAACATCCAGCGTGCCAGGTGAAAGGTCGTTTCCGTCTCGAGGCTGAATACCCTGCTGGCGTGTCCGAGAGCAACGTAGAAAAGGCGAAGGTAAGCCGGGTTGTGAGGTTCTGTTGTGAAACGGAATTGATACGCCGTTTCCCCATGTTTTCCCGCCTCCATCATGGAAATGTGGACGGCGTAGTCCTGACTGTCGAAGTGGACGCCGCGGAAACGCAGATCCGGCGTTTCCGCCCGGTAGCCTGCCCAGGTAGGAATACTCCCCCAAATCAGGATGAGGGTGGAGGCGATAAAGACCCAAAGAAGTTCCTTCCGGACTCGAGGCGTCATTGATCTTGTGTGTAAAGAAGGATTCGCAGGTCGTCCCAGGATTCCTGTGACTTGAGGACGAATTTAGAATTCAGGTATTCGATATCCGGGTGAGTGGGTCTTCCTGCCTGAATGTACTCGTCAATCGACCGCTGATAGATGACGTACCACACGCGTCCCGCACCCTCCACCGCGGACTTGATATCTGCCTCTGCTTCGATTCCCAGGACCTGTTGTGTGGCGGGAGCGAGGGTGTCCGTCGCGCTTCCGGGCGGATCACCGATAAATGTCTGCGCGAGGTCGCGGTCAAAGTACATCGCCGAAAGCATGGACAGTTTGTTGGAGTGAATGATCCTGTCACCGGGCGCCTCGTTATCACGCAGATAGGCGGTCATTTCTTGAAAAGGTCCATAAGGGAAACCGCGATAGGTCGCGTGCTGGTAAATACCTGTTACGAACGCAATGGCAAGCATGGCGGAAAAGAGTCCGCGCATGGGGTTGTGTAAATTCGTGTTATTGAACGTCCATGCCAGCCAGATGCAAAAGAACGCGCCGGAGGGAAGCAGCGCTCTCTCGATGTACACGGGAGTCCATTGAGAGAACAGGAATAACAGAATGGGCGGCGCGAATGAGAGATAAAGAGTCCAGAGTCCGTTTGTCTTATCGTTTCCCATTGGGGTACGGGTGGTTTGCAAAAGCGCGATCACAAAGACCGAAACGGCGAGAGTCAAGCCGGGCAAAATCCACGCGGGGGGCAGGGGGGTGTTGGTTGTGAACACGATCAGGAGTGTGAATAGACTCGCAATGCCGGGCTTTGCCACCCAGTACGCCTGGTCCACTTTTGCAAATTGGGACGGCAGTTGAATCAGCCAGGGTAAATATAAAAGGATGGCGGCTAAGCCCCAGGTCAAGACCGACCGGGACGTCTTCCAATCCCGCCTGAACAGAGGCGTGACTGCCAGCGGTATCAGGAAGAACGCGGCAAGGTTGTGTGTGTATTGTGCCAGCGCGGAAGCAATTCCAAATACCAACCACCACCGCCAATTCCCGGACTTGGCGCCGCGCAGATAGGAAAAGGTTGCAAGCAGAAGCCATAACGCAAGAAAGGCGTACATGCGTATTTCCTGCGCGTAATGGACTTGAAAAGGTGACAACGCCACGGTCAACGCGGAGGTCTCTGCTGTTTTCAAGTCGAATAGTTCAAGCGAAATTTTGTAGGCGAGAAATACAACTGCGAGACCCGCGAGGATGGACGGCATTCTTGCTGCAATCAACGACTCTCCGAAGACTTTCATCCACGCCCAGAGCAGGGTGTAATAACCAAGCGGATGGATATCCGCGCTGCCCGCGCCGGTGAGAGCAAGCGTACCGTAAAGCATTTGTCCCAACCCCTTTTCCGAGAACAGGATCGCGAACGCCTCGTCATACCAGATGGGACGTGAAGCGGTCCCCGCCAAACGCACGAGTAATGCCGCGAGTAATATAAGGCTCAATCTTGTACGGGCATCTTTGAATGCGTCATCGAGGCGTCGCTTCATGGTTGAATTATAAACATACTTTGAATCAAAAAGCGACACCTTTCGATGCCGCTTTCGGATTTTACTCTCCCAGATAATCCCGCAGTTTCCTGCGGATGGTGGGATGGCGGAGGCGGCTCAGCGCCTGCGCCTCGATCTGCCTCACACGTTCGCGCGTGACGCCCATCTTGCGTCCCACTTCTTCGAGGGTGTAAGCCTGCCCGTCGAGCAGACCGTACCGCAACTGCAAAATGCGGACTTCGCGCGGCGGCAAGCCGTTCAACACCTCGCCGAGGTGTTCCTTAAGCAGGTTATAAGTCGCCGTGTCGTCGGGCGGAGGCGCCTCGTCGTCCTCGATGAAATCGCCAAGGACCGAGTCTTCCTCATCGTCGGTCGGCGTTTCCAGCGAGAGCGGGCGGCGCGCCACCTGGATCATGTTCTCCACCTTCTTGGGAGGCACATCCAGCGCTTCCGCCAGTTCCTCCACGCTCGGTTCGCGCCCCAGACGCTGTGTGAGTTGATGCTGCACGCGTAGGAGTTTGTTGATCTGGTCGCCCATGTGGACCGGGACGCGGATGGTGCGTCCCTGGTCGGCGATGGCGCGGGTGACCGCCTGGCGGATCCACCAGGTGGCATAGGTGGAGAATTTGTGTCCGCGGCGGTAATCGAATTTCTTGGTGGCGCGGATGAGACCGATGTTGCCTTCCTGGATCAGGTCGAGGAAGGGAACGCCGCGTCCCATGTATTTTTTGGCGACCGAAATGACCAGGCGGGAGTTGGCTGTGATGAGGTGCTCACGAGCAGACCAGCCATCTTCGATCAGTTTGCGCAGTTCGGCGCGGCGGCGCGGGGTGGCGCTGCCCTTTGCCAGTTCCTCGCGCGCCATGCGCCCGCGTTCGATGCGTTGGGCGAGCGCCACTTCCTCATCCGCGGTCAGGAGCGGCACACGGCTGACCTCTTTGAGGTATAGACCAATTGTGTCGTCCGTATCTATGTTTGCGAGATAGTCATCGAGTGAGGGGTCAATTTCGGGTTCGATCTCGCCGGTTGCCTCCACTGCCACCAGTTCGTCCTCACTTGGCTCGGCAAGATTGGCATCCTCCACAAAGGGAATGCCGGCGCTCAACAACGCGGAAAAAGCCTCTTCCAGTTGTTCGACGTCCTGTTCAGCCTCGGGGAAGAAATGGATGATGTCATCCAGCGTGATATAACCCTTTTGCCGTCCCAGTTCCACCAGACGGGCAATTGCGGGAAATTCCTCTTCCTCGTCAACCATCAAAATTTTATCTACATCCATTATTATGAGCCATTTTCCTTTTGCTATCAGAATACACTTTTTTCAGGTGAAAAGCAATACTCTTTCATTGCTCTTTTATAGACGTCTGTGTGTGAAAAATGTTACGGCTGGACGGCTTCCTCGCCGCCGGACCAGGCTAGGGCGCCGCGGGAGGCGGGGTCTCCGTCGGCGCGTAAGGCAGATTCGTCAGGAGTCCCAGGAGCGAATCCACCGCGCTTTGGCTGATGATCATGATCTCTCCATCTTCACCGCCTGCGTAATATCCGCGCTCTGTGGGAGTAAGAACACCCACTTCGATGATCCGTTCCACACCGCTGGTGAATTGGAACGTCATCGTATATTCGGGATCGTCCAACCCGGCCGCCTCCGCCGTGAGACCTGGGATGCGTTCCAGGATGCGCATGGTTGAGACCTGCGTCGCCGCCGCCTCCACCGCCCCCTGGTCTGCCGCGGCTTCCTCGGGCAGGATCAACGCCCAGGCATTTTCCTCGTTACGCGCCACCTCGACAACCTCTCCCGTCTTCGACTCGATGCGGATGCTGGTGGGCAATCCATTCGCCGAGGTAAATAGATATTCGATGGGGGGCAGGGTCGCCTCAGGGGTGACCTCCGCTTCGGCAGTTTCCGCACGCTTGTTGAAATAGTACGCCGCGCCGAGAACGATGGCGAACAGGATGAGATAAATGACCGTTGAACGACGCATAAACTATCCCTGCCGCCTGCGAGCCAGCCAGGAGGAAATGCCCGCGAACACAACCAGCCCCGGGATGAGCAGGACCGAACCCAACAGGATGATCAGCATTTGGATTTGGTTGGGCGGTATGAACGTCCGAACGGTTGGCGTGTTGGGTGTGATGTTGATCAAGTTTTCCTGCTCGGCGGACCAATCCACGGAGTTGATGAAGAAGTTGCCGTTGCCATACGCGTCGAACGCATCGTTCGACGCAAAGAACGAGTTGCCAATGACCACCACGCGTCCATCGGTTGAGGTGTTTTCGCCGGAAGCCGCCATGATGAGCGGGCCGGGCAGGTCTTCGGAATCGAATGAGACCTGGGTGCCTTCTGCGCTGGTGAAGTTCACCTCGCCCCATGAGTTGGGGGATGTGAACAGTAAAGCCGTTTGCAGTATGCCGTCTGGCGGGGTGGTCAGGCTGAGCGAGCGCGCCTGCGGCATGATGACGAGGTAATTTGCGCTCAAGTTCGTCGTGATCGGGTGCTGACCGGCGGAGGCGGAGATGGCATTCAACGGCTGCTGGCTGTTGAGGTCAATGATGATGTCGTCGTTCAGGACGATGCCCCAGTCATTTGCAAGATAATCGGCAAGCGGGTCCGGGGAATCGCCGAATTCGGTCAGGATGAGCGGGTCTTCCATAACGACGAGCGAGCCGCCGGCATCAACATATTCCTTGAGAAGTTTCACCTCCTGCTCGGATACAGGCTTCATGGGACCGGCGACGATGACTGCCAGCGCGTCCTCGGGGATCTTGTTCTCCGCCAGCAGGTTCAGGCTGTTGACCGTGTAGTTCTTGCTTTCGAGCGTCTGTTTGGCGGTGGAGAAACTGATGTCGCTGTATTCGAGCGAAGCCTCGCCGTGACCGGTTAGGAAGTACACGGCGCGCGCTTCGGGGTTGATCAGTTTGATCAGGGTCTTGGTCAGTTCGGTCTCGGAGGCGAAGTTGGCGATCTCACGGCGCCCGCCCATGACCAGCATGATCTTGCCGTCGCCGGTAATCCCCGCTTCGCGCGCGGCAATGGGGTCCGTATCCGGGTTGATAAACTGGTAATTGAATTTTCCCTTGCTGTTGGCTTTGAATTTTTCCAGCAGTTCTGCGGCGCTTGCCGTGGAAATATTGGAGTAGAAGGCAACCGCCTCGACCGGTTCCGGAAGGCTTTCGAGAGCCTGGATGGTCTCCGGCGCGAGGGTGTTCGTTTTATCCTGGGTCACGTCCCAGCTTTGCGGGTTGTTATAGACAAACCAGTTCAGGACAAACAGGATTCCCAGGAAGGCGATGGAAGTGATGGCAATGTTGCTTCCGTAGCGCGCCTGCCTGCCGGTCAATGCGTGGCGGATCTTATCGGGTTCCAAAATGGCATATGCGGCGGCGGCGAGGATGGTCACGCCAAGACTGATAAGGGTGCCGCGGTTCAGCGTTTCCGTTGTCGCTCCGCTGAACATGCCGATATTGAGCAACCCCCTTGTAATAAGGAAGAGGAGCGTACTCAAGAGTCCCAATCCCGCAACGACCAGGGCAATGAAGGTGTAGCGATGCCAGGTGGGTTGTTTCTTTTTTGCCATTATCTCCATCTCCTCATTTCGACGGCGGCTGTCCCTGTGAACAAACCCAGCGCGATCAGGCTGACGTAATATACGAGGCCGGAAAGGTTGATGACGCCCGAGTCCAGTGCGCCGTAGAAATGTGTTTTCATGTCAAGGTATTCGAATAGCCTCGCGCTATCGCCGCTGAGCACGTTGGCTGGGAAGCCGATCAGCCACCATAACGTGATGAACAGCGCCAATGACACAAAGAACGCCGTGATCTGGTTGGTGAACATGGCAGAGACTGCCGTCCCCAGCGCCAGGAAAACGCCTGCCAGCAGGATCATGCCGAGATAGGAGGTCAGGATGACGTTCCAGTCTATGCCCGGAGTCACGAATCGGCTGGTAACGATCGGATAGATCAGCGTTATCACCAGCAGGGAGAGAATATAAAGCATCGCGCCAAGCCATTTTCCAATGACCAACTCGAAGTCCCGGATGGGAGCCGTGAGCAGAAGTTCCAGGGTGCCCATGCGCGCCTCATCCGAGATTAGTCTCATGGTGAGCGCGGGGGTGGATAACACGAGCAGGAAGGTAAAAGTCCCGGAGATCGGTGCAAAGTCCGGTACGGCGCCGAAATTCTGGAAGGCGTTTTGGGTGTAGAAGAAAATGTTGATTCCAAACAGCGCGCCGGTGGTCAGAAGAATGGCAAATGCCACAACGTAAGCGACCGGGCTGATGAAGTATTGGTCGTATTCCCGTTTTGCGATTGTCCAAATATTTCGCATGGTTCACCTCACGAGCGTTTGCCCGTTGATTTGTCGTCGGTCAGTTCGAGGAAGATCTCTTCCAGGCTCATGCCGACCGGGCGCATTTCGAGCAGTTCGTAGCCCGCCTCGACGACGGCTTTTGCCACCTGTGGGCGGACGTCCTGCCCGGCGGAAAGTTCGAATTCCACAGATGTATCGTCCTGGGCTGCCACTTTGCGCGTGCCTTTGATACCTTTGACTGTTTCGGCAAGCCCGTCCCCGTCGCCGCGCACGCGCAAAAGGACGCGCTCAGCCCCAAGGACGCGGGATTGCAGGTTTTCGGGGGTGTCTTCGGCAACGATCTTGCCTTTGTTGATGATCAGGACGCGGTCACAGATCTGCTGCGCCTCGGAGAGAATGTGAGTGGAGAACAGGACGGTGCGGTCCCTGCCGATCTCGCGGATCACGTTGCGGACCTCGACCACCTGCGCCGGGTCCAGACCGATGGTTGGCTCGTCCAGGATGAGGACCTCGGGGCGATGCAGCAAAGCCTGCGCGAGACCGATGCGCTGGCGCATGCCTTTCGAGAAGTTGCCGATGTAACTGTTGGCGCGTTCATCCAGGTCCACCATTTCAAGCGTTTCCCAGGCGCGGTCATCCGCATTGGGGAGTTGGCGCAGCGCCGCCATAAACTTGAGGTAGTCCAGGGCGGTCATGTCATTGTATAGCGGGACGGTTTCAGGCAGGTAACCCACGCGCTTGCGGACTTCGAGCGATTCCTCCACCACGTCGTACCCCGCCACAATGGCTTCCCCGTCGGTGGGCGGCATGTAGCCGGTTAAGATGCGCATGGTTGTGGTTTTGCCCGCGCCGTTCGGTCCGAGAAACCCGACGATTTCTCCCTGATTGGCATCGAACGTGATGCTATCAAGGGCGCGGCGAACTCCATAGTCTTTCACGAGACCATTGACTTGGATCATTGGTTCTCCTTGGAAATGGGATAAGATAACATGCGAAACAAAAGGCACGCCTGCCGGTGGTGGGCAATCCGTGCCGTTTTATGCTCCAAATTACTATACAGAAATTCAAAATCAAAGTCAAGCGGGTAATTGATTTCTAATCAAACGCTAATATTGTTCGACAATTCACAAACCCGGACCGATTTTATCGGAGGAAAAAATACCACACACCAGCCGCGCCAGCCGCACAGAGCAGCAACAGGAATCCGCCCAAAAAGACCAGCATCCAGCCGTTCGAGGTATCTGGAGAAATGGTGGGAGAGGCAGTTTGAGGGGCGCGTGAAGCGGGGCGCGGGGTTGGGGTCGCTGTCATGCCCGGCTGGGCGGGCATCTGGGGCGTCATCCCCAGCATCCCTTCCACGAAATCGGGTATCCCGTTCATATTTTTGTCCAGCGCGCCCATCGCCTGTTCGTATTTTGCGCGCGCCTCGGGCGGCAGGTCTTCGATGCGGTTGTATTCCTTCCCATCCACGACGAACTTCATCCCGCTGGTCATGACCGGGGTGGGTGAGGCGACATTGAAGATGTCCGGCGTATCGTCGCGGTTCACATCCTTGATGCCCCTCATCGCCTGTTCGTACCGTGCGCGCACCTCCGGCGGCATTTCGTTCACACTGTTGTAGGTCTTGCCGTCTATCACGATGAGTTTGGGGTTCATGTGTCCTCCGATGGCGGAATATAGCCAATTGTATCGCCATTGGCTGAATGTATCATTAGGAGTACACTTCGCCGCTGGAGGAACCATGACTGAATTGCTCTATCAAACCGACGCTTATCTTCAGGAATTCGAAGCCGCTGTCACTTCTGTGCTGGATGACATACGCGCGGTGGTGTTGGATAGAACCGCGTTCTATCCGGGCGGCGGGGGACAGCCTCATGACCTGGGAAGCCTGCTCGTCAATGGCGTTATGTATCAAGTGGAC
>JRYF01004253.1_pt1 | contig 10606 bp, 9 predicted proteins | sample 235331 | NCBI WGS metagenome assembly JRYF01 (sample SAMN03074217, study PRJNA261475) | activated sludge metagenome | biome: Wastewater Treatment Plant; feature: Wastewater; material: Activated sludge; isolation source: activated biomass of a wastewater treatment plant treating hydrocarbon... ... | reverse complement strand
CCGCGGATCGTTGCGGGTGTCCAGCATCTCGGGCTCGCCGATGGCGGTGAGCAGCCGCTCGGCGGCGCTGGCGTAGGCGCCGGGATTCTTTTTGCACAGATCCAGATATTCCTGGAGCGATAGGGTTTCCTCGCGGCTCTCTTCGTAGCGCGATAGGTAGCGCTTGAAAATGGTCATGGTCATACCTCTCTAGGGTCGCGGAAGCGTGAAGGCTTCCGATTCAAGTCTGCTGGGTTAACATCTGGGAATCCTCCATTTGATCCATGCGTCCCGTCTCGACCCGCCGAACCCGCCGATGTCCTTCCGTCCCGAGCTCGGTCGGGCTCGGCGAACGTCCTCAGGCGGCTGGCTGCGGTGGGATCCCCCGTGGACACGTTTAGGCTAAGATAAGCAATTAGCGGACCATGGTGGTTTTTTGTAGTCGAAATCGAGGTCCGATTTTTGAAGAGCGCTTCGACGTATCCCATGAGTGGGTGTTGGATCTAGCTAAATGGAATCAATAAGTTAATGATACTTCCATGGCCTGAACCGCTCCTGAATCACCTAGCGGACCGGCGGTCGGCGCTTGACCGGGACCGGAAGTCGATTACCGCTGTGGAGATCTACAACCGTCTATGCACTAGTTTAGTGCGATGCACCGACAGCGCACGCAAAGGTGAAAGGCTGTTCCAGCCTTGGTGCCTCTCGGGCAGGGTCGGGGAGGGTTTGCAATCGACGGGTCGAGACCGCGAACAGGGTCAGGAATGAATCAGGCGACGCCGCGAAGCCCCGCTGCACGGGGGTGTAATCTTGCGGTCCACGTTCGGCCAGGCGCAGGTTCCGACCGTTGATAGACCACGCCTGACGATAACGGTTCAGGCGCCGATCGAGCGATGGTTGGGACCCGATCCGCTTTGTTGCTAACATCGCGCGAATCGCGAACGGGCGACGCGCAGGGTTTCTCATGAAGATTATCAGCGACTGGTTTCAGCGGTTTTTCAACGATCCCCAGGCGGTTATTCTGACCGTCGTGCTGGTGTTGGGCGCTAGCGTCATCCTGATCATGGGCAAGGATCTGGCCCCGGTGCTGGCCAGCATCGTGATTGCTTACTTGCTGGAAGGCATCGTGCAGATTTTGCAGCGCTGGTTGCGTTTGCCGCGGTTGCTGGCGACGTTCGTAGTGTTCGTGCTGTTCATCTCTTTTGTATTGTTCCTGCTGTTCGGATTGCTACCGCTGGCGTCCCGGCAATTGACTCAGTTGGTGCAGCAGTTGCCGGTCATGATCGTCAGGGGTCAGCAATTGTTGCTCAGCCTGCCGGAAATGTATCCGGAACTCATTACCGAGGCCCAGGTGCTGAGCGCGATCAACACCATTCGGGCCGAAGTGCTTAATATGGGTCAAAATGCCTTGGCTTGGTCGCTGGCGGCGGGCATCGGCATCATCACCATCATCATTTATCTGGTGTTGGTGCCGCTGCTGGTGTTCTTTTTTTTGAAGGACAAGGAGCTGATTCTGAGTTGGCTGCACGGATTTATGCCGCATGACCATACCCTGGCGCAGCAGGTGTGGCGGGAGGTGGATCGGCAGATGGGTAACTACGTGCGCGGCAAGTTTCTGGAAATCCTGATCGTTTGGGTTGCGTCTTTCTTGGCGTTTTCGCTGATGGGGCTCCAGTTCGCCATGCTGCTGGCCTTGATGGTCGGGTTATCGGTGATCGTGCCCTATATTGGGGCGGTGGTGGTAACGGTGCCGGTGGCGCTGGTGGCATTTTTCCAGTGGGGCTGGAGTTCGGAGTTTTTGTGGTTGATGGGGGTGTATCTGATCATCCAAGGCTTGGATGGTAACGTACTGGTGCCGGTGCTTTTTTCCGAGGTGGTGGACCTGCACCCGATTGCCATCATCACGGCGGTTCTGGTGTTCGGTGGTCTGTGGGGTTTCTGGGGGATCTTTTTCGCCATTCCGCTGGCGACCGTGGTGCAGGCCATTATCAAGGCTTGGCCGCGGCCGGCGCTGGCGGCGGAGTCGTGACGCCGCGGACTGCGGCGGGGTATAGACGGTACGGTTATACGGGCATCGAACTTACAGCAACGGCGACAACAGCCGCGCTGTGGCCTCGCCGAGCCGCCGTCCGAAAGGCGCGCGCTGGCCCGGCCTGACGTAGCGGTCGGCCAATTGGAGGTCGGTCGCGAAGCGGTCGGCCAGGCGCGCGGCGATCTCGCCGTCGTAGAGTACCGCCATCGTTTCAAAATTCAGCGCCAGGCTGCGGTGGTCGAAATTGGCGCTGCCGACCGCCGCGACTTGCCCGTCCATCACCAGCAACTTGGCGTGCAGCATGGGCGGACCGTACTCGTAAATGCGAACGCCGGCGCTCGTCAGTTCGTCGTAGTAACTCCGTGCGGCGGCGCTCACCAGCCGCGAATCGCCGTGTTTGGGCGTCAACACGCTCACCTCTACTCCGCGCAACGCGGCGTTCATCAAGGCGGCGGTGAGGGCTTCGCTGGGGACGAAGTAGGGGGTGGCCAGCAGTAGTTGCCGCCGGGCGCCGGCGATGGCGGCGAAGTAAAACCGGGCGATGGCATGGCGGTTGTTGTCGGGACCGGATTCGACGATTTGCAGCCAGGGACCCGCGGTCTCGGAGCAGTGGGGAAAGAATTCCGGCTCGAATGGCGCCTGATCGGTGGCGAAGTACCAATCTTCCAGAAAGATGAATTGCAGTCGGTGGACCGGTTCGCCCGCAAGGCGCAGGTGGACGTCGCGCCAGGCGTCCGCGCCGTTGCACCGCGCGCTATGAACGTCGCTGATGTTGATACCTCCAATGAAGCCGGCTTGGCCGTCGCAGACCACGATCTTGCGGTGGGTGCGGAAATTGACGTACCTCAGGCGCCAGCGGCGCGGACCGATGGGGTTAAACCAGGCGACCTTGACGCCGGCGTCTCGCAGCGGACGCAGGAAGCGGCGGCCGATCCGGTCGGAGCCGATCGGGTCCAGCAGCAATCGAACCTGGACACCGGCACGGGCTCGTGCCGCGAGCAGATCGCGCAACCGGGTGCCGATTCGATCCGGTTGCCAAAGATAGTATTCGAGATGAACGTGATGACGGGCGGCGGCGATGGCGGTTTCGAGAGCCTGGAAACAGTCATCGCCGGTTTCCAGCAGGGTGACTGTCGTTGCCGGTCTGGGCGCGCCCTGGCCGAGCCGCTCCAGCAACAGCGCCAGTTGCCGCTCCAGACCAGCGTCCGGGAAACCTGGCGGTACTTGACCGGGGGGCAGGTGGCGAGTGGACTGGATCAATCGGTCGCGGGCACGGCCGTAGCGCAGTCGGCGTCGGCGCAACCGGCGCGGCCCGAATAGCAGATAGACCAGAAAACCGAAGTAGGGCATGAACAGCAGTGCCAGCAGCCAGGCCAGAGTGGCCGCCGGCGAGCGGCGCTCCAGGATCAAACCGACCGCGACCAGTGCGATCCACAGCAACCAGGCCAGTGGCAGCAGTGCGGTCAAGTGCTCGGTCATGCGGGAGGTGGGCTACAGTCGCTCCGAGGCAAATTCGGCCAAACGCGAGCGCTCGCCGCGCCGCAGGGTAACGTGTCCGCCGTGTGGCCAGTTTTTGAAGCGGTCCACCACATAGGTCAGGCCAGAAGTCGTCTCGGAGAGGTAGGGCGTGTCGATTTGAGCGATATTACCCAGGCAGATCACCTTGGTGCCAGGGCCCGCGCGGGTGATCAGGGTTTTCATCTGCTTGGCGGTCAGGTTCTGGGCCTCGTCGATGATCAGGTACTTGTTCTGAAAGGTGCGCCCGCGCATGAAATTGAGAGAACGGATCTTGATTCGGCTGCTGAGCAGATCAGCGGTGGCGGCGCGGCCCCATTCGCCCCCTTCCTGAGGGGCGAGCACTTCCAGATTGTCCATCAGCGCGCCCATCCACGGCGTCATCTTTTCTTCCTCGGTGCCGGGCAGGAAGCCGATATCCTCGCCGACCGGCACGGTGACCCGGGTCATGATGATTTCCCGGTAGCGCTTGAGATCCAGCACCTGCGCCAATCCGGCGGCCAGCGCCAGCAGGGTCTTGCCGGTGCCGGCCGCGCCCAGCAGGGAGACGAAGTCGATCTCGGGGTCCAGTAGCAGGTTGAGAGCGAAATTCTGCTCGCGGTTGCGGGCGACGATGCCCCAGACCGCATGGTTAGGCGTGGTGTGGTCCTTGAGGATTTCGATCACCGCCTCCGCGTCGCGCAGTTGACGGACGATGAAGGCGACTTCGCCGTCGGCTTGGAACAGTCCTTGGTTGGGATACCAGTTCGTCACGTCCGGGCCGTGGACCCGGTAGAAGGTCCGGCCGCTATCCTTCCAGGAATCCAGTTCCTTGCCGTGGGTGTCCCAGAAGTCCGCCGGCAGATTCCGCGCGCCTTCATACAGCAGCTTGACGTCGTCGAGGGTCTGGTCGTTGTAGTAGTCCTCGGCATGGATGCCGAGGATGGCGGCCTTGATCCGCAGGTTGATGTCCTTCGAGACCAGGGTGACCTGACAACTTGGGTGGTCCTGTTGTAAGGTCAGGGCCATGCCCAGGATATCGTGGTCCGGGGTGTTGCCGGGCAGCGGCACCGACGGATTCAGCCGGCTGGGCTGGGTTTGGAAATACAGCCGGCCGCTGCTGGACTCGCCATCCGAACCGGACGGGCCTGGCAGCGGCAGTCCCCGGTCGATTTCCTCCTTGCTGGCCCCGGCGATCAGGTCGTCCAGGAAACGGCTGACCTGGCGGACGTTGCGGGCAACCTCGGAAACGCCTTTTTTGGCGTGATCCAGTTCCTCCAGCACCATCATCGGCAGGAAAAGGTCGTGTTCCTGGAAACGGAACAGGGCGGTCGGATCGTGCATCAAGACGTTGGTGTCGAGCACGAACAGCCGGCGGTCAAGTGTGGGGTTTGAAGAATGGGTAGTGGGAGATTCGAGGCTGAGGTGATGGGGCATGGTTTGTCGCTGAGAGTTGGCTGAAACGAGATCTTTAGCTGAATCGAGAAGGTATTTCAGTCGTCCCCTTCCTCGTGGTCTTGATTTGGAGCCGGGGAGACGGGTTGTCCGGCAAAAAATCGTTCGAGCTTGTGGACGACATCTCTCGGAGTGATCCCACCATCGGCCAACTTTTCCGCGAAAAGCCTGCCGGGATTCAAAACATCCCACAGCGAGCGATGCTGCGTTGCCCGGCGAGTACCGGGATCCTTGTTGCCGAAGCCGTCGAGCACGACATTCCAGATCGGCCGGAAGGTTTCGATCAGCATGTTCTCGCCCAAGGGAATCCAGATGTCGTCCACCACCAGGCAACGGTAGTAAAAATCTCCCAACTCAAGGTTCGTGGCCTGTTCGATGGATGTGGCGTGTTGCCGGAGACGCTCTCGCAAGGTTGAGCCCTTGCTCGTGTCGGTGGTGATGCCGCCTTTCCTGCCTCCCTTGGGTATGGCTTTACCGACATAGATGGGTTGATGGAATTCTTCGTTCCGGTTTCGAGCAGCTACGGGTTCGTAAGCTGGGAACGAACCCGTGTAGTAAATCGCGTAAACTCCGGCTCCCCAACGTTCGGCGGTATCAGACAGCATGACCACAGCTTGCTTCAGCAATGCTCTAGCAACGCTCTTGCCAAGATTCATCTTGTCCAGCGGGTTATAGGGTAATGTGCTTGCAGTCACGACTATGGTTCCAGATGGTTTCTGACATGGCTTGCCAGAAGCTCGGCTAAACCGACCGGCACGGCATTTCCAAGCTGTCGCATCGTTTCCGTCCAGGAACCATGAAACACAAAGCTATCCGGGAACATCTGAAGACGGGCGCTTTCCCGGACAGTTAGATAGCGCACGGAACCATCCTGCTTCAGCAGCATGTTTTCCCCCCCAGGAACACCATGAACGCCGGCCTTAAGCGTTTTCGCCGGTTCGTCGAGTGGGCTACCTGTATGACCGGGATAGCTACGCGCCCCTCCCTGAAAACGATGGTTCGGATATTTCGTTGCGGCGAGCGGATTACGCTCCGGATCGGGAAGATCGGATATGGCGTCCCTAATTGTGCGCCATGCCGCCAACGCTGGTTTTTCCCTTAATTTTTTGGCCCGCGGGCTTAAAGGTTCTGGAAGTTTCCTTCCAGGGTTTGGAATGCCATGCCGCCCCCAATAATCGCCGGATCGGATCTGTTCCCAGATCAAGGCATCCTGTGCATGCGTTGGCTCTGGAAAGGCCCACTCAATATCCAAGTCTGATCGGAATCCCACCAGGAAAACCCTTTCCCGACGTTGTGGGACGCCATAATCGGCGGCATTCAAAACCCTGGTCACCAGTCGGTATTGAAGGTCCAGGGAACCACCATGGGTATGACGACGTTCGAGGCGGGCAAGATGGTCGGGCCATGCTTCGCCATAACGCCTTGTGATCTCCGGATAGGTCAATTGCAGGCGGATGTACTCAAAGTAACTGGCGAATCCAGTCCGGGTCAGTCCCTTGACGTTCTCGAATAGAAAGGCCCGAGGTCGAATCTCGCGGACAGCGCGCACGGCTTCGGGAAACATGTCCCGCTGATCGCCATGACCACGATGCTTTCCTCCCAGCGAGAATGGCTGGCAAGGTGGACCGCCGGAGACGAGATCGACCCTGTCTTCGAAAGATCGGAAATCAAACGCCCTAACATCTCCCTCGATCAGCGGCCAAGCGCGTACTGGCTCCATGCCGCGAATTTGATTTTCGCGAATGGTGTCGCAACAGTAGCGATCCCACTCGATCACGGCGGCGGTCTCGAAACCGGAACGACTGACTCCCATGCCGAGACCACCCGCGCCCGCGAACAGCTCTATGGCCCTGATTTTATTCATCTTCCAAAAAGCTCCTGATTCTTTGCTTGAGATCGGAAGCATCACGCAGTTCGCATTCCCACAATACCAGCGCTTGCCAGCCGTCTTCGGCAAGCTTTTTCTGGTTGTCAAGATCGCGCGCCCGATTGCTCTCCAGCTTTGGTTGCCAAAAATCCCGGCGGGATTTGGGTAACCTGGCTAGTTTGCAACGGGCATCGGGATGGCGGTGCCAAAAGCAGCCGTGTACGAATATGACCTTGCGGCGGGAAGAAAAAACTAGATCGGGCTTTCCGGGAAGATCCCCACGATGAAGGCGATAGCGGTAGCCCATGCCATGCACCAAGCGGCGAACCCGTATTTCCGGTTTGGTATCCTTGCCATGAATGCGGCTCATCCGCTCGCTGCGGGCGGCGGGTGTCAACGTATCAATCCGACGAAAAGATTGAACAGGCGCGGTCCGATCGATCAGATAATCGGTCACCACACCCTCCTTCACCATCGCCGCGCTGGTTTCCGCCTCATAATCGCTGTCATCTTTACCCATCTTCGTTCGTTCCAGGGTCACCAAATATTGCCCTTACGGTGCGGAAAAACTCGGACACTGGTGAGAAACGGCTGTTAGTGCAGCGCTTCCATACCGGCCTCGACCGCCGCCAGCACGGCCCCGGCGTGGCCGTCGACCTTGACCTTGCGCCATTCCCGGCGCAGCACGCCATTTTCGTCGATCAGGAACGTGCTGCGCTCCACGCCAATGGATTCCTTGCCGTAGAGCTTTTTCAGCTTCAGGACCTCGAACAGCTCGCACAAGGTTCCATCGGTGTCGGCAAGCAGGTGGAACGGAAAGCCGTGTTTGGCGCGAAAGTTTTCATGACTGCGGAGACTGTCGCGGGAAACGCCGAAAACCGCCACGTTCGAGGCGGCGAACCGGTCGTGCAAGTCTCGGAATTGCTGACCCTCGACCGTGCAACCGGGCGTGTTGTCCTTGGGATAGAAATACAACACCACCGGACGCCCGCGCAGGTCGGACAGCCGCACGATCTGATCACCGGTGGCGGCGACGCTGAAGTCGGGAACCGGTTGTCCCACCCTAACGCTCATGGCGGTTCAACCCTTGATCGGTTCCAGGACCGCGTCCAGATTCAGATCGTCGCAGAAGTCTAAAAACTCCTCGCGCAGCATGGCGATATGGGTATTGGCCGGAATGCCGATGGCCAGGTTGACCGAAAACATCGGCGTGCCGGTGTGTGGGGCGCTGTAGCTGCGGGTGACCATATCCTCGATATTGATCGAACGACTGGCGAAAAAACTGGCCAAATGATGGACGATGCCCGGCTGGTTGACCGCCACCACTTCCACCGCGTAAGGCAACACGTCTCCCGCTGGGACGCGGCTCTCGGTGCGCTTGGCGATAATGGTCATTTTCAGCGTCTGTTCCAGCCGCTTGAGCTGCATCTCCAGCTTGGTCAGCGTATTCCAGTTACCCTGTACCAGCAGCAGGATGGCGAATTCGCCGCCCAGAACCGTCATGCGGCTATCCACGATGCCGCAATCGCAGTCCAGGCTCACGCGGGACAGTTCGTTGACCAGACCGGGACGGTCTTCACCCAGAGCGGAAACGACCAGATAATTTTTCACGGAAAGGACTTCCTACGGGAATGGCTTCGGAGGAGATAATTAACGGCAGTGTACAAGCATCCAGCGGGGGTGAAAACTGCCTCGGAGCAGCGGTGGTGGACGCTTGTCAAGCTTGTCCGGTAACCGTACCATGCAGTGATCGCGGGTGAGTGGAGAGCATAAGATCATGTTTCATGGCAGCATGGTGGCCATCGTCACGCCGATGCGGGCGGATGGGGCGTTGGATTTTGAGTCGCTGGCGCGGCTGGTGGAGTTCCACATCGAAAACAGTACCCAGGCCATCATCGCCGTGGGCACCACCGGTGAATCGGCGACGCTGGATTTCGAGGAACACATCCAGGTGGTGCGCTGGGTGGTGGAACAGGTCAAGGGCCGTATCCCGGTGATTGCTGGCACCGGCGCCAACTCAACCACCGAGGCGCTGCACCTGACCCAACAGTCGAGGGATGCCGGCGTCGATGCCTGTCTGCTGGTGACGCCTTATTATAACAAGCCGACCCAGGAAGGCTTGTACCGCCATTACCTGCTGATCGCGGACCGCGTGGCGATCCCGCAAATACTTTACAATGTGCCGGGCCGCACCGCCTGCGACCTCAAACCGGAAACCGTCGAGCGGCTGGCCGACCATCCCAACATCGTCGGCATCAAGGAAGCCAGCACTCTCGAGCGAATCCAGGAACTGGTGCGCCGGTGCGGCAACCGCCTGAACGTGTATAGCGGCGACGATGGCATCGCCGCCGAAGCGATTCTGAGCGGCGCCCAGGGAGTGATCTCGGTTACCGCCAACGTCGCGCCGCGCGCCATGCACGAACTGTGCGCCGCCGCCTTGGCTGGCGACCGTGCCCGAACCGAAGCGCTCAACGCCCGGCTGGCCGCACTGCACCAAGCGTTGTTTCTCGAATCCAATCCCATCCCGGTGAAGTGGGCGGTCCAGCAGTTGGGCCTGATCCCGCCGGGCATTCGTCTGCCGCTCACCCCGCTGTCGGAGCCGTTCCAACCCGCGGTGCGGGCGGCGTTGCACCAAGCTGAAGTCCTCTAAGTACGATGATGATCATGCAGTTTTTCCATCCCCTGTGGCGCGCCGCGATCCTGGTTGCGGCGCTGGCGGCGCTGGTTGCCTGCTCGACCCGTTTCGACTCCATAGTGCCCGACCGGCGACCGGATTACCGGCAAAGCACCTTGACGCGAACGCTGGAAGTACCGCCAGACCTGACCTCGTCCACCATCGACGACACCCTGATGGTGCCGGAGATCGATCCGGCCGGCTCGGCCAGCCTGTCGACTTACGCTATCGAGCGAGGCGTCGCTGGAACTCCAATTCAGACCGCCCAGGCGGTGTTGCCGCCGCAGCCGGGCATCACTGTCATGCAGGATGGCGACCGACGCTGGCTGGTGGTCGCGGCGCCGCCGGAACAGGTCTGGCCTCGGGTCCGGGAGTTCTGGACCAGCAACGGTTTCAATCTAAAGCGCGAGGATCCCACCATCGGCATCATGGAGACCGATTGGATGGAAAATCGGGCGGATATCCCCGAGGATGGCATTCGTCGAGTGCTCAAGCGATTTCTGGACGTGGCCTACTCGGCGCCGACCCGCGACCGGTTCCGGGTCCGCTTGGAGCGGAGTCTGGAAGGCCAGAACACCGAGATTTACCTGAGCCACTCCGGCGTGGAGGAGGTGGCGGTCGGAGGAGCCAGCGCCAGCGCGACCAACACCTTCATCTGGCAGCGACGGCCNNTGACGGTTTATTTGGGGGCGTCGGAACGACGCGCGGAAGCGCAGCTGGCCCGGGCCGGAACGCCGACGACCGGGCCACGCTCGCGCTTGGTCGAGCAGGGCGGCGAGAGCCAACTGATCATCGACGAAGAATATGCCCGGGCCTGGCGTCTGGTGGGGTTGGCCCTGGATGGCAGCAATTACGCGGTCGAGGAACAGAGTCGTGGCCAGGGTCTGTACGTGGTCGAGTACCGCGATCCCGAGCAGGAAAATCAGAAGCCGGGCGAGGGCGGGTTTTTCTCCCGGTTGGCGTTTTGGAGCGGTGAGTCGAAGGCCCCACCGCCGGGAACCCGCTACCAGGTTCGCTTGGCGGGTCAAGGCCAGCAGACGGTGGTGGTGGTGCGCGACGCCAATGATCGGCCGGATGATTCGGCCGGCGCCCAGCAGGTGCTGAA
>JRYF01001328.1_pt1 | contig 10606 bp, 9 predicted proteins | sample 235331 | NCBI WGS metagenome assembly JRYF01 (sample SAMN03074217, study PRJNA261475) | activated sludge metagenome | biome: Wastewater Treatment Plant; feature: Wastewater; material: Activated sludge; isolation source: activated biomass of a wastewater treatment plant treating hydrocarbon... ... | reverse complement strand
CGACTCCGAGGGTGGCCAGACCTGCAGCCGTCGAAGGGGCATCTCTGTACTGATCCAAACCCAAGCTCGCGTAGCCCGGGAGCGAGAAAACAGAGAAGACCGCGTCGAAGTTGGACACCGCCGTATCCCCCGCTTCGATCTCCAGAATCGGGTCACCGGTGACTGGGTCGGTGAGAGTGAACACGTTGATGACGGCGTTGACCCCGTTACCGATGCCGGAGGGTACGGCCCTCCCATCAGCGTCTGCGAATAGGTCAGCGTGCCGCCGAAGGTCCGCGTGGTCGACTCACTGCCGGTGTACGTGTAGCGCTGCAGCGCGACCGAGTTGGTGTTGGTACGCGTGCCCGGCAGGCTAAAGGCGCTGGCCTTCAGCACGGGCGCGCCGACGACGCCGGAAAGTGCCACGCTGCCGAAGGCGCTCCCGTAGGCCGGATCAGAGATGAAGGCGCTGGAATTTGTCGNNTGCCGGCGCTGATCAGCACCGCGTGAGCCATGGAAGGGACGCTGCCAAACAACATCAAGACAAGACAGAGAATTCGCTTCATCTGCACCTCCGCAAGCAAGGGCACCAACCTGAGCATGACGGACGCGGTCTTGGCGGGGTCCTCGTTCGGCTCCCAGCTGAACGCCATCTCGGCGGTCCGCGTCCGGACAAATTGGAAGCAAGTTCCGTACCCAAGATCGGGTTTCCTTTTCATTCAATGGCTTAAGTTCCGCCCCCCGGCCGAAAGGACGCTGTAAATTTTTCCGACAGTCCAGCGGATTGTCAGGTCGCCGAGCGGACATTCGAGAGCGGACTGAACTCCAGCGTGCCTCGAAGACGAGGTAGCCAAGGCCGCAGCGAGAGGCACGCTTGTTGCGATTGCAGGGCGCGATGCGCCTGTCCGGAAGCGAACGAACTGCCGCCGCAGGTCGGTTCGGCGAGACTTCGCCGAAGCCGAACGAGACGCGATGGATGGCCACCGCCCGCTCCCCGCCGCTCGGACGAGGTCCGCCAGTGCGCCGCTGAGTCTGTGCGACCGCCCCGGCGTGGCCCTTGCCCCGGAGACGGACGGCTTGCCCTGTCGAATCGTGTGCGCTCTGAGAAAGTGCCGTCTGTTGCAGCAACAGGCGGTCGACGGCCGACAGCGGACACTGATCGCGCGGCCGATTGATGCCGATTGTTGCCGGCGCGCCGGCCGGCGGCCGCCGCAGCAGCGTATGCGTTCCATGCAGACTGTGCTTCTTACTTACAAGCTGCATATCCGCGAGCGCTGCCCATGATCCCCCGCGACGCTCATTCCCGCCTGCGCACCCTGCTGCGCGGCTTCCCGGTCGTCACGCTGACCGGCCCGCGGCAGTCCGGCAAGACGACGCTGGCCAGGGCGGTCCTGCCGGATCGGCCGTACTTCTCGCTCGAAGATCCCGACGTCCGCGCGCTGGCGCTGGACGATCCGCGCGCCTTCCTCGACCGCCTGCCCGACGGCGGTGTGCTCGACGAGATCCACCGCGCTCCCGAACTGCTGTCGTACCTGCAGACGCGCGTCGATGCCGACGGGCGAATGGGGCTGTTCCTGCTGACCGGCTCGCAGCAGTTCGGCCTGCTGTCGGACATCACGCAGTCACTGGCCGGGCGCACGGCGTTTCTGGAACTGCTGCCGCTGTCGCTGCACGAGCTGGCCACCGCCGGCATCGTGCCGCCCGGCATCGACGATGCGCTGCTCGCGGGCGGCTATCCGGCGCTGTTCGACCGCGCGCTGCCGCCGCGGCACTGGTTCCCTGCCTACGTGACCGCCTACGTCGAACGGGACGTGCGGCAGCTGGTGCAGGTGCACGACCTGGACGCCTTCCAGCGCTTCGTGCGGCTGTGCGCCGGGCGCAGCGGCCAGATCCTGAACTTCTCGTCTCTGGCGACCGACTGCGGCGTGAGCCACAACACCGCCCGCGCGTGGATCGCCGTTCTGGAGGCGAGCTATCTGCTGTTCCAGCTTCGGCCGCACCACGAGAATTTCAACAAGCGGCTGATCAAGGCGCCGAAGCTGTACTTCCTCGACACCGGCCTGCTGTGCTGGCTGCTCGGCATCCGGGAAGTGGCGCAGCTCGCCGCGCACCCGCTGCGCGGCGCCATCTTCGAGACGTTCGTCATGGCCGAACTCGTCAAGACGCTCGCCAACCGCGGCGAGCGTCCTTCCCTGTACTACTGGCGGGACAGCAACGGCAACGAGGTCGACGTGATCGCCGACGCCGGCACGAAGCTGATGCCGATCGAGATCAAGTCGGGGCAGACGATCAACCGGGAATTCTTCGTCTCGCTCAACCGCTGGCGCGCTTTGGCCGGCGAGCGCGCCGTCTCGCCCACGCTCGTCTACGGCGGCGCCGAGTCGTTCGAGCGGCAGGGCGTGCGGGTTCTCAGATGGAACGCCGTGGCGCGCGTCTTTCGGGGCTGAGCGGTAAAGCGGCCGCAGACGCCCCGGCGCATAACCGCCGTATTCTTGCCCCGTCCTGCCGACTTCGCCGCCCGATGAAAACCACCCGTCACTTCCGCCGGCCGTGTCTCGCTCGCGTCCGCCCGTCGTTGGCCGCGGTCCTGTTCATCGCCGCCGCGCTTGTCGCCACCGCGGCTGCGCCCACCCGGTCCAAACCGCTGCGCTTCGCCAGCGCCTTCGACCCGCAGTCGATGGACCCGCACGCGCTGGCGCTGCTGTACCAGTCGCGCGTGGTGACGCAGGTCTACGACTCGCTGGTCAACCGCGACCGCGACTTCAGGCTCGAGCCGTCGCTGGCCCTGTCGTGGAAGAACCTCGATGCGCGCACCTGGCGCTTTTTCCTGCGGCCGGACGTCAGGTTCCACGACGGCACGCCGCTGACGGCCGACGACGTGGTGTTCTCGATCGAGCGGGCGCTGTCGAAGACCTCGCAGCGCGCCTTCCAGCTGCGCGGCGTGACCGGCGCACGCCGGGTCGACGACCTGACGGTCGACGTGCTGCTGTCGGCGCCGGATGCGGTGCTGCCGGAGAAGCTGATCTTCGTCGGCATCATGAGCAGGGCGTGGGCGGAGAAGCACGGCGTCGCGCTGCCGCAGGACTTCAACGCCAAGCAGGAGACCTTCGCGGTGCGCAACGCCAACGGCACCGGGCCGTTCATGCTGAGGCGCTACGAACCCGACGCGCGGCTGGTGCTGGCGGCCAACCCGAACTGGTGGGGCCGCGGCACCAGACACGGCGGCGGCAACGTCACCGAGGTCACCTACACCGTGATCCAGTCCGACGCCACGCGCATGGCGGCGCTGGCCACCGGCGAAGCGGACTTCGTCATCGACCCGCCGTTCCAGGACGTGGCCCGCCTTTCGCAGGACAAGCGGGTGAAGTTCGCCTCGACCACCGACATCGGCACGCAGTACCTGGGATTCGACCAGTGGCGCACGGAGCTGGAGTCGGGCGACGTGAAGGGCCGCAACCCGTTCCGCGACCTGCGCGTGCGCAAGGCCGTTTATCACGCGATCGACATCGACTCGATCGTCGCCAAGGTGCTGCGCGGGCAGGCGGTGCCGACCGGCTCGTTCGTCTCGGCGCTGGTCGAAGGCTACCGGCCCGAACTCGACCGGCGGCTGCCCTACGACCCGGCCGCGGCGCGCGCCCTGTTGAAGGAAGCCGGCTATCCGAACGGCTTCGCGGTGCAACTGGACTGCGTCAACGTCACCTTTCGCGCCGCGGTGTGCCAGGCGATCACCGCCATGCTGGCCCAGGTCGGCATCCGCGCCACCTTCCAGCCGGCGCCGAGCGCGCTGTTCTTTCCGAAGCTGACGCAGGCGACGACCAGCTTCTTCGAGTTCGGCTGGAGCCCGACCACCGATCCGTGGAGCATGCTCAACTCCGTGGTGCGCAGCTACGACGGCGTCGGCGCCGGCCAGTTCAACGGCGGCCGCTACGCGAACCCGAAGCTCGACGCGCTGATCGACGCGATCCGCGTCGAGCCCGACCTCGCCCGCCGCCGGCAGCTCACCGGCGATGCGCTGCGCCTGATGGCCGAGGACCTGCCGCTGCTGCCGCTGTACCGGCGCAGGATCAACTGGGTGATGCGGCCGAACATCCACGTGGTGCCGTGGCCGAACGACATCCTCGAGCTGCGCTTCGTGCGCATCGACTGATCGCTGCCGCCGCTATATTCCCGCGACCAACGCCCGACTTCTCGCGCCCAGGCTCGCCCCACCCTCCCATGGGGCGCCGGCGCGCCATCTATCGGGACTGACGCCCATGTCCATCGCCCGTTTCTCCTTTCCGACCGCGATCCACTTCGGCGCCGGCGCGCGCAGGCTCGCCGGCGCGCATCTGCGCGAGCGTGGCCTGCGGCGGCCGCTGATCGTCACCGACCGGGCGCTGGCGAGCCTGCCGCTGCTGGCGGAGTTCATGTCGCACCTCGCCGGCCTCGACGCGGGAGTGTTCTCCGGCGTGCACGGCAACCCGACCGCCGCACAGGTGATGGAGGGCGCGGCGGCGTACCAGGCGCACCGCGCCGACTGCGTGATCGGCTTCGGCGGCGGCGCGGCGCTCGACGCGGCCAAGGTGGTGGCACTGATGGCGGTGCACGACGGCCACGTGCTCGAGTACGCCTGGGACCACCCGCAGGCGCGGCCGATCGAACGCGACCTGCCGCACTTCATCGCCCTGCCGACCACCAGCGGCACCGGCTCGGAGGTCGGCCGCTCCAGCGTGGTGTCGGAGGACGACACGCACCTGAAGCGAATCGTGTTCTCGCCCCGGCTGCTGGCGCAGGCGGTCTTCGCCGACCCCGAGCTGACGCTGGGGCTGCCGCCGGCCGTGACCGCCGCCACCGGCATGGACGCGCTGACGCACAACGTCGAGTCGTATCTCTCGCCCGCCTACCACCCGCTGTGCGACGGCATCGCGCTCGAAGGCACGCGCATCGCCGCGCGGGCGCTGGCCACGGCCGTGCGCGAGCCGGGCAACCTGGCCGCGCGCGGCGACATGATGATGGCCTCGATGATGGGCGCGATCGCCTTCCAGAAGGACCTCGGCGCGGTGCACTCCTGCGCGCATGCGCTCGGCGCGGTGTGCGACCTGCACCACGGCCTGGCCAACGCGCTGATGATCGAGCCGGTGCTGCGCTTCAACTTCGAGGCCGTGCCGGCGAAGTTCGCCGAACTCGCGCACGCGGCAGGCGCCGGCGGCGGCGAAGACTTCCTGCCCTGGCTGGCGCGGCTGAAGCGGGAGATCGGCATCGCGCCGAACCTCGCCACGGTCGGCGTGAAGCGCGAGCAGATCGACCGGCTGGTGGAGGTCGCCGCGAAGGACATCTGCCACCAGACCAACCCGCGGCCGTGCACGCGCGAGGACTTCGCGCGCTTCTTCGAGCAGGCGCTGTGAGGTGACGCGTACCGGCGCCCGCCAGCCGCTGCGTGTCCCAAACAGCGGTCCCCGCCCGCGCAGCAGGCTCCAGCCGGCTCGCACTGACAGTCGCGCGTCGGGGCGATCGTCTGCGTTGGCCGTCGACGGCCCGGCCGACCGCCCGCCATGCCGACCGTATCGGCGGCCGCCGACCGATCTGCCAGAGGCCGGCAGACGGCCCGCGGCCGGCCCTCGCTGACATGAGCGTTCCGGGCCGCCCCAAGCGCGAATCCTTCGAGCGCGAGCGAGACGGCAGTCCAGTGAACGCGCGCCTGCGGATCGGCGTTTCGGCCTGCTTCTTCCATCCGGATCCCGAGCGCACCGTCTTCACCGGCAAGACACTGCAATACGTCGAGCAGTCGATCGCGCACTGGGTGCAGTCGCAGGGTGCGCTGGCCCTGGTGATTCCCTCGCCCGAGGGGGACACCCGGCGCGGCGACGTGACGCTCGACCACTACGCCGACCTGCTCGACGGCCTGGTGCTCTCGGGCGGTTCCGACATGTGGCCGGGCAGCTACGGCGAGGAGCCGCTGCGGCCGGAGTGGACCGGCGACCGCATCCGCGACGAGTACGAGATCGCGCTCGCGCGCGCCTTCGTCGAGCGCGGCAGGCCGGTGCTCGGGGTGTGCCGCGGGCTGCAGGTGCTCAACGTCGCCTACGGCGGCACGCTGTACCAGGACCTCGCGCTGCAGGTGCCGGGGCCGCTGTTTCACCGCAGCGCTCAGCTGTACGACCGCAACCATCACCGGATCGAGTTCGAGCCCGGCACGCGGCTGGCCGCGCTTTACGCGGGCACCGCTTCGGCCACGGTGAACAGCGTGCACCACCAGGGCATCCGTGACCTGGCGCCGGGCTTCGTCGTCGAGGCCCGCGCGCCGGACGGCGTGATCGAGGCGATCCGCCACGACGGCCGCGGCTACGTCGCCGGCGTGCAGTGGCACCCCGAGTTTCACGTCGGCGACAATGCCCACCTGCTCGACGGCGCGCCGCTGCTCGCCGACTTCATGGCCGCCTGCCGCGCGGCGCGCTGACCGCAAGACAACGGGAGTTCCGATGGACCCTGCCTTCCAGAGCCTGCGCTACGGCAAGGACGCGCGCAACCCGCGCATCGCCCGCATCACGCTGAACCGCCCCGAGCGGCTGAACGCGATCAGCCCGCAGATGCCGGGCGAGATCCGCCGCGCCGTCGAACTGGCCAACGACGACGACGAGGTGCACGTGATCGTGGTGCAGGGTGCAGGGCGCGCCTTCTGCGCCGGCTACGACATGAAGGAATCGGCCGAGCAGCCCGACGCGCACGAGTGGCTGCAGAACGAGATGCCGTGGGATCCGATGGTCGACTACCGGTGGATGAAGCGGGCCACCGACGACCTGATGAGCCTGTGGCGCAGCTACAAGCCGACCATCTGCCGCGTGCAGCAGTACGCGGTCGGCGGCGGCTCGGACATCGCGCTCGCCTGCGACCTGCTGGTGATGGAGACGAGCGCGCGCATCGGCTACATGCCGACCCGCGTCTGGGGCTGCCCGAGCACGGCGATGTGGCTGTACCGCGTCGGCATGCAGCGGGCCAAGCGGCTGCTGTTCACCGGCGACACGATCGACGGCGCCACGGCCCTGGAGTGGGGCCTGGCGATCGAGGCGGTGCCGCCGGGCGAACTCGATTCGGCGGTGGACCGGCTGGCCGAGCGCATCGCCGGCGTGCCGCGCGCGCAGCTGATGATGCAGAAGCTGATGATCAACCAGGCCTACGAGAACATGGGCCTGGCCAGCACGCAGATGATCGCCACCGTCTTCGACGGCATCACGCGCCACAACCCGGAGGGCGTCTGGTTCAGGGCCCACGCCGAGAAGCACGGCTTCCACGCCGCCGTCGAGTGGCGCGACTCCGGGCGACCGATCCCGGAGGGCGAAGAGGCGCGCCGTCTGGCGCGTGAACTGCGCGAGTCGAAGTGAACGGCAGTTCCCGAACCCATCACAGCCGGCACGCCATGCTGACCGTCGCCAATCCCGCCAACGGCGCGCCGATCGCCGAGGTTCCCACCGACGACGCGGCAAGCATCTCGCGCGCCTGCCGGCGCAGCCGCGCGGCGCAGCCGAACTGGGCGGCCGAGCCGCTCGAGCACCGGCTGGCCTGCCTGCGACGCTTCCGCGAGGCCGTCGTCCGCGACAGCGAGCGGCTGGCGGCGCTGCTGACCACCGAGGTCGGCAAGCCGATCCGGCAGGCGCGCAACGAGCTGACCGGGCTGCTGCCGAGGCTCGATTTCTTCCTGGAGGCCACGGCGGCGACGCTGGCGCCGCGCACGGTGCACGAGGCCGACGGCATGCGCGAGCGGATCACGCACGAGCCGCTCGGCGTGGTGGCCAACATCTCGGCGTGGAACTATCCGTACTTCGTCGGCGCCAACGTGTTCGTGCCGGCGCTGCTGGCCGGCAACTGCGTGCTGTACAAGCCGAGCGAATACGCGACGCTGACGGGCATCGAGATCGGCAACCTGCTGCACGCCGCCGGCGTGCCGCAGGACGTTTTCCAGGTGATCGTCGGCGGCGGCGACGCGGGCGCGGCGCTGCTGGCGCAGCCGATCGACGGTGTTTTCTTCACGGGCTCGTACGCCACCGGGGCGCGGATCGCCCAGGCGGTCGGGCCGCGCATGATCCGGATGCAGCTCGAACTCGGCGGCAAGGATCCGGCCTACGTGTGCGACGACGTCGACGTCGCCGCGGCGGCGGCATCGCTCGCCGACGGCGCGATGTACAACACCGGGCAGAGCTGCTGCTCGGTCGAGCGCATCTACGTGCACGAGGCCGTCCACGACGCCTTCGTCGCTGCCTTCGTCGGCGAGGTCAAGGGCTTCCGCGTCGGCGACCCGGCCGACGAGTCGACCTACATCGGCCCGCTGACGCGCGCCGCGCAGATCGAGGTGCTGCAGGCGCAGGTGGCCGACGCGCAGGCCCGGGGCGCGCGGCTGCTGGCCGGCGGGCGCCGGCTCGCTGCGCCGGGCAACTGGTTCGAGCCGACCGTCTTCTGCGACGTCGACCACGACATGGCCCTGATGCGCGACGAAAGCTTCGGCCCGATCATCGGCATCCAGAAGGTGGCCGACGACGCCGAGGCCGTGCGGCTGATGAACGACAGCGAATACGGCCTGACCGCCGGCGTCTACACGAAGGACGCGGCGCGCGCCGAGCGCATCCTGGCCCGGGTCGGCGCCGGCAGCGTGTACTGGAACTGCTGCGACCGCGTCAGCCCGCGGCTGCCGTGGAGCGGCGTCAAGCGCTCCGGGATCGGCCTGACGCTGTCGACCTACGGCATCGAAGCCTTCACGCGGCCGAAGGCCTGGCACCTGCGCGCGCCGTGGGCCCGCCGTCGGGCCGGCAGGACGGCGGCAGCGTCGAGGTCCGCATCCTGCTGGCCGGCATCGCGCTCGGTGCGCTGACGGCGCTCGCCTTCGGCGTCGGCTGGGCGCTCGACCCCGACGCCACGCGCCTGCTGGCGGCGATGACAGGCCTGAACATGCTGATCGGCCGCGCCGCCGGCATGTCCTTCGGCTATGCGAGCGGCCTCGGCCACGTCCCGGTGATCGCCAGCAGCGTCCTGGTCGAGACGATCTACGTGCTGATCGTCTTTCCGCTGTTCGTGCTGGCGTGGCGCCGATGGCTCGACGGCGGGCGGATGCCGAAGCTGCTGGCGGGGCTTCCCGAGCGGGCCAGCCGCGGGCAGGGGTGGGTCCGCCGCTTCGGCATCGCCGGGCTGTTCGCCTTCGTTTTCGTGCCGTTCTGGATGACCGGCCCGTCGATGGGCGCGATCCTCGGCCATCTGATCGGCCTGCGCCCGCGCGTGAACCTGGCCGTCGTCCTCACGTCGACGTACGCGGCGATCGGTGTCTGGGCTGCGCTGCTGAACCGGCTCAGCGAGGCGGCCGCGGCCTACAACCGCTACGCGCTGTTCGCCGCGATCGTCGTGATCGCCGTGGTCGCCATCGCGTGGCAGCGGCTCGCCCGGCGACGGCCGGCGCAATGATGGCGCGGCCTCATCGGCCGGTGCTTGACAGCCACTGCTCGAACTGCGCGGCCGGCAGCGCACCGCTGACGCGGTCGACGATCTGCCCGTCGCGGAACGCCACCAGCGTCGGGATGCTGCGGATCGACAGCCGCTGCGCCAGATCGGGGCTGGCGTCCGTGTCGACCTTGGCGAAGAGCCACTCCGGGTGCCTGGCGGCGGCCTGCGCGAACACCGGCGCAAAGCCGCGGCAGGGCCCGCACCAGGACGCCCAGAAGTCGACCACCACGGGGCGACGGGTCGCGGCGACGACTTCCGGGAAGGCTTCCTGTGAAAGGGCCACCGGCGCGCCGGACAGCAGCGGCCGGCCGCAGCCGCCGCAGGTCGGCTCGTCGTCGATGCGCTCGGCGAGGACGCGGTTCTTCGCTCCGCAGTGCGGGCAGGCAACGATCATGGTTGCAACGCAAACTCCGTTTCCACGGAAATGCGGCCGGCCGCGCCGGGTTCAACCGGACGGCGCGGCCGCCGCTCGCGTACCCTCCCGGGGATGAGCGCACCGCGCCCCACCCGTCCTGCCCGCGCCGGGCCGTCGTCCGGCGGCGGCGAGGCGCCGCGGCTGTCGAAGCGGATCAGCGAACTCGGGCTGGCCTCGCGGCGCGAGGCCGACGAGTGGATCGCCGCCGGCTGCGTGCGCGTCGATGGGGTCGTGGTCGACACGCTGGGCGCGCGCGTGCGGCCCGAGCAGCGCATCGAGATCGACCCGCGGGCGCGGCGTGCGCAGTCCGACCGCGTCACCGTGCTGCTGCACAAGCCGGTCGGCATCGTGAGCGCCCAGGCCGAGGATGGCTACCGGCCGGCGATCGCGCTGGTGACGCCCGCCAACCGCTGGAGCGGCGACCGGGCGCCGATCGAGTTCTCGCGCGCGCACCTGCGCGGGCTGGCGGTCGCCGGGCGACTCGACATCGACTCGACCGGCCTGCTGGTGCTCACGCAGGACGGGCGCACTGCGCGCCGGCTGATCGGCGCCGACTCGTCGGTCGAAAAGGAGTACCTGGTGCGCGTCGAGTGGCCCGAAGGGCCGCCCGGCGCCGTCCCGAAGGACGCCTTCCCGGCGACGGAGATGCAACGGCTGCGGCACGGCCTCGCGCTGGACGGCGTGCCGTTGAAGCCGGCCCGCGTGTCCTGGCAGAACGAACAGCAGCTTCGCTTCGTGCTGCGCGAGGGC
>JRYF01001545.1_pt1 | contig 10608 bp, 8 predicted proteins | sample 235331 | NCBI WGS metagenome assembly JRYF01 (sample SAMN03074217, study PRJNA261475) | activated sludge metagenome | biome: Wastewater Treatment Plant; feature: Wastewater; material: Activated sludge; isolation source: activated biomass of a wastewater treatment plant treating hydrocarbon... ... | reverse complement strand
GCCGGCCATCGGGTGGCCCATCACGCCCAGGCCGAGGAAGGCGGCGCGGCGGGCGGTCTGCGGTTCGTAGCTGCGGGTGGGGGCGTTCATGCCCCGGATGGTGCCACGCCGCCACGCCGCCACGCGTCCGCGTGGCCGGCGGTCGGCGTCAGCGCGCGTCGGTCGCGCGCCGCTTGGGCGGCTCGCCGAGCGCCTGCGGCGTCAGGCCGACGATGCTCATGTGCTCGGTGCCGGCGGCCAGGTCCGGGTTGCGCGCGCGCTGGCTGTTGAGCTTGATCTGCAAGCGCAGGTCGTTGACCGAGTCGGCGTTGCGCAGCGCGTCCTCGTAGCTGACCTCGCCCGCCTCGTAGAGGTCGAACAGCGCCTGGTCGAAGGTCTGCATGCCGAGCTCGCGCGAGCGCTTCATCAGCTCCTTGATCTCGGCCACCTCGCCCTTGAAGATCAGGTCCGACACCAGCGGCGTGTTGAGCATGATCTCGACCGCGGCGATGCGCCCGCGGCCCTCCTCGCGCGGCAGCAGCCGCTGGCTGACCAGCGCCTTCAGGTTGAGCGACAGGTCCATCAGCAGCTGCGCGCGCCGCTCCTCGGGGAAGAAGTTGATGATGCGGTCGAGCGCCTGGTTGGCGCTGTTGGCGTGCAGCGTGGCCAGGCACAGGTGGCCGGTCTCGGCGAACGCCACCGCGTGCTCCATCGTCTCGCGGTCGCGGATCTCGCCCATCAGGATCACGTCCGGCGCCTGGCGCAGCGTGTTCTTCAGCGCCGCCTCCCAGCCGTCGGTGTCGATGCCGACCTCGCGCTGGGTGACGATGCAGTTCTTGTGCGGGTGCACGAACTCGACCGGGTCCTCGATCGTGATGATGTGACCATGGCTGTGCTCGTTGCGCCAGTCGACCATCGCCGCCAGCGAGGTGCTCTTGCCCGAGCCGGTGGCGCCGACGAAGATGACCAGCCCGCGCTTGCTCATCGCGACGTCCTTCAGGACCTTGGGCAGGTTCAGCGCGTCGATCGTCGGCAGCGTGGCCGGAATGGTCCGGAACACCAGCCCGACATGGCCCATCTGCAGGAAGGCGTTGACGCGGAAGCGCCCGACGCCGGCCGGCGCGATCGCGAAGTTGCACTCCTTGGTGCGCTCGAACTCGGCCGCCTGCTTGTCGTTCATCACCGCGCGCGCGAGCTGCAGCGTGTGCTGGCCGGTCAGAGGCTGCGGGCTGACCTTGGTGACCTTGCCGTCGACCTTGATCGCGGGCGGGAAGTCGGCCGTCAGGAACAGGTCCGACCCGTTGCGCGTGACCATCAGGCGCAGCAGGTCGCTGACGAATTTCGAGGCCTGGTCGCGTTCCATCCGTCGTGCCCTCAGCCGGGGAAGTTCTCGGGGATCTTGGCCTTGGCGCGCGCCTCGGCCGGGGAGATCACGTTGCGCCGCACCAGGTCCGCCAGGTTCTGGTCCAGGGTCTGCATGCCCAGGCTCTGGCCGGTCTGGATCGACGAATACATCTGGGCGATCTTGTTCTCGCGGATCAGGTTCTTGATCGCCGAGGTGCCGATCATGATCTCGTGCGCCGCCACCCGGCCCGAGCCGTCCTTGGTCTTGCACAGCGTCTGCGAGATCACCGCCACCAGCGACTCCGACAGCATCGCGCGCACCATCTCCTTCTCGGCCGCCGGGAAGACGTCGACCACGCGGTCGATGGTCTTGGCGGCGCTGGAGGTGTGCAGGGTGCCGAACACCAGGTGGCCGGTCTCGGCGGCGGTCAGCGCCAGCCGGATCGTCTCCAGGTCGCGCAGCTCGCCGACCAGGATCGCGTCCGGGTCCTCGCGCAGCGCCGAGCGCAGCGCGTTGTTGAAGGACAGCGTGTGCGGGCCGACCTCGCGCTGGTTGATCAGGCACTTCTTGCTCTCGTGCACGAACTCGATCGGGTCCTCGACCGTCAGCACGTGGCCGTATTCGTGCTCGTTGAGGTGGTTGACCATCGCCGCCAGCGTGGTCGACTTGCCCGAGCCGGTCGGCCCGGTGACCAGCACCAGCCCGCGCGGCTTGAGCGCCAGCTCGGCGAACACCTTGGGCGCGGCGAGCTGCTCGAGGGTCAGGATCTTGCTCGGGATGGTGCGGAACACCGCACCGGCGCCGCGGTTCTGGTTGAAGGCGTTGACGCGGAAGCGCGCCAGGCCCTGGATCTCGAAGCTGAAGTCGCACTCCAGCGTATCCTCGTAGTGCTTGCGCTGGGCATCGTTCATGATGTCGTACACCATGTCGTGCACCATCTTGTGGTCCAGCGGCTCGACGTTGATGCGCCGCACGTCGCCGTGCACGCGGATCATCGGCGGCAGCCCGGCCGACAAGTGCAGGTCCGAGGCCTTGTTCTTGACCGAGAAGGCCAGCAACTGGGTGATGTCCATGCGTATGCCCGCGCGCCGGCGGCTCGAGAAGCTCGAACGATTATGAGCAGCATCGTCACCCGCCTACAAGAAGTGAAGCGGCGCATAGCCGGCGCTTCTCGGGCCGCCGGCCGGGATGCGCAGTCCGTCACGCTGCTGGCGGTCGGCAAGACGCAGCCGGCGGCCGCGCTGCGCGCCGCCTACGCCGCAGGCCAGCGCCACTTCGGCGAGAACTACGTGCAGGAGGCGCTGGCCAAGATGGACGCGCTGGCGGACCTGCGCGCGACCATGGTCTGGCACCTGATCGGGCCGCTGCAGAGCAACAAGACGCGCGAGGTGGCGGCGCGCTTCGACTGGGTGCACACGGTCGACCGCCTGAAGATCGCCCAGCGTCTGGCCGAGCAGCGCCCCGCCGGCCTGCCGCCGCTGCAGCTGTGCCTGCAGGTCAACGTCAGCGGCGAGGTGAGCAAGAGCGGCGTCGCGCCGGCCGAGTTGCAGGCGCTGGCGCACGCGGTGGCGGCGCTGCCGGCGGCGCGCGTGCGCTTGCGCGGGCTGATGGCGATCCCGGCGCCGGCGCAGGGCTTCGAGGCGCAACGCGCGCCGCATCGCGCGTTGCGTGAGCTGGCATCGGCCCTGCGCGCGCAGGGGCTGGCGCTCGACACCTTGTCGATCGGCATGAGCGACGACCTGGAGGCGGCGATCGCCGAGGGCGCGACGCTGGTGCGCATCGGCAGCGCGATCTTCGGCCCGCGCCCGCCCGCCGGCACCGCGCCCAGCGCGTGAATCGTTCACGCACGCGGGCCTCAAGTCCGCGCGCGCCGTTCCGAGCGGGCAAATTCACGCATGTCGGCGTGCGAAGTTCACGCCGAGAGAATCACGTATCGAAATGTGACTGGCGCACAAACGCCGGCCACTTCGTCAGCATCGCTGCCCATCACCAAGCCCTGGGCAAGAAGACCGAAAGGACCGACATGGGCATCATCACCCCCTTCATCGTGCTGATCGAACGCCGCCGGCGCGCATTCGGCCGGCGCCTGCCCTGGCTGCTGGCGTCCTTGCTGGCGCTGGGCGGCGTCACCGCCAGCGCCGACGCGGCGCCCGGCGAACCCAAGCGGCAGAAGATGGCGCGCGACCTGCAGCAGGCGATCGACGCGCCGCGCGTGCAGGGCGACAAGCGCTGGGTGCGCGAAGCGCGCGGCCAGCGTCTGGTCGACGCGATCGTCGTCAGCAACCACAGCGATCCGGCCCTGACCGACCTCAGGCGCGCCGTCGAGCGCATGGGCGGCACCGTGCACGCCCGCTTCTCGGCCGTGCGCGCGCTGTCGGTCACGATGCCGGCTCCGGCGCTGCGGCGGCTCGAGGATCGCGACGACGTCGTCTCCGTGTCGCCCAACCGCGTCACGCGCCGCCAGGCCAGCCTGCTCGAACTGACCACCGGCACCATCAACAGCCACGTCCGCACCGAGAACCTGCTGCAGGGCACCACCAGCGGCCTGGACGGCAGCGGCGTCGGCATCGCGATCCTGGACAGCGGGGTGATGGGCAACCACCGCGCCTTCGTCAACAACGCCGGCGGCAGCCGCGTGCTGCGCCACGTCGACTTCGTCGGCCGCGGCGCGCAGGCCGCCGGTGCGAACGACCTCGCCCCGGGCAGCAGCGCACGCCAGAGCTTCGAGAACTCGATCAACTACGGCAGCTCGATCCACCCCGACACCAACGGCCACGGCACCCACGTCGCCGCGGTCGCCGCCGGCCGGCGCACGAGCTCGCTGCTGCACACCGGCGGTCTGGCCCCGGGGGCGTCGCTGTACAACGTGCGGGTGCTGGACGACAACGGCACCGGCCGCGTCAGCGACGTGCTGGCCGGGATCGACTGGGTGATCTACAACGCGCGGCTGAACAACATCCGGGTCATGAACCTGAGCCTGGCCGCGGACTCGACCGAGTCGTGGCAGACCGACCCGCTGGCGCGCGCCGCGCGGGCGGCGACCGCCGCCGGCATCGTCGTCGTCGCCGCGGCCGGCAACTACGGCGACGCCGGCAACGGCACCAAGCGCTACGGCAGCGTCGGCTCGCCCGGCCACGAGCCGTCGGTGATCACGGTCGGCGCGGTCAACATGAAGCTGACGACGTCGCGCCTGGACGACAGCGTGACGATGTTCAGCAGCCGCGGCCCGACGCGCGGCCGCACCCTGATGGCCGATGGCAGCACGCGGGTGGACAACCTGCTCAAGCCCGACCTGGTCGCGCCAGGCAACCGCGTGGTCTCGGCGGCGTCGACCTCGGTCGCGGTCGACGGCGTGGCCTACTGGAACAACATCGCGCGCGCCTACCCCAGCCTGCTGTCTGGCCTGGAGTCGCTCCAGAGCTACCGCAACACGATGATGTCGCTGTCGGGCAGTTCGGTCGCCGCCCCCGCGGTGGCCGGCGCCGCCGCCCTCGTGCTGCAGGCCAACCCGGGGCTGACGCCGCCGCTGGTCAAGGCGGTGCTGCAGTTCGCCGCCCAGCCGCTGCCGGACTCGCCGCTGGTCGAGCAGGGCGCCGGGCTGCTCAACGTCGAGGGTGCGGTGCGGCTGGCACGTGCGCTGCGCACCGACATCGCGGCCCGCGTCGACGCCGGCACCATCAGCGCCGGCCAGGCGATCAACCTGACCGCGCTGCCGGCGTTCACGACGACGCACGACGGCCAGACCTTCAACTGGTCGCGCATCGCCTTCATCGGCGGCAACCACGTGGTCAGCGGCAACGAGCTGTTCACCAAGTTCCAGCCGGTGTGGAACCCGCGCCTGGCCTGGGGCGGCCCGACGGTGCTCGCCACGTCGATCACCTACTGGCCTGCCAGTGGTTCGGTCGCCGCCAGCACCGTGCCGCGCAGCTTCAGCCAGGCGGCGGTCGCCAACGGCACGCTGCTGACCTCCGGCGTCGTCTACGGCAGCGGCCTGGTCGGGGGCGCCAGCGTGTTCGCCAGCACCAGCTCGCTGTCCGGCGCGCTGATCAGCGGCAGCGGCGTGGTGCTCAGCGAAGGCGTCGTGCTGAGCGAGGGTGTCGTGCTGAGCGAGGGTGTGGTCCTCAGCGAAGGCGTCGTGCTCAGCGAAGGCGTGGTGCTCAGCGAAGGCGTCGTGCTGAGCGAGGGTGTCGTGCTGAGCGAAGGTGTCGTGCTCAGCGAGGGCGAGACCAAGGGCGGCAACGGCGACCTGCCGCCGCTGCTGGTGCCGTACGACGCCGAGTGACCACCGTCGGCAACGAGCGAGGCCGGGCACTGCCCGGCCTTTTCTCTTGACGGCGGGTGGGCCGCGGCGGCCCGGTCCGTCTCCCGGCGGTGGCGGCGCCGCCTGCCGTGCTCAAGTCGAGCCCGCCAGAGCCGATACCCGGTCACCAAGGCGCCCGTCGAGCCCACCGCGACGCGGAGCCGCAGCGCCCTGGAACCCCGCCGATGAGCAACCCATCGACCTCACCGCCCGAAGGCCGCCCCGCGACGCCGCTGGCGCGGCTGCACGCCGCGCTGATGCCGGACTACAACCGCAAGGCGGCGGTCTACTGGTGGTGCGTGACACTGCTCGGCGGCGTCGCCATCGTCTATGCGCTGGGCACTGTGCTCATGCAGCCGATGACGGTCCAGCTGCAGATCCTGTTCGGCTGCTGCGTCGCGATCGTCGCCGGCCTGTTCCCGGTGCGCATTCCGGGCTCCAAGAACTCGTTCGCGGCCGGCGAGGTGTTCATCCTGCTGCTGCTGCTGATGCATGGGCCGACGGCGGCGGCGGTGGCGGCGGCCGGCGAAGCCTTCGTCGGCGCCGCGCGCAGCTCCAAGCGCTGGACGAGCCGGCTCATCAGCCCGGCCACGGCGGCGCTGTCGATGCTCGCGGCCGGCACGGCGCTGCACATGCTGTGGTCGGCGCACGCCGGCTACGGCGAAGGCCTGCTGCTGGTGATGGCGATGGGATTCGCCATCGTGCACTTCCTGCTCAACACGCTGCTGATCACGCTGGTGCCGCGCCTGAAGGCCAACCAGCCGCTGCAGCTCGGCGCCTTCTTCGGCAGCTTCGGTTGGGTCGGCACCACCTACGCCGCCAGCGCGCTGGTCGCCGGGCTGCTGTTCATGGCCTTCCGCGCCACCGGCATCGGCGTGATGGCCGGCGCGGTGCCGATCATCATCGTGCTGCTGGTGATGCTGCACTACCACTTCCGCCAGCGCGAGTCCGACCACAACGCGCAGCAACTGCGCATCGAGGCCGCCGAGCGCGAGGCGGCGCAGGCGGCACGCCACCTGCAGGAGCTGCGCGACAGCGAGGCGCGCTTCCACAGCGCGTTCTCGCATGCCGCGATCGGCATGGCGCTGGTCGACGCCGGCGGCCGCGTGCTGCAGGTCAACCCGGCGCTGTGCACGCTGCTCGGCCACAGCGAAGAGGCGCTGCTCGGGCGGCCGTTCCAGGACTGCGTGCACGCCGACGACCGGCCCAAGCTGGAGCGCCAGTGGCAGGCGGTGCTCGCGCGCGACGGCACCGACACCTCGGTCGAGCTGCGCTGCCAACGCGCCGCCGGGCAGACGGTGCATGTCGCGCTGCACAGCGGCCAGTTCGCCGACCGCGACGCCAGCCTGCCCTGCCTGATCCTGCAGGCACAGGACATCACCGCGCGCCGCCAGGCCGAGGCGCAGCTGCACCACATCGCCTACCACGACAGCCTGACCTCGCTCGCCAACCGGATCCGCTTCGGCCACTGCCTGGCGCAGGCCATCGAGCGCGTCCAGCGCGACGCCGACTACGGCTTCGCGGTCATGTACCTCGACTTCGACCGCTTCAAGCTGATCAACGACACGCTGGGTCACAGCGCCGGCGACCGCTTCCTGACGCTGGTCGCGCAGCGCATCCGCGACCACGTGCGGCCGAGCGACACGGTCGGCCGCCTCGGCGGCGACGAGTTCGCGATCCTGGTCGACGGGCTGAGCGACGAGGCGCCGCTGATGGCGATGGCCGAGCGGCTGCACCAGGCGCTGGCCGCGCCCTACCAGCTCGACGGCACCGAGGTGACGAGCAGCGCGAGCATCGGCATCACCTTCAGCAGCGTCGGCTACGCCAGCCCGGGCGACGTGCTGCGCGACGCCGACATCGCGATGTACCGCGCCAAGGCCGCCGGCCGCGGCCGCACCGCGCTGTTCGATGCCAGCCTGCGCGCCCAGCTGGCGGCGATGGTCAACCTCGAACGCGACCTGCGGCGGGCGCTCGAGCAGCAGCAGCTCTCGCTCGTCTTCCAGCCGATCTACCGGCTCGAGACCGGCCGCATCGACAGCCTGGAGGCGCTGGTGCGCTGGCGCCACCCCGAGCGCGGCATGGTGCCGCCGGCGACCTTCATCCCGATCGCCGAGGACTCGGCGCTGATGGCCCAGCTGACCCACTGGGTTCTGACCACCGCCTGCGCGCAGCTGCGCCGCTTCGCGCTGCACTGCCCGCCCGGCGTGCGGCCACGCCTGCACGTGAACGTCTCGGGCACCGACGTCTGCCGCGCCAACTTCGTCAGCCAGGTGGCCGGCGCGCTGCTCGGCAACGGCCTGGAGGCCAGCCAGCTGACGCTGGAGATCACCGAGAGCACGCTGATGCACCGCCTGGACAGCGCGCTGGAGGCGATGGGCGCGCTGCGCGAACTCGGCGTCGGCCTGTCGGTCGACGACTTCGGCACCGGCTACTCGTCGCTCGCCTACCTCTCGACGCTGCCGATCACGAGCCTGAAGATCGACCGCTCGTTCGTGCGGCGGCTGGGCGAGGACGCCAAGGAGGCGGAGGTCGTCAAGGCGGTCATCACGCTCGGCCGCGCGCTGGGCAAGACGGTGATCGCCGAGGGCATCGAGACCACCGGCCAGCTCGACCAGCTGCGTGCGCTGGGCTGCGCGCTCGGCCAGGGCTACCTGCTCGCGCGGCCGCTGGCGCCGGACCGGGCGCTGCTGGCGATCGAGGCCGAGCGCCGCTGGCCGCCGTCGGGCGACACCGGCTCGGAGTTCTCCCGCCTGATGACGACCGGCTTCGACGACGCGCCGCAGCTGCTGCAGTAGGCGCGGCCCCGCGGATCACAGCGGAATCTGGTTGGTCGCCTTGACCTCCTCCATCACCGCGTAGGTGCGCGTCTCGCGCACCCCGGGCAGGGTCCAGATGACGCTGCCGATGAAGGCGCGGTAGGCCGCCATGTCGGCCACCCGCGTCTTCAGCAGGTAGTCGAAGCCGCCGGCCACCAGGTGCGCCTCCAGGATCTCGGGCCGCACCTGCACCGCGGCCTTGAAGCTGTCCATGACGTCGCGCACCGTGCGGTCGAGCAGCACCTCGACGAACACCAGCAGCCCGGCGCCGAGCTTGGCCGGGTCCAGCCGCGCCTCGTAGCCGAGGATGTAGCCGTCGCGCTGCAGCCGGCGCACGCGCTCGAGCACCGCAGTCGGCGACAGGTGCACGGTCTCGGCGAGCTTGAGGTTGCTGATCCGGCCGTCGGCCTGCAGCACGCGCAGGATGCGGCGGTCGATCTTGTCGATCGGGCGGTCGGCCGCGTAGCCCACGTGGCCCGGGGGGTCGCTGTCCACCATGATGAGACCCGATTGTCCCCCGGCGCGCCCCTTGTGGCGCCGGCGCCGCCGGCGCACCATCGCGCCATGGTCGCCGCCGCCGCCCACCGCACCGTCACCTTGGCCCACTTCTCGGACACCCACGTCGTGCCCGACGGCGACCGGGTCGAGGGCCGGGTCGACAGCGGCGCCATGCTGGCGGCGGCGGTCGACGCCGCCGCGCGCATGGACCCGCCACCCGACGCCCTGCTGCTGAGCGGCGACCTGGCCGACCACGGCTCGCCGGCCGAGTACGCCCGTTTGCGCACGCTGCTCGCACCGCTGGTCTGCCCGGTCTTCGCGCTGCCGGGCAACCACGATGCGCGCGAGCCGCTGCGCGCCGCCTTCGCCGACCAGCCCTGGGCGGCGCCCGCACACGACCCGGCGCTGGCGCCGTTCGTCCAGTTCACGGCCGACCTCGGCGGGCTGCGGCTGATCGGGCTCGACAGCGTCGTGCCCGGCGCCGCCCACGGCGTGCTGTGCACGGCACGGCTGGCCTGGCTCGCGCGCACGCTGGCGGCGGCGCCGGACGTGCCGACCCTGGTCGCGCTGCACCACCCGCCGTTCGCCACCGGCGTCGCCGCCATGGACGACGCCGGGCTGCGGGAGGGGGCCGCCGAACTGGAGGCCATCGTCGCTCGCCACCCCCAGGTCGAGCGCGTGCTGGCCGGCCACGTGCACCGGCCGATCCAGCGCCGCTTCGGCGGCACGCTGGCGCTGACCGCGCCGTCGACCGCGCACCAGATCGTGCTCGACCTGCGACCGACCGGCGCGTGCTGCCTGGTGATGGAGCCGCCCGGCTTCCTCGTCCACCGATTCGACGGCCACGGCGTTGTCAGCCATCAGGTGGTGGTCGGCGACTGGGGCCCGGCGGTGCCGTTCTGACGCCGGTCGGTCTCTGCGGCGCCGGCAGTGCTAGCCTGCAGACCATGTGCAGCCACACGAAGGGAGCATCCGTGATCAAGTCCATACCCATCCATCGGCCCGCGACGATCGCGGCCACGGTCGCCGCCGCCGCGCTCGTGCTGGCCGGCTGCGAGACGATGAGCGAGCGCGAGCGCGGCACCGCCCAGGGGGCGGCAATCGGCGCCGTCGCCGGCGCCGTCATCAGCAGCGCCACCGGCGGCCGTGCCGGCACCGGCGCGGTGGTCGGCGCGGCCGCCGGCGCGGTGGCCGGCAACCTGTGGTCCAAGCGCATGGAAGACAAGAAGCGCGCGATGGAGCGCGCCACCCAGGGCACCGGGGTCGAGGTCGTGCGCACGGCCGACAACCAGCTCAAGGTCAACGTGCCGAGCGACATCTCGTTCGACACCGGCCGCGCCGACCTCCGGCCGGCGCTGCGCCCCATCCTCGACCAGTTTGCCCAGGGCCTGGACGCGACCACCGTGGTGCGCGTCGTCGGCCACACCGACAGCACCGGCACCGACGCGATCAACGACCCGCTGTCGCTGGAGCGCGCGCGCACCGTGAGCAACTACCTGCAGGACCGCGGCGTGCCGGCGGCAAGGCTGGAGATCGCCGGCCGCGGCGCCCGCGAGCCGGTGGCCGACAACGCCAGCGTCGACGGGCGGGCCAAGAACCGGCGCGTCGAGATCTTCCTGCGCGAGCCGGCGGCCTGAGTGGCCTGAGTGGCCTGAGTGGCCTGAGCGGCC
>JRYF01005834.1_pt1 | contig 10615 bp, 12 predicted proteins | sample 235331 | NCBI WGS metagenome assembly JRYF01 (sample SAMN03074217, study PRJNA261475) | activated sludge metagenome | biome: Wastewater Treatment Plant; feature: Wastewater; material: Activated sludge; isolation source: activated biomass of a wastewater treatment plant treating hydrocarbon... ... | reverse complement strand
AGAACAAACATGTATCGTCATCTAGACCTTGCTTCTGCTTCCGTTGAATCAACTTTTTACAGCGGCGGTTATATCTGCCGCGTTCACCGCGCGCCCCGTGACAAAATTGTAGGAGTCTATGACGAGTTGAAAGATCACGTTCAACTCCTGCATGTCCAGCGGCGTGTACAACATCACCATGCCGAGATTGCCCATATATGCCGCCATCGGGTGCGGCTCTGCCCAACCCTTTTCGATGGCTTCCTGCGCGCGTTCAGGCGAAAGCGAAACGTGCAAACTGCCGTCGGGATGGATGTGCGCGAACTCGCGTCCGCGAGCGATGGATTCAGGGTGAGATAGAGGCAGGTCTTCGTCAAGCCAGATTGCCCGCGCCCCAGGCACGGAGATGACCGTCGGGCGGTTGGTCACATTCGGGAGGGAATATGCCAGCCGAAACAGTTCCGCATTTACTTCTGGCACAGGTTGTATACCAATCTGGGAATGNNGAATGCGGCATATTCTTGTTTGTCGGTGGACGCGTCCGCCTGCGTTGGGGAAGAGGGTTGTGTTCCATGATTTTTGATCCTTTCTAAGCGACTAAGGTTTTTGTAGTATTTCGGATTCCAGTGATTAACAGACGTTATGTACTTGCCGCTTTCAACCTCGCTCTGCATCTCGTCCGCGTTTAGCCCGACTTGCAGGGCGGCAAGAGGCAGGGCATCTCATTTGCTGATATCCTGTCTCTTGCCGTAGAACTTAAAGTTGGCTTTAGAATGCCAAGCTCAAGGCCCAGGGTTGGGGAATGGCAACGAACATCAGCGTGCAGCCCAACATGCAGAAATCTTTCATGAAGAAGGTCATGTCCATTTGGCGCTGCATGGGGTCTTGAATCGTCCAGAAGTTGTGCATGATGGATGCAACCGGGATGATAAACAGCACGATCAGGGCAATACCGACCAGCGGGTAAAGACCCAGCAGCAGGCTCAAGCCGCCCAGGATGATCATTGCGCCGCTGCCGCGCACGGCAAGCCCGGGAAACGGCACGCCTTTGGATTGTGTCCAGGGAATCATGGCTTGCGCCTGGGCAAAATGGGCGTAACCGCCAAAGATCCAGTAAACGCCTGTGATGATCCGTCCAATCAGAAATACGATTTCCATTTTCGTTCTCTCCTTTGAGTCTGTGTTTTTAAAGTTTTACAGTAAGCGCAGTGGTCATGAGATGGGTAAATTATTCCTTATGTCGCTGCCTCCAATTTGCCATGATTATTTTTTGAGTTCGTTCTCGATTTGCTGTAACGCTTGCAGGAAGGCCTCATACGGCTGGGCGCCGACGATGGCGTAACGGTCGTTCAAAACATAAGTCGGCACGCCGGTCACGCCGATCTGAGACGCCTGGTTCACTTCCGACTGGACGGCGGCGGTGTATGTTCCCGCTCCCACCAGCCTTTGCATCTCTTCCGCGTCCAGCCCGGCTTCTTCGGCGGCGGCGCGCAGGACTTCCCATTTGCCGATGTCCTGTCCCCGGCCGTAGAACTTGTCGAAAACGATGCGGTGGAACTCAAGCCCATTTCCGCGCTGGAGGGCGTATTCCGTGGCTTCGTGCGCCAGCCGCGTGTTCGGGATATGGGTTGGGAAGACCATCTCCAGCCCGGCGGCGTTTGCCATTTGCTTCAAACGCGCGTTGGATTGGGCGGCGCGGGCTTTCACATATTCAGGCAGTTCCATGCCCTCCGGCGGCGTATCGGGGCGCAAATAAAACGGGCGCCACTCGACCTGCGCGTTGTGCTTTTCAATTAGCGTTGCGACCACACCCTGGCCGACATAACACCACGGTCAGACGTAGTCGGAAAAAATTGTGAGTTTGATTTGATCCATTTTTCTTTCCTTTACTTTTTACGATTTGGGGCGCAAAATCACCATCGGAATTTCGCGCTGAGTGCGCTTCTGGTAGCCTTCAAAGGCGGGGGCTTTCTCAACCAGTTGCGCCCACAACCGTTCTTTCTCCTCCGAATCCGCCTGTTTTGTTGTCACCAAACTCATAACGCCGCCAATTTCGATTGTTGCTTGCGGGCTGTTTTTCAGATTGAGCCACCAAGCCGGGGGCATTTCCCCTCCGTTGTTGGAGGCAGTAATAATGTAGTTGGGACTCTCACTGAGGTACATTACCGGCACAGTATGTTTCTTCCCAGTCTTACGTCCAGTGGTGGTAAGCAGAAGCACCGGCATTGCTCCAAGACGACCGCCCACTTTTCCGCCGGTTCGACGGTACAGAAAAACGTAGATCGTCATAACCAATCTCATCAGCCATTTGCCAAACATGCAATTCCTCTATTCTTTCAAGTCAGGCGCTTTGTAGATGCGCGTCAAAAAACGCCAGGGTGCGCTTCCAGGCATCAGCGGCGGCTTCGGCGTTGTAGGCGGGACCCGTTTCATTGAAAAAGGAGTGGCGTACATTCGGATAGATTTTGATGTCGCGGGCCACCTGATGCGCTTCGAGCCGCTCTTCCAACTGGCGGGCAGCGCTGGCGGTGAAATCCTTTTCAGGGTAACTACCGACAATCGGACAGGATCCAGCCAGGGCGTCGAGCGGACGCGGGTTTGTCCATAAAAGACCGAGGCGGCGCGCAGATCTTTATCCACGCAAGCCAGTTGCAGGGCGTAACTTCCGCCCATGCAGAAACCGATCGCGCCCACGCGCTTCGCTTGGACCTCGGGCCGGTTTCGTAAAACATCCAGTGCGGCGCGCAACTCGCCGACCACGCCGTTGCTCAGCGGGCGGACGAGGATGCCGTGGAAGATGCGCGTCATGCAGGCGACGCGGCTGCCGGCGCTGAATAAATCCACTGCCAGCGCGGCGTAGCCTTCATTGGCGAAACGCCGGGCAATATCGCGGATATTTTCGTTCAGCCCAAAGATTTCGTGGATGACAACCACGCCGGGGAAAGGACCTGCGCCTGCGGGCTTCGCCAGGTAGGCGTCCAGGGTTCCGCCTTGCGGGCGGGGAACCGTCAGGGTTTCAGTGAGCGGGTCAATGTTCATTTCAATATGTCCACGATCTCCTGCACAGTGGCGGCTTGCAGACTTTCGGCATACCAGGTTTCCATCTCGATCTTCAGACCAGTGTAGATGTGAGCGAGGCGGGTCTTGCGTTTTTCTTTGCTCAGGCTGGCATCCTGTTGAATGGCTTGTGTCTCTGGATGTTCTTCTTTCCAGCGTTTGATGCGCTCATTGGCGGCTTTGGGGCGCTCGACCCACGTCCCGATCAGTTGAAAGGCTTCATCCAGAACGGCGAAGACGGGGATGGCGGCGATGCCGCCTGCGGCGAACCAGGCTTGCAGCTCGGGCCAGCGTGAGCGAATGAAGACGCGCGTTTCCATGGCGGGAGCTGCCTCCGTCAGGCGCGCCAGGATCGGCAGATTCATCAGGCAATCGGTGCACCAATCCTCGGTCATCACCAGAACGCGGAGGGGGCGCTGAAGCGCGGCCGCGGCCGCGCGTTCCTCTTCGCTGAGTTGGACGGTCTCAAGGCGGCGCATCATTATGTCTTGATCTACACTCATCTGCGCAACGAAATCAGGCAGGGTAAGACCCTGCTTCCAGCGTGAGGCATTCATGGGCAGCGCAGTTCGAGGAGAAGAGGCAGGTTGGTCTGTCATAAGCAGTCAATCCGCGCTGGCAAGATCAACCGCCGAATTCGACTGCGCGGCGTCCGGCTCGCCTCCTTCAGAGGCGGCGCCGCGGCGCGCGAAGTCGGTCAATTTGCGCCGCGGGGCGAAGAAGATGGCGACCAGTCCCAACAGGGCGGCAATGAAGGCAATGGTGAAGACCAGATTGATGGAATTTGCCATTGCCAGGCGCGCGCTTTCCGCGATCGCCAGTTGCGAGCCGGGAGCGGGATTGAGCAGTTGTTGAATGATGCTCACGTCCTGCCCTGCCGCGCGCAGGTCAGAGGTCAGGCGAAGAGCGAGCGCCGCGCCCATCACGCTTACGCCGAGCGTCCCGCCGATCGTGCGGCTGAACTGAACCGTGGCGGTGGCCGCGCCGAGGTGACGGCGTTCCACACTGGACTGGACGGCAATCAGGAGGGACGGGATCGAAAATCCCATACCGATGCCCATCAGGGCGACGAAGACCATCAACAGGGTTTGGCTGACGGTGACGCTCGCTTGCGACATGAGGAAGGTCCCCAGACTAAGCGACGTCATGCCAATCAATCCCAGCCTCCAATAACCGACTTTCAACATCAGGCGCGCGCCAATGATGCTTGCCGTCACCCAGCCGAGGAGCATGGGGGTGATCGTAACGCCGGCCTGCGTAGCGCTGGTTCCCAATACAGATTGCACAAACAATGGGATAAAGGATGTGCTGCCGAACATCGCCCAGCCTGCCAGCAGGCCGTGTACCACCGCAACCGAGAACAGGCGGTCGCGGAAGAGATTCAGCGGCAGAAGCGGATCCACGGCGCGGCGTTCCACCCATAGCAGAACCGCGAAGAGAACCACCGCCAGACTGATCAGTGCCCAACTGCCCGGCGTTCCCAACTCCATGAGTCCGAAGAGAAGCGCAACCACGCCGGCCGTCAAAAGACCCGCGCCGGCGTAATCCACCACAGGGGTTTCGTGATGTTGAACCTGGTCTCGCCAGGCGAGCGCCACCAGCGTTGCGGCAAGTAAACCGGGGATGACGTTGACGTAAAAAACCCAGCGCCAGGACAGTTGGTCCACCAGGAAACCGCCCAACAGCGGACCGATAATGGACGACACGCCCCACACGCCGGAGAATAATCCCTGCATGCGGGCGCGCTGCTGCAGCGAGAACATCTCGCCGATCATGATGAACGCCAGCGGCTGGATGCCGCCCGCGCCCAATCCCTGAATGGCGCGGAAGATGATGAGCTGGGTCATGTTGTTTGCCAGCCCGCTCAATGCCGAACCAAGCAGAAACAGTCCCATGGCGAAGAGGTACAGGCGGCGGCGCCCGAACAGGTCGGACAACTTGCCGTAGAGCGGGACGGTGGCGGTCGAAGCCAGCATGAACGCCGCGAAGACCCACGAGTAATGTTCCAGCCCGCCCAACTGCCCAATGATGGTAGGCATGGCGGTTGCGATGACGGTCGATTCCATCGAAGCCATGAACAGGCTGAGCATAACACCCAGCGTGACGATGATGATGCGCTTGCGTGACATATTATTCGACTTGCGCTTCCTTTTCCTGGATTTCTCGAATCTGTTTGCGGACCTCGGGCATGATCTCGTTCAAAAAGACCTTGATCTGCGCCTCTTCATCTCCCGCCACAGGCCAGAAGATGAAGGCGTCGTGCCGGTATTCGAGATGGTAGCGGACGAGGGTTTCGACCCACTCGGCAGGCGTTCCCAACACCAAGCCTGGACGATTGAATTGATAACTCTCGCCCGCGCGCAGTTTGATTGCGCCAAACAAATTGTAGCCGCGCCGCACTTCGGACGGATTGCGACCGGCCTGCGCGGCGCCTTCGTCCAGCAGGGTGTTGACTTCGGGCAGTTGCTGGGGCGGCACATAAATCGTGCCAACCAGCCAGCCGTCAGCCATGCGTCCCGTGAGGCGCAACATACGCGGGCCACCGGCCCCAAACCATAACGGAATGGGATGTGCGGGAGCTGGGCCGGGAACGAGTTCGCCCACCTTGTAAAACCCGCCAGAATACGAGAAGCGCCCGCCGGCGTGATCCCACATGCCGCGCACGATTTCGGCGTACTCTTTGAAAGCCTGATAGCGCTGACCGGGCGTTTGTCCGACCGTGCCTCCCCAGGTTTGCATCCCTTCAATATAGCCGCCCGCGCCCAGCCCAAGTTCGAGGCGCCCCTTGGTGATTAAGTCCAGCGTAGCGGCCATTTTTGCCATCATCGCCGGCGGGCGCAAGGGAGTGTTCATGACGTTGGTGGCGATATGCACGCGTTCGGTGCGGGCCGCAAGAGCAGTGAGAAGGGTCCACGTGTCCAGGAAGTCCGCGTTGTAGGGGTGATCCTGAATCGTGACCAGTTCCACATCGCTTTCATCCGCCAGGCGGGCGCGCTGCAGGGCGGCCTCAAGGTTGGCGGTGGAGGGGTCAATATTGACGCCAAAAACAGGGGGTTGAGTAAAAGGCATGGTCGAGAAAGAGGCGGGTTAGTGACTGTGACCTTCGTGGCTGTGGGAATGTCCGTGGTGATCTTCGGGCAGGTACTGATGCGGATCCTTCTCGAAGGATTTCTGACAGCCAGCCGAACAGAAATAATAGGTCTCGCCGGCGTGTTCGCTCTTGTATTGCGCAGTTTCGATTTCGACTTCCATCTTGCAAACGGGATCAATGGCAGTAGTCATGGGTTTCTCCTTTTGAAAAACAAGATCGTCCATTTCGGACGCGGGATAACATTCGCCCGTCAGAGGGTCGCAGTAACCGCCGGCGGCGGCGTTGCCGCCGAGTCCAATCAGCGTGACGGGTTTTATGGACGGTTGGTTTACAGCGTGATCAGGATTGGGCGATGCCATGCTAGTAACCAAGCCTTTCCTTCACGAGGATCATGGTCGTTCGATCTGGCAGAACCTCGCGGTGGACGACCAACAGTTTATTGACGCTGCTGTGCATCCCGAGTGTCTGCATCAGGCGCGCATCCTCCAGCGGGAGGGCATATTCGTACACGCGTCGAAAACCATCTTCCAGCGTGCGCACAATTTTTTGAGCGCCAACCACCCAGATGACGCGCGCGGCGGAAGCGGCGTAAGGCGCCAATTGACTGCCTGAGTTGGAGGCAATGATGACGCTTCCGTCCTCCGTCACAGCATGAACGCTGCCGACGATGTACTCGGGAACCGCGCCCATCTTGACCATCTCACGGTTCTGTGTGGCGCGATCCATCTTGGCGAGTCGGGCCCGCACGGAATTGTAGCGATCCGAATTGTCAATCATTTCAGTGACGCCCAATTCTTTCAGTGTGGTGGAAAGGGCAAGAAATACCTCGGCGCCTTCGGGCAGCAATTCGAACAGCGTTTTGCGGGCCTCTTCCCCGTTTGCCGCGAGGATTGTGCGAATGCCATGCGCCTCCAGCGCCAGGGCAGAGCGATTGATTTGTTCATCGCTTGCCAGCCGCGCGAATTCCTCATTTGGAACGAGTTTGACGCCTTCAACTTCGGGGTTCATTGGAACAACTCCCAACGCCCGTATGCAATGTTCATCTTGACTCTCCTCATCCAGCGTGGTAAGATACTTGTGTCGCTTAAGTAACAATTGTCGCTTATTAAACATGTATTGCATAGTTTAGTCAATCACCAAAAGATGATTTTTGTTGGATAAGCGACAAAGGAGAAAAAATGTTGATCAACGCTCCGCCTGAAGAAAAACTCGATCCGCGCGTCAAACGCACCCGCCGTCTGCTGGAAGAGGCATTTTCGGAACTTATCCGCGAGAAGGATTTTCAATCCGTCTCGATTCAAGATATTGCCGTCCGCGCCGGAATCAACCGCGCCACGTTCTACGCGCATTTTCCCGATAAATATGCCCTGCTTGAGCATCAAATCCGCCAGGAGTTTCGGGCGGAAATCGAAAAGCGCACGTTGAACGCCTGCCATTTCAGTGAAGATAATTTACGCGCGCTGATCCTGACCGTGTGTGAATTCATCGGAGAAGCCAACAGCCATTGCAAATCGCCGCGCGGCCAGTTTGGTCAGCTCATGGAGACGCAGATCAAAGAACAGACCAAGGGTCTGTTGATGACATGGCTTGAACAAATCGGGTCGAATCCCTCTCCAGTGATCGCGGCCACTGCCGCCAGTTGGGCGATCTACGGGTTGGCACAGTACTGGAATGAACAGAAAGACCACGACTCTCTGGGCGAGTACATTGAAAAGATAATGCCGCTGGCAGAAGTAAATTTGCAGTTTAGCCGCGCTTGATTTTCGTACAAAAGCAGAAACAAATTGCGCTTTTCCTTTTCAAGATTGGCATCTCTTTGTCAAGGTCCAGGTGGGGGTATCTGAAAAAATTTCAAAGGGTTCTGACTGTGGTATTTTCCTTGCGAAACTATCACAATCGCGAAGATCTGTCCCAGATAATGTAGAGATCGCGGGTGCTCTCGTCATCAGTCAAAAAACCGTGCGCAATCACGTCTCGAATATCTTCAACAAATTACAAGTGGCAGATCGCGCACAGACCATCATTCGTGCAAGGGATGCAAGATTGGGGTAAGAAAATGTTAGTCATGATTTTTCCAACCTAATGCAATGAACTATTAATCAAAATACCACCCCTCAAACGGAGAGGAGCGGTATTGTTCATTGGATCTTGGCCATCAAATTGATGGCGTACCAAAATTCAAGACGATCTGAATCTATAATTTCAAATAACCTTTATATTTTCGCAGATTATCTTATCATTTTCCACCGGGCTGTGTAATTATCCTGATGGATGTTCTGTTCCATTAAAATGTTCGGTCTCTTGTAACTTGAGAGTGGATTCAGGGGCAAGTTTCGCAAGTTCGCCCAATCAGTCAAGAATTTTTCTCGCATAACTTTGGACTCATGGCGAAATTCTCACATAACTTGAGACTCGATATTTTGGGTTTGAAATCCAGATATCTACAAGCGTTGCTCCATAAAGAGCGAAGACTTTATGTGATCTTCGCTCTTTTAGTCCCGAGTTACGCGAGACTCCAATTCTCCACATTCGTCAGGAATCCCAAGTTGTGCGAGAAATGAGTCCCGGTCCAAAGTTACAAGAGACTGTACAGACGGAACTTTATTTGACCGGAATTCCAGGCCAACCGATCTGTCCCTGCGCTTCACGGACGCCCCAGTACCACCAATATCCCCAGCTATATGTGTGCGCCCATTCGGGGTTATCTACCCTTCCCGCATCATCCATGCGGCGGACGGTTGTCGTCCCACCCCAATAGGCATCGGGAACACCATCGCCATTGAGATCTGCGAGGCGATTCGGAGGAAGCTCTACATTTGCCGCAGTTGGAGGTACAGGGACAGTGTGAGAGTTATGCTCCCATCCCCACTCTCTATGACCTGTATAAGCGCCAAGACTCTCGTTCCAACGGCAATTTGTGGTACCCGCACCATCGGGGCCGTCTACACACGACGAACCCCACTCATAATATTCAATCGTGCAGTACACTATATAAGGTGCCCGGGTCCAGTTTGCGTAAAGCGGAACGTCAGGCTCCAGTTCTTCTAGCTGACCAACCACGCCAGAGAGGTCATTGCCACCAGCTGCGGGGTGGGACGGCAGGTTCCACTGGAAGGTGTGCAGACGACCAATGGGCATACGGATAAGCCCGATGTTCTCCAAAAAGACATCTGCCCAGTCCGTGACCGGCTGGACGTCCAGTCGTAGCCTTACATTACTCCAGTCACCCGGAGCAGGGCTGCCGCCATTGCCGCCACCCCACGAGATGTACCCAAGGGTACTCGTACCGCTGGATGAACCATTGCCGGCAACACGCATAACAGAGTCCCAGTCAACAAGTGTCACAGGGAAAGGTCTTGCATGAATTTCGATACCCGGCCAAGGCGCATGTGTGGTAAGTTCCCACTGAGATCCTGGATAAGAACTGCTATCCGAGAAATCCGTCGTACAGGTAACACCGTTGCCTGAAACAGTGAACTCGTCACAGGGATTTGGAGGAGTGGGAGGTGTTGATGTTGGGCACTCATAGATATTTACCGCTTCCGCAGTTCCACTATCTGTCGTTGGGGCAGAAGTACTGGTAGTCTCGTAAAGCCAGACACCAAGCTGCTGACCCGTACACGCATCCATTGCACCAGTTTGAACTGCACACATATTTCCAGGTGTGCCACCGAGTTGATTTGTCAAGACTGTACTTGTAAAGTCTGCGCCAACAGGAACATATATAGATCCTTCAACAACCGTCCCTGGTGTGCAAGCCTCACCCTCGCCATTTCCGTTGTTATTATTGTTGTTATTACCATTCTCACCGGGCGTGCCATCTTCACTACCCGGTGACCCATCATCACCGCCGCCGCCATTTTCGCCACCTGTATTTACGCAGTCAAAACCACCAGTATCCACATTAACATTACATTGGACATCGGCAAAAGCAACATTCACCCTCACCGCAGCAAGGGTCACAAGAACAAGCGTCATGACAATCGCTATCATTACCCTGTTGTAAGGCAAATAAAAACCACTTGTTACCTTCCTTCTCACAACAACCATCCTTTTCTACATCGGGCGTGCTTGACACGCCCGATGTTCATCTTTCATGTTTATTGCTCGCCGTTCAGAATCACAACAACGGCGTTGATATATTCCTGACCAGTGAACGTTTTCCAGTTTTGAGGTATGGGAACTGCAGTAACTCCGTATTTATCAGCCATGATGGATTCGTCAATAGTGACAACTCCTCGCGATGGGATTTGAGACAAGTCCACATCCCACCCCTTGGCTGACCCTAACCATGCCCAGTTTCCAGCGCCAGCGTACCCAAACCACATTGGGCGTCTAACGCTAAAAGCGCTTTGCAGTGTAGCGACGTTGCCGTTTATGCTGCTGACAACATACTCCGTCTGGTAATCCGCAAAGAACTGACAGACCACCGAATAGCCATTACCCCAGTTAATCACCTCTCCCCCACTGATCGAGGATGTCCTGAAA
>JRYF01007958.1_pt1 | contig 10617 bp, 14 predicted proteins | sample 235331 | NCBI WGS metagenome assembly JRYF01 (sample SAMN03074217, study PRJNA261475) | activated sludge metagenome | biome: Wastewater Treatment Plant; feature: Wastewater; material: Activated sludge; isolation source: activated biomass of a wastewater treatment plant treating hydrocarbon... ... | reverse complement strand
CGCTGCGGCCGAGGCGGCGTCGCTGGCGGCGGTAGGTTCGGAGACAGAGTCGCTGAACACAGCTCCCGTCGTGGTTCCTTCGTCGGCGGCCGCCGACTCGGCCACAGCAGCGGCCGCGATGACCGATGCCAGCAGCGTCTCCGTCGCCGTTGTGGCGCCGGTGAACGAGGCCACCGCGATCAACGCAGCCGCGACGGACTCGCTGGCGCTCGCTGGCTCGCTGATCGCCGCCACCGTCGACGCTGCCGCCGATACGGACTCCGATGCCGAAGCCGATTCTGAAGACGCTGCGCCCGAGATCGCTGTGGCGGCGACACTCTCCGCGGCCGACGCGGATTCCGAAGCCGACGCGGCGGCCGCGATCAGCGAAGCGATGGCGTCGCCGGCCGCTATCGACTCGGCAATGCCTGCGTCGGTCGGCCCACCAGCCGCCCCCACCGGCACCCACACGCGGCGGGGCTCGAATAGCTGCCACGGGTCCAGGCTGATACGCCTGATTTCGTCGTCTGATAGCGGACGGTCCCAAGCAAGTGCGAGTAGCGTGCTGCCAGCGTAATGGCTGCCAACGGTCGTTCTTATCAAAGCGCCGACCGCTACCCTGTCTACTGTAAACGAGGGCGCCACCCCAACAGAGGATGTCTGTTTATCAAAAACTCCGTCGCGCCAAAGATACCCGCGAAATCCGCCAGCGCGGTCGTCTTGCGTCTTAAACGCAACTACAGCCGGTCTTCCAAGATTAAAAACATCGCCGTTTGAATCAGAACTTGATGGGCTGACGCCTGCGGTAGATCGCCACCACAAGCGAGCCTTGTTAGCGTTGCTCGCACCAGCGGCCAAATACCAAACGGTTGTAGTTTCTCCGCTGTTACCAAACGCCAATACGCTCGTCTCGACTGCCGGGCTTACGCCTTGTGTAAAAACGAGCAGCGTGGGCGTTGTGATTGTGCGCGACGGGATGGCCGCGCCGAGGTACTGGCTAGACCCGTTGAAGTCGCCAGCAATGCCTCCCTGCACGCCGCGCACACCCGCCGTGCCGAGCGTCAGCAGCGCCCCTGACACCAAGTCGCGGTTTACGCCCCCGCAGTAGGCAAAGAACAAGTTGCGCGCAAGCGGGTGGCCGAGATCAAGCCGCGCCCCTCCCTGCGGCTGTTCCTCCCACGGCACCCAAATTGCGCGNNCCTGCGGCTGTTTTTCCCACGGCACCCAGATCGCATGGCGGCCCACCGCTCAGGCCCTCAGTAGTACGCGGCCAGGAGGTCGATACTGTGGTTTCCGGCGGTGCTGTTGAGGTTGACGCCGGTGGAGTGCGTCACGAACAGCGCATGCTCGGCCGGCGCGAAGCCGAACAGCCTCGCCAGGTCGACGATGCGGAACGGGTACGCGACGTTGCTCCCGGCTGCCGTGGTGATGCCGGCCACGAGCACGGCGCTCGCGCGCAGGATGTCGCGAGACTGGATCGTGCGCCCGCCGTCGCTGCCGCTGTACGCGGCGGTGAATATCTCCGGCCAAGTAGCGTCTTTACGCTGCGCGAATGCCCACACCTCGATAGTGCCGGCGCTGGCAGAAGATCCGATGGTGATGACGCCAGCGACGCCCAGGTGCTCGTCCTTGTTGCTGGCGTTGCTCTTGCTCGTGCTGCACCGCCCGACCGTGAGGCCGGACGACGAGGCCAGCGAGGCAAGCGTGATCGTGTAGGCGCTGCTCGCGCGGTAGGCGGCCAGGCTCATGCGACACCCGCCAGCAGGTCGATTGCGGCGTTGACGGCGGTCTGCACCTGCTCGTCAGTCGCGCCGGTGATGACGGCGACCGAGAGCGCGCGGTTCTGCGCCAGCACAGCCCACAGCATGCGCTGCGCTTCGCGGTCGGGATCGTTGCAGCACGTTGCGCGCCCACGCCTTGCGGTTGGCGAGGTTGGTGCCGGTCGTCTCCGCGCGCACCACGTCAGCGGCCACGACGACGGCAACGCGCAGACGTGTGCGCAGGTCTTGCCCAGTCGGGCCGGTGGCGATGCTCAGGAGTTCGGTGTAAGTTGCCATGATGCGTGTTCCTTGCAGGTTTCGAGGGCGATCAGGATGCCCAGCGGATCGTCGAAGTGCAGGCGGTCGTCGTCGTCAACGATGTAGGGCAGCACGACCGCCTGCGCCCGCGCAGACGAAGCTCGACCGAACTCAGCGCGCACGGCATCGACCAGCGCGTTCTTGCACACGCGCACTGCGTCGCCAATTCGGCCGGGCCGGCGCTTGCCCTGCGTGCGCCACAAGGCGATGTGCGCAAGCTGCCGAAGGTCATCGCGGTCCATCGTTGAGCGCACAGGGTCAGGGCCGAGCCAGCGCAGCGCCGAGGCAATCGCCTCGCGCTCCAGCGGGTCCAGGCGGCCTCTGGCGTCCATGCACGTCAGCCGCCTGCCAGCGCCTTGCGGAACTCTGGCAGCAGCTTGAGCGCCCGGCTTCGCACTTGCGCCTCGGTCATCGGAGTTCCGCCGCACGACGCGAACATCGCCAGGATGAACTGCGCCTCGACGGCCGCAGTGACGGCCTCGGCGTTCGCAAACGCCGCCGCCTGCGCCGCCTTGAGCTGGTCCGTCTGGTCCTTGATGGCGTCGGTCTGCCGGTTGCTGGCGATCCAGTGCGCCAGCGCGTCCGGGCTCACGCCAGCCGGCAGCGGCGGCCAGTGCGCGGGCGGGGTCCAGGGCGGGGGCGGCTCGCCGCCGGGCACCGCGGTGTCGATCTCGCCGCCTGGCTGCGTGCCTTCGCTCGGCGGCGGGGGATTGGCTTCGCCTGGACCTGGTTGCGGTGCTGGGCTCGGTGCGGTGCCGATGCCTTCGCTCATGACGTACCCCTCAAAGTGAAGCGGCGCAGCAGCCCATGAAGCCGCTGCGCCGCCGGTTGATGTACTGCCGCCTGCGCCGCGCTCAGGCCGACGCCGTGTAGGTGACGTTCAGCGTGTCGCCGTTGGCCACCGCCTTGTCGCCGCCCGTGAACAGCCCCGCGCTGTACAGGATGCCGCTGGTGCCGCCCTTGGTGCTGTTGCTGATTAGGAATGCACCCTTGATCGTCGCCGTGGCGTTGATGTTGAAGGCGGTCGGCGTGCTGGCCTTGCTGCTGGCCGCCGCCGCGCCCCATGAAGGCGCCGGGCGCGTGCCGTTGCTGTAGGCGGTGCTCTCGGTCCAGCCGCTGTGCGAGGCGGCCGTGTCGCCGGCGGCCACAGCGGTATAGCCGGCGTTGTCGATCAGGCCCAGATACCACGCCGCCGTGTAGCTGCTGCCCTCCAGGTACTTGTCCAGGAGGTCGTTCTTGCCGACGGTGGTGACGAGGTTCGGGAGGCTGTCGCGCCACTTCACGCGGCCGTCCGCGCCGCGGCACTCGACGGTGTAGACGCCGGCCAGGCGCACGCTCTCGCCGACCATCGCCCAGCGCACGATCGCAGCACCCTGCCGAGCCGCGCTGGCCACGCGCTCGACGCCGCTGCGCGCGCTGGAGACGATGCGCTTGACCGCTGCCATCGCCGCGGCGATCTTGCTGTGCAGGCTCATTGCTGGCCCTCCTCGGCAGGCTGGACGATCTCGAGCTGGCCGGCCGGGAACCAGCGCTGCTGCTGCTCACCGTCGGCGCCGGCGAAGGCCACCAACAGCTCGATCTCGTCGGTGTCCGGGTTGATGCGCCGGTCCAGCACCGGGCCGGTGATCTCCGGCTGCACGAGGCGAACCGTGGCGCCCCTCTTGATGGTGGTCATGGCTTGGTGACTTCCGGGTGATTGGGGTGGTGGCGGTGCGCCGCAGGCCTCAGACGACCATCAGCAGGGCGGCGTTCGTGGGGTCAGGGCCGACCAGGTCCGCGGCGATGCCGTCGGTGTCCAGCGCGGCCAGCTCGCGACGCATCTCGCTGAGCGCGGCGTCGCGGTTCTTGAAGCTGCGCGAGGCGCCGGATGGCGCGCCCTGCGAATTGATCGCGCGCGCACCGGTGCCGACCATGATGGCCACGGCCAGGCACTGCACGCGGACCAGCTTCCACTCGCTGTAGCCCGCAGCGACCATGGCCGGCTCCAGCGCCTCGACGGCGTCGCATGCGGCGCGTACCTCGAAGGCGAGCGCGCTGATGCCGAGCTTGGCGTCGACGAACTCGGTCGCCTGGGCGGTGGTGATCACGGCTCAGCCGCCCCGCTTGTTGGCGGCGCGCTTGGCCGCCGGTGCGGGCACTGGCGCGGCCGACTCCGCGGCAGCACTCGCCGCCGGCGCTGCCGCCTGCTCTGCACCGGCGGCGCGCTCCGGCGCCGGCTCGCACTTGCCGACCGCCCACTCCGGCACCGCGGCCCGGCCGGGCAGTTCGACGATGTCGCCGATCTGCGTGCCGGACGGCCACGGAGCCTTCAGGGCGGTGACGAGCACGCGCATGGCGTCAGGCCGTCGTCGTGTGCGCGATCATCGTGCGGCCTTCCGCGTCGACGCGGAACTGCGGCACCGCGGCCATCATCACGCCGAAGACGTAGTCGTCCTCCGGGTTGTGGCGGGCCTTCGGCCGCGTGACCATCGGCATCGCGCTCAGGATCGAGCCCCAGTCGCCGGTGTTCAGGCCCGCCACGCCGACGATGTTGTTGGCCGGCATCTTGGAAGCCGGCACCACCGCCTCGACCTGCTCGATCTCGAGGATGCGCTGCAGGATCGTCTTCGGGTAGCCCGCGGCGAACTCGTTGGCGCTGGCGACGAACCAGTCGCTGTAGTTCAGGAAGATCGTCACGCGGCCGAAGGCGTTGTCGGCGATCAGCAGCGTGCAGATCTGGCGGATGGCCGTCAGCCACTCGGCGCCGGTCGCGCTGGCCAGGGTCAGGCCGTGCGTGCTGGCGTTGCGCTGCGGGTGGTTACGCAGGCCGTACACCGTCGACCCGCCGACGACGACCGAGGACAGGCCGTTGAGCACGATGTCCTCGGCCTTCTCGGCGATCTTGCGCTGGTGGTTCGCGATGGTCTCCACGTCCAGCGCGGTCTGGCCCTTGCGCACGACCTCCATCTGGCGCCAGCCGAAGCGCGCGAAGCTGTCGAGGATCGGCACCGGCGTGCCTTCGTAGGAAAGCACGGCCTGGTCGGCGTCGCCCTCGCTGCGGCCGTCCATGCTGACGTGCACGGTGCCCGAGTCGCTGATCTTCGGGAAGTAGCTGACGATGTCGCCGATGCCGACCGGCGTGGTGTTCGCGGCGGCCAGGCGGTTGAAGATCGCCAGCACGTCGCGCTGGATTCGCGTGGCGCGCGCGTCGATGCGGCGCCAGGCGTCCAGCGGGATCGGCGAGGCGTTGCCCACCAGCGCATGCTGCGCGGCCAGCGCCGTCTGCGTGCGGTTGAATGCCGCGCGGGCGGCGTTGATGGCCAGTTCCTGGTCCGGGGTGAAGCGAAGCATGGTCTCGGGCTCCTTGAGGATCAGGGCTTGACGTAGGGCATGCAGATCTCGACCTCCATGAGGTCGCCGGCGGACTTCGCGCCGGACCCGCGCGCCACGGCCAGGATCACGCCGTTCTGCGCACCGGCCGCCATGCGGCCAGCGGCCGCGACGACGAGTTCCTGCCCCCAGCTGTAGGTCGCCGCGGCCATCGCCACCAGGTAGCGCTGGCCGGGCTCGAGGACCGCAGCCACGCCGGTGTCGCCGCTGGCGTAGGCCGTCAGCAGCGGGTTGCTGGTGTCGAAGTAGTCGGTGTCGTAGAAGTCGCGGTTCAGCAGCAGCCGCAGGTTCGGGCCGAAGGCGGTGGCCTGGGCGAACTGCGTCGCGCTCTCGGTCACGAAGGTGCACGGCAGCAGGGCCGCCGCACAGGTCTTGTCGCTGACGGTCTTTACTTGGCGGTCGTTCGGACCGAGGTATGCGCGGGCGCCCATTTACTTCGCCTCCAGGTGGCTGTTGATCGAGTAGCCGGCGAACTCGTCGGCCGGCGCACCGGCCGCACCGGGCGAAACCGGCGCCGCCTTCGCCTTCAGCTCGCGCAGCCGCGCCGCGCCGAGCTTCTTCAGGTCGTCGACGGTCAGCGTGCTGTTCGTCGCCAGCTCTGTGGCCAGCGCGGACACCTCGCGATCCTCGGCGGCGCGCGCCTCGGCCTCGTGCTCGGCGATCTTGCTGTTGGCCGCGTCCAGCTTGGTCTGCACCGGCTGCAGCTTCAGGGCTTCGAAGTCGCGCAGCAGCTGCTCGTCGGTCTTGCCGTCGGTGGCGATGCCCGCGGCGCGCAGCGCGTTGATGATGAGTTCCTTCACGGGGTCGTGCTCCTGACGGTTGGTGACTTCCTTGTAGGTGACCTCGCGGCGCACCTCACGAGCGGTCCCGGACCATGCTACGGAGCCGTCCGACGAGACCGTGTAGTCCTGCTTCCACAGCAGCCCGTCGCGGTCGCGCCAGATGGCGTAGCGGTCGAAGACCTCCTGCACCCAGGCTCCCTCGTCCAGCTTGGCGTACAGGCCGCTGGTGATCTGGTCGAAGCTCAGCTCCGAGCCGTTGCCGATCAGGCGCATCAGCCAGGCCTTCCAGCCCTCGGCGCGGCGGTCCTCCGGCTCGGTGGGGAGCTCGGCGCGCTCGATCTCCTGCTCGGTGCCGTCGGCGTTGAGAAACAGCCCGACGCCGTCGTCCGGCGTGCCGGCGCCGCGCTCGTTCAGCAGGATGGCCAGGTGGTCGTAGTCGATCTTCGTCGCCACCGCCCGGTAGCGGCGGCCGCGGCTCTCGCCGGCGGCGTTGACCGCCTCCAGCATCAGCCCGGTGCTGACGTGGATAGGCTCGACGTTCGTGCCGTCCAGCGCGGCGTCCAGGCGCTCGACCAGCTTCGTGCCGTCCGGGTGCGCGCGGGCCTGCGCCTCGTTGACGACCACGTCGACCATGGTGCGGCCGCCCTGGTGCCGCGCGTTGCGGCAGATGGCGCCGATGTAGGCATTGAGCAGCGCGTCGCCGTTCAGGGCGCTGATGGCGCGGCCCTGCGCGTCGCGCGGGTGGCCGGCCGGCGCCGGCTTGCCCTCCAGCGTCGGGGCGCCCTTGGCCAGCTCGTCGGCCGGGTACAGCAGGCCGTTCATCACGATCTCGTCGACCGCCCCGCACACGTCGCGGATGGTGTAGGTCGATCCGGCCTTGCTGACGTTCGCCGCGTTGACCCGGGAGAGGATGTGGACGCGCTTCTTCATGGCGGCTGATGCTAGGGAGCCTCCGCGCTGACGCGCTCCCACGCCGCCTTCTCCTTCGCCATCGCCCCCTTGAGCGTGTCCGTCAGGATCGGCCTGCCATCGGCGTCGAGCAGGCACTCGGTCTGGGCGCAGTAGCAGTTGTAGCGGTTCCCGTCCCGCCCGTAGAACTCGCGCACCTGCTCGGTCGTGTAAACCTTGCCGTGCCGCGCCGCGTGGTGCGGCCGCGTCGTCGGCTTCAGCGCCGAGGTCCACAGCAGCCCGAGCTCGATCCCGAACTCGGCCTCGGCGAAGTCTTTCTCGGCCTGCCGCGCCTGGCGCAGCGTGTCGGTGATGTCCGTCTGCGCGTACTGCAGCGCCTTGGCCTTGCTCACGTCCAGCCGCTCGGCGATCTCGGCGCGCACCGCCCGCGGGTTCTTCCCGTCGACCACGGCGCGGCCGATGATCTGCGACAGCTCCGAGCGCATGCCGGCCGACAACCCGGTCCAGTGCTCGTAGCTCTTGATCTGCGCCATGGCCACGCGGTTGCGGTAGGCCTCGCTGTAGACGATCTGCTCCAGGCTGCGCGCGCCGGCGTAGGTGGCCGACAGCCCGGCGATGTTCGCCAGGCTCTGCGCGGTGCCGGTGGTGCCCCAGAGCGCGGCGGCGGCCAGCACCAGCAGCACGCCGCGCAGCGGACGGCGTTCCGGGCTCATCGCCCGCCGCGCGCGTGAAGGGGCGCGGCCGGCCTCGGAGGCCGGGGGGACAGCAGCGGACGGTGCATCGGGCGGCGGGGGAAACGCGCTTGTGCGCGCGGGGCCGGGAGGATAGCGTGGCCGCCGCGGCCGCCCTGGTGCGGTGCACGCAGGAAGGACCGATGCACGTCGACTACCACTTCACCCCCGTCTCGCCCTGGACCTGGCTCGGCCACGCGCGCTTCGTGCAGCTGCTGCAACGGCACCGGGCCACGGTGTCGGTGCGGCCGGTGGACTACGGGCGCATCTTCCCCGCTCTCCGGCGGCCTGCCGCTGCCCAAGCGGGCGCCCCAGCGCCAGGCCTACCGGCTGGTGGAGCTGCGCCGCTTCGCCGACCACCTGGGGGTGCCGCTGAACGTGCAGCCGCGGCACTTCCCGGTGGACGCGGCGCCGGCCTCGCGGCTGATCGTGGCGCTGGCGCAGGCGCAGGGCGACATGGCGGCGCTGGACCTGGCCGGCCGCTGCGGCCGCGCGGTCTGGGAGGAGGAACGCAACCTCGCCGACCCGGCCACGCTGCGCGCGCTGCTGGCCGAATCCGACCGCCCGCCGGAGGTGGCCGATGCGCTGATGGCCGCCGCCGAATCGCCCGCGGCCGCGGCGGCCTTCGACGCCTTCACGCAGCAGGCCATCGATGCCGGCGTGTTCGGCGCGCCGAGCTACGTGGTCGACGGCGAGATCTTCTGGGGCCAGGACCGGCTCGATTTCCTGGACCGCCGGCTGGCGCGGGGCTGAGCGCGGTCAGGTACCCCGCAGCAGGTTGGCCAGCTCCACCGCCGACTTCACGCCCATCTTGTCGAACACGCGCGCGCGGTGCACCTCCACCGTGCGCACGCTGATGCCCAGCGCGTCGGCGATCAGCTTGTTCGGGCGGCCCTCGACGACGAGGTGCATCACGTCGCGCTCGCGCTCGGTGAGCTCGCCCAGCAGGCGCTGCACGCGGTCCACCGCGCGCCGGGCGGCCAGCGTGGCGGCGCTGGCCGCCAGCGCGCTTTCCACGCGGTCGACGAGCGCGTTGTTCGAGAACGGCTTCTCGACGAAGTCGAAGGCGCCGCGCTTGACCGCCGAGACCGCCGTGGGCACGTCGCCGTGGCCGGTCAGGAAGATCACCGGAAGCGCCGCGAGCCAGCCGCGCTCGGCCAGGCGCTCGAACAGCAGCAGCCCGCTGGTGCCGGGCATGCGCACGTCCAGCACCAGGCACGACGGCGCGGCCGGAAACGGCGGCGGCAACGCGCCGACGTGCGCCTCGAAGGCCTCGGCGCTGGCGAAGCCCTCGGACAGCAGCCGCCGCGTGCGCAGCAGCCAGGCCAGCGCGTCGCGGACCACGTCCTCGTCGTCGACGAGGTAGACGACCGGGATGCCGAGCGTGGGGTCGAGCGTCATGGGGTGGTGGCCGTGGGGGTGGCCGGCGCGCCGGCCGACGAGGATGCCACGCGCGGCGCCGGCAGCGTGAAGCGGAACTCGGTGCCGCCGCCGGCGGCGGGCCCGAAGTCCAGCGCGCCGCCGTGCTGCTCGATCACCGTGCGGCACAGGCTCAGGCCCAGGCCCATGCCCTCGCGCCGGGTGGTGAAGAAGGGCGTGAACAGGCGCGCGGCCACCTCCGGCGGGATGCCCGGGCCGGCGTCGGCGACGCTGAAGGTGACCCAGCGCGGGTGCGTCTGCCGCACGGCGATGCGCAGCACGCGCTCGGCCGCCGGCGTGGCGCTCTCCATCGCCTGGATGCCGTTGCGCGTGAGGTTCAGCAGCACCTGCTCGACCATGGTGCGGTCGCAGCTCACGCGCGGTGCCGGGCTCGGCAGCTGCAGCTCGATGCGGGTGCCGCTCTTGCGCGCCTGCAGCCGCACCAGCGGCAGCACGGCCTCGAGCAGCGCGTCGGCGCCCAGGGCCTCGTGCAGCTGCTCGCGCCGGCGCACGAAGTCGTGCACGCTCTTGATCACGCGGCCGGCACGCTCGGCCTGCTCGGCAATGCGGCCCAGCGCCTGGCGCAGCATCTCCGGCGTCTGCGCGTCCGGCGCCTCCAGCAGGTTCAGCGAGCCGCTGGCGTAGCTGGCGATGGCCGCCAGCGGCTGGTTGAGCTCGTGGCTGAGCAGCGAGGCCATCTCGCCGACGGTGGCCAGGCGCGCGCTGGCCTGCAGGCGCTCCTGCTGCTGGCGCGACAGCTCCTCGACGCTGCGCTGCGCCGACAGGTCCAGCACCGCGCTCATCCAGCCGGCCTGCGCGCCGCTGCCGTCCACCAGCGGCGCCTCGTAGATCATGACCGGGAAGCGCTCGCCGTTCTTGCGCATGAACTCGGTCTCGAAGCCCTCGCGGGCGGCCGCGTTCAACGCCGCGGCCCCGGGGTCCAGCCGCGTGGCCTGGCGGCGGCGATAGTCGTCGCGGTGCTCCGGCGGCCAGTAGGGGGGCTCGTCGACGCCGAGCATCTCGTCGGCGGAGAAGCCCACCATCGCGCAGAACGCCGGGTTGACGTAGGTGATGCGGCCCTGCAGGTCGCGCGCGCGCAGGCCGGTGACCAGCGAGTCCTCCATCGCCTTGCGGAAGGCCAGGGCCTCGGCCAGCGCGCGCTCGGCCTGGGCACGGCGCCGCACGTCGTAGGCCAGCAGCGCCACCAGCGCGAACAGGCCCAGCGACAGCCCGAGCACCAGCGCGGTGGCCAGGTTGGGGATCAGGCGCGGGGCCCCGGTGGCGCTGTCCACGCGCAGCTGCAGCGTGGCGCCGGGCAGGTCCACCAGGCGCTCGGCGCGGAACACGCCG
>JRYF01001809.1_pt1 | contig 10622 bp, 7 predicted proteins | sample 235331 | NCBI WGS metagenome assembly JRYF01 (sample SAMN03074217, study PRJNA261475) | activated sludge metagenome | biome: Wastewater Treatment Plant; feature: Wastewater; material: Activated sludge; isolation source: activated biomass of a wastewater treatment plant treating hydrocarbon... ... | reverse complement strand
ATTCTTCTGCCTGTGCTATGTACTACAACTTGAAATGACTTTTCGGAGTGGACTCTTAGCTGCATTTGTTGAGGTGTTGGAGGGTTGGGAAATAAGCCAATTCTACCGTTTTCAACTATCTCAGCAGGGTTGCAGTTTGCGTTCTTTCCCCGAACTTGCTTCGGGGAAACCTTTTGCGGAGCAGCATATTTATTTACTGCCCTATCGCAAAGTACCCTGTTGGCCGCCTGCTTGTTTCCATTAATTTTGTTGAAATTTACGCCATGAAATACCTCTTTATTCTCTGGTTGTTTTTTTCTGTGAAATGCGGCGAAAAGCCAACGCCTGCCCAGCCGCCCGTTACGACGGAGGAGACGGTGGTACTGGACCCGGTGCAAACATCCGAGCCACCCGTTGCCGACACGACCTCCGTCGAGGATGTCCTGCCCGATACGCCCTTGCCGCCCGATTACGATACCTTGCAGTGGGCAGAACTCGTCCGCCTCGATCCGACCATTGTGCTGGACTTGCGCTATGCCACGGAGAACAATTTCGTGAGCGAAAAAATGTACGACTGCCCCCGTTGTTTCCTTCGGCCAGAGGTGGCCAAGGCCATCGTTTTTATACACAAAGAATTGAAAAAGAAGGGATTGGGCCTAAAAATGTACGACTGCTACCGCCCCCGGCCCGTGCAGTGGAAACTGTGGAACAAAGTGCCGGACCCACGCTATGTGGCCGACCCCCGCAAAGGCTCCATGCACAACCGGGGCATGGCGGTTGATCTGACCATCGTGGATGCCCAGGGAAAGGAACTGGACATGGGTACCGATTTCGACTATTTCGGCATCGAGGCATATCACAGTTATGCCGGCCACTCCGACCAGGTGCAGGACAACCGCCAACTGCTTGTCGAAATCATGGAGGACAATGGTTTCCGCTCCACCTCCACCGAGTGGTGGCATTATTCCTATAAACCAAAGACCTTCCCGTTGGACGACTGGATGTGGCCCTGCAACGGGAATTGACCAAACGAACAACAAACAACGAGCAACGAGCAACGAACAACGAACAACGAACAACAGCACCATGCTCCGCTTTTCTGCCATATTCTTCGCACTTTACCTGCTCTGCTCTCCGGTGGCGGGGCAGGATGCGCAACCCCAGTCCGACTATCTGAGGGAAGCGGTGAGCCGCAGGGATTTTGACCAAAAGAAATGGAACTCCCTGCGGGAAGGCATTGACTACTCGGTGAAGCCACAGAAAGAAAAGGAACAAAAAGCAAGGCCCCATAAACCACCTCCCACTGATTCCAATTCCAGCAACACTCTCAAATTCATCATCATCACGGTGGGTATCCTCCTGCTCGTGTTCCTCATTTTGAAAATAGCCTTTGGCGACGATCTCTTTGGGCCTCGCAACCGAAAACTGAAATCCGGTGTATCGGGCATCAACCTTGAGGCCATTGAAGCCGATCTGGAATCAGCCGAATTGGCGGACCCCATCCGGCAGGCCGTAGCCGAGGGCAACTTCGCTCTGGCCGTGCGGCTGCACTACCTGTCCGTGTTGAAAGAACTTTCGCTGAAAAAACGCATCCGGTGGAAGCGGGACAAAACCAATGGCGAATATTTGCGTGAATTAGCCGGATCGCCGCTCTTCAAACCCGTTCAGGAAGCCACAAGCATTTTTGAGCGGGTCTGGTACGGCAATGCGGAACTGAACCGGGAAGATTTTCTCCTTTTGGAATCAACTTTTGTGAAAACGGTGGCGGCCATTACCGCTCCACGTTGACGGAATATATCTGCTCCATGCAAAGAAAGCAAATCACCATATTGTCGGTCGCCGTAGCCCTTCTCCTGCTGGGAATGTTTCTCCTCTTCGGTGGCGGCAAACGCTACAACTGGTGGGAACACTACCGCCCGGAGAGCAAAGACCCCTACGGTACGTATATCGTGCAGCAATTGCTCAAGGGGTATTTTCCGAATGAAAAATTCGAGGTGGTGAAGGACTCGCTAAAGGGCAATTTGAAAACGGGAAATTACATTTTTGTCGGTAATTGGCTTTGGCTCGACTCGCTGCAGACGGACGCACTGCTCAAGTTCGTAGCAGCGGGCAATCAAGCCTTTATCGCCAGCAACAAGGTGTCATTGCCGCTCCTGGATTCCATTGCTGGCAGAGCGTGTTGGGACTATCCAGGCTACGATGAATATGAGGATGAATTCTACGACCAAGACGAAGAAGATTACTACGCACACGAAGATTATATCGCTGGGTCGGGCCTATCCTTGAAAGATACTGCTGTTGCCCTGAACTTTGAACACCCCGCCCTCGCAATGGACAGTGGCCTCATCTGTAAATATGCTTTTCAGGACGAAGTATATCCGTATAGCTGGGGAATCATACCTGCCGATTACTTTTGTGAAGAGCAGACCAATCTGGCCGTATTGGGGACGCTGAACCAAAAACACATCAACTTCGCCAGGGCCAAATATGGCGATGGGGCCTTTTATTTTCACACAACGCCGCTTGCTTTCACCAACTACTACCTGCTGGAAGAGCAAGGGCTTGACTATGCAGGCCGGGCCTTTTCTCACCTTGCACCCGGGCCGATTTATTGGGATCATCGTCAAATGCATTCGTTTCCGCCCTCCAGCCGCAGTTTGTCGTCGGAGGGGCCCCTGAAATACATCCTTGCGCAACCACCGTTGGCGTGGGCATGGTATATCCTGCTGGGCATGGCCCTGCTTTACCTCATATTCCGGGCAAAGCGACGGCAGCGCATCATTCCCGTTTTGGAACAAAACACCAATACCTCGCTGGAATTTATCGGCACCATTGGCAGGCTTTTTTTCCTGCAGAACAACCACAAACAACTCGCCCTGCAAAAGATGAAGCTCTTCCTCGGATTCGTGCGGGAGCGCTATCATCTTTCAACAAAGGAACTGGATGGGACATTCACCCGTTCGCTCGCTGTCCGCTCGGAGACACCGGAGGAAACGATACAGAAAATCATCAAACTGCACCGCAACATCGCCTCGTCGGGATATGTGTCCGAAAACGTCCTGACGGACTTTCACAGGCTCATGGAGGGTTTTTACAAAAATTGCAAATGAGCGTGTTGGGAAAAGCACTGTGGTGCATCAGCACAACCAATCGTATAGCCATCGTTCGGGGGTTGATCGAAATGCAGCACAAAGCCCCCAACTCATTCACCTGTTTGCCTCTGTCACCGACCTTCTTCTCCCCTTTCTCTGCGTAGTGCTTCCCGCACAGCCTTTTCAATGCCTTTGTAATTCCTTACACCGATGATAACATCCTCGCCTTCTTTGGTCTTGAGGTGCAGGCCCGTCCGCCCATGAAGGCTGTACGTTTTTTCATGGTTGTAGCTAATGTTCCATCCGCTCCACGCTGCGGCAGGGGTGGTTTTCAGCACTTCACATTCCTCCACGTCTTCCCACTTGATCTTGTGCTTTTTTGGGTGCCAGGGAGCGTATTTCAGGCTTATATACTTATCAGTCACTTTAACCGAAAGCCGGAGGGACAACAAATACCAAAGGCAAGCAGCCAGCGGCGCCATCAACAGGAGGTAACACGTCCATGTCATGGCATTGCTGGCGGGGTTGAGCCAGTTTTGATCAACAAACCGGTAAGTAAGGGCGAGTATGAAAAAGACCAAAAGCGCATACACCGCCCAATCCCTGAATTGCTGTTTTTCCCTGAAAATTTCTTTTGCCATCTCTATTGCATTTACAGATTATACAAATTCCCATGATTTTGAAAGGCTTTGTTCAAAGGCATGAAATTACCTTCAATTAACCTAAAGTTTACATTAAATTAACAATAAATCTTGCCAATTAGGTTCGTAAAAAGCAAGAAAATTGTATCGTTGATTACAAATCATTCAAAATCAGCAGATTAATAGCACTTGGTATTTTTTCTCTATCTTGCCTCGCAAAATCTGAACGCATGAACCGTACACTGGCATCCTATCGTTTCTTCACGACCTGCATCATCTTTTTGCTGATTTCCAGCCTACATGCCCAGACATTTGTCACCAATGGCAGCGCTTCGAGCATGGGAGGCGGTTGTTACCAACTCACCCCCGACCAGCCGACACAGGCAGGCACCATTTTCTCTGCGGCCCCCATTAACCTCAACCAGCCTTTCAACCTTTCGGCACGCTACAACTTTGGTTGTAAGGATGCCAACGGGGCCGACGGCATCGTCTTCATTTTTGCCACGACCAATACGGCGGTGGGCGGTGGTGGCGGCAGTTTGGGCTACGAAGGAATAACCCCTTCCATTGCCATAGAAGTGGATGACTACCAAAACAGCAACTTTGGCGATCCGGTAGCTGACCACATGGCCATTATTTCGATGGGCAGCGTAAACCACAATGCACCCACCAACCTTGTCGGGCCGATAACCATACCCAACGTGGAAGACTGCAACGACCACTGCTTTACGGTCAGTTGGAACCCTGCGACACAGACCCTCTCCGCCCTCCTCGACGGCAATTTCATTTCGTACACCGGCAATATCATCGGCAATATTTTTGGCGGAAACCCCAACGTATATTACGGTTTTTCCTCAGCGACCGGCTCTCTTTCCAACCTTCATACGGTTTGCGTTGGCCCACCGCAACTCATACCCATGCAGGACGTAAGCGTGTGCCCGGGGCAAAGTGTCCAACTCCAGGCCGACCCCAACGGGATGCAATGGTTCTGGGCACCGAATCCCACCCTTAGCGCCATCAACATCGCCAACCCAGTCGCCACACCGCTCGTCACCACCACTTACAGTGTCACCATTACATATACCTGCGGCGGCACCCACACCGACGACGTGACCGTCACCGTGTTGCCGCCACCGCCGGCCACTGCATCGAGCAACAGCCCGATATGCGCTGGCCAAACACTGCAACTGAACGCCAGTGGAGGGGTGAGTTACAGTTGGTCGGGGCCTTTGTTTTTCAGTTCAAACCAACAAAATCCAAGCCTCACCAACGTTGGGCTGCCAAACGCCGGAACCTATACCGTTACCGTTACCGATGCCAATGGGTGTACCAATACTGCGTCAACAAATGTCATCATTTTTCCTGCCCCTGTGGTGGCCATTGCGCCCCCTCCCTTGCCTTTTTGTGAAAATGCACCCATACAAACCCTTCAGGCCGTGCCACCGGGCGGCACCTGGGGCGGTGCCGCCAATGCACAAGGGCAGATAAACCCGGCGGCACTCGGCCCCGGCCAGCACCAGGTGACTTACACCGCTACCGACCCCAACGGCTGCGTCGGAACGGACAACATTTTCGTTCAAATCGTCCCGGTACCCAACGTGCAGATCGTGCCTTCCGGGCCATATTGCAGAAACGACCCCGTGCAGACCTTGCTCGGCACTCCCGGAGGTGGGATTTGGGGCGGGGCAGCCAATATACAGGGACAGATATTCCCCGCAGCGCTCGGCCCCGGCACCCACACGGTTACTTATCAGGTCATTGACGGCTTTGGTTGCCAAGCGACTGTAAGCTATAATGTCATCATCCTGCCGGGCACAACGGTGAACATCGTTCCTGCCGGGCCTTTCTGTCCGGGGGCCGGGCCGCAAGTGCTGAGCGCCGTGCCACCGGGCGGCACGTGGGGCGGAGCGGCCAATCCTCTCGGACAAGTTGACCCCGCAGCACTCGGCCCCGGCCAGCACCTTGTGACCTACGACTTCAATCAGCCGGGCAGTTGCCCCGGCTCCGATATTTTTTTGCTGGATATATTGAATCCGCCTACGGCGAACATCAGCGGTGGCGGCATCCTCTGCGAGGGCAGTGGCGCCACAGTGCCCCTCACCCTCACGGTAAGCGGCTCCGGCCCGCTGTCCCTGACATATACCATCAACAACGGTGCTCCGACCACCATCACGGTCAGTCCCGGCACGACCACATTGCCCGCAGGGCAGCCCGGAAGCTATACCATAGTCAGTGTGGTGGACGCGAATGGCTGCACGGGTACAGGCTCCGGTTCAGCCCTTGTGCAACAGGTCGGGGCACCGCAGGTTTCCAATTTTTCCATTACCTGCGACCCAACCAACACCAACTACACAGTTACTTTTGAAATAACAGGAGGAGACCCAGCCAGCTATGCCGTCACCGGCAGTGCGGGAACATTGACGGCCGCTGCTCCCTACATTTTCACGAGCGCTCCCATCGTGGCGGGCACATCCTACTCCTTCCTTTTGAACGATGCCAACAACTGTGCCCCTACCACGCTGTCAGGGAACTTCACCTGCCAATGTGCGACCGATGCGGGCACGATGTCGCTTGTCCCGCTGGCAGTTTGTTTGGGTGAAACGATTACCGCCACCCACAACGGTGACGAAGTGCTCGACGGGAACGACAACCTCGTTTTCATGCTGCACAGCAGCAATGGCAATTCCCTCGGAACCGTCTTCGCCGTGAACAACACACCGACGTTCGGCCTGGTGCCGCCCATGCAGCCGGGCATTACCTATTATATCTCTGCTGTTGCCGGCGATGGGGACGGCAGCGGCGGTGTTGACCTCAACGATCCTTGCCTTTCGGTTGCTTTTGGTACGCCAGTGGTGTTCCGTCCCTTGCCTACGGTAATGCTTCAGGAGGATGCAGAGATATGTGCTGGTGAAACCGCTGCGCTGACGTTTGCCCTTACGGGAAACGCCCCGTTCGATGTGACATATTCCGATGGTTCCCAACAATTTACCTTCGACAACATCCTCAACGGCCATAACATTCAGGTCAGTCCTCCACAAACGACGACCTTCAGCATCGTGTCCGTTGCCGACAATTCCACGCCTGCCTGCTCGACGCAGGGCGGCAACAGCGTGACGGTCACGGTGTGGCAACCGACATTGGAAAACAGGACGGCAGCAATTTGCGATGGGGACAATATATTGCTCGGCGGTGCGCTGCAAACGACTGCGGGCATGTACGCCGATACCCTGGCAACGATACATGGTTGCGACAGCATCATCCTGACGACACTGACTGTCCATGCCCTCGACACAACCCAATTGAGCAACGCAAGCTGCAATCCCGCCAACGTGGGCACGACCGTGCAGGTCTTGACCAATATCAATGGGTGCGATAGCGTCGTCATCTTGACAACGATCTATTCGGAAACGGATACCGTGCTTGTCACTTCCACAACCTGCGACCCAACCCTTGCAGGCGTTTTCACCAACCATTTCGTCACGCCGGACGGTTGCGACAGCACCGTGATAGAAACAGTAGCGTTGCTGCCCTCCGACACGACCCACCTGACGGGCACGAGTTGCGACCCTGCGCAAACGGGTGTTTTCACCCAAATTTTACCCAACCAGTACGGCTGCGACAGCACGGTGGTGACGACCATCGCCTTCTCGCAATTTGACACGACCTGGCTGGCCTCCACGACCTGCGACCCCACGCTTGCCGGCACGTTCACCAGCAGCTACATCACGCCGGACGGTTGCGACAGCACCGTGATAGAAACGGTGGCCCTCCTGCCTACCGACACGACCTATCAGACGGGCACGAGTTGCGACCCGGCGCAAACGGGTGTTTTCACCCAAATTTTATCCAACCAATATGGATGCGACAGCACGGTGGTGGAAACGATTGCGCTGCTGCCCTCCGATACGACCTACCTGACGGGCACGAGTTGCGACCCGGCACAAACGGGTGTTTTCACCCAGATTTTATCCAACCAATATGGATGCGACAGCACGGTGGTGGAATCCATCTCCCTGTTGCCGCCCGATGAATGTGGGCTTGTGATAGCCCTTGCGGGAGACACCATACCCTGCACGGAAACCACAGGCGCTTTGACCTTGACCATCACTCAGGGGCTTCCGCCTTTCAACTATTCCTGGCAGTCGGCAGCGGGTGGCCCGATAGGCAATGGCACGACCATGGACAATTCGATAGCTATCGGCAATTTGCCCGGTGGCAGTTTTTCGGTGACGGTCACTTCTTCCAATGGCTTGACGGCAACGGCGACGGCACTGCTCGTGCAAGTTGTGCCTCCGGGCATACAGGTGAGCGTACTGTCCGATTTCAATGGATTTGCCATCAGTTGCCATGGTGCGACGGACGGTGCTGCTTCGGTCTCCGTGAGCGGCGGGGTGGGGCCTTTTGCCTATCAATGGTCCAACGGAGTATCCGGCCCATCCATCGGCAGTCTTCCTGCGGGAAGTTATACTGTAACCGTAAGCGGGCCTTATGGCTGCACGGCAGCGGGGAGCGTTGTCCTGAGCGGGCCACCGCCCCTGACACTTGCTTTTACCGTGAACGATCCCGATTGTTTTGGTCAAAAAGAAGGCCTCATTTTCGCCGATCCTTCCGGCGGTGTGCTGCCTTATAGGTTCTCCCTGGAGGGTGGGCCTTGGCAGGCATCCAACGCTTATACGGGCCTCGATGCCGGCACTTACGAGGTTGCCGTGCAGGATGCCAATGGCTGTGAAACTTCCGAGATCATCTGGATAAATGCACCGTTGCCGGTCAATGTGGAACTGGGCGACGACCTTTTCATCAAATTTGGTGAAAATGCCGTGCTGACGGCCCTGGTCAACCTGCCTTTCGATTCCCTTTCGTCGGTTACCTGGTCGCCGCTCGATGCCAGTGAGTGTCCTGGCTGCCTTGCCCAGCCCGTCGCCCCGCTCATCACCACCGCATACACGGTGACGGTGACCGCCCTGAACGGCTGTACCGATACCGACCGCATGACGGTTTTCGTGGACAGGCGCAAACAAATCTATATACCCAATGCTTTTTCCCCCAACGGCGACGGCGTGAACGATGTGTTCATGATTTTTGCGAAGCCTCATACGGTGTCGAACATCAGGGCCTTCCTCGTCTTTTCCCGCTGGGGCGAAACCGTCCACCAATACTTCAACTTTCAGCCCAACGACCCGACTTATGGGTGGAACGGGACACACCGGGGCGAATACCTGAACCCGTCCGTGTTCGCCTGGTTCGCCGAGGTGGAGTTCCTCGACGGGCAGGTACTGCTCTTCGAGGGGGATGTGATATTGGTGAGGTGAGGGCAAGTTCAGGGGAGGAGGGACTTTATAGGGATGAGGGATGAGGTACGATGGTGCCACCGCCGTTGTTGGTGTCCCCTATTCAAATCTATCCGCCAGAACAATATGCCGGCATCAAAGTCCTTCGGCTCAAAAGCCAAGACAAGTTCACCATTTTGCGGGCATTTGAGAAAACCATTACATTTTTCGAAACAGAACCTTGCGGTGCGGCCCCGAAAAATCGGGGCAGGCTCTCTCCGAGGTCGGATTAGAATTTCATAGGAAAACTTTTATAGAAGCAACACCCCGTAAAAGACCTGCCCTCGCAGCATGTTTTTTTCAATAGCCCTTTTACTTCAATAACTTTTTGATTCGCTCGTATTCCGATTGATTCCTGTCCTTGCCCGTGCAGCCGAGTTGTTGGGCCTTGGCCTTGATGTTTTTCACCCGGTTGCCGGGATCGGGATGTGTGCTCAAAAATTCGGGTGGTGAGCCGCCTTTGCCTTCTATTTTTTCAAAAAACCCGGCAGCCCCGGCAGCATTGAGGCTCGAACCGCACATATAAATGACGGAGTGCTCGTCGGCCTGGGTTTCATGGTTGCGGCTGAATTTCAGCGACACCAATCCCAAAGCAATTTGGCCCAACAAGCCGGGGTCGGACTTTCCGGTGGCGATTTGCCGCAAGGCATCGAGACCGTAAATCTTGGTCATTTGCTGGGTGGAGTGCCGTAAGGCTGCATGGGCAATTTCGTGACCCATTACGCCTGCCAACTGGTCTTCCGTATCGAGGAATTTAATCAAACCAGTATAGACGTAAAGATAGCCACCTGGCACAGCAAAGGCGTTAAGGGTTTTGCTGTCGTCAATGATTTTCACTTGCCAGTTGAACGTGTTGGCATGGGCAACCTTGCCGGAGCGGAGCAATCGCTGCGTGATGCCTCTGACGTACCGATAGACCTCCTCGTTGCCAGCTTCCGGCAGGATGGGGAATTGTTTGGTGTCGCTTTCTATCTGTTGGCTGAATTGCCGGCCCAGTTCCATATCTTCCTGGACAGTGAAGAGGTTGAAGCCGCCGCCTTTCTTGAAAGCGCCGCAATGCCACGCCGTCAGCGATACCGAGAGAGCGAGCAGTAACATGATTTTTTTTGATACCATGGTGTGTTGTTTTGATTGTGGTTTGAAATCGTTTGAGTCGTGAATCCGTAGAATCGCCCCTTTTTTAGGGCCTATTTGCCCAATTACGCCGAATGGGCCAAAGTTAGTACGGCTATGGTGAAACTAAAAACAGTGTACTCGCCTGCTGTAAGAAACTGTGATAAAACCCCTCGACGGCCATAAAACGCCATCTTCCCGACCTTCGGTACGGACAAGTTTGCGGCATACTATGGCAAATTTTCAAGCGATAGGAGCTACTATCCCTTGAAAAATTCCCTTCGTCTGCCACTAAAATCTGACATTTTCTGGCTCGTCAGGGGTTTTGTCACAGTTTCTAAACGACAGGGGGGAATTATGAATTATGCTCTATTGGCGCATGAACGAAGTTGGAGTTTGTTTGCGTTTTGGGTACTTAGTAGTCAGTCAAGTCAATTCTGATAGATGGTCAACGTCGGGGAGGTTCAAAA